>ERZ772974.139-NODE-139-length-54510-cov-10.252759_pt1 | contig 54510 bp, 68 predicted proteins | sample MGYA00580671_ERZ772974 | MGnify/ENA primary metagenome ERZ772974 (study PRJEB29015, sample SAMEA2738065) | human oral metagenome | biome: human oral; feature: human-associated habitat; material: saliva | place: China | collected 2218 ... | reverse complement strand
GATTTATGTCGCAGTGGAAGGAATTCTCAATTCCTGACATACCACATATCATGAACAAACAAATTCCTGGTTGTGGGTTTACAGAATATTGTATTACAAATGATGAAGATGTGATATTATGTAGCCCAAGGAAAATACTTCTTCAGAACAAATTTGAACAACACAAGGAGGATGTTTACCTAGTAGTGAATACTTATGATCAGGATCCAGGTACAGATAAAGACCTGACAAAAGAGCCAAGATATGTAGGTGGTAATGAGTTTAGTATATTATATGCAGAACCAGAGGTTGTCGATGACTCAGCAGAAAGAGAGACATTCTTTAAAAGGTTAACCTATGAGATTTCTGATTACATAGATAGGAGAAGAATTGATGGTAAACCTGTTAAAATACTGGTAACATATGATTCTTTCAAGCTGGTAAAGGATATAATTCAGTATCAATTTGATATCAAAGATTTTAGGATAGTGGTAGATGAATTTCAAAGTATATTTACAGACTCTAAGTTCAAATCAGACACTGAATTAGGATTTATGGATAAACTGAGAGACCTGCAAAAGGTATGTTACGTGTCAGCTACACCAATGATTAGAAAGTATCTTAATATGTTAGATGAATTCAAGGATTTACCTTACTATGTACTTGATTGGGGAGCATTAGACCCAGGGAGATTAAGCAAGCCAAATATTACAGTCAGAACATTAAGAGGAATATTTACAGACGCAAAGCCCATCATAAAGAAATATCTAGATGGGGACTTTGAATTCAGGTATGTTACAGATTCTAATGGTGGTTCTAAGAAAGTAGAATCAAAAGAGGCTGTATTTTATGTTAATTCAGTGAATAATATAACTAGTATTATTAAGAGAGCTAAATTGACCCCTGAGCAAGTAAATATTCTAATAGCCGGTACAACAGAGAATGAAAAGCGGATCAGGAAAAAACTTGGTAAGAAATTTGAGATAGGAAAAGTACCTCTAAAGAATGAACCTAGGAAGATGTTTACCTTCTGTACTAGGACGGTATACCTCGGAGCAGACTTTTATAGTGACAATGCCAGGACTTTTATAATTAGTGACGCCAATATCGATACCTTAGCAGTTGATATCACCCTAGATCTTCCTCAAATAATGGGTAGGCAACGTTTAAGTGAGAACCCATGGAAAGATGAAGCAACTCTTTATTTTAAGTCTGTTACTGATAAAAATGTAAATAGTAAGGATTGTTTTGATAAGAAAATTGCAGAGAAAGATAGAGCTACCTATGGATTAATGTCTGTCCACAAGAAAGGAAACTTAGAGGAGCAGCAATTATTGTCTGATAATTTTAAGACAGTTGCTACATGTGAGCACTATAAGAAAAGTTATGTAGCTGTTAATACAGACAGTAAAGGTGAAATGTATCCAGTGTTCAATCACCTAGTTCGTATATCTGAGCTTCGCGCTTTTGAGATACAGCAGGTTGACTATGCAGATAGATTCAGTGTCTTTAGTGAAGTTGATAAAGTAAGTAATATAAATAACATAACTGATGATATAAAAAAGTTCCTAGGTGATTATGATAAAATAGAGCTTAGACCAAGTAAGTTAAAGTTCTTATGTGAAAATTATAATAAATTCAGTGACTTGGATAAAAAAGCAATATTAGCTAACATACATGAAAAGAGATTTAGAGAATTTCTTACGATTCTTGGACCTAGTGTTTGTAAGTCTTGTGGATATAATGTTACTTTATTGTATAAGAAGCTTGATATAATTTCATTTGATAATAAAAAATTAATTAGTCGAGTAATTTCTGAGTTTGAGGTAGGTAAGTCATATTCAAATATTGATATAAAAGAGAGAATTACTCAGATTTACAAAGAATTAGGTTATAAGGGGTCTCCTAAGGCTAGCGATATTAATAGATTTTTTAATACTAAATCACAGAAAGTAAGAGATAATAACAATAAAAGATTAAACGGTTTAGAAATAATAAGTAAAAAGGAGGAAATACTATGATTTATTTAATACAAGGCTATGGTAATGTGGGAAAATTACTAAAGATAGGTTACACTAATAATTTAGATTTTAGATTGAGTATGTTTAAAACAGATACTCCTAATTTTGAATTGATATCGACTCGTGAGGGATCTGTTGAATTTGAACATAAGCTACAAAAGTATTTTAGCAATTTAAATTTCATACAGAATACTGGTGGCCGTGAATGGTTTATTTATGATGAGAGAATTATTAGAGAATTTGATACTATCCAAGAAGATAATCTAATTATTAAGGAAGATTTAATTAAGAAATTAGATCCAATATTAGATATTACAAACTTAGTATCACAGAAATTAGATAATACAGTGAATTCGTATTTAAAAGATTCAAAAGGTGATAGTTCTTTTAGTAAATGCAAGATAGACATTAATCGTTTTTGGAAATCAAATAGTATCTTAATGTTTCCTAAGGATTGTCCAGATGCCCTTGATAAAACAAAAACATCTATAGTTATCGGCAATAATTCCTATAATCTAAGCCAGTTATTTAATAATAGCACTTGTTCTGAGATAATGAATGAGCCAGAAATTAAGATTGACCTATGCAGCAATTTACCTAATAATGATCTAGAGAAACTTGCATTTAATGAGGTCTGTTTATATTATTTAGATCGTTTTAATAAATCTGGTGAAATATACGGTAGGGAGGATTATATAAGGAAGACTTATAATGAATTCTTCTCTAAATATGATAAGATAGAAATAAGGCCTAATAAGTTAAAATTTTTATGTGAGTATTGTTCAGCAGGTAATGATATAACAGAAATATTAGAGGCTATTCATGAAAAGCGATTTAATGAGTTTGTAACTATCTTAGGACCCGATGTATGTAGAGCCTGCGGATATAATGTGACTAAGTTATATAAGAGGCTTGATATTGCTTCTTTTGAGTCTTCTAAGCTAGAAGAGAGAATTTTATCCGAGTTTGAGGTAGGAAATTGGTACTCTAATATTTACATTAAAAGAAAGTTTTGTCAGGTATATAGGGAACTAGGTTATAAAGAATCTTTCAAAGCAAGCGACGATATTAATAAGTATTTTGAAACTAAACCACAGAGTAGGTTACACCCTAATGGAATGCATGTAGATGGTTTAGTAATATTAAGCGAGAAAGATTAGTAATATATCCCATAGCGAATTCTCAGTACATATATTCAGTGCCGGATCTAATTTCTTGGCACTATTTTTTTTTGTACCCTATATTTTCGCTATTATCCTATTACTATTACCTTATATATGTTGTAGTATTATTTATGTTTTGTGTGTACTACTTATTATTAATTTAAATTTTGGGTTATGAAAAAGAAAAAGAAGTTATATCAGGTAGTGGATCCATTTCTTGATATTGATCTTAGTGAGCATCTAGTACCGATCAGGTTTAGTTTATTGCCTAGTGATGTAATAGATAAGATCCCTAGTGATTATTTTTACAATACTCATCTTTTAGTGGGTGGTAAGTTAAAGGAGGTAACTATTATTTACATAGCGGACAGAGATGTAATTAGTAAGTATGATTATTATTCTAGTTCTGAGAGCATTGCTAGTTTTGAGATTAATGGCTTGAGTGTAGAAGTAAGCGATTATGATATTTAATGATGGAATTGAGTCTTGTATTGAGTCTATCTACTTAGGTGAGGGTTTATCTACTCGCACTGGACTCTGTAATATTCATGTTAATCCTAGTGATGTATCTTATATAATTAATAAGACAATTGTGATTAACATGCCTGAATATTCAACCGCAAAAATCTTAGGCTTGCTTGAACGTAGGAATATAGTAATCTGTCGTGTTCAGCCTGAGGATAAGTCAATTCTGGGGAGGGTTAATTTTGAGCCTTATATTATGCGGTTAAACTTAGGCATACAATGGAACGGTGAGATTCTAAGTTATCCTAGCACTGATTCAGATCCTCTCAAGTGGTTATCTAATATATCTTGCAATGTAGGTAGTGGTCTGGATAGTATTAAGTTATTTTTTCCTAAGATCTATAACCTACCTAGTTCAATTATTTATGACAAGTATGATAATCTTAGTTGTCTAGGTTGGGCATTGCATCAAGTTGGTATAAATACTGAGAAGGGATCTAAGTATGTTGATTTAGATTTACTTAAGACTTTTAAGATTTTCTAGTATGTAATTTTGTATTTCAAGGGGGCTTAGAAATCTTATTAGTGAGAGTAATTAATTAAGTCTTTTGTGTGTCTTAGTAATTACTCAACATTAAAAACTTATTTATAAATTTAACAAGAAAAAACTATGAGGGAAAATAAAATAAGTACCTCAATATCAATTTTATTAAACAAATATTTTTTAAATTTTAATTTTTATGAGTTACAACAACGTAGATTCTTTTTTAGAGAAAATTAGTGCAATGAAGCCAGTTACAAAGAAGCAAAATTTTGAAAAGAAGAGGCAGATTGAGAAAGTATTTTGCAACTTCAAGGGTAATTTTGGTAAGTATCAATTACTACCAATGAACAGTACGATATCAGATTTCCCATATGTATCATTGAGTGGTACAAGAGAGATCAGGATGCCAAGAAAGAATATGGCTGCTGATGGTTCTGAGAAAGTTTATAATGCATGGATTAGATTATTACCTAAGTCAGCTTATACAATCAAGGATCCTTCATCAGGTCGTGAGGTTAGTAGTTTAACTGCTGCTGATGAGGCATTACTTGATCAGGCTTATAATGTATGGGAGCAATTGTATACTGAACTTGATGTTAAGAACAATGCAACAGACCCAACAGTCAGGGATCTAATTCGTCGCAAGAACTATACAATCTTCTGTGCATATACTCCTAACTATTGGAGTGAGGGTGACACAAGAAATCCAGCTCGTCAAATGTTCAGTGGTCTTTTTGTAATAACTGCTAAAGGATTTATGGATATCCTTAGTGAGAATATAGAAAGTACTAATATTACAGAGGGCATGACGAATACTAACTGGATTGCCGATGTATGTAATCGAGACTTAACAGGTAGAAAGGCATTTATGATGATGTCAATTGGAGCTAGTTCAAATGGTAAAGGTTTCAATGTTTCGATTACTCACAAACTTAATGCAGGTGCATATCTATCAAATGTGTCTATACCAGAGGAAGATGCTAAGCTTATGGAAAATCCAGTAGAAGCATTCCTTGGTTGGCAGGCTCGTAATGAAGATCCAGATGTACCATCAAGTGAGAGAAAGTTATTCAACAAGTCACTTATTCAGGAGGCTGTTGATTATATGACAGATCAATTAACTAAGATTCGTATTGCTAAGCAGACGGGTTCTAGTATAGCTGATGCAGTTAAGGCCACAAATGAGATGGTACTTAAGAATCAGAAACCTACTAACAGTATGGGTCGTGCAACAAATGATCCAGTGCTTGCAGGTATGAGTAATTCAGCTCAAGGTGGTTATGGTAACAATGCAGTGCCAAATAATCCTGGTTCAGTTATGGGTAGGAACGATAATCCTTATTCAACTCCACCAGCAGCACATTTTGATACTGTGACTGGTTCCCCAATTGGTTCTGGTGACACGAACAATCTGCCTTTTTAATTAGGCTAAACTCATAAATAGAATGAACAGAGGAGATTTAATATATAAGTTTCTTCTGTTCTTTTATTTCGCTATTTTTTGGTAATGTGTAATAGTAGTAATAAGTATAAATATGCAATAATTGATAATAGTTATATACTTGCACGAAATCATTATGGTGTTAGTGCAGGAAAGAAAGCAGGTGAATATACTGTGGGGGATTTAATTCAGAGTTGTATATATACACTAAATAAAATTCCTCGTGATTTTGGTATAACTGCTGATAAATATGTATTTCTATGTGATAAGTGGTCTCCTGATTTTGGTGGTTATTATACAACTCACTTATTAGGAGGAGCATATAAAGATAATAGAGGTGATATTGAATCTAAGAAAGGAAAAGCATCACCTAGTGACTCTTATATGACACAGGAGAAATACGACGAACTAAAAAATGATCCAGAGGTTAGTAAGGAAGATTTAGAAAAAGCATACGAACAACTATATAGTAATGAAGTACGTAGAGGTGCTAAGTATGAAATAATCAAGTGTCTTTCTTATTTTGGAGTGCCTTCATTTTTTGTGCCAGGTTGGGAATTTGATAACTTAGCATATCTAGCAAGTAAATTATTATATGACATAGATAGTAAGCCTAGTGTCATTATAACTAAAGATTCTGACCTACTTTATTCATTATCACCTAAGATGGATTATTTCAAGATACCAACATCAAAAGGTAAACCTGAGATAAGAACATACAGTGAGGTAATTGATGAGGAATTTCCAGAGCAATTTAGAGATCAGATTAATCTATATGAGTATAAAGCTTATTGTGATTCACTTGGTTTTGGGCATAATGGAATGAGAAGTACAAGAAAGAAAGGACTGAGTAAGAATAGCATCATATCGAATATCTTAGATGGAGACATGTCAGATATAAATGATGTAGAATTATTTAAGAGACAATTCGATTCTTTTGATATTCTTAAGTACCCAGGATTAGATGAAGCTCGAGATATAATAGAGAATAAATTACCAACCTATGGAGATATCTTAGGTTATCCAGAGTGGTCAAGATTCTGTACTAAGTTTGGAATGCATAGGATAAATAACCCTGGATTCTATTCTACATTTGTTGGAAGGTTTAATAAAAAATTACTTAAAGGAGTATGTTAAAAATAAAATCACTCACTGGAGACTTATATGAATTTGATCCAGTTGATTATAAGATATACAAGAATGGAGTAGTTCAGCCTAGTTCTACTTGTGAGCCTATATTTTCCAAAAACAATAAAGAAGATGAGGCCCCTGAATTTACTGGTATCCTGTTAAAAAATAGCAATAAGATAGTTACAATGACAGGAAATATAAATGATCTAACCAATAACCCTGAAGAAATCTATTAGTTATTATGATAGGAAGTGTATTGGGGAAATTATTTGGTAGGCAGTATACGATAGGTGAGTTAATGAAGATTGATAAGGGTCGTCAAATAAGGGCGGCTAGTTGTTCAGTCAGTCTTAGTAAAATATATCACCTAGTTAAGCCAGAGGGAGTATTGAGTAAGTTTAAGGCAATATTCAGTAAATCTCCATCTATTAAAGTTTATTATGTTATTCTAAAATTCCTAGTTAATTCAGGAAATGGAAAGAATCATGTTGTATTTATTGAACTTGATCCAGACTTTTCATTGAATAAGTGGGATGAAAACCGTGTAAAAATTTATTGTGATTGTTCAGATTTCAAGTACAGATCAGCTTATATATTGTCACATAGAAATTCATTATTCTTGACACAAAGAGCTAGTATGGAACTTGGACCAGCTGTTAGTAATGCACCAAAGAGTAAAACAAGTACAACAACTCTATGTAAACACTCATTTGCAGCACTTAATTGGTTATTGAATAATTACACAACAATAATGAGATCTATTTAAAGTTATGTCAAAAATTTTAGCAGTATCTGATGTTCATATACATGACTATCCACAACGTAACCCGAGCGAGAAGTTTAGGTTATATCAGAGTAAGGTAGTTGCAGAGAATATCATTAAAGTAGGTAGACAAGAAGGCGCAGATATTATAGTCTTTGCCGGTGATGTCTTAGAGAAAACAATTAATCGACCCTATGTACAAGCTGAAGTTAAGCAATTTCTAGATAAGATATTGCAAAATTTCAGAGAGGGTTATATAATTTGGGGTAATCATGACCAAGATAATAAAAGTATTTTTTCTGATTTTACTGATTCCTGCTTATCTGTTATGCTTCCTAATAACCTACACTATGCTGATTGTAGGGAAGTAAACATTGATGGATTAAGGATAGGTTTTTATAATTGGAGACCTGAGTTTGACTTGTCGTGGATAGATGGTAAACTTGATGTACTATTTACCCATGCGACAATTGCTTATTCTGACACTGATAGGATCCATTCACAAGTACTAGATGAAACTAAATTTGACTTAGCTATTTGTGGTGATATACATAGACCAGCTCAGATGGGAAAATATGTATCTATTGGTATTCCTCAGAGATGTAAGATGTCTGATAGTGATAAGAGTACAGGTGTTATTCTGGATTGTAGTAATAAACAATTCAAGTGGGTAAACTTAAATCCAGATGACAACTTGATGAAATTTGACTATACAACAGATCGAGACTTAGAGGGTTGGAATGAGAAAACAGGAACATACTTAGTATACAAGCCAAATAGTATTAACATAAGTGGTTCTGTCACTAATGTTAATGTACCGGCTTGGGAAGAAATAGATAACTTAATTGGTGGTGTAATTACTTCAAATAACTTACAGCAGATACATGGTGAAATTTTAAAGAACATAAAAGATATTGAATCTAAGGAAGTAGATTTTAATTTTGTCATTACTAGATTTTACTGTAAGAACTGGAGAAGTATTGATGAAACTGAATTATTCCTGGCCGATCTTGATAAAATACTAGTAACAGGCCCTAATGGTTCTGGTAAGAGTAGTTTATTGACCGCTCTTAAGTATGCATTTATTGAGAACAGAAATATTAAGGAGTTTATTCAGTTTGGTACTAAAGAGTGTATGACTGAAGTAGACTTTTTATATCAAGGTAATAACTATAGAATTACTCGAGGCTGTATATTAAAAGGTAAGAGTGGTGCAGGTTATACTAAGTTCTATATAAACGGTGAAGAGCAGAAGTCTAATAATAAAGCAGACCTAGATAATGAAATACATCTTAGGTTTCCTTTTATTGATTATATGGATGTTTACTTCTTTGATTCAAGTCACCCTAAGCTTATTGGTTGTATAACACCTGAGAGAAAATCTGAAATAGTATCTAAGTTCTATAAGATGGATAAGATAGATGCTTACCATGAAACTGCAGAACTAGCATATAAACAAGTTACTCAGGAGGCTCTTAAGTGGAGAGAAGAGGTAGACAAAGGGACAGAACTCGTTAAATACCTAGATAGTAGACTCAGTGTAATTAATCTACCAGAACTTAGTAAGGATGACTTAGTAAGGAAGAAGTCTGAGGGAATTGAATTACAGAAAGCATGGAAATCTTATAATGACTACATAGCGATAACTGCTAATCAACAAGCTCAGAAAGAAATGCTAACTAAACAACTCCAAGAACAAGAACAGAAAGTAGTTAATTTTAGAGATCAAGACTTAATAAAAACAGAAATGGAACAAATTAAGTCTGCACAAGATAAATTAACAGACCAAATAAATGCACTTGTTCAGGTTAAGTCAGAAGGTAAGAGATTATATTTCGAGCTTAAGGACATCGATAATAAAAAAGTTTGTCCTAGTTGTGGTCAGACTTTAAATAACGAAGAGCACATGGAGAAACATAAGGCTGAACTTAATAATAGAATACAAGAATTATTAAGTCAACAGTCAAACCTCTATGATCAGTTTACTAGTACATTCCAAGGTATAACTAAGGAAGAGATTGATGGTGGCTGTAAAACGATCCTTGAGTCATACAGAAAAGACTTAGCTGATCGAATGGTAGAGATCAATACTATCAATCAAGTAATTAATGAAATACAAGGTCTAAAAAATAGATTAGATCAGCTTAACTCTCAGATTCTCTCAATGGGACCTGTACCTGATAAAGTAGATCTACCACAAGGATTTATGGAAATTATGGCACAGATTGAATCAGATCTTAGTACATGGGATCAATACTCAGGTCTTATGTCAGATAGAAGCAATGCATTATCTAAAATTCAAGACTGTCAGAAAGAACTTGATAGAATTAGTAATAGTGCAGCAGAGTTAGAGCGTTATATTGGTATTACTGGTCCAACTGGTAAGATTTATGAAGAGATTATGACAAGACTAGCTACGCAGTTTACAGATAATAGGGTTAAGTACGAAGTTATTAGAACAAGGCGTGGTAAAATTGAACACTTAGATCTTGGTTCACACTACGTTAATGATGGCGGAAATGAAGTAAGTTATGAGAATTGTAGTGATGGACAAAAAACAATCTTAGATATTAATTTCTTATCAAAAGTGGTAACAAGAATGGGTCTACTGGTGATGGATGAATTCTTGAAACACTTAGATGCAGGGAATCATGAGATCTGTATAGAACTACTTAGTCAGATGAACATTGGGTGTATCTTGCTTTGTAGTCATATGGAATCAGTACCGGCATTTAATAATAAGTCGATCCAGCTCAGCCTTAATGAGAGTGGAATGACTAAATTAATATGTAAGTAATAATGAGTGAGAGATGATTTATATTAGGTCATCTCTTAACTTTTTTCTTCCTCCCTATAATTTTGAAGAGTATGCCAATTATGAGGTCGAATATAAAAGTCTAGGGAAAGTACCAAACAAGATTATCAAGTACTAATAAACAGACTAAACCTAACGACCTGAATTTTGGCATCTTATATCTAATTAAGTCAGAAAAAAAAAGAGAAGTTAATGTTAGATAAATATCCTTCTTTTTCTCCTCCGTCTAATATGTCCTAAATGCCTTATAAGTGTATGAAGAAAATGTATTTATTAAATGCATTTTCTCTACAGATGTTGAAGGATTTTCCTTGCAATGTCACTATTAATGAGGTAAATGAACTACCTGACGGTTTAGAGTCAGTAGTAGGACATCAGGACACGGCAAATGTACTTGGCGTAGCTTGTAACAGGGTTAATGTAGCACTCGAGAAGGGTGACACATGCTATGTTGCACAGTTACAGGGCGGTAGACTTCCTGAGGGTTCAACTACTCTACCTGATGGGTTTAAGTTTAAGTTTCTCAAGGTGACAATTGGATAGTCTGAGAGAAAATGCGCAAAATTGAATAAGATTCGGAGGTTTTTATTATGATCCCTTGGCAACAGAACGATCGTAATAGGAAGGTTAACAGTAAAAAGTTCCTTCCTATTTTTTTTTCGTCCCGATCACAAATTGCAAAAAAACATTGCAGAAAAATTGCATAAAAAGTTAGGCTGCACAATTTTCTTACCCGAACAAAAAAGGGTAAGCTAGGCCCCGCACTTGCCCTGAATGAAATTACTTCTGAATTGACGGAATGAAATGAAGTGGAGCGAGAGCGGAACGGGAATTGAATGAGGAAACAGAAGAAGTTCCATCAAAGAAAGAGATAGTGAAATAACTAGTAAAATAGATACCTCAAATCGCTTCGCTCCTTCGGCATCACTATTTATTTCACTAAAGGACTGCGTCCTAAGGAGAATTGAAGAAGATTATATAGTTTTAAGTCTTGCAAATTTTTGAGATTCTACGGAGCGGAGCGAAGTATGAATCGATAAAATTATAAAACTGAGTTATACTTCTTTTAACATTTTTTAATAGTCGGAAATAAGGGCGGAACTGCATCTCGGAGCGATAGCGGAGAGTGTAGTGGAGAAATTATTGGAGACAGATTTTATGTACAATTTTTTTGAAGCAAAGAAATATACATAGATATTATATTCAATCTGGTGTTTTATAATGTACAAATTTGTATATTTTCACTTATAGAAATCTTATAAATAGATAGCTTAGTTTATCTAAGCGAGTGTGGTACCTAGCTTTCAGCGATGGGACCATATCTCAAAAAATATTAAATAATTGTTAATAAACTTTAAAAATGAAGAGAGAAAAGATTGAAGTACCTGAGAAAATTAGGTACATGAGTGAATGGAAAGGTTATAGTATTTTCAACTTTCCTCACATCCTGAACAAACAAATACCAGGATGTGGATTTACTGAGTATTGTATCACGAATGAAGAGGACGTAATACTGTGTAGTCCTCGAAAGATTCTCTTACAAAACAAATTCGATCAACACAAGGATGATGTATACTTAGTTGTTAATGAATACGATAGTGATCCAGGTACTGATAAGGACTTGACTAAATTTTCCAGAAACTATGCAAATGAGGTGCTTAAAGAGGAGGAGCCAGTTAGTGAGGAAGATAAGAATAACTTTTTCAATGATCTTACTTTCAAAATAAGTACTTATATCAAGGCTTGTAGATTAGATAATAAACCGGTTAAGATCTTGGTTACTTATGATTCATTCAGGATTGTAAAGGATATTTTACTACATCAGGGAGAATTATGGAAGTATAGGGTAATAATTGATGAGTTTCAGAGCATTTTTACAGACTCTAAATTTAAGTCCGATACAGAACTCCAATTCGTTAGTACTGTGCAGGGGATTCAGAAAGTATGTTATGTTAGTGCAACTCCTATGATTGACAAGTACTTAGAGATGTTAGAGGAATTCAAAGATCTCCCTTATTATGAATTAGATTGGGAGACGTTAGATCCAGGTCGTATTAACAAACCAAAACTAACTGTTAATGGTCTTGTTTCAGTCTATACAGAGGTCGGCCCAATTATCAAGTCTTATTTAGAGGGAAACTTCGATCATAGATTTGTTCAGCTAGATAATGGTGAGGTAAAGAGAGTAGAGTCTAAGGAAGCTGTTTTCTATGTGAATTCAGTCAATAATATTACCAGTATTATTAAACGAGCAAAACTAGGGCCAGATCAGGTTAATATTCTGGTAGCTAATACACAGGATAATGCGAAGAAGATAAAGAAAAGATTAGGCGCCAAATATAAGATAGGCACAGTTCCTTTGAGAGATGAACCAAGAAAGATGTTTACATTCTGTACTCGAACTGTATACTTAGGGGCAGACTTCTATAGTGATAACGCAAAATCTTATGTAGTAAGTGATGCTAATATTGATACACTTGCTGTCGACATTACCTTGGACCTACCCCAGATATTAGGTAGACAGAGATTAAAAGAAAATCCATGGAGAAATGAAGCAACTCTATTCTTTAAACCAATTAAGTTTGCAAGTAGTTCTGATTCATTTGAAAAGAGACTAGAGGGGAAGATAAAGAAGTCAGAAAATCTCCTTACGGTGTTTGATGAATCTAGGGACGTACTCAGGGGTGACCTGTCGGAGAAGTTTCAAGATTCTGCCAAACTACTAAACTATAAGAAGGATTTTGTGGCCGTTAATAGAGTAAAAGTTGATGGTGATACAAAGCTTATCCCTGTCTTTAATAACTTAGTAATGGTAGCAGAGATGAGAGCTTATGAGATTCAACAGGTTGACTATGCAAATCGTTTTACTGTTTTCAATGAGCTAGGTAATATTAGTACGGTTGAGGATAAGGATGTACTTGAGAAATTCTTTAAAGAGTATGAACAAGTAAAAGGTAGGGAGAAGAAGTTACAGTTTATTTGTAATTACTACTTTGCAGGGAACAGTATTAGAAATATTGTAGACCTAGTAACAGAAAAGAGATTTAAGGAATACTTAACTATCCTAGGCCCAGATAAGTGTAAGGCAGTATGGTATAAGATATCAGAACTTGATAAGAAACTTAATATCATTAGTTTTGAAGGAGATAAGATATTCGAGGAAATTAATAAAGAGTTTAATGTAGGGGAGTCTTATACCAATACCTATATTAAGGCTAAGTTATCTGAGGTCTATAAGAGGATTGGTTACAAAGCTACTGCAAAGGCTAACGATCTAAGTAATTATTATGAAACCAAGGATTGTTTGTTGAAAGAAAATAATAAAAGAGTCCACGGTTTAAAAATACTAAGTAAGAAAGGGGAATAATTTTTAGATGTTATATTTTATAAACATGTTAGCACGAGAGAAGATAGGTGGTGATTCTTTCGATGTAATTAAAATAGGTTTCTCTAATAATTTTAACAAGAGGTTAGGTGGCTATGTTACTCATAATACATCTTTTGAGGTTATCAAGACCTTGGGTGGTAGTGATTTTAATATGGGTTGTGAGAGTATATTACACAGTTACTTAAGAGATAAGAGGTACAATGGAAGGACTGAAGTTTTTATAAGGGACGAAAGTCTTGACAAACTTATAGATAATCTTAGTACTGTTGGTGATATTATATGCCTGTGCAGTAAGATAAAGAAACCTAGGAAGAATATTAAACTGTATTTTAGCTTATACAAACCAATCATCTTACATAATTGGGATCAGATTTCCAAGGTGTTCAGTGGTAAGCCTGAGGATATAATAATTAGCATGTTATATTATAGAAATGCGGATATAAAGAAGCATGTTAAAGATTTATTTGGTATTGACTTACAAGATGTACCAGAGGAAGACCTAAAGGAGCTTGAGGAATTCTTTAGAGGGTATAGTAAACAGACAGATAGGATTTATAAACTTAAGTATCTCTGTGAATATTGTAAGAGGGTCGGTAATACTTCTATTTTGCGGCTCATAGAGGAGAAGAGGTTTGATGAATATATAAATGTCTTAGGTCTTGATGTATGTAAAGCAGTATGGTATAAGACATCTGAACTTGATAGAAGACTAAGTGTAATGAGCTTTGACACTGATTTATTGGATTCTAAAATATTAAGTGAGTTCAAGGTTGGTAAATCTTATGTCAATACTCAAATAAAAACCAGATTAATAGAGATTTACAAAGAGGTAGGTTATAAAATAAATGCAAAGGCAACAGATCTTAATAAATATTTTAATACCAAGAAGTGCTTAATTCAAGGTAGTAGTAAAAGAGTCCACGGTTTAAAAATATTAAGTAAGAAAGGAGAATAAGTACTTAACTAACAAGTAATTAGGAGGAATGACGGTGTGTTCATTCCTTTATTTTTCTGCTCTTCCAACTATACATTTTTGCAGTCCAGCTGATATTATTGCCTTATAAGTAGCGATAATTTATAGGTAGTATGGATAGAGTTAAAATTTTCTATGGTATGAGTGGGGCACTAAAAAGCTCCACAATTGATTCTATAGATGAAGAGTGGAATTATAGTATGCCAATTATGAGGTCGAGTATAAAAGTCTGGAAAAAATACCAAACAGAACTATCGGTATTTAGGGAACAGACTATAACTAACGACCTGAATTTTGGCATCTTACATCTAATTAAGCTAGAGGAATTCTTAGAAGACAATGTATATTATGAGAAAGCAATCATTGAGCGGGGTATAACAGATCACTTATTTTATCATATCAGCAAAGGTAATGATATTAGGGAAGAGCAGATCAAAGAAGTAGTTAATGAGGAGCTTAAACTTTTTGATATGGATTGTATAGAGGTTGAGAAAATCCTACTAGTACAAGAAGATAGAGATTTTGTAAGAGATGTTGTGCTGAGTAATAAGTATAGATCTAGTTGTTTCAGTGATGTTGATAATTATATGAGACAGCAAGACCTATATGTGAAATTTACCCAGGAACACAATGATATTTTTGAAGTAATTAAAATAAAAAATGCCAAGGATTATATAGAAAATAATCTTGGTATGGAATTTAAAAACTAAAAACTATATGATTAGAGCAGTAGAACCATTAGTGTCGGGAAAGAAAGAGAAGATCTATGTATTCTTAGGAGGTCCAATACAAGGAGCACCAGGTTGGCATGAACAAGTACCAGATTTAGGTAGCGATATTGAATTAATATGCCCAAAGAGAAGTAGTCTTGTTGCGAACCTAAGTAATAGTGGATATAGAGAACAACTAGATTGGGAAACCATGGGTCTTAGAATCAGTGATATTATTTTATTCTGGATACCTAAGGAAGTAAAAAGTATACCTGGTAGAGATTATGCCCAAACAACTAAGATTGAACTTATGGAAAACTTAGTAAGGGGTAAGAAAATTATATTGGGTATTGAGCAGGGTGTGAATACTAGAAGATACTTAGTAGAAAAATATAAAGAGTATCGAGGCGGTTATAAGATCTGTGAGACATTCGAAGATACTATTAAACTACTAAAAGAGGAAGTAGCTAAGATCAGAAATAATAGAGGAGTTTTCTTTATATCTGATACACACTTTGGGCAAGAAAGAACACTTGAGCTTAGCAGAAGACCATTTAGTAGTGTAGAGGATATGGACTTAGGGATGATCGAGAACTGGAATAATGTAATTGGCCCAAACTCAACAGTATTTCACTTAGGAGATTTTGGGAACTATGACACCTTAAAATATCTAAATGGTAATGTTAACTTGATCTGTGGTAATTATGAGCGAAATGATATTAACAAGGGACTAATTACTAGGGAATCTCTTGTTAGTAAGTATGGCTTTGAACATGTACTAGATAGGGCTACATTTGATCTAGAGGTAAATAATAGGTTAGTGTCATTAGTTCTGTGTCATGAGCCAGTAACAGCAAAGGAATGTCTAAGCAAAAATAATAACTTAGATTATGCACTGTTCGGACATATACATGGAAGGCAATTTATTAAACCTTTCGGAATAGATGTCGGAGTTGATGCACATAATTACAAGCCTTTTAGTATTGATGACATTAAGTTCTTCATAAATGCGCTAATCAAAGGTTATTATGACAAGGAGGTATTTGTTCAATAAACTATATCTCCTAATACAAGAAAATCTATAATAAATTAACTAAAATGGAAATCGAAAAAATCATAGTCAGAAAAAAGAGAGCGGGACTGACAGAAGGCTTTAATAGAGAAAAAATTCATGCAGCTATTAGAAAAAGTGCAGATAGAGTATTATATGACTTAACTAATAAAGATTGCATGAAAGTCAGTGATGCAGTACTTGATAGAATTACTGAACCCGAAATCACTGTCAGAAAATTACATAAGCTGGTTGAAGTTTCGCTTGATGAATGTGGTTTTAATAAAGTTGCAGAGTCTTATAGGCAGTATCGAAATTATAAAATCGATGCTCAAAAGATTATGGAAGCAGTAGATGCAAAAACCCTAGAACTATCGTACAAAGCAGATAAGTCTAATGCAAATTGTGATAGCTCCCTTGTATCTACGAAAAGAAGTTTAATCTATGGAGAACAACAAAAGGAACGCTATAGGAGAGTCTTCTTGAATGAAATGGAAAGAGAAGCACTAGCAGATGGTTATATATATGCACATGACCAATCAGCTAGACTTGACAGCTATAATTGTAGCCTTTTTGACCTAGGTAATTTACTTAAGGGTGGTTTTATGTTGTCTAATACAGAATACAATGAGCCACAATCACTTCAGGCAGCAATTTCGGTAACTGCAGATATATTGAGCGTAATTGCGGGTAATCAATATGGAGGCTTAACTGCACCAGAGATTGATACAGTACTTGCTCCTTATGCAGAGAAGTCATATAAGTTCTATTCTAACCAATACAAAGAGTTAATAGAAGATGCAGGTGGTGTAGTTGATCCAAGTAAACAAGAAGAGTATGCAGTAAGTAGAGTAAAAAGAGAGGCAGAGACAGGTTTTCAACAAATAGAAATGAGTAGTGGATCTGTTGCAAGCTGTCGTGGAGATTTTCCGTTAACTAAATAAAAGGGCGGCCTTAGGTAGTAATACTTAAGTGAAAAGACAGTGAACCTATAAATGTAGGGTGTTTTATAGAAAAATATAAAGCTAACGGTAAGAGTGAAATAAAAAAAAATAAGCTCTCTAAGAAAGCCTAAGGTCCTGAAAAGGATAGCTGGTAATACCGTGCCAAGCTATGATTAATATTCATAGAAGGTGTAACGACTATTCCATGAGGAAGTAGGGTTTATGTGAAATTCATAATCCCGAAGCGCTGTCTAACCTTGAAGTTTATTAGAGGTTAATGATATAGTCTAAACTAGTATGAAAATATTAGAATTATTGTCTTATCTTTCTCATTTGGTCATGATAAAACTAAGTGGGGAAGTTTAATTGCATCAACCATTATGAAAGTAAGAAAAGGTGGTCAAGGAAAGCCGGGCAGTAAAGTTCCTGTCGTATTCCCTAAACTAATTTTCTTATATGATTCAGACTTACATGGAGAAGGTAAAGAGCTTGAGTGGTTATTTGATGAAGCAATCGACTGTACTAAAGTTGCACAGTACCCAGATTATTTAAGCCTTGATCAAACAGCCGAAGGAGAAGTACCAAACTATGTAGGAGATGTATTCCATAAGTGGGGTAAAATTGTAAGTCCAATGGGTAAGCAGGTGTCTACAGCCCATTTAAAATCTTTTGAACCGTTTCTCGCGGGTGTAAGATTAATTTCTTGCTAACGGTTAGGTCCTATTATAGGATGAGACCGTGCTAAGCTATTATAAACAATAGAAAGTGTATCGACTATCCCCGATGAATGTAAGGGAGTAGGTCTAGAGATGAGAACTAGATCGAAGCGGAAGACTATTACAATTAATCATGTAATAGATGATATAGTCAGTGCCTTAGGTAACTAGGGAATAAACGTGTAGAGCATTCTTGAGTCCTTGTTTTAAGAATTCAGGTACACCTACGCCTCAAGATGATAATGACGAGATGATGATATATAGATGTAACCTTGGTGTAATATCATTAAACTTACCAATGATTTATCAGAAGTCAGTAGAAGAAGATAAAGATTGGTTTGATACTCTCGATCATTATATTGAAATTGCAAAAAATATCAGTGTTAGAACTTATAAATATCTGAGCAACTTAAGAGCCTCTAGCAGTCCTCTTGTATTCTGTGAGGGTGGATTCGACGGAGGTAACTTGAAGCCAGATGATAAGATTGAGCCAGTTCTTAAGTATTCAACCATCTCATTTGGTTATGGTGGTCTTCACGAATTATCTATGTTAGCAACTGGAAAATCACACCACGCAGATGAAAGTGAATTTGCATTGAAAACATTAGAGCATATTTCAAAGAAAGCAGAAGAGTTTAAGAAAAGAACTGGTATTTTATTTGCAGTGTACGGTAAAAGAGCGTGCCGTACTAAAACTATCAAACCTACTAAAGGGTGTGTTACTTTGTAGTAATGCTAACGGGGAAGGCTAAGTTACGAGAGTGTAATATGTTAATCCCGTGCCTAGTTATATATTAATTAGCGTGTAGAGATCATCGAAAAGGTATCAATAAGATATATAGCTTGTTTTATTGAGAGTAACTGAGTAGAGTAGGGAATGAGATTAGTACATTCCCGAAGTGGATAGAACTTATTAGCAGTAAGTTAAGATATGATCCGGTACTAGTAGAAATATTAGTAGTGTCACGACGCCAGGTGAATCTCTTCTCCCATTGTTTAACGAGAAATTCATAAACAAGTATGGTGAGAAGAAAGGTATAATTACAAAGGGTGGTTACTTGACAAATAGTTTCCACTTGAATGTTAGAGAAGATATTAATCCAATTGAGAAGATGAATGCGGAATCTAAGTTCTGGAATTACTCAAATGGAGGTAAAATCTCACATATTAAAATTAACTCCCTTGATAACACAGAGGGTATTAAATCTTTGATTAGATATGGTATGTCTAAGGGTTTATATCTAGGAGTTAATCACCAAGCCGACTATTGTGTATCTTGCGGTCATCATTTTATAGGTGATGATAAGGTAGATAATGGTACATGTCCTGTTTGTGGTAGTGATGATATAGTGAAAGTTAGGAGAATGAATGGATATTTAAGCTATACGAGAACTAGAACAGGTGATGTCAGATTTAATGAGGGCAAGATGAAAGAGATTGGTGAACGAGTTAATATGTAAAAAAAAATTAGAGAGGAAATAAAATAGATGAAAATAATAGAGACTTACCATGCAGATTTATTAAATGGAACAGGTCTTAGGGAGGTATTATTCTTTTCAGGCTGTACTCATCATTGTCCAGGTTGTTTTAATCAATTTACTTGGGACCCTGATGTAGATCAAGCACATGAATTTGAAGAGGATGATTACCAAGAATTACTAAAGAATCTCAGGAAACCTTATATAGCTGGGGTTACTCTTAGTGGTGGGGATCCTATGTCTGTTTGGAATAAAAAAGATGTCTTAGAGCTTGTTAAGAGATTAAAGACTGACTTACCAAACAAGACAATATGGGTTTACACTGGATATACAATAGATCAAATAAAACAAGATGCAGATGAGAAATTGGAAATCTTAAACTACATTGATGTCTTATGTGATGGTTTGTATGTTGAATCTAAGAAATCACCTCTTAAGCCTTGGGTCGGAAGTGAGAATCAGAGGGTAATTGATATAAAAGAATCTATCAAGCAGAATAATATTATCTTATATGAAAAGTAATATAATCCTAGTTGAGGGAGTAGTCGGTGTAGGTAAGACATCTTTATCTAGAATACTTAGCAGTGAATTAGGTTTTTCGTTATTTGAGGAGCCTGTTGTAGATAATCCATTTCTAGCTGATTTCTACAAAGATCCGAGTAGGTGGTCATTTGCAACACAAGTTTATTTTCTGACTCAAAGATTTAAAGCTATATGTCAGGCAGAAAGTATGGGTAGAAATTGCATATTAGACCGCAGCATCTTAGGTGATTCAATATTTGCAAGATTATTAGCCGAAAGGGAGAATAAGATGACATTGCAAGAGTATAACACCTACTTAGAGCTGGTAAATAGTATGCAAGAATTTAGCCCAAAACCTACTGCCTTAATATATCTTAGATCTAATAGTATTGAATCTATTATGAGAAAGATAACTAAGAGGGGTAGAGATTATGAGCTTAATGTTGACTTAGGATACTGGAAAAACTTAGGTGAATACTATAGAGAGGTTTTTGATTCTTACTGTGATTGTCCAAAACTAGTAATAGATGCGGATAATATAGATTTTGTAGAGAACTTAGAGGATAGAAATAATATTATAGAAAAGATAAAAAGGTTCTATAGTAGTATTTAAAAATATTGAGTGGGGTAGGGATATAATTCTCTATCTCACTTTCTTTTTTCCTTATGAGTGGAGAAAAAATAAAATAAAATGAATGGATGTTTTTTAGAAAACGTAAAATATTATAAAAGTAAAGATTACGTAATAATATCAAAGGGTAGTTTTTGTTATTCTAACAACTTTCCTAGGTACTATAGGATGTTTGATAGAGATATTACAAGAATTATAGACCTAAGTGAAGAAGATTATTGCATTGATCAGTACATAGTAGGGAATAGCTGGGAACCTTGTAGTACAGAAGAAATAAAAAGAGTTAATGAATTGTTACTCAAACACAATTTAGGATTCTCTAGTTGCTCACATACTGTAGGTGATCTTGTTACTATAAATAACTTTAGACGGGGTAGTGTAATAGAGTCTATTGAACATAAGAATCTTATAGTTGTTCTTGATAGTGTTGATAAGGATTTTATTTATTATCAAGCTAAATTAACATCAGAGTCTTTTGAAATTAAGAAAGGGAAATTTAGTAGACTCAATTATAAGAACTGGATAATACTAAGTAGTTTTTCTGAGGAATACTCAATTATGAACCACTTACTAGATGAGAGAGGCTATAAATCAGAAGAAGGAAAATTAGTGAAGTTATACTATTATATATTATTAGATGAGGAGAGTCCTAGGATATACACTACAACAGATTATCCTACTTCTTTTGGGAATAATAGTAATACTAGAATTTATTCAACCTATAGAGATGCTAAGAAAGATTTGTTTATTATCTTAGATAGAAATGAACGAGGGGAAGATTTTATTAATAGGATGAAAAACTCTAGAGCAGATAAATTTTACTACCTAGATGAAAACTTAACAATTAAATCTTGTGCCTATGATGATAGTAATAGGAAGTTTTTATTAGAGCAAGTAAGTAAGTTTAATGCATTCATTTCAGAAATTGAAGCAAGAGATTTTAGTGAATTTTTGAAAGAGAGTGCTAAAGTTAATTATAAACCAAATAATGAATTTAAGTAAGATATGAGTAAAATTATCGGTTATTTTTTAGAGAGAAATAAATTTTATGAGTGTGATGATTATGTAATACTAGCAAAAGGCAGTATTGTTCCCGGGGAAGCAGCAAGTAATAGTGGATACCCTGGATACATAGCATTATTTTCTAAAGATGTAAATGGCAATATTAATCATGTTACAAAGTTTAGTGGTGACTTAGACTCTGATAAATATTGTAATCAAGCTATCTGGCAGCCTTGCATTCATTACAATATAGTAAAGGCAAAAGAGATCCTACTAAAAGAGAAAGGTCTTATATTAACTAGGGAAGGCAAATTATCTCTAACTATAGATCTGGGTAGGATAGGTAGATCTGATATAATTAGTACCCATTCTACTAAAGAGGATATAAATTTAACATTAATAGTCGACAAAATAACAAAGAAAGATATTTACTATTGTGCAAAACTAGAGCCTAATGAGTTTAAGATAGAATCTGGTAAAATTAGTAGAGACAAGTATGAGTTATGGACCAAGGCTAGTAATCGTGAAGTGGATCAACTAAAGTATTTATTATCTCTTCGAAACTTCACAATATCAAGCAATAAATTAGTGAAGGTTTTTTATTACATAGATAATACGTTAAGAATCTTCTCTATCCCAGAGAACAATAACAGATTTAATGTAATAGAAAAAAAGTATGAAATGTTTAGAACAATAGAGGATGCTAGAAATGAGGCTAGTAAAATACGAGTTAATAATAGTAGAATTTCTGACTTCAAACAAAACTTAAGAATATTAGGTAAGGATTGTTATTATAAGATAGGAACTTGTAATGAGACAGTAGAAGTAAAACTTGAAGATAGTGATTGTTTTAATGAAATATTACTACAGGACCTAAAAGATCATAATGCATTTCTTACTTGGGCAGAGGCAGAAGATTTCTTAGTCTGGGCAAAATCTAAGTTTGAATAAAATAACTATTGGTGTTAGACTATGTCAGAAATTATAGATAAAGTAATAAAGTACCTAGATAGTAAGTATGGAGCATCTCAGACGAGATTCCCAGAAATAGATGTAATTGATAAAGAGACTGTTATATCATTTTGGAAGTGTGGAGCTATCGTGATGCACAGGAATGATGTATACGATGTGCGAAATTTTAATGGACACTGGTTAGAAAATGATAAGAAATATAATCAGCATAGTATAGAGTTGGAAGATTCTAGATCTAATGCTTATCAGTGTTTAATAAATTACTTAAAAGAACACGGTTATCCAAGATATACTACAGTACATGTTGATGAGTTTGGAAGATATATGAGTATGGATGATGAATGTGGTTATTCTTTAGTTGAAAGTAACCCAGATAACTTAAAACAGCTACCTTTACCCTACTGTGATTTAATTATTCAAGAGAGTGATATCAATATAAAGACTAATTCATTTAATATTGTAGATAAACCTAGAAGAGAGTTTTGTATTTATAATGGTGCAGTAATAAGTTTTATTGCTCCGAGTAAATATAAGCATTTGTTTCCAGTAACAGGAAAATTACGTAACTATACAATAATTACTAAATATAATACCTGTGAATATATACTTACGTTTAGTGGATGTACTATCTCAAAAGTATCTGAATTTAATAAGACACATTCATATTTTGAGTTTAATGCACCAGTCAGATTATTAGAAGCTTATTAATAATTAATATTAATGAAGGTATAAAAATTAATTAGCAAGACGGAATTATCTGCCTTGCTTTCTTTTTCCTTATATCTGATATGAATAAAGTATATATAGTAATATCATATTTTAACGAAGTGGATCTATACGGAGGAGAGATTCAGAAAGTATTTAATAAGAAATCTGACGCCGATGATTACCGTAAAGAGATTGATGGTAAACTATCAGGTAAAGATAGCTATGAGGGATCAGAAGTAAAGGAGTACGTAGTAGATTAAATGATAGTAATATGAACAAAGTTTATTTAGTCTGTTACTTTAAAGGTGATAGTAGTGAAAGTTATAAAGTCGTAGATAGAATCTTTGACAATAAAGACTCTGCTGATATTTATGCAAAGGAACTGAGTAAGAGGCATGAAGATTTATCAAAGATTGCAAGACAAGTCGATTTGCTATTAGATAGTCTTTATAGTAATGATCTAGAGTATAAAGCTCTTATAGAACAGCAGAGGATTGAAATAGAGAAACTTAATAGCTGCTATAAGGAACAGAAAAGAACCTCTGATGACTATCTATCAAAGAGGGTTAAAATAGTTAATCGGTATAATGAGCACTATAAAGTAATTTATGATAGGATAGATCAAGAAATAATTAAGAGACTCAATATAGATGAGGAGATACTAGATAATGCTAAAAATTATTGTCTCTATGATGAATATAGTGGAGCATTTGTTGAGGAGTGGAAAGTTTATAATTAGTTTGGTATGAAAAGAGAAGTTTATATAGTATTTTATTCTACAGGTAGTTATGAAGACTTCTGTGAGAATATTGCTGGAGTTTTTGATAACAAAGAATCCGCTATTAAGTGCTCTAAGGAACTTGATGAAAAGTGGGAAGAAAATACGAAAATCTCAGAGCAGATCCAACAAGCTAGGGATGAACTATATGATGAAATAGAGTTAAAATACATAGCAATAGATAAGCAGAAAGAAAACCTGTTAGGTAATCTTGAGAGTAAGTATCAAAATAAAAATTCACAAGAATACTTACTAGGTAAAGAGGAAATAGAGAGTAAGATGAATCACTTATATGAAGAAGTCGAAAAGTCAATCGAGGTTAGTATAATGGAGAAACTCGGTATTACTGAGTCTGTTTTCTATGAAGCTAAAAAGTTTGATATCTATGATGAATATAATGGATCTCATGTTGAACCATATGAACTTAAGAGCTAATGGCAACTAAATATAGACTGATTACTATCTGGAAACAAGGAGATAAATTAGAGGGAGAATTTACTAGTAGACAAGATGCTGTAGATAGAAAGAAATATATTGATCACAAATACTGTTTTGACGTCACAAAAGAGTTTGAAGATAAATATTGGGATCTTCTCGGTGAGTTCTTAGATGAAACTAATAAAGAAAATCTTAGTTTTGAAGTATCTACAGACTTACAGTATAAGTGGATTGTAGAAAACTCTGGATATCCTGAGGAAGATATTAGAAATTATGAAAACTATCTAGCAATTAATTATACTTATTTTGGCTCTAGGATAGAAGAATTTATAGAGGATGATGACTGAAAAATTCCCTATCGTTATCAAGGTATCTTATACAGGCCCACATAAGAGATATAATGAAACCAAAAATTATAGGATTATATCTAACTATTGTAAAAGAGATATAGTTAGGTCTTATATGAAGGTGTCGAGTATGTTAAAGTTAGATTTTATATCTTTAACTATGAATGGTTATGGAATTATAAGAAACCAAAGTGCAATAGAAAAATTATATAGACTAGGTTTAATAAAGAATAGTGATATAATAATTCAAGGGATCGGAGAAAATAAAATTAATACTGTTTTCTTATCTAGATTACAGCACCTAAGAATATTATTTTCCCTTATTAAACTAGACCTGAAAGATTTAAAATTGAAAAGAGTTAGTAAGTAATTATTAACTCTTATTTTTCTTTTCCTCCTGTATGTAGATGAAATGTATAAAACTGTATCTACTATAAATCTGGTGCCTTAATTATGATAAATAAAAAAAGCTTATGAAAAAATTAATTACATTAATCTTATTATTCTTTCACATAGTTCCATCAATTGGGCAGGACTTCAGTAGTATTGATTTTACAAAGTATACTATTCTAGGTAATGGAAACTATACTTCAAAAAATAATATTGAAATTCTGGCAGATGAAAGAGACTTGCCTGATACTAGGATCGAACTTAATTTCTACCTAAGCAAGGATTATTTTAGTCCGCCTACTGTAGAACTTGGTCTTTTTCTATATGACCTAGGTGAAACTGAATTGGATAAGTTTACAGGTTTTAGATTAAATTATAAAAGGCCTAATGGAAAAATATATGGCATTGAATCTAAAAGCCTAGAACAAAGGGATATTTTTGATAATAGCTTAGATGGTGATAGTAAGTCAGTAGTTTTCTTTATTAGACTCACAAAATCAGAACTATTAAGCTTAGCTAGAGGAAATGTTCAAGCAGAGGATTTTATACTATTCAGAGGACGAAGAGGTAGAAGGCCTAACTAATCAAGAATTAAGATAGTAGAAATCTTAAATGTTGATAATGTAAGAGAGGAAATTACAGAGCAATCTAGATTATTTCTGAAACTATATAATTTTTGGGAAGACTTAGATAGAAGAGGTTATAGAAGAATAAGAAGATGAAAAATTGAAGAGATAGATTAATTTCTACCTCTTCTTTTCTTTTAGTTCCTTAGTTGATCTTTTATGATACCAGATACTAATTTCCCATCTACCATCGGATATTTCTCCTGTACCTTAGTTAGTATAGGTTTTATATCTCTCATACTTAGTTTATCACCTAGTTCATTACAAAGTTCGTCGATATATTTAGTAACTACACTCTCATCAACTTGCTCTGGAAGAAGTGAACATATCAATTCTAGTTCTTGTTCCTCTTCTCCTACTAGGTCTTCTCTTCCACCTTTCTTGAACTCTTCTACTGCTTGTTCATATTGGTTTTTCATTCTCTTCAATATTTTCAACTGCTCAACATTATCTAGTTTAGTTCCAGAATGTTCTACCTTTGAGAATTCTGATTTAATAAGTTGGAGTGTTTTTAAGGCAGTCTTATTACCTTCTTTTCTTGCATTACTAATTAATTCATCTACGTTGATCATAAGTTCTGTTAATTTTAATTTATAACATAATTAAGGTACTTGTGTCTTTAGAACCTCTCAAAATCTTATATATGTAGGGGCTCATAGTTCAATGGATAGAACACGATTCTTCTAAAATTGCGATCCAGGTTCGATTCCTGGTGGGCCTACAAAATAAAAGTAGTAGACAATAAATGTTCTACTACTAATTTTTTTTACTTATATCAAATTCAAAAACTTATCTTTTCCTTCATCACTACTAAGTCTCCAAGCATCATGAATTTTCCACTTAGGTCTATCGATGAAAATACCAGGTGATTCTTTGCTTTCTACTTTTACTATTTCTTTGTATATTAGTCTTCCATATTTCTCACCTTCTGCATAATTCTTCGCCCAATTAACTCCTTTCTCTTCCATCATCTTATCTAATATTTTCTCTGATGTCAGCCCTACTAATTGCTTGTGACTAAAGAGCGATTGTGCAGCCTGATTAATAGAATTTCTTACACAATCATTCTGGCGGAACAAGAACCACGCAAACATTTCATTTTTGTTAGGAACTTGCCATGCTTTAGAATCGAACTGGACAGGCTCATACGCTCTTATTATTTCAAGCATATGTTCAGGGCTTATTTTAGAGAGGTCGTATTGCAGGTTAAGTTTATTAAATATACCTGTTGCGATACTAGGGATAATAGATAAGAGCTTTGTTAATCTATACCCAAAGAAAGGCTCTGCATCTGGATTATCAAAATCAGATAGAACCAAAGATATTTCATCAGACTGAACAAAAGCTAATTTACACCCTTGAACTTTCTCACATAGACCTTTAGCAGTCTCATTCATAATATTAATGAAGTCAGAGTCAAATGGTAAGTTAAACTTTTTCTTAATGAACTTACTAAATGATCTGCCATCTAACATAATCAAAGTATAAAGACCAGGTATAAGTTTAGTCTCCTGTAAGTCTCTATAATAATAACATTTTTCTTTAAGTGTATTGAATCTCATAACATAGATAAGGTTTCACTAAGTCCCTATTAAATCCTTAGTTATGTAGAAGGCCCCATAGTTCAGTGGATAGAACAATAGTTTCCTAAACTATAAATCCAGGTTCGAATCCTGGTGGGGTCACTTTATTTTTCACCTGGACTCTGTATTATAAAGCCCTTAGTGCCTTATAGGTGTAATATAAATTAAAATTCGTCCACAATAGGTGGTTTATTGACAGAGGGAGCTTGTAAAAGGGCTCCCACATGTTTTTTTTTATTTTCCGTTTAGAATGTACATATGTGCCTTATATATGTAATAAGAATATTAACAATAAAAAAATAAAAATATGAAAAAGATATTAACTATTATTGTACTTATGATAATGAGTATAATAAACATGAATGCTCAAGTAAGCATTTCTAAAATAGGTAGAACCGTAATAGGCACTACTCAATATGTAAGATTAGGTACCGGTTTGAATAATTCAATCGGTATATATGCTAGGTTTAAAATAATAGATAGACCTGGCTACGATTCAGAATTGCGTTTGGAGATAAAATATTATGCTTCTCCAAAAGCTATAAAAGCGGGATTTACTAGTCCTGCTAAAGTTAAAGGATTTGCGTTTTTCTATAACGACAGATCTAACAGAAACTACTTCTTAGAGGATAAGAATTCTGGAAGTAGTAATGTAATCAATAATTCCGTCGTAAATAGTTGTAATATTATAGGCGGATTTATAATAAACTTGGGAGATGCAATATTTCCCAAAGCGATTATCCTTTACTCTTGGAACAGTAAAACCAAGGGATTAGAACCAGATCCGAGTTTGATCTTGGATTTTAACTATGAAGGAAAAAGCTTGTTAATAAAGCAAGCAAAGTATTTAGAAGCTTATATGAGAGCAACTAACTACTAGATAACAACCAAAAATAGAAGAGATTCCAATGTGTTTCTCTTTTATTTTTTTTTCTAGATGAAGAAAAAAGTAAGTAGTAACAATTAATATTACTACCTACTTAATTTATTTTTATCCTTTTTCTAGTTCAACTGCATCTCTCTTTTGTTGCCTAATTCTAAAAAACCTATCAACACTATTGTAAGTTGTTAGATCATATACTTTAAATTCACTTACACCAGTCTCACCATAAGATAGAATGAGATCTTCAAAGTGTATAGTTGAATCATTAAGAATTAGTTTGAGATTTTCAGACTCCATATATTTTTTTGCTGTACCTTTCTCAAGTTCAGCTAGAGTTACATGAGGGGTATAAGTATTAAAATCACTTCTAATACTAAATTTTTCACTTAGCTCTTTGTTCAGGTTCTTAAAAATCTCATACCAAGAATTATCAGTTTTTAGTTTAAGAATTATATAATCACTATCATTCTTGAAACAGTCTAATTCAAATAGATCGAATATAGGAATAGAGAATTCACTTTGTGACTTATGCTTTTCTAAGTAATCTATTATATTACTTTCATCTAGCATAGGAGTATTAACACCTCTAACACAACTAATGACTTCACTATCACCTAATTTCTTATCTTTTGCATATAATAGGGTTACATGAGAATCATACTCAATGCCAGTATCTTTTAGATCTCCAGAATCAAATACACAATTAAGTAAGACTGGAGTACTAAGATTCGCTGCAATCATTACACAGCTATTTAAATTCTTTATATCTTCCATTTTACTTTTGATTCTTTAGTCTAAATTTAATCTTCATATCACCTAGACGGCCCTTTAAGTTTGAACCACCTTGATTATATCCCTTAGAGTCTGTCACAGTAAGTCCAAGACCTAGTAAGTTATTCAGGAAGACTTGACTATCTTCTTTTGCTGAATCACCTCTAGCTTGGTCTATAAATTCTTTGGCATTACGGGCTAGGTATACACTTAACTCCATTTCACCTAGAATCTGACCTGTTCTTCTATACTTACCTCTACCCATAATAGGGCTATCCTTGAACTCATTAACATCAACCCCAAACATAGATGAGGTTACTTTACTGTTATACATAGGCATGTGATAAAGCTCCATCATAGTTATATAACCACACATAAGAGGTTTATCAGTCGGCAAGTATTTACCGTCTAGGTCTTTAACAGCCTTTTCATACTCATCTGCCGGTAGGTTAGCTTTGAGTTCTTCTAAGTCTGCTATTTGATCTGCCGGCATTAAGATCTGAGACTGTGATTTAACACCAAGTTCATCGCTCCACTGTTCCACCAATGAAGTTGTGAATTTTGTACTATATGACCCTACATTGAAATAATATACATCTTCGATCTTATTATTGTTATGAAAATCAATAAACTGATCCAAGGTCATATTATCAAAACGACCTGGGTAATATTTTTGTACTAATGGAAGAATTGAATCTCTCTTTGTTTTTTGGTTCTTACGTTCCTCTACTATATTATGAATTCTGTGAGCAATATTACCTAAGCTGCTCTCAAGAAGTACAGAGGGGATCTTTCTGTTAATGGTACTATAAGGGTTCATTGCAATATCACAAACTCTCTTCTTACCACTAGCATCGACCATTATAGGCATCTTGTTGTCGGGTACTATCTTAGAGACAACACCTTTACCACCATATCTATTAGTTACTTTAGAACCCACTACTAAGTTAGTCCTCTTGATAAGCCTGATTCTGACTGTATATACAACTCTTTCATTCTTATCTAGAATCATAGGTCTTAATCTATCAGATGCTATATACTCAGGGAATTTGTCATATACAGGGCTTCTATCCATATTCTTCAAGTAGTCATCGATATAATCCTGTGAAGTCAATGAATAAGTCCAATCAGGTTTCTTCATACCCTTTATAGCTCTAGGCTCTTTGTTTTTCTGTATAAATACATCACTAACAACAGCCTCACTGATATCATTAGGTACAACAGATGGATTCTCTACAGTATATTCAGTAAGATCTAATTGATTATCTCCTCCAAATATTCCACCGAGTTTTTCCTGAAGTGCTCTATTAATTTCATCCAATCTAACTGCTCTGTATGTTTTCAATACAGGATCCTTGCTCTTAACTTCAGTGCCAATAGGAGCAATCCATTTAACAGCTTCACTAGACTTAACATCAAAAGCTAGGTCAATGATTGAGTAAGAGAACATTTTCTTTGAGAAAGATTCACTAACAACAAGAGCATCTTCATTAACTAGACCAAACATTGCATGGAATACAACAAGAGCATTCATACCTGACTTATATGTTTCATCAGTCATTCCAATAGATCCAGTAATTACATCACCCTCTTTTACAGTCTGTCCTACTTTTACCTTAGGTTCCATAAAGATGTCTACATCATTCATTGATTGAATAGCTGTTCTTCTTGGAATTTCAACTGTATCTTTGTTAGGAAGCTCAATTACTACATTACTTTCAGTGATTTCTTTGACTTTTCCTTTAGGTTTGTTAAATCTCTCATTCAGTACATTATTCTTCAGCTCATCTCTATTACCTGTATCAACTAAAGGTCTTTCAGCGAACGGTAATGGAATAGCTTGCTTTAACATACTAGAACCCATGTGAATACGAACACTATCAGTATAATTGATGAAAGGTATTCTTCTAACTTCTTCAGATAATCTATAATCCGGATGTAAGTCTATAAATTCTACCTCTTCAACTGGTACTGTCTTGCGTTTCATTCTGTGCTTAACCTCAACCATTCCATCTGCATCTGGTTTTATTGTATTCGTTTCATAGTCTACATACTCTGATGCACATACTTTATGATTTAGGTAATCTAAGTATGGGATTGTTATTTTATTAAACTTGAGGTCATAGCAGTCAAATAATACATCAGTGTCAGTAATATGAGTACTAACCGTTAATGCATTCTGAATACCAATATTACCATTAATAGGAGTTGCACCAATACAGATTAAGTCAGAAAAACTTCTATTATATGCAACTGATGGGTGTATCTGAATCTTATTCGTCAAGCTTTGTAAGTTCATAGCATTAATACCTGGACTGACTTGAGGATCATTACCACCCTTATCTGAACTACTGCTTCCTTTCCAGTATCTAGCACAAAGCATAGTAATTACATTAACTGTATCTTGTAATTTACCATACTTAGTCCAATAATGTCTAATATTACTCCAGGTTGTATAGAAATTACCTCTATTATTAGCTTTGAAAATATAATTCATAAAACCACTAGCAACTGATTCAATCTTCTTATCTACAATCAAATCTTTTACTCGGTCATCTCCAAAAGCCATACAATCCTGAATTAACTTAGATGAAATATATTCAGGCTTATAATCCAAGTCCAGTTTTACCTGTAATTTCTTAGATTGCTTTTCTGTTAATCTAAGGGCCTCTCTCTCAAGACCTCTTATATTATCTATTTCATCTAGTTTATATTCTCGAACTTTTTCTACAAGTCCTAGTTCTGGATTTGTTCTTTTTATTTTTAGGATCTGTTTATTGATATCATAATCTCTGTCATAGTCGAAGTTTATATAGTATCTACCCGTACCAGTCATGTTGATTCTACAATCATAATCATTACCTAGCATATTGGTTGCTACTCTATATGAACCCTCTATAACAAAGACTCCATCAATTTCCCTAGGAACTTCGAATTCTGAGTAGTAGGTCTTGCTTTCGTCGTAATTGATGTTATATTCTAGTAATACTTTGAAAGTTGCAGTCAAGCTATTCTCAACAAAGTAGGAAGAAGGCTTGTCCATATTTTCATCTGATATTTTCCACGTCAGATTTGTCAACTTTGCTTTACTATTATAACTATCTATGTTACTAAAAAATCCCTCTACTAATCTTTTTGCTCCTTGATTCCTAAAAAACTGATTAAAATTACTCATTATAAAAGTGTTTTAATGTTTAGTTGTTTATAATCACAATCAACTGACTCGAAGAAACTCTCCAGTTCTTTTTTAGCTTTTTCTTTTATCTCTTTCGCTCCTACATATTCTTCCATTGGTAACCCTGACGTACTCCTAAAAAAGGCTTCATAAGTTACTAAGTAGTTAAATGTATCCTTTAGTTGATGTAATACAAGCTTAACTGAAAATTTCTCATACTTATCCTCAGGTACTAAATTCTTGAGGGTATCATAGAGAATATCCCTAGCTTGTATAATATCAGGATCATTACTATCTAGAATATTAATAGGAATTTCATAAGATAACACGATTTTATAATAATAATCGTTTGGCTTATTATTGTTCATATAATTATCTTTAAAAATCTAAGTTCATAAGATTTCCACCAAGTTTATCTTTATTTGATATTGGTGGTGTCATTTTTTCTACTTTTTGCTCTACCTTCTTATCAAGTGAAATATTAGAACTCTTTTTGACTTGCTCAGATGGAGAAGTCTTATATACTACCTCCCCATCTTTGCGAATCGTTAGTTCAATGTTTATCTCTCTATCAAAGTCAGGAATTTCTATCTCTAACTTTATAGTTCCCATTGATTAAATTTTATCGAGTTTATCATTCATTAATACACCTAGTACTGTCTCGGTCATAACATCATCCTCAAGCTCAAGTTCACCCTTCAATGCTTTACCTACTATCTGATTTGACCAACCATACGATAAAGTAGTAAAGAATGATTTTTTGCTTAGTACTGCTGTCTGAGTTCCTAAGTATTTAATTTCCTCTAATTCTCCATCTGCTGCATTGACTTCCTGTGTTAAGCCTTTAAAGACCATTTCTACAATCTCTTCTTGCATATCACTAGGACTGACAATTCCAGATTTTTGATAAGAATTACTTGTTAATGAGTAATACTGTTTTCTGAAGATATTAAAAATTCCATCAACATCAGAACCTAAGTCACTAGCTACCTGTCTCATATTTGCAACACCAGAACAGATACGCTGATATTTCTTAATCTCTGTACCCTCTGGATAATAGTAAATACTCTCAGGCGAATAAGCATACCTAACTGAACCAATGTAGACTTCAATATCTCCATTTTTTCCTTCAATATACTTAATCTTACCTTCATTATAAGAATAGCAATCTGATATAACTACTTTATCTTTCTCATAGTACTTAATACCAGAACTACCCTTAGCATTCATAAGTTTTACTACTGCATTTAATTTGTAGACAGGACTAGTTGTATTATAAGCAGTACCAATTAAGTCACCTGCTTCATACTTTTCCTTAGGAATTCTTACCCAATTATTAGGTCTTGGAAATTTCTGTTCGCCACCTCTGACTTTCAAGAATATCCACTTACCCTCTTCCCTAAATGTGCAGTCCTTTTCAGCATACAAGTTACCTGTTAAGTCTTGTACTCTTTCATGACCACCATGTTTCTATAATATTTAATATTTCTATTAAATCTAGACTATATCACTAAGGCATTTTTATACCTCAATTACTGCATAGTCGTTGAATATTTCTACTACTCTGTAAAAATACTGCTGATTATATTATTATACTTCCAGCATTTCTGTAATTAAGTCTCAAACTTAATTTAAGACCGAGAATTGATTGGGTTGTTGATTCAGAAAAACTTGTACCAGCTGATAAACCAATTGCAGAACCATCAGGGAAGCTTGCTGTTAAAAACCTCTTACTTAATAAGTCTGGTGTAATAACATTAACATTTCCTGTTCTCTTTTTTACAATTGATCTAACTGGAACTAACTTATTCTCGTCCTCTACTTGAACTGCTGGATAAACTTTTCCGTTAGGTGCTGTTCTACCAGTAGCTGCATATCTAGGAATTAATAATCCCTCATTGTCTTTATCTTCTCCCTCCTTGCTAAATGTAAAATTATTCAACAAGAAAGAGATTTGTCTATTTACGTAACCGCCAAGAGGTCTATATTGTCTAGTGAAGTATTTTATCAACCCCACTAGATTCAATAAAGCGGTAATTATCCAAGATTTCTCTCAGATGCAGACTATATCATAGATTTTATTTATCTACGCTCTTATAGTCGTTGGCCTTATTACTACTTTCATGCTCATTTTGTGCTTTCTCTTTGTTATCTAAACTTCTTTGAATTACAACAAAGTTCTTAAGCGTTTCGCCAATTCCAGTAAAGACGACACCAAGCACTGTTAATACTCTGATCATTTTTTCCATAATAAGTTGCTGATTTAATTAATTTGTTTTTATTATTATTTCCAGCAATAGTGTAGCGTTTTTATAGTGACGCACCTCTTTAACTATTACTTACGCCACTTTGTTTGATTCCATTTAAGGATCTATTTTCTATTGTATGATAAATATACTCATCTTCATTGAATCCGGTTAGTAATGACTTATTTGTAATTACTGGCTTTTCTTCAACACCGCTTACAATAAGTGATGGCATATTAATTGCAACAATAGAGGCTAGTTTCACACGAGCAGCACGATCTAGCTCTTTCTTTAGGTCACTACTAAACTCGCCTTCAATTTCTTTCTCGTACTTTGCATATCTCTCTGACAGCATTACGAGTTTTTGTTTATCAGTTAGTTCAGTAGAGTCAGCAATCTTTCTAATGTCTGAGTACGTTTTATTATCCGTATCAACATAGAGAGTCTTAAAGTCAAAGGTCACTACTCCTTTTTTGCTGACTACCTTAAGTGCAAATTTCTGAATATCTCTTGCCCTTTCTATCCAATTATCATAGTGATTTTGTAGATAAGACATAAGAAGTGCTGCTGATTTTGCACTAACTCTTTCATATGGATTCTCAAATATCTTAATTTCGTCAATATCTGCATCAACTATTTTAGATATTCTTAGTCTTCCATAGGTCGTAATTTTACTCTTATAGTCTACACCACCAATCTTTCCAGTAAAGACAATAGGTGTTCCATAATCTATTACATGATCTACTTCAACATCTTTAAGAAGTTTTGTATAATCAGTGTAATAGTGTTTTGGATCCTTTAAGTCATCTGGATCATTAGGTGTATACTCTGTCGCATCCGCTAAACCATTAAGTGTTTCATGATTAAATTCAAAAACACCCTTCATATTTTTCTTGTATATGTAGTTATAACGTGGACTCATTTTCTTATAAGTATCTTCTGCAACTTCTTCTGGTACAAGTGTTACTGAAATTGTATCACCGTCGAAGTCCATTTATATTCTACATAGGTCGTTAATCTATGTACGTTCTCTTTATTGAACTGCTACACGTCTCCGCATAGATTAGACTATATCTTCTACCTAAAATTCTAGGTAGCCTCGCATTTCGGACTCACTTAAGCCCTACTCCCTTACATTCATCGGGGATAGTCGTTGGGGTTGTGAAATACCAATTAGTCAGAAAGGTATTTATTTTACTAACCTGCTGATTGTCTCTATTCTATAGATTTTCAGAACTAGTGACTAAATCTAATTCTACTATAGACCTAACGAGAGTTTCCAGCAATTAACGAGGTTTTGTAACGCCTTGATTCTCAGGTAGTTAAAGCGTTAAGTGGACCACATAAGGATATGGGGTAGTGAATCGCATCGTCATCTGTCAGTCTCATTTTTACTGCATAGATACTATATTCGTGAAGTGTTGGTTGTCTATTTGCTCGGTATTGTACATTAAATTTCTTTAAGTACACCAGACTATATCTTTAAAATATTCCACTATTTTATTTTGTACATAGTCGTTGAGCTAGGTATTAATTTTCTATTTCAAATTTTAGTTTACTGTTCTTCTTAACTTCCTCCCTTAAAAACTTATATACATTTGATTTCTGTGATTTTTCTAAGAACTCAGTATACCTTGTCTTTGTGGGATCTAGTTTTGTATACTCTTGGAATTTAATCATAGTATCAAACTCGAGATCTGCCAAGTCATTAGTAGGTCCTGATATGATTGCTATAACTTTTCCACCCAGTATCATTTTTGGGATTTGTTTTTCAACTCTTCTCTCCCAGTCTTTTGAGAATCCGACTTTAATACTCCCTGGAAATTCTAAGAAGTACATAAAACCTTCGGACCCTTGAAATTTGTTATGTAATAAGTTTCTGTTATTGATTCTCATTGCATACTCTGATCCATAGCCCCTAGAAGTTTTATCAAGTAAGTTTTGTTCTCTTATCTTGATCATTCTGTCATGCTTCTCTTGACTACTATTCCAAACTCCAATCCTACTAGTTCCAACATATCTTCCTTGTTGGTGTAGTAATCTCATATGTTCGGATCTATTCCATATCGAATCAGAGTAAGATTTTCTTTTTAGTATCACCCTGATTTCTCCTTTCTTATTGTCGAAAATTAAAATACCTAGTTGCTGGTCTAATTTATTCCTATTTGTTCCAGCAGTTCTCAAAATTACGTACCAGTTATTTTCATACTAGCACTATCTGCTTCTCAGCATAATCTTTAAACAGCTTCATAGTAGTTGGATTATTATACTCTTCTTTGGTTGCTTGCATAGCTTCCTTTCTAGTAAAATTCAACTCCTCCATCAAGTGTTTAATAAAACCTTCACGACACATTTCATAAGCTAGATGAGTAGGAACACCAAGTTCATCTACTGCTAACTGTGTATCTGGTACAATTGGGCTTCGTGCTGAATTTTTAACACGAACACTGTACATTTCACGAGCCTCATTCTTCTTTGATGTATTAAGCAAACCAGTAGCTTGCTTTTTACCAGAATTAATCATTGCACGTAAGAGGGCATTATATCTAGCTTTTTCGCCTGGTGTTTTGAATCTCTTAATCACATCATTGTAATTATGTGAGTTCTTATCAGTATCAGCAGGACAACAAAAGTGTAATATAATAGAATACCAAATACTAAGTTTATGTACGTGGATCTTCTTTTTTCCTCCCTTAATTGCAAGACTATAAGGTCTCATCATAGCTGGCAAAACTAAATAATACTTATTAATTAGCTTTTTATAATCTGATAGATATGATGGAAAATGCTCTTCTATTATCTTAAGTAAACCTTCATAAGAACATTTGTCTAAGTCAGTAATAAACTCAGAAATAGTAAGAATCTTTTTCTTCTTATCATAGTCAAACTGGCACGTATCAAATACTTTTATACCAAGTTTTTTAGCACTTCTACCAGAGTAGCCATTCCTTTTTAAGTCATCCATCAAGAAATCAAGTTTAATCTCTGAGTCCTTGAAGATTGTCTCAAATAATTCTAGGAATATATCAAACCTAAGAATATTCAAGTAATAAAAAGGAAGTTCAATTCTAGCAAACCTTCTTAACCCCTCTTCCCTAGTAAATACACGTGCTCCGCAATTTGGACACGGCTCAGTTGAATGTTGCCTAATATGACCACAAACACATCGATCTTCATAAGGAGAGCCGAAGATATCAACATCATATAATCCCCCTACTACTGGCTGAACAGAAGCAAAGGTAAGGTTAATATCTTTATGGCTTGTTAGAACTCTCTCTTTTCCATCTGATCGGGTATAATCAATTATATCCTCATCAGTTAATAACTCTAAACTAGCTGCCATTTTATTTAATTTTACAAGTTGTTATCTTTCCAGATTATTTTCTGAGATATTTCAAGATCATCAGCATTCTCATTTGACCAAGTCTTATAAGCCTGTTTGAAATCTGCAATAGCCTCAGTTCTAGTTCTATCTTTCAGAACCTCATAAATACCTGCATCCTTATCTACTACTACTTTAATATAATCAGATATTAAGTCTTGTGTAATAGCCTTAGATGTATTATTGTACTTTGGTCTGATCCTTCGATACTCTAGAATATCTTCCGGTGTTAGATCAAGATCTGCAAAATCAGAGACAGTAGTTAGCTGCGCAGGCTCCCTACTAAACCATTGAGTGCCTTTCTCTCTAACTCTTTGAGCTACTTCATGCCTTCCACGACTGTCGTAGTTCTTAGCCAATTCTTCAATAATGTCTGCCTTATTCTTCTGTATCCTCTTTAGTGCATTGTCTATTTGTACTTGATATTCCTCTGGCATCGTTGGACAGTTTAATATCAGGTCATACATGTTCGAAGAGAATAAAAATATAATAAGAGCAGGTAATTGGCGTTGTTTCCTTCTTCTAGACATAATTGAGTCTTTTGATAAATCTCTAGAAGCAAGATATTCTATGAATCTCTCTAGATGCTCCCTGGCATTTTTTGCATATTCTTCATTAAATCCACCATCATCTGTACCACCAAATTCATCATCCAAGTCTCCTAATCTAATTGGGACATCTGGAGTATAAACACTGGCTGGAATACGATTGTGGCCTTGGATATGAAAAATATCTTTCATGTATTCACCGATTGTCTTTGTTGACGTATTGTTTGGATCAGCCGTTATAACTGCCCTCACTGCATCGGAAATACAAGCATCCATGTTACCAGAGCCAATACTGAACTTTGTATCGTTTTTCTTAGCAGATAAAACAACATCATTGTAATCTGAACTAAGCTTAATTTCAGTCTCAGTCATTCGGCCCCTGTTCGCCTCTAGTAATTCACGCTCACTTAACTTCTCAGATTTTTCTAGTTCAGACTCATCAATCTCGTCTTCCTCGTTATCATTACCATCCGAATCTTCTGGGGCAACATAACTCAGACCTTCAAGATCTCCATCTTCGTCTAACAAAAAATCATCGTCATTCATTAGCTTTCTTATTTTAAAAATAAAATTTATATTATTCACTTTGAGGGATAGTCTGTATAATCCTGAAATTTAAAAAGTTAATCCCTCAATTATAAAGTATATGGCTGCTTATAATGCTACTTTTTACCAGTTCAAGGCACTATAAACCTTATATTTGGTAAATTAATACTAAACTTGGTTGTGATAATTAGGTTTAGTATTGTTTGTTCATGATTATGGGGAGAGTTAGCTTGGTCGGGAGATTAGGTTAACTCATTTTTTCTCTTTGTATTAATACTGGCGATAAATATAAGGTCAGATGTAATTAAGCACAAAAATTAATATCCTGTGCTACTTTATATGACCTCCACCAAATCGCCATGAATACCTTACATATGTAATATTATTCATAGTTCATTATTTTACGTCTTAAATAGACTTTAATTATTTATAACTAACTTGGCCGTGATGGTTAGGTTAGTTTTTATTTTCACCTTTAAATACCTTATATATGTGAGGATAATTATATAAATTCACTTGTTTATCTGTAATATTAGCTTAGTCGTGATGATTGGGCTAATATTTTTATCCGCCTAAGACACAATTAGATGCCTTATATATGTGATAAGTAATATATCATCTCAAGACAAAATAATAAAGTCTTGAGTTTATTTTTAAACAATAAAATTATGTTAAGTAAAATAATTGATAAAGGTGTAACTCTTGCTGTATGTGCAGGAGGACAGTTAATAGGTAATACCCTATATGATCTAGGGTACGATATAGTTAATAATTTTGACCTATATAAAGAATGGGTTAAAAATAGATTTAGAAAGGAGGAACAGCTATGTGCGAACTCCTAAAATTACAGATAGCAGAAGGAATTTCTGTAATTTTAGGTTATTTAATAAATGACCTTAAGTTCTATCTAAGAAAAAAGGCTGGAGAATCAGAAGGATTAAGTTCTTTCTGATTTTTTTTTATTCCTTATAAGTATGAAAATAAAACTATTAAAAGATTATGTTTAGAGACGGAGTAAATTTAAGTAAGAATGCCTGGTATATGAGGCTATTAAAGTTTATGTGGAACTATAAACCAGAGAACTTTACTAACTTATGCCCGCTATTCTGGAAAGTTGTCTTATCTATTGTCGTTTTTGTACCTTGGCTTTTTATAATTAAGCCTATAAAAACTATAATAAGCTTTATCAATAAAAACAGTAATAGTATACCAGCTAGAATATTTAGACTGGTTGAAAAAGCAGTGGTTAATTTAGTTTGGATTACGTTTAGCCTAGTTATTGGTTTTTGTCTTGCCGTATTTATTGGTAATGCTTTTTCAGAAATAGTTAATAGGGCATTTTATGTAAGTAGTGATAAACTAATAAAGCTGCTTATCATGATATTTATTATACTATTAATTATAGTCCTCTTGGTTGTGGCTGCTGTTAAGTACGAAACGAATAGAGGTGAAAAGAAGAAGGGGCTCAGTGGGGAGGTAGTATTAAAGAATAAACGAAGAAACATAGCTCATCGTATATTTATTAAACCAATTATCGATCTTTTTATACTGGCTTTTGGTTACATTAAAAGTATATACGACAAAAACTGTCCCTTTATTAATTGGAAAGATTAAAGAGAAAAATTATGATATTATTTTTATTACTTATTATATTTCAGTTAATTTTTGATAAGATAACTGGAAGGTTTGAAAAGAAATTAGATTACATTTCAACTGTGATTTGTAAATCTGCAATATTACTTACAGTTATTTGCTTTATATCGAGCATTGCACCAAGTAATTATGAGAGAGTTAGTAATAGAATATTCAAAATAAATAAAGTTATTTCGAACAGGATCTTTCGTATTTCAACACCTACAGATTCAATGGACTATATAGACATTGAGAAGGAAAGAATTTCTCAGATAGTGTGTGATAAAAAATTGAAGAGGAGTTTGATAGAGGTAACAGGATATATGAAAGTTAGTAAGAATGATCTAATTTATTCAGTTAATATAGGATCAGATCATTATACTTCTTATAGAATATATCTGACTACCTCTGATTATAAGAAATATACAGAAGAAGATAGGAGATAACAGATTAAGACTGAGGATTAAGTTCCTTGGTCTTTTTTTTTGAAACCTACTAAACTGCCTAAATTATAACATTACTACCTTATGTGTGTAGATAATTAAATCTTAGTACTATGAATAGATTACTTATATTTCTTCGTTCCCTAATTGATAATAGTAATAGTAATAGTAGTAAGAGCTTTGCATTGTTAATCTCAACATTAACTGGAGGACTTATTGCATTATGTGTTTGTTTCGTTCTTATCTTTGATGCAGTTACTAATGGATTTGTAAAAACAGACTTAGCTGATCTTGGTATATTCTTACTATGTGTCGGAATGTATATTGCTGGAAGTGGTATAACAAAGGCAATATCAGGTAGGTTTGATAAGTTTGGACCTAGTAGTAGAGATTATAGGGATGATGAAGAGAATGAACAATTATACAATGGGAACGATGAATTTAGGGGAAAGAAGAAATAAACCCCAGGAAGTAACTTAAGGAAATACTCTTTAGGTTGCTTCTATTTTTTTTTTGCTCCTATGAAAAAATAAAAAGAGCTAGAAATTAATCTAACTCTATTAGTATCTATTATCTCTGTAGGCTCTGTAGAAATAATAATACGCAGGACCACCATTTAACGTAGGTCTCACATTAACTCTTAGGACAGGAAAATCAGCACTAAGGTTTGGCATTTTTATTTGGTCTCTCCACCTAAATAATATTCTATCCGGGTCTCTCTTACTATCAAGACCGCAACCAATGCCTTCTATCAGTGCTAAATCTTGTCCTAGGTATTTTAGAAGTAGTGGTGCATTATCTGACATTCTACTCATATCTTCTATACACTCATCTACTATAAAGAAATCACCCTGTATTATTTCACTATAAGGTACTAAACTAAAATGATTATTACCTAGTCCTGGAAATCCTAACTTAATTTCTTCTAATCTATCAAGAAAACAATTAACTCTCTTTGGCCAATCTAACCTATGACCTCTTATGTTTCTAATAAATTTAATAATCGAATCTATATTTAACATTCTATTCTATTTTTATCTAATACGGTTATATCTGTTTACTATCTGGAAAAAACTACCAATAGCTGGAATAAGGGATCTAAATGATTTCTTAAAACCAAAATAACCTTCACGGTCCTTCGTATAATCATAGTAATTTATGAGTGTGCTAAATAATTTATGACTCTGTTGAAAATCTATATCGTCTAGTTCAAAAGTATTACAGATATCTTCTATCAGTGCCTCTACATCGACCACATCATCTTCAAAAACATGATCAGGTAGTTCCATTAGTTTAACCTTCCCATCCTTAATGAAGAAACAAAGCACTTTATATTTTACTATGTATTCAAAATATTTATCTATGAATTTTATAATCTCTGCTCTAAAGTCTTCCATTATTTAATAATTACTTACTGCCTCTATAATAATTAAATCAGTCGCTTTAATCCCATTAATCCTAGTCTCAGTAAGATGAGAACTAGATTCTGTAACCTGATCTAAAGCATTCTGACAAGAATCTATAAGTGCTATAGAACCTTTAACATCTATACCTATACTGTCACAGGAGAAAATTGGATTATCCCTTAGAAGCGTTGGAACTAACTTATTCACTTCGATTATGTCATCCTCTTCGTCCTCATAATGAATGGAAAGTAGTACTTTTTCTACTCCTTCAGGCCCTTCAATTAACAGAGGAAGTCTGTTATTATTACAAACAAACTCAAATCTTGCATCTAATATATCTAGTAAACTTTTCTCTTTCATATTATATTTATCCCAGATATGAACCAGTATATCCAATCAGTCTAGTACCTTTCTTATAAAAACCACATATATTAAGTATACAATGCCCAGAATCAGTAGAAACAAATTTGGTCTCCTTATCTTGTTTAGGGTAACATATACCTATTTCAAAGACTAAAGATTCTTTTGGTACTAAAGGGATCAGCTTAATTATTTCCTCAATAAGACTTAATAATTCCATTGTCTCTTTATAATCAATGTCACAATACTTTAGTTCAGTGCTAATATAATTAAAGAGCTGGTCTAAGTCGCATGTTCCATCTTCACTAATGATACTAGGAACTATAGGAACTTGATAAATCCTCTCATTTTTACCAACTACACATAATATTTTATTACTTGCTATAAATTCAAAATAATTTTCTATCAATTCTGCGATAGTATTCATATTTTTTCTCTTACTATTAATAAAGCATCTGAGTACTTATAATGGTTATTCTCTGAATAGAATTATCATTATACCAAGATGATAAATGCCTAAATAAACCAAATCCTTTAGTATTACCTTCTACTTTTTCTTGTTTGTTCTTGAAGGTAATTATGAAATTATAGATACTTTCCCGATCAGGTATAAAGTTTAATGTACTATTTACATAATCTACATACCTCTTTATATTATCGTCGCTTATTTCTTTCAATCCTAGAAATCTAAAAATACTTCTAACATACTTGACAAAATCAACATCCTGAATCGACTTGTCTCTACCATCTAAGTCTACAATATAATTAATAGGTTGAATATAGTCAGTACCAAAGATAGGAAGAACATTAAATCTATGAATAAAACCTAGATATTTAGAAAAAGTTTCACCTAGGTACTTATCCGCTAATTTTTCATAAGGGCTTGAATATGTACGACCTATTAAGAAAGTACCTTTTATATCAAAAAGACTGCTTGTCATGAATAGATCTTCTGAGAGATTTGAAATTCTAACATCTACTGATATATCTATTTCAGGAGAGCTATTTTTTATAGTATATTGATCACCCAAGTTAATACGATCAACTCTATCAATACCAGTAGATAAAATATACTCTGCAAATTCTATACTACTTAATGTCTTTCCTATATTAATAAAACCTATTTTCTCTCTAACAAACAATTCCTCTATTGTCTGGTGTAATTTATGTAGATCTAAGCACTCGTCTTCAATATGGAACTTAATAACTTTATAGGTACCTGTATCAGTTACTATAGGAAGAAAGCCACTCTCTACTATAAATTCAAACTTTTCTTCAATTATATTATTTATATAAATGTTAACTAGTTCATTCATAATCAATAAACGTCTAATACTTTTATACCTTTGACATACAACTTAAGAAGTTTCACCTGTGTTTAGTAACATTTTTGCTATTTCTTTAACGTTTCTAATAACCTTAAGTGTTTTATCATAATCTATTTTCAATAAATCATCACCTAATTCACATAATAGAACTTCCTTGAGATGTTTAATATCACAAACACCTTCTTCAGAAGAAACATAATTATCTAATAAGCGGTGAGGTTTATTATCTACTACCAATGGAATAACTTGGTTCTCTGTAATAAACTCAAACTCTTTATCCAAGACTTTACTGATATACTCCTCTACTGCTTTATTTACGTCTTTCATGTCTAATATCTACTACCTTAATTCCAGCAATGTAGGAGCACATAAGAGAATGCATAAGTGACAAGTACCCTCTAGATTTATTACACTTTCCACCAGCAGTCTCTATCTCGATAGAATTTCTACCATCCATTTGACCAATGAATTTATTTAGTACATCTAATTTCTCTATATACCTAATAAAACCGATTATTGACTTAATATTCAAGCTTGATCTATCTATAGTACTTTTCACCCTATCAAAAACTGATATTATAAAATTTTCATTATATCCTGCTTCGACTGGCAAATAAATTACACAAAAATGTTTGTCAATTGTTATTAAAGGTATCACTTTATATTTAGAAATAAAGCCTATATTATTCCTTACAACTTCATTAATGTACTTACTAATTTCAGGCCTAACCATAGGATCTATAATACTAGATAATTCAATATTAGCAATACGGTAGTTATGATCTAGCAATATATCATTTGTTAATAAATCTATAATTAAATCTTTCTTAGATGGAAATACAGTATAAAAGCTTTTCTTATTAATTCCTGATAGGCTCTCTAGGTATAGTCTTATTTTATCTGCACCTTCCGGACCTCTCTCAACTTCGTCTAGTACTTTCTTTACTACCCTAATGATCCTTAAAGTTCCATTAGTACTTAAGTCACAAAAACTAAAACCTGTATCCACTACTTCATGAGTCAAATAATCCTTCAGCTTATCAACATCACAACAGTCATTATCAGGAAATACAGTCGAATTACCAGTAAGAGGTACAGATATATTGTTTCTTCCTATAACTTCAAAAGCAAGAGGAACTATCTGATACTTAACAATAAACTCGAATTCTTTATCAACTACTTCATTTATGTAACAGTTGATATAATAGTTATCTGCTGAATCTATATTCTGGCTCATTGACTAAAGGTTTTGGATATTTAATACTTAACAAAATACGAGGATTACTACACTTATCTTGTATATCATCCCAATAAGTTTCTATGACTGTCTTAAGATAATCATAGTATTCATTAGTAGGTTCTAGGTCTGGCCACTTAAGAATTAGATTTATTATCCAAGTCTTATATCGCCAAATCCCTTTTAATATATACCTTCCTGGATCTTCAGCGGTCATGGATTGATTCATTACCTCACCAATATATTTATAAAGACGATAACAAAGTGCTTTAGAATATTCTGGGCTATAATACTTCCCATTATGATTCTCTTCTATTAGTTTTCCAGATTGCCAAGCAGAGTTTTTATAATCAAACTCCTTCTTAACATTTCTCTGGTATCTTAATCTACGTCTTTCTTTTTTTCTTCTTGTTGACATAATTTCTTAAATCTATTCTTACCTGTTCTTTTGAAATTATACATTACATAATCTAAAATCTTCTTCTGATCTTCTATACGCAATGTTCTAAAACTTACACAATCAAGGGGATTCTTAAATGCTATAATCTCCTTGTAGTCCATGTAAGTTCTAATATAATTAATAGGTGTACAGTATATATCAAATATCCCGAGCTCTTTAATATTAATCTTTACATTATCACCTAAGAACTTCAAGAGTTTATATTCTGGACACTCTAAATCACTAAACCAATTATCTAAGTTATCTACCTCCTCCTTAATAGATTCGAGTAACTCCAGATCTAGTACTTCAACATCGTCTAGCAATATATCATAATCAGACTTAGAAATAATACCTAGACGAGTAGTTAGTTTATTTACATATCTCAGGCTCTTACGAATATGTTTCTTAATGTTTTTAATCTGTCTCTGCTGGCTTGACATAACCTTCTTTATCTATAAATTCTTTTATTTTTCTCACTGTCTCAATACAAAACTCAGACTTTATTTTTGGATCTATTAGGTTAACAATGGAATTAAACCAAAAACGTCTAGTATCCATTTTAGGTAATTCACTTAATAGATTCAATAAGTCCTTTCTCAGATTCCTCAAGACATGTAGGTATTGAGCTCTTTGCCTTGTGGGATCATTTTTATCAACTTCTAATACATAATATATAATATTTCTCATTCTCGCTATTATATATCTTATTTTTATTTCTATCATACAATAATAAGGTTATGATGTTCAAGGGGTAAACAAAAAAGAGAATGTACTAACTACACTCTCTAATTTTTAAAATAATATCACCCCGTAAAAAACAATCTAATACTCTTGAATATAGAGCAAGATAACTAAGCCTTGTATAACCAAATGTATCTCCTGGAAATTTACTACTGCATCTTAGGGAGTACAACTTATCCACATCAGTTTCTAGGTTAAGATGTTCTTCAACAAATTTTATAAATTCTTTCACAAGATTAATGTCTATATCTTCTATATTATTTCGAACTAGAGCTTTTTCAATTATATCTAGTAACTCTAATCTATCTAATCCTATTAAATAACTCGCTTCGATTATATAAGATTTATTACATCTCTCAATAATAGGTATAACTTTATGCTTTGAGAAAAATTCTGGATACCTATAAAATACATCATCTATTATTAAAGTTGCAAGTCTAGCCTGTTCACTTGAGAAGGATTTACTCACAATTAACGAAACTATAGTGTCAAAGTCTATATTCTCGCAGATAATAAATAATTGATCTAAGATATTCTGATTTTCTGTCACATCATGGACTTTCCTATGACTACTACTAATAATCTCTAACTTTATTACATTTCCCTTTCCTGAGAGTTGTTTATATTCACTGAGTACTAGATTTACTAAGTTAATACTATGACTGGTTCTATCTATATCAAGAGAGTTAATATCAAGTCTCTTAAATTCCTCCTTAATTATAGAATATAAATTATTTAGATCTAGGAGGTCATCATTTGGTTTAATATTAAGTGGTACATAAGTCCCTTTCTTAGTAAATACAGGCAGTATTCTATTACCTACAATAAATTCATACTTACTATTTACTACTTTCTCTAAATAGTCTTCTACTAAACTATTACTAATATTTTCTCTATTATTCATTCAGTTATAAGGTATCAAAAAAAAAGAGTATATACTTTTTTTATATATACTCTATAATTAATAACTAATGAGATCTCCTAACTGAAATCTGATCTCCTAAGTTAAGCTCCCATAAGTTCAGTGAAAATACAACCCTCGCTATTCCAAATTTAGTAGGTTTAAATATATCAAATAATGAATAAGATTCTCCCTCATTGATAAAAGAATATACATTCCCTAGGTTTTCTTGATCTTCATATTGGGATCTGTCGAATGCATCAAGGTATTTCCATAATGACTTAATATATCTAAATGTCTTCTTAAAATAAATAACATCAACCCCTTGTACTAGTTCATATATTCTCTTCTTCAGGTCCTCAAAATCTATCTCTTCGTTTTGAATATTAACTGGTATCACTTTCAAAGATAGACACCCTGAATTTTTAGATTTCTTGATCATTGGAAGAAGTTGATATTTTACTATAAATTCAAATAAAGGCTCTACTACTTTCTCTAAGTATGTATCTACCTGCAAACTTCTTAGATTTGAGTCTTTCTTTTGTCCTAAGTTACTCATTATTATATTGACTTTGCACCATAATTCTTGATAGCCTCTTCATAAATTGATAAGTTAGGATTTTTAGAATTAATACAAGCCATACCAGACTCTAAGAATCTAAGCTTATCTTTGAATCTACCATCCATCACTAAGTCCTTCACTGTTTCAGCTACACAATAATCCTTAGCAAAACCTGCAATTATTATCTCATCAAAGTTTTCACTATCGATTCTATCTAACCAGCCTTTAAACTCACCAGGATTAGAGCCATCAGCATAAGAGAAAGCACTGTACATCTCCGCATCATCTCTGGCACCTTTCTGTATAATACCATAATGTTTGTTCTTCTTCTCTGTCCAAATTTCAAGGGCATCTATTATTTTTTGATCAAATCCCTGACCAACAGATCCAGCTAAACAATGAACAGGCCAGATAGTATGTTGTGCTCCTTTTTCTTCTAATGATTTTAAGTAAGACACAGCACGATCTTTAGAAATCTGAGTAGGAGTATATTTTCCTAGCTCTACCTGCTCTGCTGTAATATTCTTGAAAGGATCTACTATATGACCTCTTTCATCTTTCCATGCCTTCGGATGACCAATGTGAGTTGTAAAATGAGTATCCTGAGTACACAAAATACTATCTATCTCACTTGTATGAATCTTTATCCAATCGGCAAGTTTTTCAATATTATTCTCAGCACCTAGTATATATAATCTACCAGGTAAACCGCCATACGCATCAACCCTAGGACTTACAAAATCTACCTGAGGATCAATAATTAATAATAACTTCTTCATAATAATTTATATTTATAGATTAATATGCATTAATACTCTCAATTTTATAGTTCAGTGAGATTATATTATATAAGGCCTCAAGTAATTTATCTTTATTAATACAATCTATTGTATCTATCTTTCCATCCATTACAAAGTTTATATCATACGATAAGCCTTTATCATTAGGTATAAACTTAAGGGCCTCTATTGCAGTTTTTATATATGATTCCGTAATTTCGAAGTTGACTTCACTTATAAGATTACTTCTAATGAGATTTGAAATGTTTAAGATTGTATCAAACTCTTCTGTATTGTTATTCTCAAACTTTAATGAAAAATATTGAGGAGTGCTATCAAAAAACCCAAAACCTATAATACACAAGGCTCTATTATTAGATATAAAATCTGAATACTTAAGGAAAATCTCATTGTAATACCTACTCGCCATGTAGAATTCCTCACTATCTGTGTAATCTACTTTAATATTATCACTAAGTTTAAATCCTCTACAACTAAGAAAAACCATAGAATTTACTGAACTTAAACTCGTCGGCTTAATCTTTACACTCTTCATACCGTTACTAAATGAGATATTATCGCCCTTAAGATCTAACATCTTAACTATCTTTTCTGTCAGGTTAATACTCTCAATAGTCTTGCTAGAATTTATTGTATAGTTTTTGCTATTATAAGATAGAGCGTCCCGTAATTTCTCAGTAACTTCACGGATATCTACTACATCATCTTTAATACTGATAGGTATTGATAGATGTCTGTAAGTATTAGTTACAACTGGCAAGAAACTATTCTTTGCTATATACTCAAACTTCTTATCTAATACATTCTCAATATAGTCACTTATAGTTTTATCTAATGCACTAGACTTTGACTTTCCCAATCTCAAAGTTTTCTTCCTTTTCATCTAAGGTCTTAATAAACTTATCTAGAGTTAGATCACACGTTTCATCTATCCAATCTGGGATATAGTACAAATCTCTAGAACCTCTTAATATACCAAACAGGATTGGATCATTTTTCTTAATTCTTTCCCTTTCACGTTCCTCTACAGTCATTTGATAAGACTTCTTCTCTGGATCATAGTGAAGAATACAATAATTATCAAATACATGTAACTTATCTGCAAGCACTTTCTTTTCTATTACATCATTCGGAATAGGTCGCCCGAAATTACTTACATAACAAAGACTTACACCTTTCTCAGTCTTCTTAACAAAATCAACTAACTGTCTTTCTGAAATTCTCTTATCAAAACCATAAGCCTTGAGAATTGATTCATACTTCACTAATATAATACGACCTAACAATCTCTGTACTAATGCTGTCTGACCCATATCCTTAGCATCTTTCAAGGCTTTCAAGTAAGGCTCAATACGGCCAAAATAAGTACCTGCACTCTCCATAGTAATTAGCTTAACATTTTTAAAAAACTTAAGAACATCCATCTTATATGATGGTTTTACATCTTTCTTAAGTTTTTCTCCCCCTTCTATACTCTTCTGATAAATCTCAGGAGTTTCTGCAATTATATTACCTTGTATATTACATAAGTACTTAGAAAACTCATTTATTACTGAATACTTAGAATTCCAAGTAGATTTTGATACATACCATGGTCTATCATCTATAATTCTTTCAACACTATTACGAATTAGACTAAAGACATTACAACCTCGCTCATAATTCCAGTTAAGATTATCATAGAAGAATGGCTTATCTTCTCCAAAAATGATTCTGGTACGTTCCTCTACTAGTGAATACATCTCCTTAGTTATATCAAACATTTTTACCCAATAATTAACAACTCCAAGTCTGCTAGTTGGATAATCAGAGATGTTTGTTATAGTTATTTTATTTTCTAGCTCTTTAATTCTAGATGTTAGATTCTTTACGGTATAATCTAACCACTCTGTTCCCCTGAATGTTTTGATTAGACTAGTTAGTGGATACTTATTAGATTCTATTTCCCTCCTTCTACCTTCTAATTCATCACGAAACTTAATGCATCGTTTCATTATCTTCTCACTTACAACACCCTTAGCTGCATGTGTAATAGGACTAGTCCAGAAGGATTTTTTCTTACCTAGTTCTTTCTCACAATTTTCTATTTCTTTATCCAGTATACCTATGTAATGATCTAGAAGCTTAATTGCCTTTGTTTTATCCTTCTCTGAGATAGTTGGTTCCGAATCTCCTTTAATATCAGAAATATTGTCATCTGCTACACCAAGAATAATATTACCTATATTAACGTGATTTTTTAGTTCGGTTATCTCTGATGAAAACAAATCTGTATACTCATTTCTAAGATTCTGATCTAGCCTCTCATCAAATAAGAAGGTTAAGTCATCCGCCGTTAGAGATTCAAAGAATTCCCTATCAATCTCAATCTCCTTATCTTCTTTTATTATATATTTTAACTTATTAGTGCCATCAGGAATTCTAGTAGCATACCCCGAATACTCTGGCTCGAGGTGACTTTCTAAATAAAATTCTGATTTAGAATTACTACTACTCAGGGCGTCATTATAATTTTTCTTGATCTCCTCTATAATTGTTTTCCACTTAGGTAACGAATAATCTACCTTAATATAGTCTAAAATTTCAATACCTGTACCTGAATTATTTAAAATATCACTCATAATTATTTATTATTCTATTATATGAATTTTTTAAACTAGTTAATAATTTCTTCTTAGTCTCTATATATTTATTCCACTTAGATCGCCGAGTAAAAATAGGTTTCTTCTCTTTTATCTCTGCTTCTATAATTGGTATAACAATAGATAATATTATTAAGTTACCTTCGACAATTGGATTAAGCTCTTTCATAACTTAATATTGCTCAATTCATCCTCTCTACCTATTGAACGAAGACATAGTTCAACCTCTTTCATGTCTCCCATATACTTTCCTTTAGTATCAGGGCACTTAACGCAATTGATCCAACTACTAGTACTATTGATTCTAGCCTTCGTCAATTTCATAACTACTTGAGGACTTGCACCATCTAAGCCTGTATTATTTGTCAGTGATCCACCAATACCAGCAGCAACATGACCAACTCTTCCCTTGACATTCCTATAGATATCTAAGAATCTCTTCATATCGATTGAGTCAGAGTATATCAATGTCTTAGTAAGTGGATTAACCCTAAGCTCTACTAGACGATCAATTATCTTGGTAGTAAATGATTCCCAAGATCCAGAATCCCACCTAAATCCATCGGCAGACTTAGCAAATAATTGAGATAAGTTATTTAGGAATTGATCAATACCTATCGTATCTACTAAGAAAATACCATTAGATCCATTAAAGGTATTATTCCAGTTCTGCATTGACATATAATTACCAAGACGATAACCAGTAAATGCATTATTCAACATAACCCAAGAATGAGCTTGTGTACCTGATATTGGCATGTCATACTTAAAAGCCATATAGACATTACTATTACCAGCTAAGTATTTGGCAGACTCTTTTAATCTCTTATCTACCATATCTTGTACACTATAAGTAAATCTTCTTCTTAAGCCAAACTCAGAGAACCATAAGCTATTCTCATTTGACATGGCAATCTGTTCATCAAGACGTTCTAAGACTTCAGCATTATTTTTTCTCTTGTCAAAACCAAAGAACCTAGTCCTAAGCTCACTGAATATAGCAAGTAATGGAACTTCCCAAAACTCATTCTCATAAGCTAAACCAATAGACTTAACATGAAAATGATCCTCCTCATCTAGCCAAACCTCAAGCTTGCTATCATCAAACTTAAAACCTTCGAACCAATCAAAGAAATACTTAGGAATCCAATAAAACTTATTAAGTAGAAAACTCTTCTCCTCTGGCTTAAGACGTAAGGTACATAGTTTAGATACCTCAAGCTTAAACTCATCTACAAAGTCTTCATTAAATTTTTCATCTTTCCTGTTCTTAAACTCAAAAACAGTTTCTGCAAATGGGTAAGTCTTCATAATTGCATAAGACATGTTCCATTTATAAACATCATTCTCTAATAAACTTTTTATTATACCCATGTTTTATTTAAATATTTTATCACATATAAGGTTTATGTGCCAAATACCTCATAATTGTTATGAATAGAAAAGAACTAATAGATGATCTTGTAAAGAATGAGATAGTTAATGCAATATCTAATGGGTCTGTAGAGGACTTAATAGATGAGCTAGGATTTAGTGTGGATAAAATGAAGTCTAAGAAAGGTGATGATAAACTTAAGCTGATCAAAAATACAGAACTCCTTATTAGCTTCCTAAAAGATTGCATAAACCCAAGCGAAGAATAGGTTCAGAAAATGTTAAGTAAGCCAGAAATTAGTTTATTCCTTGACCAGTATAGATTTGATCAAGAAGAGGGTAAAAATCAAAAATTAACAGACGAAGAGAAACAATATGCAATAAAAGAAGCTTGTAGAGTTCTTTATACTAAGATGGTAGATATCTTAGAGGGTAGACTGAAAATCATAAATACGGCACCACCCACTGATAATATAGTAGATAGATTATTAAAACAAATCAACTAAACCGATCTCTGTATTAAAATGAAACACTTAGATAAAATAGCAAGAGAAATTTTTAAAGAGAAAATAGTAGATACTGGAGAGTTTGATAAAATAAGACCTAGATTCATAAACTTAAGGCCAGATTCTATAAAAACAAAAGAAGGTAAGAATGTTGCTATTAGAATACTTAAGCTAGTGGCAAAGAATATCAAAAATAGAGACGCTAACCCCGATGATATGCTAATGGTTATGAAAATAAAATCTGTTGAGTCTGCAGTATACGGGAACATAGGATGCAAGAAAGAAAGAGTATACCTAACAGAGCAGATAGTTAAACAGATGCATAAACAATTAATCAGTGACATAAAAATTTTAATATATGGACTTCGTAATTAATTATTTGATTGGGTCTGTCTTATGCTTTACTATACTTACAGGAATAGCTATAGTATACATAAAGAGAAAGAAGGCATACTATGATATTGAAGAAAAAAGAGAGTTTTTACTAGATACTATCAAAGGAGCAATAATACCTGCCAGTTTCTTTTATTGGCTTTCTCTGTGTGTTGTTTCTATTATATTTGCAATCATCGTCCTCATATATCTCGTACCAATGGGATTTAATTGGTTAGGGAGGTTGATAAATTTTGTATACTATAAAAACATAAAGCTCATAGATAAACTCCTAAAATAAAATGCAAAAAAGACTCGGGAACTAAAAACCCGGGCCTATTTTTTTTTCATTCTTCAATTTGCACCAAAAATTGAAGCTAGGTTCACACTCGTTACATCCCCATCTACAACTCCCCTGGCCTACCCTGTACGCCATCATGAATCATACTACACATCGTCATACTACGTCTGACTTCGTTTCGTATTGATGATTCATTTCAACCCCAGGGGAGAAAGATACTGATGTTAAATATTGAAGTAAACTTAGGTAACGATTGAAGTTTAAGATAATATTAAGGATAGTATCGAAGTCCCCTGCCTAGCCCAACCTGTGTAACTCCGCTATCGCTACATT
>ERZ772974.138-NODE-138-length-54776-cov-5.037042_pt1 | contig 54776 bp, 48 predicted proteins | sample MGYA00580671_ERZ772974 | MGnify/ENA primary metagenome ERZ772974 (study PRJEB29015, sample SAMEA2738065) | human oral metagenome | biome: human oral; feature: human-associated habitat; material: saliva | place: China | collected 2218 ... | reverse complement strand
CTCTTTAAACCAAAACTCATCTTTTTGCACGCTAAAGCCAACAAGAGCAGGGGCAAAAAATCAGAGACGGGTGAGCAAATAGGTTAAATTTATCAGTTAAATTTAGTTTTTTAGATTGGCAGTAAATTAAATTTACTGCATATTTATGCTTCCAGCTGGAGCGGGCATATCGCCTTTTTCATCTACAAATGGAGGCCCTTTTTGAAGCAGCGCAGTCACTTCAGAGGCAACCTTTGGATCCATCTTAGCCATGATGGTTGATATCTTTTTTGCATCAAGGGCGTAAAGTATGGTGGCTGCGTTTGATCTAGGCATTTGCGAGAGCACTTCGGCTGCTGCGCCATCTTTCATTTTGGCGTAGGATTCATTGACTTTATCAGTCGTCATCGTGCGAAGCTCTTTTAAAATTTTCTCATTTTTAGCGACAACTTCGTCGATCTCTTTGCGTTTTTGCTCGATCACTTTCATCGTCGCATTTAGATCAGCCTCTTTTTTGGCGAGCTTTTTGTTGTTCTCTTCATAGGCTGCAGCTGAGCTTGCTCGAAAGACCTCTAGGGCTTGGCGCTGCTCATCGATGACCTCAAGCTCCTTTGAAATTTCCTCTTTTCTAGCTTCAAAGATCTGAGTACAATCAACCGGCACTTCAAAGCAAAATGCAAAATTTATGACCATAAAAAAGAGTAAAACAGCTCTCATCACGCCTCGCTTTTGGCTGCAAATTTCATAACCGCAAACTCATCAAGAGCAAGCGCTTCAGCCTTTTGTATGCGTTTTATCTCTTTTTTAAAATCTTCTTTTTCTAGATATTTCATCTTTTCATACTCTAAATTTGCATTTTTATATTTGTGCTCGTAGTGCAAGACCTCTTTTTTTGCTATCTCTAAGCTCTCTTTGCAGGTACTTAGCTCGGCTCTTGCTATATTTATGAGCTCTAAATTTTCTCTTAGCTCGCCTATGTTGCCACTTTTTGGCAGGCTAAACTCGTTAAGCTTGGCTCTTAAGAGTGCTATTTTTTCTTCAGCATTTCTTACATTTAGCCTAGCAACGACGAGCTTAGCCTCTACCTTATCCATCTCCTGCTTTTTGACGCGGACGACGGAGGTAAATTTACTTTTCATCTAATGATCGTATCGCTTCTTTCAGGGCTTGTTGAGATGTAGCCAACCTTCACGCCAGTTAGCTCCTCGATACGCTCGATATATGCTCTTGCGTTTGCTGGTAGGTCTTCATATCTGCTGATGCCTTTTACGCTGTCCCAGCCTGCAAGCTCCTCATAGATAGGCGTTGCATTTTCAAGATCTGTTGGCACGTAGTCGATCGTCTCGCCGTTATATTGATATGCTTTGCAAATTTTTACCACCTCAAAGCCATCAAGTACGTCAAGCTTCATAAGCGCATAAGTATCGACGCCATCAAGCCTTGAAGCGTATTTTACGCTTACTGCGTCAAACCAACCACAACGTCTGCGGCGGCCTGTTGTTGTGCCAAATTCTTTACCGATCTCGCACATCTTATCGCCATTTGTGCCTTTGTCTTCAGTTGGGAAAGGTCCGTGTCCTACGCGAGTCGTATATGCTTTGATGACGCCTATTACCTTGCCTATCTCTTTTGGATTTAGTCCAAGGCCTGTGCAAGCGCCAGCGCTTATGGTATTTGAGCTAGTTACATAAGGATATGTGCCGTGATCGATGTCAAGAAGTGTGCCCTGAGCGCCTTCAAGTAGGACTTTTTTATCTTCATCAAGCGCTTTCCAAACTAAATTTGTAGTGTTTGCGATAAATGGAGAAAGCACCTCTTTATATCTTTTTAGCTCTTCAAGTAGCTCATTTTCTTCAGGTATCTTTACGCCAAGAGCGTCAAATACTGGTTTATTTGTTTCAAAATCATGCATCAAAGCATCGCACAAGCGCTCTGGCTCAAGTAGCTCGCCAACTCTGTGGCCACTTCTGCTTATCTTGTCTGCGTATGTTGGTCCGATACCTTTGCCAGTAGTTCCGATCGCTTTTTCGCCTTTTAAGCGCTCTTTTGCTTGATCAACTTGGCTGTGGTAGCTTAAATTTAAGTGCGCTTTGTCGCTTATATAAAGTCTGCCTTCTAAGTTGTCAAACTGCGCCATCTCAGTGATGAGCACCTCTGGAGAGACAACGACGCCGTTGCCGATGATATTTACGATATTTTTGTGTAAAATTCCGCTTGGGACAAGGTGAAGCGCGTATCTTACGCCATCGACCCAGATCGTATGACCAGCGTTGTGGCCACCTTGAGAGCGACAAATCATGTCATAGTTTAGTCCTAGCATATCAACTATCTTGCCTTTGCCCTCATCACCCCATTGAACACCAACTACTAAATCAGCCTTTCTCATTCTTACTTCCTTAAATTAATTTTTTCTTCTATCAATGCATCAGTATAAACAGCGAACCCGCTGCTTGAAATATCATCTATTTCATAGTTTCCGCCACTTGCTAAGATGGCGTTGTCTTTTAAAAATCTAAAAAATAAACTATCATAATATCTCATTTTTGAGTAATATAGCGGAACTATTCTTAAATTTTTATATTCTAGTGATTTGGCTACGTTTTGTAAATTTTTTAGCGCCTCTTTTAGCTTATCAGGGACTAAATTTACTATCTCATCAAGCTCGCTAGCGTCCTTTAAAAGGGCTAGTTTGCTAAGCCACGGCACGTTTTGGGCTAGGATCTTTTCTAGCCATGAGTTTTCAAAAATTTCTATCTCTAAGTTTAAAATTTCGCAAATTATCCTTGGAATTTGCATGTTGCTAAGCTGCAAACAAGCGCCGATCTCAAGCTCGCTAAAGAGCTTTGCTACGATGTTTATGCTCTTTAAGATGTCGTTTTCACCGATAAGTTCAGCGCCTATTTGATAAATTTCTTGGCTTGGGTAGCGAAAGACTGGCTGTATATAAAACCACCTCTTTGGCTCGTTTGCTTTAAGCCTTCTAAGCACGATCCTAACGGTATCAACCGTGCTATCAGCCCTTAGGCTTATCTCGTGGTTTAGACTGTCGCTAAAGCGCAGGAGATTTGTCGCATCTACGCTTAGATGTTGATGATACGAAAAAAACGGCGTTACGATCTCGCTAAAACCCTCATCTTCTAAAATTTCACTCGCTTTTTGCTCGATTTTTCTCTTTAGTTTTGCACTTTTTGCAAAGTAAAGTTTGCTTCCGTTTGGGATCTCGTGCTCATAAACATTTACATCACTCAACTCTTATCTCCTTACTAAAACCTAAATTTATATCGCACTCTTTGATGATGGACATGGCTAGATTATAGAGTTCGCCGCTGTCACTACTACTTGCTAGTTTGCTTAAATTTACGGAAATTTCTTGATTAAATTTACCTATATTTTTTATCTCATCTTCTATTTTTTGTTTTAGGCTTTGTGCTAGTTTGTCGTCTTGATTCAAATTTGCTATCACTTCATTTGCAAGCTCTTTTAGCACGACTAAGCCTTTAAAAAGCTCGAAATTCTCGCTATTTTTATAGTCTTTTATGTGCAGATATGGTCTTTCAAATTTAAACGAAGCAGCATCTTTTGCCAAAAGTGCCAATGAGAAAATGTTGCCTTGAAATTTATCAAAGCCAAGACCAAGTAAAAACTCAAGCGTTCTTTTGTCATCGATATTTTTTATAGTCGCATTTAGTCCAAATTTATCAGCCACAAACCTTATCATATTTATGCTCTCAAGCGCCTCTTTTGAGTTAAAGATATGTTTGCAAAATTTATTATCTATATTAAAGCGGTTTGTCTTTAGCATGCCAAGAGCTTCGATCGAGCTTGAGTATGAGGCAAAGTCATCAAGCGAGAAGTGTATGCCAAGCTCTTTATATTTTCTCACATAAATTTCTAAAACTTCTAAATTTGTAGCTGTTGCAGCGTCGATAACATCGATGATAAGCCCAGTTGGATCAAGGCTTTTATCCTCATCAAATATCGCTTTAAATTTATGCCAAAATTCTTCTGTAAAGAGCTTTTTAACGCTTAAATTTACGCGAACCTTTGCGCTTATGCCATTTTCTAGCCACATTTTTCTTGCTAAAAGCGCCTCTTTTATCGTAAATAAAGCGATATTACTCGATGCGCTACTTGTCTTTATGAGTGGCAAAAAGTCGCTTGGATAGATGATCTCGCTATCTTTTCTCCATCTAATAAGCGCTTCAAAACTTAAAGTCTCGCCCGTGCTAAAGCTGATCTCTGGTTGAAATTCTAAAAACATCTCACCAGCGTCAAGCGCTTTTAAAATTTTTGAGCCATCTTCGTATTGGCTCTTAAAATAGACATCTTTTTTCGCATCAAATGTATAGCTTCTGTTTTTGCCACTTATCTTGGCTTGATACATCGCCCAATCGGCTCTTTGTAGCACATCATCAGCTCCAAGCTCACTATCAGCTAAGGCTATGCCTATGCTAGTGCTTGCTTTTAGTTTTAGCTCGTCTATCTTTACTTCATCTGAAGCTAGCCTTAGCATATTTTGCGCTATCTCATAGACTTCGCCTAAATTTTCGTAGTTTATGACGCCTACAAACTCATCTCCGCCTATCCTTGCAAAGATATTTTTGCCATTAAACATAGCGCCTATCTTTTCAGAGATAGCTACTAAAAATTTATCGCCTATTTGATGGCCGAAGTTGTCATTTATACTCTTAAAATCATCCATATCAAGGTAGATGACGGCTATTTTTTGTTCATTTTTTTGTATGAGAGAATTTAACTTGTTGTAGAGTAAAAATCTATTTGGTAGCTTTGTAAGCGGATCGTGATATGCGATAAATTCTAGATATTTTTCATTTTGCGCTTCGTTATTTGCAAGCATTGCCAGCATGATGTAGCCAGTTTTTTTCTCGTTCGCATCGATAAGCGGTAAAATTTCTATGACTTCAAGCTTGCTTTTGTTTTTATTATTTTCGCTCCAGACCTTGCCACTCCACGAGCCACCTTGGTTTATAGTCTCTATGATCTGGTGTTTTATATCGCTTAAGCCTTGCTTTATAAAGGTGATGTCTTTGAGATATACGCTATCTTTTGCGCCCGCACTTTCAAAAAATGCGTCATTTGCATCAATAATCCTCATCTCTTCATCGAGCAAGACGACCTCTTCTTTGCTAAATGAGAAAATTTTCGCAAGCAGGTCTTGGCAGACAAAGAAGCTATCTTCTAGGCTAAGGTCTCTTAACGTGCCTTTTATCAAGCTTACTTCGCCAAATTCGTCGTATTCAAGCGCTTTTGCCCTTAGTCTAAAGTGTAAAATTTCTTTATCTATGCTGTAAAGTTTGATATCTTTGATGTATGTTTGAGCATCTCTTAAGCTCTCAAAAAAGCTATAAAAACTATCAAACTCATCAACAAAGACCGACTTTGCTTGCTCGAAATTTAGAGTGCTTTGCGTGCCAAGAATTTTACTTAGCTCGTCTGAGATGTTAAGCATGTCGCTTCTTTTATCCCAAGTAAAGACATTTGCCTCACTCGCCCAAAGCAGTGCTTTGCTCTCTTTGCTTTGTTTTTCAAATCTCTCTTGAAGCTTTAGCATATCGCTAAGATCAGTAAATGAGTAGATGACTTTTTGCTCGTCTGCATCGATAAATTTAGCCCTTATCCTAAATGGAATTTTCTTTCCGTAAGTGTTTGTCATATTTGCTATGAAATTTAGCTCTTCATTTTTGCTAGTTTGTAAAAAGGCTTTTTTATTTGCCAGCATGGCAGCTTTAAAGCTATCAAAGTCCTCGCTTGCGATGATGTCTTCTAAATTTATGAGACCTTGGCTTTGGACGTTAAAAATTTTCTCGATATTGTTTGTGCTTTGTATGATCAAAAATGGCTCATTAGCTGAAGCGATGGCGATGACATTTGGCGATAAAAAGACGTAGCTTTTGATGATATCGTCATTTCTTTGTGTTATCTTTTCTTGAGTGATATCTTTTATGAGTATGAAATTTAGCCTTGTATTTTCTAGCTCAAAGCTACTTTGGGTTGCTAAAACGTCGATTATCTCGCCATTTTTACGCCTTAGCTTAGCCTCATAATATAGATTATTATTGATAGCGTTTTCTCTATCTTCTGCTAAATTTTTAGACTCATCTTCAATCAGTTCTTTGATATTTAGATCCGCTACATCATCTTTTTTGTAGCCAAGAGTTTCTAAAAGAGCGTTGCTAATGTCCGTGATAACGCCAGTATAAGCGTCAAAGACCACGATCTTTAAAAAGCTCTTTTCAAAGACATAGCCAAATCTACTCTCGTAGCTTTGTGCCGTCTCGTAAGCTTTATCTCTATCTTCGTAGAGTTTTTTGATGCTGTTGTTTAGCGAGATAAATTCTTTTATGTCAAATTTTTCATCAGTTGGCTTACTTTTATCTACCGCAAAAAGAGCGATTCTAATAAATGGAGAGAGAATTTTATCTTTTATATATGAGTTATCACGTAGCCAAAGTATACTAAATGCGACAAAACACAAGAACGAAAGCACGACTAGAACTAGCTGGATAAAGATCTGTGCTTGCCTGCTAGAGCCTGTTATGACAAATAGCTTTTGCTCCTCTAGGTAGCTGATCTTGTAAAAATTCATATCCTTTAGTATAAAAATGATCTTGTCAGTTTTAAACTCGCCACCTTGCGAGATGTATTTGTTAAAGTCCTCTTTTATAAATTTTCTATAAAACTCATCTCTTGAGAGGTTGCCATCTTTATCGACCAAAAAGACGTATGCGGCAAAATTTTTGTTGTAGCCTGTATCGACCTTGTTTTTTAAAAGATTTGGATTTAACTGGGCGAGAATTTTATTGCCATTTTTTAGCCCGTAAGCTATGTAGATATCTTTAAAGCGTCTATTTTTATAAAATCTATTAGAGAGCCTAAACTCGCCCTCTTTGATATCTGAAAACCATGAGATATCGTAGTTGTGTAACTCAAAAGCGCCCTCAAATTTACGCTGATAAAGCAAGGAGTTGTCTTTTGCTATCACGTAAAAAGCGGCGTAAAATTTACTTGTATTGCTATCGTCGTTAAATGGCTCTATGCCATTTTTAATAAGTCTTGCCTTTGTAGAGATGTTGTCTTTTACATCTGCAAATGTACTCACGATATTGTTTCTAGTGATTAAATTTAGCGTTGAAATTTCATATTTTATATCGTTTATGCCAGCAAATATGACAAAAAGTGCAAGAAAGATGAAGGCAAAAAGAAGTAGTACTATCTTTACATAGAACCTCTTAAAAATCTGCAAAACTGGTTTAGCGCTATTTTTTTGCATTAAATTTAAGCCTCGCTTTTTAAAACTAGCCATGATTTTAACGCAAATTTACTTTTTTTAGCTTATAAAATGACTTTTTGTTTAAATTTAAAGAGATCACAGGGCTTTTTGCCCCGTGAGTTAGTAGATCCAAGTAACTACTTCAGCTCTTTGTCTGCGTAGTTTTTCTGGCTGTGGGTTTAGGCGGTAGCCAAATGGCACTACGATAGCCACTCTTTTTTCGCTCTCATCAAGCCCTAAAATTTCATTTAAAGCGTGTCTGTCAAAGCCTTCGATCGGGCAGCTGTCGATCCCAAGGCTCGCGGCTGCGTTCATCATATTTGTCGCAGCTATCATGCACTGCTCATGCGACCACTGAAAGGTTAGCTCATCGTCATTTTTGAAATTTGATAGCAAAAAGTCGTGATAAAATTTCTGCCTTGCAGCGATAGCTTCGGGGTCTTTATCAGCCCTTCTAGCGATCATTTTATCGATATAGCTACTGCCAACTTTTACCTCTTTGATCTTTGCTAAAATGACAACCAAATGCGAGCAAGAGGTGATCTGCACTTGGTTCCACGAAACGGCTTTTATCTTCTCTCTAAGCTCTTTGTTTTGCACGACTAAAAAGTCCCACTGCTCAAGCCCAGTCGAGCTTGGGCTTAGCCTGCCAGCCTCTAGGATAAAGTCAAATTCGCCAGCGCTGATCTTTTTGCTCTCATCAAAAATTTTGCAAGCGTGACGAAATTTTAAAATTTCAAGATAGTTCATCATATCTCCTTTGTTAAATTTCTTGACATTATAAAGCGGCTAGGTAAATTAAAAGAAATTTAGCCAGACTTTAGCTGGCCTTGAAATAGGCTAAATTTAGCCTAGAGTTAGTTTAAAAATATATCAAACTCGCCTTTTTGGACCGTTTGTGCGATGATGGCTGAGCGCTCATAGCCAGCCTCTCTTAGGCGCTTTAGAGCTAAATTTGCATCGTTCTCGCTAACAGCTAGCAAAAGTCCGCCAGAAGTTTGCGCGTCAAAAAGCAATATATCAGCCTCTTTGCTCACAAAATGCTTTGTAAATTCGCGGTTTTTGTAGCTTCCTTCTGGGATGATGCCCATATCGGCAAATTCTTTCGCACTTGCGATCACTGGCACATCTTTTTCAAAGACATTAAAGCTGATCTTGTCGTTTAACATCTCGCTCAAATGCCCTAAAAAGCCAAATCCAGTCACATCGGTTGCCGCATAAACTTTGATGCCACTTAGTGCTTTTAGAGCGTAGAAATTTAGCTGAGCCATGATGCCAGCGACCTCATTTATCTGCTCCATGCTTAGTAGATCAGCCTTGATCGCAGTGCTTAAGATGCCGCTGCCAAGAGGTTTTGTAAGGATCAAAACGTTACCAACTTCTGCTGTATTGTTTGCCCAGAAATTTTGTGGGCTCACCTTGCCAGTCGCACTTAGTCCATAATACATCTGCTGCGTCTCTATCGTGTGTCCGCCAACGATGACGCCGCCACACTCTCTTACTTTATCGGCTCCACCTTGTAAAATTTCGCCTAAAATTTCAGGTGCAAGGTTGCAGCTATCAAAGCCCACGATATTTAGGGCGTTTATCACCTCGCCACCCATTGCAAAGACGTCGCTTAGGCTATTTGCAGCAGCGATCTGACCGTAGATAAATGGGTCATTGACTACTGGCGTGATAAAGTCAAGCGTCTGAACGAGCGCAAGATCGTCTGAGAGCTTGAAAACGCTCGCATCTTCGTTTGAGCCGATGCTTGAGAGCAGGTTTGGATGAGATAAATTTAAACTACTAATCGTTTTGTGAAGACCCGACGGGTCAAGCTTAGCAGCTCAACCAGCGGCTTTAACGAACTGCGTAAGCTTTTTGTCGTGATAGATCATAGTTTGATTTGCTCGTGAGTTGAGAGTATGTCGATGATCTCATAAGCGTTTGAAATTTCGCCAACTGCAAGATCGCTCACTAGTTTATAAGCCTCCAAGCAGCTTCCGCAGCTTAAAATTTGAACGCCAGCAGCTTCAAGATCTTTAAGCGGCTTAAAGCTTGGATGTGAGCGGTTTGTCGTCATCTTAACGGCGTTATTTACGCAGATGATTATCTTTGGTTTTTTCTCTACTTGAAGAAGTGCGCCTAGGAATTTTGATAGCAAATTTATGCCAACTTCGCCGCTACCTGCACGCTCTTCGTTTAGATAGAGCACTTTTTCATTTTTTGGTGTTATGTCGCAGACAAATTCATCAAAATTTGTAAGCTCAAGTGCGCTTTTGCCCTTGATGGCTAAAATTTTAGTCTCATTGCCATTGCTTTCTAGGCTAAATTCTATATTTTGATTTTTTAAAAATCTTGAGATATTTTCTTTTGGAGCTAGGGCATTTACGATGATCTCTAAGCTTTCGCCCTCGTTTAAGCCCTCAAGCGCGTTTTTAGTCATGATGACTGGTTTTGGGCACTCTAAATTTCTACAATCAATTGTTCTTGTCATTGTTTTTCCTTTGTGATTAGTATTTCAAACCTTGAAACTGATTTTGGATTATAGCTAAAAAATATTAATTTTTTAAAAGGATTTATGCTGTGAAATTTGCTATAAAAGAGAGTTTGACCCTGCGTAAGTCGCAAGGTCAAGGTTAATTATTTTAAATTTGTGTAAGATTTCTCGTAGTCAGATACTGGGATCTTGTTTTTCTTAACAAGCTCTTGATACCAGTAGTGGTGAAGCACATAGACCTCTTCTTCTTCTTTGTATCCAGTGACCATCGACCAGATAGCGCCATGTATAGCGATCGCAGCCATATAGATATGAACTAAGAAAAATACCGCACAGACGATACCAAGGCAGTTGTGGATAACTACACTATATCTTAAAAGATCGATTTGTTGGATACCAAACCAACTAGCAACTGCTGGTTCTTTAAGATCCATGAAGTACATGATAGCACCAGTGATGATCATCACGATACCACCAGGGATAGCGATCCAGTACCATGCTTTTTGTCCTGCGTTAAATTTACCAGCTGGGACTGGTCTTTTCTTCTTTGATAGATAACCACCAACTATCATCATCCATCTGATATCATAAACAGCTGGAAGCATTCTGATAGTCCAAGCAAATAACATAGGAAGCACAGAAATAGCAAATATAATAGTCGCTATATCGTGCAAGTATCTACAGAAACGCACAAATGTGCCACCACCTAGCTCTGCACCCCACATGATGATGATACCAGTTGGTACTAAGATGATCCAAGAGATCGCAGCCAAGCCGTGAGCTATACGTTCGATTAGTGAAAATGCAAATACTTTTTTGCCCTCGTGACTAAAGTGTTTTGGTCCGATGATCAAGAAGTGTAGCACGAACGCGCCGATAACAGCTAAAATGATAGAAAGTGCAGCTATCGCGAAGTAGTCGTTGCCTTGTATAAAAGTAAATATCGGGCCCCAGCCATGCTCATAAGGCTTGATATTTTCTATCCTCTGTGCTGCCCAAATGGTGCTGTCATATTGATTGACGCCAGTTGGTCCCTCAATGGCCATTGCCGCAACAGACAATGTAAAAAGTAGAGTAAGAATTCTCGTCATTTTATTCCTTTATTTGCTAAAGCTTAAATGATTTAAGCTTTGGTTAAATATGCTAAAATCACACAGCTATGCCGTTTTGTGGCTATTATATCAGAGCTAATCACAAGCAAACCTTAGCAAAAAAGATTACTAAAAATTTTATAAAAAACATTTAAGTTTTGTTAATTTTTATCGTTTTTGATCTGAAAATTTAGCTAAAATAAAGCCAAATTTTAGTTCAAAAGGACCGCACTATGCATCTTTTTTGCCTTATATTTGATGAGTACGAGGCGCTTGATCTCATGGGGCCAGTGGAGTTTTTAGCAAGGGTGCCTGAAGTGAAGATAAGCTACGTCTCGTTTGATGGCGGGATGAAAAGAAGCAAGCAAGGCTTTTTTATAAAGACCAAAAAGCTTAGTAAGATGCCAAAAGAGAGCGTTTTGCTACTTCCTGGAGGTCAAGGCACGAGGACGCTTGTAAATGATAGTGAGTTTATTTCTAAGCTTAAAGAGTGCGTTTTGGCATCTCAAATTTGCCTAAGCGTATGCACTGGCTCGGCGCTTATCGCTCGCACAGGAGAGCTTGACGGACTAAAGGCTACCTCAAATAAAAGATCGCTTGAGTGGGTAAAAAGTTGCGGCGAAGCTGTAAAATGGCAAGAGCGCACCAGATGGGTGAGGGCAGGTAAATTTTACACAGCTTCAGGCGTGGCTGCTGGCATGGATATGGCGCTTGGCTTTATTAGCGATCATTTTGGCAAGGAGCTAGCCCAAAAGATCGCAAACGAGACCGAATACAACTGGCAAAAAAGCTCAAAGATAGATAATTTTGCCAAAATTTATGGGTATTAAATTTAAAATAGCTTGTAACTTTTTGATAAAGTCAGAAATCTACTAAATTTTAAAAAAGATAGCAAGCTAAGATAGCTTTAGCAAAAAGTGTCAAGATAAATTTTGTAGAGAATAAATTTAAATTAGTTTGGAGTTTGCAGTCTGGCTTTAAATTTGCCAAATTTAATAAGTTTAAATTTTGAAAACGAAAATAGCTTCAAGATAAATTTTTAAATTTATGCAGCTCAAAGCCATTTTGGCAAAATTTGCAAGCCAGATAAATTTGACCTAAATTTAAAAAGCCAAATTTATCTTCAAAAACTCAGCCTAGTTTCTGCGCCTATACTCTTCGTATCCAAATTCACGGATCATCTTTATCTCGCCATTTTCTTTTAAAAGCAGCAGATCAGGCAGTTTTATGCCGTTAAACGTCGTGTTTTTCACGATGGTGTAGTGAATTTGATCTTCAAATATGACGCGATCATTAATTTTTAGCTCGCTATCAAATTTATACTCCGCATCGCCCGCTTCAAGCCCCACTATATCGCCAGCTAGGCAGGTATTGCCGCCAAATCTATAAGCAAATTTGCCATTTTCACTCTCGCCTCTAACGGCTGGGCGGTAAGGCATGAGCACAGTATCAGGCATGTGCGCCTCGGCTGAGGTGTCAAGGATGGCGATATCTTTCTCGTTATGCACGATGTCAAGTACGCTGCTTATCAAAAAGCCAGTCTGCCAGCCCACAGCCTCGCCAGGCTCCAGATAGACCTCCACGCCGTATTTTTCGCGAAAGCGCCTAATGATATTTATAAGTAGCTCCACGTCGTAATCAGCCCTCGTGATGTGGTGACCGCCGCCCATATTTATCCACTTCATCTTTGGTATAAACTCGCCAAATTTCTCCTCAAATGCCTCCAGCACGACCTGCAAGCTGCTTGCACTCTCCTCGCAAAGCGCATGAAAATGAAGCCCACTAATGCCGTCAAGAAGCTCAGGCTTAAAATTTGCCCTCGTGATGCCAAGCCTGCTAAATTTACAGCATGGATTGTAGCTGTCAGTTGGCGCTAGTGAGACCTCTGGATTTACGCGCAAGCCGCAGATGATGCCGTTTTGAAGGGCAATGCCTTTAAATTTTTGCCACTGGGCAAAAGAGTTAAATGTGATGTGCTTTGAAATTTTTAAAATTTCATAAAAATCCTCATCTTTAAAGGCTGGGCTATACGTGTGGATCTCGCCTTTTACGTATTCGCTTGCAAATTTGGCCTCATGAAGCCCACTGCAAGTAGCTCCGTCAAGGTATGAGCCCACCAAGTCCATCACTCCGCTAAATGCAAAACCTTTGAGTGCTACTAAAATTTTAGCTCCACTTTGCTCTTTTACGTACTTTAAAAGCTCTAAATTTTTACGTACTTTTGCCTCTTCGCAGACGTAGGCTGGGGTTTTTATGCTTTTTAAAATTTCGTTCATTTTCTTTCTCTTTTGCAAATTTTCAAATAAGTATATCTAAATTTATTTTTAAGTAAAATCAGCAAAAATTTCAAAGGATAAAATGTGGTAGAGATCGAATTTCTTGGGCCTATCGGACTTGAGAGTATAAAAGTAGAGGCAAAAAATTTAGGCGAGGTAAAAGCGGCCTTAAGCGAGAAAGAAGAGCTTAAAAAGTGGCTAAATATCTGCGCTGTGGCTGTAAATGACGAGATCGTAAGCGATATAAATTTCGCTCTTAAATCAGGTGATAAAATTTCTATCTTACCGCCAGTTTGTGGAGGCTAAGATGCAAATTTATAATGGAAGCTTGGACGTTCAAAGCATCACAAACGAGTGGTATGATAAATTTAAAGATAAAAACTGCGGCGCGCTCATCACTTTTGTAGGCATAGTAAGAGAAGAGGGCGGTATTTCGGCGCTTAGCTTTGATATCTATGAGCCGATCCTTAAAAAATGGCTAGATGCTTGGCAGGAGCGAGCCAAAAAAGAAAATGCCTACGTGCTCTTTGCTCACTCAAAAGGCGATGTGCCAGTGCATACGAGCTCTTATGTAGCAGGTGTTGTTAGCCCTCAAAGAAAGGTCGCGCTAAGGCTTATAAACGAGTTTGTCGAGGACTTTAAGGCAAATGCGCCGATCTGGAAGTATGACGTGATAAATGGCGAGAGAATTTACGCCAAAGAGCGCAGCCAAGCGATAAATGGCGCTGGACTTTTGGCATAAAAAGGGCAAAAATGATAACCAAAGAGAGTAAAAAAGATGTTTTTTGGGCGCTAGCCTTTGGGCTTGGGCTCTTTGTCTTTAGTATCGTTGGCTACTTTTACCTTGATCTTGGCACACCAAGCCTTTTTGGGCTCGTTGTGGGCGCACTTTCAGCATTTTTTTGCGTTAGAAAAATCTTGCAAAACAACTTTTTTGAGATAGATGATGATGGGTTTGTCATAAAAAAAGGCTCAAAAAATATCAAATTTTTCTTCAAAGATATCGATGAGATCGCCATTAAGAGCTTTGGCGATAAGAAAAAGGTCGATGCGCTAAGTGTTAAATTTAGAAAAAATCGTCTCGATAGAGATGCGTGTTTCGGCTTGGTGCAAGCGCTTGGCGATGATATGATCGTCATTTTTGACAGATATGAGCTTTCGCAATTTACACTTTCAAAAGAGCTTCGAGATAGGCTAGCTAAATTTAAAGATAGGGCTTAGTTAGGTAAAAAATTAATTATTTTTTTACCCTTTTCCTACATTATTTATAATTTAAATTTTTATATAATAATTATCAAAATATGTAGCAAAATTTTACATTATTTTTGCCTTATTATACTATTTCTAGCAGCTTCTTAATTCTATATCCAATAAATTTTTATAAAAATATATGATGATTTATATCAATATCTTATAAGAGTTTTTTATTTATAATTCCGATAAGAAAAATCATAATTGTATTTTAAAAGGAGTTTTTATGAGGCAAGTTTTAAGCCTAATAGTTTTTTCGTCATTGCTTTTAGCAAACGAAGCAAATTTGGACACCATAAAACCTATTAAAGAATTTGCTCCGCCACCAGTCATCACGCCAAACATTGCACAAAGCGCCTTTGTGGAAAATCAATTTGATCGCACTCAAAGAAGCGAATATCCATTTGTTACAAATTTGCTTGATAACTCAGCTGATATGTTTCATATCTCAGCTGGAATGTATGGCAAAAGCTTTTATAATTCATCGCTTTTTAAATATCGTGGCGCAAATTTTTACACCATTTTAAATGCAAATTTCACCAAAGCAAATAGCTATAAAGACGGAAGTGGCAAAAAATGGAACTATGGCTACAATAGGCAAGGTCAAAGCGCTATTTTAGGCTTCGTGCCAAATGATCTTAGTGAGCTTAGACTTACTTTTTTAAGGGATAATATTGATAAAGATAAGCAGCCAGAGCACGCGATGGACGCCTTTAAAACAACCAAAAAAGTTGGCAAACTAAATATCAGGCTGGGCGAAGAAGATCTTTCAAATACGCTAAATTTTGAATTTATCCTAAAAAAGGTTGAGCGAAAAGCTGATAATTTTCATCTAAGGGATGCCACTCCAAATGTAAAAGTGGATCTAAAGAGGAATATATTTGAGACAAATTTAAAGTATGACGCTGACTTTGCAAGCTTTCACAATCAAATAGGCGCTGGCTTTGAAAAAGATAAGCATGGTGGCAAAAGATACATAAAGCAAGGCAACAACTGGGTCTTTAACGGATACAGATTTGCCGATGTTAGAAATGATAAATTTATGCTCTTTGACACACTTGCTTATAAATTTAATGAAGCAAATGAAGCCTCGCTTGCCTTAAAATATGAAGAGCAAAGAAGTAAATTAAATGGTATCGACACTAAATTTTTCGCACCAAATCCAGCCATTAGTACGACTCGCGGGCTACTTCGTCAAATTTATGGCAAAGACGTAAGCGATAAGATCAAAAAAGACGCTTTTAGCGCAAGCCTAAAATATAAATTTACGCCAAACGATAAGGATAGCTACTTTGCAAAGCTTGAGAGCTTATCTCGCTTGCCAAGTAATATGGAGCGTTTTAACGCACTTTATGGCGCAGACGATAAAGGCTGGATAGCAAATCCAAATTTAGAGCCAGAAAGACACAATAGAGCAGTTCTTGGCTTTAAATTTGGCAGCCAGTTTTATAAAGAACACCTAAACTCGCTTCAAAACAAAGATGCTTTTAGCTTTGGAGGACATTTCATCGCTGATAGCGTTAAAAATTTGATTATTTTTGATAGACGCCACTCAAAAGCCCCAATGCCGCTAAACAAAAATGCTGTCATCTCAAGAAACGTTGATGCAACGCTTTATAGTTTAAATTTAAACTCAGAATATAGCTTTGCAAGGCAATTTGGCTTAAAAAGCTCGCTTTATTATAACTACGGACAAAATAAAACCGATGGCAGACCGCTTTATCAAATAAGGCCTTTTGAGGCAAATTTTGCATTTGACTACAAAGACTATGCAAGTTTTGGCAGCTATAATCTTGGCACTGCGCTAAGGCTAGTTTCAAAGCAAACTAGAGGCGATTTTAGCAAGCAAAATGGCCTAGGTATCGACAAAAAAGAGGCTGCAAAAGGATTTGGTTTGCTTGATCTTTATGGTGGCGTAGAGTTTAAAAATAAAGTTGGCATAAGATTTGGCGTAGCAAATTTATTTGACAAAGATTATGCAGAATTTATTAGCGGCGATCACGTAGCAGCACTTGATCCGGTAGTCGTTGATGCCCCTGGCAGGACATTTTTCATTAGCTTTCACAGTAGTTTTTAAAGGAGAAAAGATGTTAAATAGAAGAAAATTTTTAGGACTTAGCACAGCTTTAGGCGTTAGCGCATTTGCACCAAATTTATTTGCAAAAGAGAGCTTTACTATGTGGGGCGCACCAGCGATCCCAAGCGTTATAATGGCAGTTGCTGCACTGCAAGGCGAGTTAAACAAAACTTATGATGTAAGCCTAAATATCTGGAAAACACCAGATCAGCTTCGTGCAGGTGTCGCTAGTGGAGATATCAAAGTCACAATGTCACCATCAAATGTCGCTGCAAATTTAAGAAATCAAGGGCTTGATTTTGCGATGTTAAATTTGCTGACCCTTGGCGTTATGAACGCTATGGTCAAGGATGAAAAGATCAAAATTTTAGAGGATTTTGTAGGCAAAAAGCTCATCATGCCATTTCGAGGCGACATGCCTGATCTTGTCCTAAGAGCGCTTTGCAAGAAGAGAGGCATAGACGTTAGCAAAATAGACATCACCTACACAGCAACGCCGCCTGAGGCTCTGCTTTTATTTTTACAAAAAGATTTTGACATTTTAATAGTCCCACAACCTCTTGGCGAAGCGACTATTTTGCGCGGTAAAAAAGCAGGCGTTAGCGTGCATTACTCAGTTGATTTTCCAAAAATTTGGGGCGAGAGCTTTGGCACAAAACCGATAATCCCAATGGCTGGCATTATCGTAGAAAGAGGCTTTTACGAGAAAAACTTAAATCTATTTGATACGCTTCATAGCGATCTTAAAAATGCACTTTCATGGATACTTGAGAACAAACAAAGCGCAGCAAAGATTGGCTCGAGCTACTTGCCAGCTCCAGAAGTAGCGCTTGCAAATGCTTTTGATAAGGCAAATTTAACAGTAACAAAAGCAAATGAACTGCAAAATGAGATCATGGCATTTTTTGAAGAAATTTATCAGTTTAATCCAAAATTTTTAGGCGGTAAGATGCCAGATAAAGGTCTATTTTTATGATACTAATTGATGGCATTAAAAAAGATCGCTCAAGCTTTTTAAAAATAATTGACTATTTTTGGGGCGGATTTAGCGGATTTGCCGTAGTTTTTTTGATCTTAGCCATTTGGCAAGTGGGAAGCGAGTTTAGCTCCCCACTCCTACTTCCGCCACCAAAAGATGTATTTTTAAAAGCCTGTGAAATTTTAAAAGATTATAAAAACAGCGAGATAAATATAACGCTTTGCAGATCACTGATCGGAGTTTGCTCGGCAATATTTTTTGGTATATTTTTAGGGCTAATAGCAGGTAGTTTTAAAAGTTTTGCAGCCTTTTTAAAGCCTGTTATAACCTTGCTTTTGTCAATGCCACCAATTATTTGGATAGTGCTTGCTATTTTTTGGTTTGGATTTGGAAATTTTAGCACCGTTTTTACTATCTTTATAACCGTTTTACCGCTTACTTTTGCAAGCTCGGCAGTTGCTATGAGCAGTGTAGATGAGGAGCTAAAAGAGATGTTTGACGCCTATCATTTAGGCTTTTTAAAAAAGATAAAACACCTCTATATCCCACATCTTACAAGCTATATCATAAGCTCTGTTAGCGTAGCTGTTGCAATGGGCGTAAAAATAGTCATAATGGCTGAACTACTAGGTGCAAATAACGGCATGGGAGCAAAGATAGCAAATGCAAGGGCGATGCTTGAAACAACCGAGGTAATGGCGTATGTTCTTTTAAGTATCACTCTTATCATGCTTTTTGAGTACCTCATCATCGAGCCATTAAAAATAGCTCTGATGCCTTGGAGAAGATGATGCTTGAACTTAAAAATGTAGAGTATGAAATTTTAAGAGATAAGGTCGTAAGAAATTTTAGCCTAAATGTAAAAAGTGGCGAGGTGGTGACGCTTTTTGGACCATCAGGATGTGGAAAAACTACCATTTTGCGTCTTATCAGCGGACTAAATGAGCCCAGAAAAGGGGAAATTTTTAATAAATTTAAAAAAATGACATATTTTTTTCAAGAAAATCGTCTGCTTACATGGAAAAATGCTCTTGAAAATGTGCTTTTGGTTATGGATAAACCAGACATTAACGCTGTTTTAGAGCTTTTTAAAAAGGTTGGGTTAAGTCAAAAGGACACTTTAAAATACCCAAGTGAGCTAAGCGGCGGCATGAGACAAAGGGTAGCTTTCGTAAGAGCAGTCGTGACAAAGCCTGATCTACTTTTGATGGATGAGCCTTTTTCTGGGCTTGATTATGATATGAAAGAAATTTTAATTGAAATTATTGGCCAAAGAGTAAGTGAAGGTATGAGCGTGGTTCTTGTCACACACGATAGAATGGAAGCTGTAAAGATGTCAAATAGAATTTATTTCTTATCAAGTAAAGGTGCAGTCATACAAAGAGAACTTGAAATAGACAAAGATTTCAAAGAGCGCGATTTTACTTTTATTAGCAAGATGATAGATGAAAATTTCAAAGGGCAAATTTATTATGATTAATAACTTTTTTACTCATCCTATGAGGATATTTTTCTTAATGAGTGCCGCCTGTGCGGTGCTTGGTGCTAGTGTGTTTTTTACTCCAACTGATTTTGTGAGTTTGCATAAATTTATATTTTTACACCTTTTTCTAGCACTTGCTTATGCTGGATTTTTGCTAACTGGACTAACTGATTGGACAAATTTTCAAGCATCTCTAAAAATACATGCTTATATATTATTTTCACTCTTTTTTATAAGCTTTATATTGGCATTTTTTAGCCTATTTTTAGCACACTGCCTTATCGCTCTTTTTTGGCTTTACTTGGTTTTGCTTTGTCTTTATATGATCTGGCAGGATAAAAACGATGATCAATTTGGCGTACTTGGTTTTTTGTTTGGCATTTTAGGCTTTGAAATTTATTATCTAATAAGTGGCAATGAAAAATTTCTAAATTTACAAGTTTTTATCCACGTGATCGCTATCTTACTCATCTCATACCGCGTTAGTGTCGTACTTGGAAAAGAAGCGCTAAAAAGAGAAAAAGGTATGGATGAAGCTGTTTTTGTGCCAAATTTTATCTATAAAAATATCGCTATTTGCTGCGTTTGTGCTTTTTTACTTTTAAATATATTTTTTGAAGGAAGCTTAGGTGTCTATTATGCTGCGGTAGCTTGCGGAAGCGCGGTGCTTGCAAAGCTTAAAGAGTGGCACTATAAAGAGCTTTTTAGGCATAGTTTTGTGCTTTTATACTATTTTATGCAGCTATTTTTAGCACTTGGATTTTTAGGGATCGGTTTTAGCGGTATTTTTGGGCTTCATCTTGAAACAAATTTTATGCATCTAATAGCGATAAATGCAGTAGTTTTTAGCGTAATGCTTATATTTAATGTCGCTGGACTTCGTCATAGCGGGCAAGAGCTTGAGTTTTTACGCCTTAGTAAAATTGCTTTTATTTTGGTTTTTTTAGCTGGTATCAGCAGAGGAATTTTGGCTTATTTTTGGAGTGGCTTTTATATCCATTTACCAGCCACTTTGATGGCAATCGCTTTTATATTTTGGCTTATAAATTTTTATGCAATCTTTAGAGATAACGATTTTAGCGATGATCCAGAGTAAATTTAGTTTGTATAGCTTTCAAGTTTTTTGTGATCTATAATGAGAAATTCGTGCGGTGTGATCTTTCTGATGATGTCGTCTTTAATAAGTTCATTAAAGGCTGTTGAGGCGCTTTGGCGCTTGAGGCCAACAAAGCTTGAGAGCACCTTTAGAGAAAATGGCAAAAACACGTATCGGTAGCCGTTTTGGTTTAGGTCTTGCTCGCGAGCGAGTTCGATTAAGAAATTTGCTATCCTACCCTTTGCGTCCTCAAAAAGTATCGACTTTGTGATCTGGCGCTGCACGATGATGGTGTTTAGCGTGGTTGTTAGGATCTCGCTCGCGGCCTTTTGATTGTGCAAAATTTCATCTATATTATCTAGCCTGATAACGTAAATTTGGGCATCTTCAAGCACTTCAAATGCGCAGTTGTCATCAAGTATGGCGATGTTGTTTTTTTCTAAATGATAAAGGATAAATTCCTCGCCATCTTCAAAAAATGAGAGCTTCGCAGAGCCGCTTTTTAGAACGATGATCTCGATATCTTCGGTGTAGATCGTGCTTGTTTTTGGCAGCTCTTTAAACTCAAATTTCTCTAGCTCGCTTGGAGTTAGAATTTCTAAAATTTTTGTTTGAAGAAGACCTAAGCGTGATTTTTTCATAACTCTCCTAAAAATAGAGTTGGGATTGTATCTTAGAAAGTATTTAAATCAGTTGAATTTGATATTCTTTTAAATTTTTTTAAGGATAGTAATAAATTTAAGGCTTGGTTGCATAAACTGCAACCAAATTTAAAAGCCGTGAAGCTCTTTTATCTTCTCATCTATCGGTTTTTTGTGCCCATCTTTTGTCACACTAACATAAGTCGCGATGGCACTTGTGACGTGTATAGTCTCTCTAAAACCGCCGTCATTTAGCCTAAGTGCAGTCACTTCTATCTGCGTTGTTATCGATGTTTTGCCAACTGCGATGATCTTTGCATAGCAGCTTAGCACGTCGCCAACAAAGACTGGTTGTTTGAATATGATCTCTTTCATCGAAATTGTCACAACTCGCTCAGGCGAAATTTCTCTAGCAGCCTGGGCACCTGCAAGGTCGATCTGACTCATTATCCAGCCACCAAAAATATTTCCAGCTGAATTTGTATCTTTTGGTAGCATCACTTGCTTTATGCGTGGCTCGCCAAAATCCTTTAAAATATCCATTTTTTTGCCTTTTAGATCTTAAATTTTTGGCAAATTGTAGCAAATTTTAAGGCTTTATGCTAAAATCCTGCAACTTTAAGGGATGAAAAGATGAATGATTTTAAAAGATTAAACGAACTTACAAAAGAGCAAAAATCCAAGCTAAACGCGATTTATAAAAATTTAGATGACAAGATCATAGCTGATGCTGTGAAAATTTGCGGCCTTGATGGCACGCCGAGCCAAAAACTAGCCCTTGCTAGAAGGATAGTTGATCTTAAAGTTGATCCACTTCAAAATGAGCTAAAAAAGCTAAATTTAGGAGAGGACGAGCAAAAACGCGTGCTAAATTTGATCTATGGCTACGTTAGAAATTTATATGAAAATCTGCATGCCGAGCTTATAAAAAAAGCAAAAGATGAGCAAATTTTAGACCCGTTTTTTCAAGCCTTTGTTGAGGCTATGCACGAGCTTGGGCTTAGTCTAAATGCGTGGCAAATTTCATGGCAAGATAAGATAATAGACACCACAAATAAAGAGTTTGAAGCTAAATTTAAAGATTTAGGCGAGGCAAATGAGTTTATCACTAAAAACGGCTTATTTCAGTGTGATAGTAATGGTGTAAGGGCTGATAGAACTTACGGCGCAGTTTGTAAAGAGGGCGAGAAATTTAGCTTTTTGCCTTACGCGCTTGCCTTTAAAGATGAGGTTAGAGAGCTTAAAAAAGTCTTTGCAAAAAATCTTGAAATTTTAAGAAATTTAGCTCAAAATGACGAGCAAAAATCTTATGTAAAATACCTTGAAAAGCTACAAATTGCCTTTTGCGAAGAGGACAATGCTAAAGTGATAAATGCTTGGCAAGAGGCTGAGATAGCGTGGATGGATGTAAAAGGCGCGCTTCAGCCAGGCCATCCGCTGGAGTACTACGAGGATGCCTATACGCACGCAGTAGCGCTTGAGTGGGACATCAGGCTTGTTGATAGCGAGGGCATAGATGAGCTTAAATTTAAAGAAAAAGTGACAAAAACTTATAAAAGCGTTTGCGAAAAGATCAAATTTGACAACGCCTCGACAAACAAGGCAGTTAGCGAAAATATCGCTAGAACGCAGCTTTATATAAGTGTGCCGATGATCTATTACGGCGCAGAGCTAAACGGGCTTTTTAGCGCCCAGGTCGTGCCAAATGACGAGAGCGTGAGCGCAAAATGCGGCAAGAAAATTTTTGCCTTTGTAAATCACGTCTATGAAGGCGCAAAGGCAAAACCTTTTATGAAGCTTGGAGCTGAAATTTTTAGCAAGGAATTTTTGGATTTTGGTAGGGAAATTTTATTTTTAAAGCCAAAAATTTGGAAAAAAGTATATGAAATTTCAACGATCGGCCATGAGTTTGGCCACATCCTCTTTATCGGACTTGATACGGAGATGAGCATGAATAAAAGTGGCGTCTTTAAATTTATAGAAGAGTACAAGGCGACGACTGGCGGGCTGGTAAATTTCTTCTTGCACGAAGAGGCGGAGTATAAAATGGCCGTCTTTCACGAGCTAATAGCCCGTGCGGTTGGACTTATCGCGTGGCGAAAGGTCGATGAGGTGAGGGCTTATTACTGCGAGGGGCTCATACATCTTAGCCTGCTTTTTAGGGCTGGAGTGCTTAAATTTGATCGCAAGCCAAGCGTGGATATGAGCGAGCAAGCTTACGCTAAATTTAAAGAAATTTGCTTAGAGAACTATTACGAGCTAGCGCAAACATACGCTAAAAAAGCTGATGCGAGCACGTTTTTGGAGAAATTTTGCCAAAAAGATGAGCTAAGCTATCTGCCAAAAGATGAAGAGTGCAAGAAATTTGTTGAGCATTTCTACGCTAGGTACGAGGCTATCGGCAACGACGTCGATGATAGCGGCGAGTGGCAAAGGTGGCAAAAGCTAGCCCAAGAAGCGGAGAGTGGCCGTGCTTGATAGGATAACAAATTTTCACAACGGCTCGTTTTTATTTATATTTGCCCTAATTATTGCTTATTTTTTTGCTATTTATCTGGGTGATCAGTTTTCTATAGATATATTATCTATAAGCATTGAATTTGTAATATCTTTTTTTTTATTCTTTTTACTAAAAAACAGTAGAAATTTATTATCATATTGGCTATATATTTTTTTGGGATTTGCTTGTTTGACTGTATCAAACATCCTTTTGCTTTTTTATGATAAATTAGCTTTTTTACAAGCAAATATTTCACAAGCAAAACTTATACAAGTTTTATATCTTGTGCCATTTTTATTATTTTTAATGTCTTTTGTGGTCTTTTTTGTTAAGAAATTAAAAAATGTTGTCTGGCAGCAGGTAGCTGTTGATATAATTACTCTATTGCTCTTAAGTATTAGTCTTTTTTGGTTTTTAATATTTGATAGAAAAGTTGAAAATATTCCTAATCAAAGCATGACTATAAACTTTGTTTATGTTCTTATAGATATTTTGATTCTATGTTTTATACTTAATATATCTTATACATTAAATTTTAATAGTTCAAGAAAAAATACATTTATCTTAAAACGTATAAGTATTATTTTGTATTTAATGGCTTTTTTCTTTATATGTATTTGTGATATATATTATTCGTCATGGGCTTTTATACACTTTGGTGGCACTAGATTGCATTATGAGAGTTTATTTAATATTGCTTTTTTCATTATATTTGTTGCATGTTTGCACCTTAAAGAAGGTGAAGCAAATAAAAAGATACGAAGTCAAAGAAAAGATTATAAGAAAGTTATTGTATATAAATTTATAGCTTTTTTTGTTGTGTCGATATTCTTTTTAAGTATTTATAATACTTGTAGGCTTTATTCTGTATGGATGATTTTTATTTTAATGATTTTAATGGTTTATGTAGCATTAACATATGCTATACAAAGCGCAATTGTCATGAAAGATTTGGCAAAAAAAGAGAGATATATTATTGCAGCAATCGATGAAGACATTATGCGTAGTTTAGAAGAACTTAGAAAAAAAAATGAGCGCTTAAGGCAGCTTAGCGAATTTGACTCGCTCACTGGGCTTTTAAATAGACAGTCATTTTTAAGCAAGCTTTCAGAGATGATAAAAACCAAAGCGCTTGGCGAGAGGATAGATATTTATAGTATCGACATCAACCATTTTAAAGCTATAAACGACTCATACGGTCACTACGTGGGCGATGAGGTACTTTTAAAGCTTTCTAAAAATATCAAAGCTATCTTGTCAGAAGGTGCTATCATCTCAAGATTTGGTGGTGATGACTTTATGATAGTTTTAAAGCAAAAAAATGAGGGGCATTATAGAGAATTTTTATACTATCTGCTAAACATCATAGCCGAGCAAATCTCAGTTGGCGACTATAAGATAGCTCTTGGAGCAAAGGTTGGCGTTAGCTCAACTCAAACAAGCGAAATTTTAGCTGATGATCTTATCATGCAAGCTGGAGCGGCACTTGATGCAGCCAAAAGAGATGTCAATACAAAATATGTCTTTTATGATGATATAAAAGAGATCATTCAGGAGAAAAACTACATAGAAATTTTGCTAAATTCTATGAATTTTGATGAGGAATTTAGCCTAAATTTCCAGCCGCAGTATCTACTAAATGGTAAAAAGATAATAGGCGCTGAGGCGTTAATTAGATGGAACTCTCTGGTAAAAGGCTTTGTAAGTCCGGCTAAATTTATCCCAGTAGCAGAGCAAAGCTCTATCATAAATACAATAGGAATATGGGTGGCAAAAGAGGCCATAAGGCAGATGAGCTACTGGAACAAAAAGTATGGCATCAGCCTAAAAGTTGGCATCAACATCTCGCCAAAACAGGTTGATAATGTAAATTTTGCATCGGATATCTTTGGCTATGTAGAAGAATTTGGCATGGATCCAAAGTGCGTTGATATCGAGCTTACAGAGGCAAGCCTCGTCAATGCCGAAGAGATAATGCAAACAGTCCTAAAGAAATTTTCAGATAAAGGCATGAGTATCTCGATCGATGACTTTGGCACCGGCTTTTCATCGATGAACTACATCAAAAAGTATCCGCTAGATAGGCTAAAGATCGCAAAAGAGCTAGTTGATAATATTGCTATAAATGAGATCGATAGAGACGTTGTAAAAAGTGTTATAACTCTAGCTAAAAATATCGAGCTAAAGACGATCGCTGAGGGTGTTGAGGATGAAACTCAACTTAAAATTTTAAGAGAGCTAGGCTGCGATGAGATACAAGGTTATTTCTGGGGCAAGCCGATGAATGCTAAAGACTTTGAAGAGCTCATAAGAAGCACATTGGAATAATATTAGTTTAAATTTTTAGAGTTAATTTGATTAATGTTTAAGTGCTTAAAACTTCTGTCTAAAAAACAGAAGTTTTTCACGAGTTTTTCACAGGGTTAATAACTTTTTAAGAAAATTTTTTATTTATAAAATTATCTCAACAAAATTTGAGCTAAGAATAATTATATTAAATAAAATTTGTTTTTTTATTATAACCATAAAAGTAAAGAGTAGGTATTACCAAGGATATGACTTTTTAAACTTGGTGAAAATTGTTATGTTTACGGTGGTATAAGCAATATACAACACATAGATTTAGAAATTTACTCCATTTTTTAGAATTTACCAGTATTCATTCCTTATCTAAGTCTTTTGTAAAAAGGTAAAATTCAACAGTTGGTTCTTACTATTTTTAAGACTAGTATTAAAAAAGTAAAAGTTTGGTCTATTTGTTGCATTGCTAATTTAGTTTATATATCATGATTAAGCCTATCTATTTTATACAACTGGTATTCTATTATTTTATGTAATTTTTAATAAAAAGATTGTCTAGTTATTGCTCAAAGACCCAGAAACATCAAAACCTTTGGGTTCTACGAGGCTTTTTATTTAAAAATAAACATAAAATATAAAGTTAAAATAGAATAAGAAGAGTTTATATAGAATAACTAATTTTTAAAAGATAGGTTCTATATGGTAACTAGAGAGATAAAATGTAGGTATTGTCAAGGATATGGATTTATAAGAGCAGACAAAAACTGTCCTGTATGTGGAGGGACTGGTAAAGTAACCCAAACTGATTTAGAAATTGGCAAAAAACTTCCAGATGCCGCTCAAGGAATTTTTGACACTATCTTGATAATATTTGAAAAACCTTTGATTTTTTTCATATCTGGGTTAATTTTATATGCTATTTGTAAATATCAACTAGAGTTGGAATTAGGATACATAAGTGGAGCTCTTATAGTCGGTTCTTTTCTTCATGTATTTAATATCTTTAGTAAAGATTTTGGTAACATTCATAAGATACTTATAACTGCTTCTATTATATTATTTGCAATGCTATTTCTATATATTCGTAAAAGTCAAGACCCCAATGCAGATCTGCTGTATATTCTAGGTTTTTTATTTGTAAATTTTATAAGTTTTTACAAGTCATATTATAAATTTGCTTGCGGTGTTATAGCGTTTGCAGTAGTAGGTTTCTTTCTAAAATATATTTTTAGTTAATTAAAGAATTTTAAAGGATTTTGTAATGAAAACATTTTTTATTTATATTTTGTGTATAACTTTACCTAGTTTAATGCTAGCAAACTCTCAACTTGCTATTGTTGGCAAAACATATAACTCTCTTAGGATGATAGGAGATGAGGAGTATCGCAATGAAGTGATGCGTACAGATATGGCTATTTATGGTACTTATGCTATTCTGGGTGGACTTATTAGCGTTTTTGGTTCACTTGGGGCACCAAAAATTAAAGAACCAAAAGGTTCTCTTACTGAAGCACTTTCTAGTCTAGTTATAAAAGGTGGCGGAAAAGTATATATAGACGATGTTTATAAAGGTCAGACCCAAGAGAATTCAGCACTTATTGTTAATGTATCGGCTGGCAAGCATAAAGTTTTAGTGGTCTATCAAGATGATGATTACATATCTTATGGTGAGATCAAGGCTAGTGTTGGAGATGGGGTTCGACAGCCTATTGTTGTCAATGCAGATAATGTTTCAATGACAAAAGAAGGTTATGAAAGAAAAAAACAGGCCAAAGAAAAAGCAGCCGAGGCAAAAAGACAACGCGAACTAAAAAATGCAGAAGAAGCACGCCAAAGAAAAATCATTGAAGCTGAAAAAACAAAACAAAAAGAGATACAAAAGCGTCATGATATGGAGAGAATGGCAAAGCTAAAAGAAGAAGGTGTTAGTAAGAGGTTTAAAGCATACCAGGCAAAATTTTACAGAGATGGCAAACTTGATGTAGTCATAGATCCTACTACAAATTTAATGTGGCAGGATGGTAAAAGTATAGCCTTGGCAAATAATCTAGAAGAAGCAAATAATTATTGCAAAAGATTAAATTATGCAGGTTTTAAGGATTGGAGAATGCCTGTTTTGATTGAGTTGGAAACCACAGTAGACAATAGCAAATCAAATCCAATGATAGCTGATACATTTAAAAATTTAAGTGAAACCAAAGCATACTGGTCAAGCACTCTAGATGCCAGAAAACCTAATGGAACTATTATTAAAGCGGTTTCTTATATTGATTCACATCCAAGACCTCCGCTGGCAGTTAGATGTGTTCGTGATATAAACAAATAAAGGGAGTAAATATGTACTTTAAAAAAATACTATTTTTTGCAACTATTTTGTTCATATTTGTCGGATGTGGACATCTTGATTTAAATGCAGTCAGTAGGCAAGAAGCACTAAACACAAGATGTGACAGAGACTCTAACAATGATACTATTACTTGTAAAGATAATATTTTTGATAAACTAATGTGGCAAGATAATACTTCTCCTATGTTAGACTGGAACAAAGCAAAAGAGTATTGCAAAAATTTACAGTATGCTGGCTTTAGTGACTGGAGACTACCTACTAGACATGAGTTTTTAACTATCACTGATTTTTTAAAATTTAATCCGGCGATAAAAAAAATTTTTAGTAATATAAAATATGGTAGATACTGGTCATCAACCATCAATACTGGTAATAGCGCATATGCTTTTGAAGTATATGGTGGAGACGATTTAATAGAACCGATGAGTATAGTGTATAATGTAGTATGTGTAAGAGAAGTTAACTAAAACTTATTTTAAAAATAAAATGACTATGAGATTATATCTGTTAATGATTTATTCTGGTCTTATATTTTTCAAAAAGTGCCCGTTGATTGCCTTATTGACTGCTTTTTATGAAATTATCATTATTTCTACTTTATTTAAGAAGGTTATTTTGACTCCTATCTTTTTTGTATTTAAGTTGTTGAATAAGGCGACTATTTTCTAAATAGTTTTTACTATCTTGCAATAAAGTTAATAAAATATGAAATGTTTACTGATATTATCAATATATTTTATTCTCTGGTTTTGAAATTAGAATAAAAGTTAATCTTTTTTAAGCCATGATGTAAAATCGGGATAAATTTACTTTATTAAATTAGCTCCATCTCGGTTTTGGTATTAATTTTATTACAAAAACCTTTTCAATAGTTCACCTTTCCTCTTCCTAAAGGACCCAAGATTATTTATTTTGTAGTTATGCTTTGAATCTTTACTGATATCCTTTAAATTTCATCATATTCTACTAAACTAATAGATTAAGGGAAACATTTGTAATATTTTTTATTGGTAGTATTAGGATTAAGGGCTGGGCTTAAAATACTGACTCAATATTGTCTTTAGTATAAATATCAGGCATAATAAACTCTAACTTTGACAATATAATTGTTGCAATCTAAGATAACAATATGATTTTATTATTTCTAAAAAATTCAAAATATACAAGTTTATTTTATTCAGAATGATATGAAAAACTATCTTTATAAAAATTATTCATTATGGTAATGTTTTATGACTTCTCAAATAAAATCTAACTCTCTAAGCATAGAGTAGTTTAACTAATTGAGTATAAATTTTTATCATCATATCAAATGCTGGCGTTTTATTAGATACCATCTTGGTTGCTTGGCTAATTACTTTTCTAAAAACTTAAGTAATCTCTACTATTTCTATAGTTTTTATAACGGATGAAAGACTATATAGTTCATACGAAATCCTTCTATAAAATTTAGAAATAGGATATGTATTTATTTTTTAACTTTTCCATGTTTATTAGTTTTCAAAAATATTTTTGTATCATATCTCAATATTTATTTATATATTTTTTAGATAATAGTTAATTTTAAGACCATAGATAAAATGGATAATGGTTTGTTTTCTGCAACCTTCTAACTGTCTCAACCTCGTTTATATCCTCAAATTTGATCTTAATTTTTACGATCATGAGGGTTTTATCTTTGAAATTTACATCTGAGACTAGTCCGCTAGATCTTACGTAAGTAAAGCCGTCGTGGTAGCTTACACGCACTTCGTCAGCTATTTTTATCTCGCTTATCTTTTTTAAAATTTCATCGACTTTGCTCTCATCAAGCTCTAGTTTTTCGCATTTTTCTCGCTCTTTTTGACGCAAGGCTCGCTCTAATGTTGAAAGAGGATTAAACGAGCTAAAAATTTTCGCCCTATCTTTACTCACCGCTCTTGTGCCCTCCGATCTTTTTGTTTCTATCTTGCCCAGTCGCTTCTGGTAGCAGGTCGATCGCGCGCAGGATCGAGTTTTTGCCAAATTTCTCTTTTATCAAATTTAGCGACTTTAACACCGCTTTTTCCTTAGCGTCATCTTCAAATAGGCTAAACTCAACCAAATTTTCTTTCACCACATCGTTTGCAGATATGCCTATTTGCCTGATTAGCCCAGCATTTTTTATCTTGTTTAAAAGTAGCTCATCAGCCGCACTCATCAGCACGCTTGAGACATTTGTGGGCGTTTTAAACCTCACGCTTGCACGTTGCTGCGGCTCAAGCTTATCGGCAAATCTCACATTTATCGTTAGCCCACTCGCCCTTACATCTTTGTTTATCATCCTAAGTGCGAGCCTGTCAGCCATCTCTTTTAGCACGATCACCGCCTCGCAGCGCTCGTAGTCTCTTGGTAAAATTTCCGAGCTAAAGTAGGACTTCGTGCTTGGTTTATACGCCTTTATCTCAGCTATTGTCGTTGGCTCTATGCCGTTAGCGTGATCTATCGTGATGTAGGCATCGACGCCAAAAATTTTTTCAAGCAGGCTTTTTGGTGCATTTGCGATATCTTTCATGCAAAAGATGCCGCATTTTTCGAGCTTTAGCCTAGTTTGCTTACCAATACGCCAAAAGTCACTTAGCGGCTGATGCGTCCAGAGCTGCTTTTTGTAAAGCTCTTCGTCAAGATAGGCGATGCCGTCATCTTGGTGCTTTGCTAGTATATCAAGCGCGATCTTTGCGAGGTATAAATTTGTCCCCATGCCACAAGTCGCCGTCACGCCAGTCGTTTTTAAGATCTCATCCATCATCATCTTCGCCATCTCTTTTGCGCCAAGAGCGTAAAATTTCAAGTAAGAAGTGAGGTCGATAAAACACTCATCGATCGAATAGACGTAGATGTCCTCTTTGGAGACATATTTTAGATAAATTTCATAGATCCTTGCGGCGTAGTCGATGTAAAACTGCATCCTAGGCGGCGCGATGATAAATTTGACATCTCTTGGTATCTCAAAGAGCCTGCAGCGGTTTTTCACCCCTTTGGCACGAAGCGCAGGGCTAACAGCTAAGCAGATGCCGCCACTGCCACGACTAGCATCAGCCACGACTAGATCGGCCTTAAATGGATCAAGCCCGCGCTCTACGCACTCAACCGAGGCGTAAAAGGACTTTAGGTCGATAACGGCGTAAATTTTGCTCTTTGGATTTTCATTTTTCATGAGAGGATTATAGATGAAATTTGGTAAAAGTTAGTTTGTAAATTTTGTTTGAAATGGCTTAAAATTTTAATAAAAATCTTTTAGAAAAAAGGTTAAATTTGGGTGCAAAGACCACGCACTAAAGATACCGCCTCCACTCACAGCTAAATAACTCAATAATCAGAAACTACGCTGAAGTATGCGCACGCGAGCCAATGCTAATAAACGTAAATGAAGCTAAGAAAAAGACATAGCAACTGACGACGTGGCGAGAGTATTTAACGACAGGGGCGAAATTTTAGTCGGTGCGCTTGTAGCTCATCATCCCAGAGCACGTCATCGCCATCTGCGAAGGCGCATGGCATGGTCCTGAAGTGCTAAGCAAAAGAGCCTTTGCAAGCATGGCTGCGTCAATGTCCTAACTCGCGACAAAGGCACATCTGGCACCACTCAAAGCAGCTGCAGACACAGGGTCTTAGCAAATTTAGAAAAATTTAAAGGAGAGATCAAGCTGGTCGCTGTAAATTTCTAAATTTAGCCATCGCTTTGTGGCTAAGTCAAATTTAGCCGTAAATTTTCTTTAAATTTTCAAGCTTTGTGCTTGCATTTAGCAGTAGCATATCAGCAAGAACTAGTCTTATCATCGCGGTTGCTACGACGCTGCCACGTATGCCTATGCAAGGATCATGTCTGCCTCTTAGCTCAAAATCCACCGCCTCGCCAGCTAAATTTAGAGTCTTTTGCTCTTTAAATATCGAAGGCGTTGGCTTAAAATGGCTCTTTAGCACGATCTCAGCCCCACTGCTTATGCCACCAAGTATGCCACCAGCGTTGTTGCTCAAAAAGCCAAGCTCGTCCATCTCGTCGTTGTTTGCTGAGCCAAGCATAGAGCTTACATTTACGCCAGCGCCGATCTCTATAGCCTTTATTCCGTTTATGCCCATTAAGGCCGCCGCTAGAGCGCTATCTAGCCTATCATAAAGTGGCTCGCCAAGACCAGCTGGCACGCCTTTAGCCACGCTTAAAACCACAGCTCCGACGCTATCGTGCTCGCTTCTAGCTTTATTTACCGCCTCTTTCATCGCCTCTTCGTTGCCAAGGGCGTAAATTTGCGAATTTTTGGCAAAATCAAAATCAACCTTGTCGCTAATGGCCTTGCCAATGCCAAGCACGCCGCTTAAAACTTCTATCTTAAATTCATTTAAAAGTAGCTGTGCAAATGCTCCACCAGCAACCCTTACTGCTGTCTCTCTGGCACTCGCACGCCCGCCACCTCTGTGATCTCTGATGCCATATTTTTTAAAATATGTAAAATCAGCATGCCCAGGGCGGAAAATTTCACGTAAATTTTCATAGTCGTTTGACTTTTGGTTATTGTTAAAAATGGCAAAACCTATCGGTGCGCTAGTGCTCATGCCATCAAAAACGCCGCTAAAAATTTCTATCTTATCAGCCTCATCTCTTGCCGTTGTGAAGCTACTTTGCCCAGGACGACGTTTGTCAAGCTCGCTTTGTATGAACTCCACATCGATCTTTAGCCCAGCAGGTAGGCCGTCTATCACGCCACCGATCGCCACTCCATGGCTCTCGCCAAAGCTAGTTAAGGTTAGTTTTTTGCCAAATGTGTTCAAAATTTATCCTATTTTTTGATTTTTTCTAGTGCTATTTTTGCTGCGAGCTGTTGGGCTTGCTTTTTCGAGCTTCCAACGGCACGCGAAATTTCTTTGCCATTTAGTAGCAAGGCTATCTCAAATTCTTTCTTATGATCAGGGCCAAAAGAGCTTATAAGCTCGTATGTTGGTATGACTCCAAGGGTCGCTTGAGTGACCTCTTGAAGGGCAGTTTTGTAGTCTTTTTCAAGGTGAGCAAAGTCGATCTGCGGATAGCAAAGCTCAAGCAGACTAATAGAAATTTCTCGCACTTTATCAAGTCCAGCCTCTAGGTAGATAGCGCCCATCACTGCTTCAAACGCGTCACTTAAAATGCTATCTTTCTCGCGGCCGCCGTTGTTTTCTTCGGCTTGACTAAGCCTTAAAAACTCGCCCATTTTTAGCCGTCTAGCCATATTTGCAAAGCTTTTTTCATTGACAAGCGCGGCGCGAAGTTTGCTCATGTCACCCTCTGCGATCTTGCTAAATTTCTTAAAAAGATACTCAGCCACGAGCAGATCCATCACCGCATCGCCCAAAAACTCAAGCCTCTCGTTATTTAACGCCTGCTTGGTGCTCTTGTGCGTTAGTGCCTCTTCTAAAAGCTCAGATTTTTTAAATTTATAGCCAAGATTACGTTCAAATTCTTCTAAATTTTTCATATCTTATTCTCATCTTTTATTTTTAATGCCTCGTCTCTTGCCATCTGGTCGCACTCCTCGTTTTCAGGGTGTCCAGCGTGCCCCTTAACCCAGCTAGCCACAACTTTATGTTGCTTTGAAATCTCTAAATACTCCTGCCAAAGCTCGACATTTTTTACATTTTTAAAATTTCTCTTTTGCCAGTTTGCAAGCCACTCATTTATGCTATTTACCACGTATGAGCTATCGGTAAAAAGCCTTACCTCGCAGGGCTCTTTTAGTGCTTTTAGCCCCATTATCGCAGCTTTTAGCTCCATTTGGTTATTTGTCGTATATGCCTCACCGCCACTTGCTTTTTTCTGCGCTTCGTTAAATCTCAATATATATGCCCAGCCACCAGCTCCAGGGTTTCCAAGGCATGAGCCGTCACTAAAAAGTGTTACTATCTTCACTTGCTTTTTCTGTAATGTGGGATAAAATTTTGACACTTCCTAACTCGTGACAGACTGGACAGCGGTAAAAGTGCATAGGAAATGAGTTTTTGCAGTTTTTGCAAACGTAGTTAAAGCTTAGCCCAGCTGCGTCAAATTTAGCGTCCTTTAGCCTCTTTATGACATTTAGCTCAAAGCCATAAATTTCGCATGGCTCATCTATATCGCCCTTTGCGTAAAAGAGGGATTTGTATTTTGCATCGTCTAAATTTATAGGCGTTTTTAGGTTATAAAGCAGGTCTAGCACGTCTTCAAATTTGGCAAAATCTTTTAAATTTTCTAAATTTTCATTGTGTCTTATGAAAAGGGCTAAGATCATGCGCTTTAAGAGCTCAAAATTTTGGCTAAGGTGCGAGAGAATTTCTACCTTTTCGCTAAAGCTTAAATTTCTATCATCAAGCGTGCTGATCGCCTTTATATAGGCCTTTTGATCTTTTACATTTGTCCCTAGCTCTTCAAGCGAATTTAGTGCATAAAGGGCTTCTTTGTAGTTTTTAAGCTTCTCATCTATCATCGTTAAAAAGCGCAGTGCGAGGACATTTCTAGGGCTTAGCTCAAGAGCTTTTTCAAAGACTTCGCTAGCTTTTTTTAAAAATCCAGCCTTAAAATAGACCTCTCCAAGCTCGTTTAGGATAAATTCCTTCTCGTTTTTATCTTTTACCTTTTCAAGTGCGATGAGATAGACGCCGATTGATTTTTCAAAGTCGCCATTTTTAGCGAAGGTCTGACCTAGCATGCTAAGGCTTGGTATATCTACTTCTGGGCTTTTTAGCATCTGCTTGTGCTCGTCGCTTATGCCATCTTTGCTGTCAAATTTCTTGATAAATTTCTCGATGCGTTTTTTCTCATCTTTGCTAGAAAATATGCCCCAAGCATAGCTTAAAGCAGCGATCATCAAGATGATACTAAATAGAATAATAAGGCTAAATATCGGATCTCTGTGCCCAATGAAAAAAATATCCACGCTCGTACTTTGTAATAAAATTTTACTTTAATTATAACAAAGCAGTTGTATAATTTTGCTTATGATAGATCCAAAATCCATTGAAAAATTAAAAAACCAAATAGACATTGTTAATATCATCGAGCAGTATATCCCAGTTAAAAAGATGGGCTCAAGCTACAAGTGCGTCTGTCCGTTTCATGACGACAAAAACCCAAGCATGAGCATAAATCAAAACAAGCAGATGTATCACTGCTTTGCCTGCAAAGCTGGCGGAGATGCGGTTAAATTTGTGATGGATTATGAAAAGCTAACCTACCCAGAGGCGATAGAAAAGATCGCTCAAATTTCAAATTTCAGCCTTGAATACACAAACGATAAGGTGCCAACGCAAAAAGAAAATAAGCACATCTTAGAAAAGGCAAATGCCCTTTATAGAAGTGAGTTTTACAAAAACGAAGCGGCCGTTAGATATATCAAGTCGCGTGGCATAAATGATGCGATGATAGAGAAATTTGAGCTTGGCTGGGCTGGGGATAGTAAAAGCACCATTAGGCTTTTGCAAAATGAAAACATAGAGCCAAAAGAGGCGCTTGAAGTTGGCATCGTAAAGCAAAACGAGAAGGGAATTTATGCTAGTTTCATAGAGCGCATAACCTTTCCTATCTACTCGCACACCACAAGGCTAGTTGGATTTGGTGGTAGGACGATCTCAGACCACCCTGCAAAATATGTAAATTCTCCACAAAGTGCGGTATTTGACAAGTCAAAGCTACTCTATGGCTACCACCTAGCTAGGCAAAGTATATTTGAGAAAAATCAGATAATAATCACAGAGGGCTACCTTGACGTCATCATGCTTCACTACGCTGGCTTTACAAACGCTGTTGCTGTGCTTGGAACAGCACTTACTACAAGCCACTTACCACTTTTAAAAAGGGGCGAGATAAGCGTAGTGCTTTGCTTTGACGGTGATGGCGCTGGCATAAATGCAGCCATAAAATCCGCTCACCTGCTAAGCATAAATAAGATAGATACAAAAGTAGTCATCATAAGTAACGGAGCAGACCCCGCTGATATGGTCTTTGCAGGTAAGATAAAGGAGCTAAAAGAGCTCTTTGGCTCTGGCGAGGATGCGGTGAAATTTTATATAGAAAAGATCATGCAAAAGTATGACATCGCGCGCTCAATGCAAAGAGATAACTGCCTAAGCGAGATAAAAGCCTATATGGACGAGCTTGGAGAGGAGATAGCAAGTTCGTATGTAACAGAGGTAGCGGCAAGATTTAACCTAACTCCACAAAGCGTGGCAGATAGGTTTGGGCTAAAGCAGAAGCCAAAAAATGAATATAAATTTAAAAAAGAGTTTAGAAAAAAAGATAAAGATGAATTTAGCAACTCTGTCATGGTAGATGAAGTGCCAGCTGTGATGAACAAAGACCCACTCGAGTTTGCTCTTTTTAAAACCATGCTAAATAACCCAAACTACAGAGATGAGATACTCTCAAAGCTTGGGGCTAGATACTTTATAAAACATCCTGAGTATCTAAATGCTATCCTTTATAGATACGACGTGAGTGATGAGGAGATGGTTAGAGAAATTTTAATGGACGAAAAGATCCATGAGATCACCGACCCAACTACTTTGCAAAAGGCTATTTTAAATATGCAAATCGCCTTTTATGAGAATGAACAGCAAATTTTAAAAGGCTCTGACAACCCAAAAAAGATAGAAATTTTAGAAAAACTGCTATTTATCATCAAAGATCTCAAGACTCAGCTTTATAAAATTTAAAAACTCACACTTTTTTCAGCTTCAAATCATAAAACAAAATGTAAAATGCTTAAAGTAATAAATCTTTTTAAGATTGGCTTTATATTTTAAGGATTTAAGATGATAGACGCTAAAAGATTTGAGAGAAATTTTAACGCTATAAGCGAGTTTGGAGCGCTAAAAGGTGGTGGGCTAACAAGGCTAGCCTTTAGTAAAGAGGACCTTGAAGCAAGAAAATTTCTTATAAATTTGATAGAAAAAAATGGCTTTAAACTTAAAATTGACAATGTCGGCAACATCTATGCCATCTATGATGATGGCTGCGAGGTGGGAGCAAAGCCAGTTTGCGTGGGCTCTCACATAGATAGCGTGCCAAATGGCGGCTTTTACGACGGCACACTTGGCGTCATGGCTGGTCTTGAGGCGCTAAGCTCTATAAAAGAGGCTGGCATCAAGCTAAAGCGCCCACTTTGGCTCATAAATTTTAGCTGTGAGGAGTCAAGCCGCTTTAAGACAGCCACTATCGGCAGCAAGATAATAAGCGGCAAACTAAGCCAGCAAAGGCTTCATGAGCTAAAAGATGAAGATGGCATCTCACTTTTTGAGGCGATGAGTGCGGCTGGGTTTAAACCACAAAATTTAGATGAAGCCATCTTAAAAGAAAACTCCCTGCACGCCTATCTTGAGCTTCACATCGAGCAAGGTCCAGTGCTTGAGCGAAGCGCTATAAGCGTTGGCGTGGTAAGCGGGATCGCAGCTCCTATTAGATTTGAGATAACAATACAGGGCAAGGCTGATCACAGCGGCGCAACTCCTATGAATATGCGTAGTGACGCCCTGCTTGCCGCTTCACACATCATAATCGCAGCCAATAAATTTGCCAAAAGTAAAAAGACAGCCGTCGCGACCGTTGGTTACGTGCATGCAAAACCAGGCGTTTTAAACGTCGTGCCAGGAGAGGCGAGGCTTGGCGTTGATCTAAGAGATATCGATAAGGCAAGCTTAGAGGAGCTAAATTTAGAGCTTAGAAATTACGTGGGTGAGCTAAGCCATGAGCTTAAATTTAGCTATGAGATAAGAGAGCTAAGCAGCGACGAGCCAGTAAAACTAAGCGAACATGCTATAAATTTACTTGAAGATGAAGTCAAAAAGCTTGGCATACAAACGCTTACTTTGCCAAGTGGTGCTGGGCATGATGCGATGAATTTAACAAAGCTTGCAAGTAGCGTTGGCATGCTCTTTATCCCTTGCGTGGATGGTATCAGCCACAACACCAAAGAGGCGATAAATTTCAAAGACGCAGTAACCGCAACAAAAATTTTAACAAACGCACTAATAAGACTTTCAAACGAGGAGTAGTCATGGACAAAATAGCAAATTTAGCACTATCTTTAAAAGAGGACATGATCAAAGATCGCAGATACTTTCACTCGCACCCAGAAACTGGCTGGTTTACTTTTTTTACGACTGCGGTTTTGGCAAAAAGGCTTAGTGAGCTAGGATATGAGGTGAAGCTTGGCGAAGAGGTCGTAAAGAGCGATGCAAGGCTTGGAGTTGGCAGCAAAGAGCAGTGCCAAAAGGCTATCGAGCGGGCAAAAAGTCTTTTAAATCCTGACGAGGCAAAATACCTTGAATGCATGAAAGACGGCCTAACTGGCTTAACAGCTTTCATCGACACAAAAAGGCCTGGTAAATTTAGTGCATTTAGATTTGACATCGATAGCGTTGATGTGACAGAGAGCGCAGAGGCTGCTCATAGACCTTGCAAGGAGGGCTTTGGCTCAGATATCGCTGGTATCACGCACGCTTGTGGGCACGATGGACACATGGCGATGGGTCTAGCGCTTGCAAAGCTGATCGCTAAAAATTTAGATGATTTTAATGGCAAATTTAAATTTATATTTCAAACAGCAGAAGAGGGCACAAGAGGCGCTGTGGCGATGGAGGCTGCTGGGGTGCTTGATGGGGTTGAGTATCTACTTGGCGGACACATCGGCTTTCAAGCAGAAACAAATGGGGGCATAGTTTGTGGCACAAACAAACTGCTTGCAACTTCTAAATTTGACGTGCATATCACTGGCCGCTCAGCCCACGCAGCAGGAGCGCCGCAAGAGGGAGCAAACGCCCTTTTAGCCGCTGCTCAAATGGCTCTAAATATGCATGGTATCACAAGGCACGCAAAGGGTGTGACTAGGATAAATGTAGGTGTTTTAAGAGCTGGCGAGGGCAGAAATGTCATAGCACCAAACGGCTATCTAGCCTGCGAAACAAGGGGCGAGGATACAAATTTAAATGAATTTATGTATAAAAAATGTATGGATATCGTAAAAGGCGTGAGTGAAATTTATGATGTCCAGAGCAAAGTCGTGATGACTGGGGGCACAAGCGGGGCAAATAGCGACAAAGAGGTGACTGAAATTTTCTATGAGGCGGCAAAACAAAGCCCATTTATAGATGATGATAAGATCGTTAAAGAGCTTGACTTTGGCGCTTGCGAGGACTTCGCTCACTTTATGAGAGCTTTGCAAGATAGGGGCGCAAAGAGCGGATATATGATGATCGGTACAAATTTAAAAGCAGGCCATCACAACAGCAAATTTGACTTTGACGAGGAGTGCTTGGTCGCTGGGGTTGATATCTATCTAAGGGCTGCTTACAAACTAAACGGAGCTAAAAAATGAAAAATGCTTTACTAATCAGCGCTTCAAGCTACCAAGATACTGGCTACTTGAGACACTGCAAAAACTGGGTCAAGGACTTTTTGGGTGAGAGTGGTAAGGAGGAGATTTTATTTATCCCTTATGCTGGAGTTAGACGAAGTAATGACGAATATGAGCAAAAGGTGATCGACCGCCTAAAAAACAAAAATATAAAGTCGATCCACCACTACGAGGATAAAATTTCAGCTATCAAAAATGCTAGCAGTATCGCAGTTGGTGGTGGTAATACCTTTATGCTTCTTTACACGCTTTATAAGCTAAATTTAATCGAGCCTATAAAAGAGGCTGTGGCAAACGGCGCAAAATACTTTGGCTGGTCAGCAGGCGCAAACATCGCTGGCAAGACGATGATGACGACAAATGATATGCCTATCATCATGCCAAAGTCATTTGACAGCCTAAATATCTTCCCATATCAGATCAATCCGCACTTTATAAGTGGCAAACTAGCAGGTCATAACGGCGAGAGCAGGGAGGAGAGGCTAGAGGAGTTTTTGATAGCAAATCCAAAAGAGACTATCTACGCTTTGCCTGAGGGCACGGCTTTGCTCATAGCGGACAACGAAGTTGAGGTCATAGGACACAGCGAAATTTTAAAATTTGAGTATCAAAAAGAGATAGAAAAAATAGAAGTTGGAACTAAATTTAAAATCTAAACAAGGAGAGAGGTATGGAATCATTCAAGCTAATTGCTGCCATTCTTGGCATCGTTGCAGTTGTCGCACTTCTAGTCTTAAAAAAAGAGACAAGAACAGTGCTAATAGGTGTTGGTTTGGTGCTTTGTTTAATCGCACTAAAACCGATGGGGGCACTAAATGCTTTTACTGACTATATGACTAAAGCAGGGCTTATAAAGGCTATTTGTGCCAGTATGGGTTTTGCGTTTGTTATGAAATATACAATGTGCGATAAGCACCTTGTCGCGCTTCTTACAAAGCCACTTAAAAACGTGGGATTTATCTTGATCCCTGTAACAACCGTGCTAACTTACTTTATAAATATTGCTATCCCTTCAGCTGCTGGCTGCTCGGCTGCTGTTGGTGCGACGCTTATACCGCTTCTAATGGCTTCAGGCGTTCGCCCTGCGATGGCTGGTGCGGCTGTTTTTGCAGGCACATTTGGCTCAGTACTAAGCCCGGGCTCTGCGCACAACATATATGTGGCTGATCTTGTTAAAAAGACAGTTGAGGGATATACAGTTCAAGACATCATAAAAGTGCAAATTCCTAGCGCATTTACAGCTCTTGCTATCGTAGTTGTCATGCTAACTATCGTCGCAATATTATTTAAAGACTATCAAAAAGGTACAAATTTCACTATCGAAAGCGGTGCTGCAAGCGAAGAGAAGTCAGCGTTTAAAGTAAATTTGATCTACGCTCTTATGCCACTTGTCCCACTTGTCATCCTAGTCATCGGCGGAACTAGCCTAGCAAAAGACTACAGCTTTTTGGCATGGACAAAGATGGGCGTTGCTGAGGCGATGATACTTGGCGCTATCATAGCTATCTTTGCTACGCTTACAAACCCACAAAAGATCACAAAAGAGTTCTTTAACGGCATGGGTCACGCTTACGCTGATGTTATCGGTATCATCATCGCAGCTGGCGTCTTTGTCGCAGGTCTAAAGGCGTGTGGAGCTGTTGATGTGGTCATCGCGTGGCTAAAAACAGATCAAAGCTACGTTAAATTTGGCGGAACATTTGTGCCATTTATCATGGGTATAGTTACAGGTTCAGGCGACGCTGCTACATTTGCATTTAACGAAGCTGTCACAACAAATGCTGCTGCTCTTGGCTTTGAGCAAGATAAGCTCGGTATGGCTGCGGCAATCGCAGGCTCACTTGGACGTTCAGCTTCTCCGATCGCTGGAGCTGCTATCGTTTGTGCAGGTATTGCTATGGTTAGCCCAGTCGAGCTTGCAAAAAGGACGTTTTTAGGCATGTTTCTCTCGGTTGTGGTTATCGCATTTTTCGTCATCTAAGGATGAAAGATGGATATCGTAGAGAGATTTATAAACTATACGAAATTTAACACCACGACAAATAAAGAGAATGGATTAAAAGGCATTATGCCTTCTAATCCAACCGAGTATGAGCTAGCCAAATTTCTAAAAGATGAGCTTAGCTCGCTTGGTATAAAAGATATCATCTTGCAAGATAGTGCTATCTTGATAGCAAATATCCCTGCAAACTGCGAAAATGCTCCAAGTATCGCCTTTTTTGCGCACTTAGATACAAGTAGCGAGCAAAAAAACGACACAAAAGCTAAGATAGTAAAATACACAGGCGGCGACATCTGTCTAAACGAAGAGCAGGGCATCTATCTTAAATTTAGCGACAACCCAGAGCTTAAAAAATACGTTGGCGACGACATAGTCGTGACTGACGGCACTAGCTTGCTTGGCGCTGATGATAAGGCTGCGATCGCTAGTATCGTAAATATGGCTAGCTTTTTCATGCAAAATCCTGATGTAAAGCACGGCAAGATCGTGATCTGCTTCGTGCCTGATGAGGAGCAGGGCTTGCTTGGCGCAAAGGCGCTTGATGTAAATTTGCTAGGAGCCAACTTTGGCTACTGCTTAGACTGCTGCGATATAGGTGAGCTAATATACGAAAACTGGAACGCAGCTGACTGCACGATGGTCTTTAAAGGCGTTTCGGCTCATCCGATGAACGCAAATGGCAAGCTTGTAAATTCGCTACTTCTTGCGCATAAATTTATCTCGCTTTTGCCAGGCGGCGAAGTGCCAGAGTGCACCGAGGGCAAAGAGGGCTATTTTTGGGTAAAAGAGCTTAGCGGAAACAGCGCGAAAACGACGCTCAAGATTGACATAAGAGAATTTGACGAGGTGAAATTTCAAAAAAGGCTTGATTTTTTAAGTGAGATGGCAAATTCTTTTAACAAAATTTATGGTGAGTGCTGTGAGATCAGGCTAAAAACACGCTATGAAAACGTCTTTAAGTTCTTAAAAGATGAAAACTCACTGCCTATAAAACTAGCAAAAGATGCCTTTAGTGAGCTAAATATCACGCTAAACATAAAGCCGATGCGTGGCGGATACGACGGCGCTGCGATCTCTGCAAAGGGCGTGCCAACGCTAAATTTATTCACAGGGGCGAACAACTTTCACTCTATCTACGAATACTTACCAGTTAGTAGCTTAAAAGCTGCAAGCGAAGTCATTAAAAAAATCGTAATTAACGCTGCTAAATAAACTTCATAAAAGCCTAGATTTAGTAAATTTAGGCTTTAAATTTTACTTTCAGGACAAAAATGAAGGCTTTAGCTTTGTTTAGCGGAGGGCTTGATAGCATGCTCTCTATGAAAATAATAAGCGATCAAAACATCGAAGTGGTCGCACTTTATATGGATACTGGATTTGGCGTGGATGAGGAGAAGCACGAAGTTTTAAGGCGCCGTGCAGCCTTGGCTGGGGCTAGCCTAAAGGTGGTTGATATGAGAAACGAGTATCTTCGCGACGTGCTTTTTAACCCAAAATACGGCTACGGCAAGCAGTTTAACCCTTGTATCGACTGCCACGGATATATGTTTAAAACCGCTCTTAATATGCTAAAAAGTGAAAATGCAAATTTTATAATCACTGGCGAAGTCATAGGGCAAAGGCCGATGAGCCAGCGCAGAGACGCGCTCTTTCAGGTTAAACGCCTAGCTGATGATGAGGACGATCTAGTGCTTCGTCCGATGTGCGCTAAGCTCTTGCCACCAACTAAGCCAGAGCGCGAGGGCTGGGTCGATAGAGAGAAGCTACTTGACATAAGCGGGCGTGATAGAAAGCCGCAGCTTGCTTTGGCAAAGAAATTTGGCTTTGAGGACTTTGCAACGCCTGGAGGTGGCTGTTTGCTTACGATCGAGAGCTTTGCAGTCAAGATAAAAGACTACTTGAAATTTGACAAAGAGATGCGAGATATCGACGTTACGTGGCTAAAGCTTGGTAGGCATCTGCGCTTGGTAGATGGCGCAAAAATGATAATAGGACGTGATGAGAGCGACAATAACGCACTTTTAGCTCATCCAAATGATAAATTTGAGCAGGTTAAATTTAAAGAGAGCGATGACATCGTGGGAGCTGTTAGCTTCATAAGCAAAAACGCTAGCAAAGCCGACAAAGAGCTTGCTGCAAGGCTCGCACTTGCTTATACAAAAGCTAGTAAAGATAGTAAATTTGACGTTTTTGTAGATGGTGAGAAATTTAATATCGCAAGAGAAGATAAAAAGCTAGCACAAGAGTTTTTTGTGAAGTAAATTTATACACTTAAAACACCATTTTTTTTAAAATTAGAAAAATATATTTTAAAAATATTTGATACTAAGCTAAGCATATATAATATTACATATAAAATATAAAAAAATATATTTAATAAATTTAAAAAGAAAGAAAATGAAAAGAATTTTTATCGCTTTTTTGTCGCTGCTAATGGCATCTATGCTAAATGCAGCCCAGTTTAGAGATGTCAAAGATATTTCTGGTAACGTCGTCAAGGTCCCTGTAAATGTGGAAAAGATCGCTACACTTTGGTATGCGAACAACCAGATCGTTTTGATGCTAGTAGGGGCTGATAAGATAGTAGCGACGACTGATCTTATCAAAAACAATAAGTGGTTTGCACATATATATCCTAGAATTTCAAGTATCCCAAATGGTGTAAACGGCAAGAAGCTAGTCAAACTAAACCCTGACATCGTCATAGCTGCCGATAAAAATAACAAAGAAGAACTACTTAAAAATGGCTTTACCGTGCTTTATCCGTCATTTACAAATCACGCTGATATGAAAAAGAGCATATCCATCATGGCTGAAGTCATAGGTGGCGACGCGCCAAAGATAGCTAAGAAATTTAATGAGTATTTTGACGGCAACCTCAAAAGAGTGCTAAGCAAAACAGATAAGATCGCTGAGGTAGATAGACCAAAAGTGCTTCACATCGCTGATGGTAAGAATTTGCTTAAGGTTGATGGCACAAATACGATCATAGATGAGTGGATAAGAGTAGCAGGTAGCCAAAATGCAGTTTCAAAAGCTGGAAATATGCTGGAGCTTAATGCCGAAGAGATCATAAATATAAACCCAGACGTCATCATCATAGGCAGAGCCAAAGCGCCAGAAATTTTAAAAAAGCTATTTGAAAATCAAGTCTATGCCGGCACAAACGCTGTCAAAAACAAAAAAGTCTATGTAAATCCAGCTGGCGTCTTTAGCTGGGATAGATATGGCGCTGAGGGAGCTTTACAAATTTTATGGGCGGCAAAGACCTTGCATCCTGAGCTTTTTAAAGATATTAATATCGAAGCTGAGACAAAGAAATTTTATAAAGAGTTTTTACACTACGACCTAAGTGACAAAGAGGTTGGCTACATCCTAAATGGGCTAGATCCAGAAGGAAAATAGAATTTATGGTGAGTATAGTTACGATGTTAGAGCTTTTAGGTTGTTTTTATAATTTTTAGTATTATTTTAGGTATTAAATAAAGGATAAAAATGCAAACCATACAAGCAAATTTTACAGCTAGCATAAGCGAGCTAAAAAAGTCTCCAGCTCAAATTTTAAAACAAGCTGGAGATAATGTCGTAGCTATACTAAATCACAATGTCCCTAGCGCATATCTAGTGCCTAGTGCTGTCTATGAAAAAATGGCAGAGATAATAGAAGAGTATCATCTAAGTAAAGCAGTAGACGTTGCTTTAGCAAGCGGTGAAAAACCAGTAAAAGTAAGCCTAGATGAGCTATGAGTTAGAATTTCTACCAAGTGCTTTAAAAGAGTGGCAAAAGCTTGACAATAGCATAAAATTGCAGTTTAAAAAGAAGCTAAATGAGCGTCTAGAAAACCCAAAGGTTGCCAAGGACAAGCTACGAGGCTATGAAGATGTCTATAAGATCAAGCTAAGAGATGTCGGCTATCGCTTGGCATATCAAGTAAAAGATGACGAGATCGTAGTATTGGTGCTAGTTGTCGGCAAAAGAGAGAATAACGAAGTATACGAGATGCTAAAGGATAAATTTAACTAAGCATTAAGCCCCTTATCTTTAACTACCAATGACTAAATTTGACTAACTTGTAGTGCTTCTTTTATGATGAGCGCAACCTCTATATTTTTATTATTTTTACCATTTTAATTTCATACCAGACTAAATTTCTAAGAGAAATTTAAAAGCTACAAAAATTATATTATGTATTTCATAGTATTTTTAAAAAACACGCATTTTAGCGGCCTGAAGCCTATCAGATTCCTTGTTTTAGGTTGTGAAATTTTATAAAATAATCTTAAAAATTTATCTAAATAAGGATATTAAGATGAAGATAAATTGTTATGAAATAGTTATAAATACGCTAACTGACAATATCACCTATGAAAAAAGCCATAGATAGAATGTGTCACAACATGCGTGAGCCTAAACAAACCAAAAGGATAAAATATCTAAGAAGAGATCAAAGAGCCAATAGATATTTTGTGCAAAATAGCCATGGTGTTCTTATAGAAAGAGTGTCATCTAGTAGCATGTCTCACGAAGATATTGAAAATAAGCTAAAAGAGATGATGTTGCTATTCAAAAAAGACTATGAGAGCCAAACGATAACTGATAAAAACGGCAAGTCAAGAAAGCGTGTATGGCAAAAAAAGATGACCCCTTTTACGGAGATACTTTTAACATTTGGAACACAAAGACCCAAAGAAGAAAAAGAAGGTCTCAATGAAGAAGAGACGAAGTTTGTTAATGGGCTAAATATTTTTGCTAATGCCATGGACTTTATTAATAAATATTGTAAAAAATACGGCGTAGAATGTGTAGCTGCAGCTGAGCATAATGATGAAAAAACCAAACATTGGCAAATCATTTTTTCAAACTATGATTTTACTAAGCATGCTTGTATAAGAAGAGATAGGAAAAATATGGCTATATATGGTAGGGAAATGCAAGATATGGGTGCAGACGCATTTAGTGGTATAGCTGTAAGAGGCGTGGTTGGAAGCAAAGCTATTCATAAAACTCTAAAACAAATGCATGAAACCGAGTTATCTTATAAAAGCGAACAAGCACTTAAAAACGATATTACTTCGAGTTTTGAAGAGTACGTTGGGAAAGTTTTTGATGAAAAAAAGTCATTCACTGGCAAGATACACTATGAGATATCCAAGGAGGGCATGGAAGAGTTTATAAAAACTATTAGTAAAGATATCTATGATTTAACAAAACAAAACATAACCATAATTAAAGACACTGATCTTCAAAATAAGATAGATGAATTGGAAAAGCAACTAGCCGACAAGAGTGAAGTATTGGCTAGAAAAAATGAGTTAGAGGCAGAATCGAACTACTAAGTATTTCTTAAGATTTATTTTGGTTTATAAATCCCTAAAATACGTTATTTTAAATTTTATATAAGTTTATTAAAATTGTTAATAATGCTTAAGTAGATGGCACCCAATATGGCACCTATTTTTAGACGTTAAATATTAAGATAAAAAACTACCTTTTTAAAAATACCAAGCTCACATTAAAATATTTCTGCTCAAAAGTTATTATAAATGATAATATCACTGGTGTAAAAAATAATTGCGAAAAATACTTTTTACGATAAAAAGTGCTGACGACTAGACTCTATCTTTGCTAGATACTATTTTGGATAATCCACTTAAAACACTTGAAACGGATAGAGATACTGGACCACATTTGAGTAGGCATCATAGTGTTTCTTGGTAATAGACTATTTGAGCTTAGGACAATTTGAATGCTTTTGCTTTCTTATATAGATCTTTTTTAACTTTACAATTCTTGCTTGTAGATTGGTGTTTTTTTTGATAGATGGCACTATTATCATAATACGTCTCAAAAATGAAATACAACTTTTTATGTATGTGAAATGGCCTAAATTTATATATGGATTATGGAATTTAGTCCCCTTGATCGGGTCAAATTTGTTTAAATAAAACACATACGCTGCACTCTTTGCAGTGATCGGCTACACATAGTTTCAATCCCCTTGACCGGGTCAAATTTGTTTAAATCTTGCGTTAATCTTAGTATAGGGTATGAGAATGAGCAGTTTCAATCCCCTTGGTCGGGTCAAATTTGTTTAAATTCGCTTTGAGTGTATAGACGATATAGCAAAAATGGCTATATTGTTTCAATCCCCTAAATCGGGTCAAATTTGTTTAAATAACTCAATAGTTGATAATGCAAAACTATCTAAAAGTGCGTTTCAATCCCCTTGATCGGGTCAAATTTGTTTAAATTCGTTCATTAAACTATATCCCAACAGGGAAAGGCTACTAGTTTCAATCCCCTTGATCGGGTCAAATTTGTTTAAATCCAGATGAGATAACAGCTGATTTGGTTGGATCCTCTGTGTTTCAATCCCCTTGGTCGGGTCAAATTTGTTTAAATTAGGGCTATTTATCAACAAAAAAGCGAGCAAATTTATGTTTCAATCCCCTTGATCGGGTCAAATTTGTTTAAATAGCCTAAAAGACTATTTTTGCAAAGGAAAAATTAGTAAAATTATTTAAGAAACTGGCTTTAAAGATACCTAAAATTCGCGAAAAGCTCAAAAAAGTTCGCAAATGTATAGGTATTTAAAAATACTAACTCCATAAAATTAACAATGATAAGTGAAAGAACCCCTAAATTTAGGCATTTGTCATCTTAAAAAAGTTCGCAAATGTATGAGAGATATTTTGAAAAAAACTAGATTTGCGAACCTATTTCGCGAGATTTTAGCCAAAAAGGGTCAAAATTCAGCTAAAAAAGTTCGCAAATCAAAAATCCAAAAGAAATTTAAGAACGACATAAGCTAGACAAAGAGCTCTTGCGCCTCAAAGATACCTTTTTTATCACATAGCTCAAAGCTTTTCCCCACGCAGTTTTCGCATAGTCTGTAAAATCTTAGGCTGTTTATATTTTATTTTGTCATATTGTGTCCAAAAAGCCAGGTAGTATCCTATCTTATTTTGTATAGATAAAATTTAAAAAGGAAGAGTAATGAAAAAGATGTTTGTGCTTATAAGTCATGGCTTGACGCAAGAGCAGAAAAGTCAAGCTCTAAAGGTCTTTGGCGTCGAAAATATCATAAATATCGCCGATGACGCGTGGTCAAACATTAGCCCATCTGATGAAAATATACTATATGTTTTAAACAGATATAAAAAGGAGTTGATGCTGGAGGCTGAAGCTGGCGATATATTGCTGGTGCAAGGGGACTTTGGCGCTACATATAATATGATAAATTTCGCTAAAAATATTGGGATAAAGACCATCTATGCTACTACTAAGCGCATGGCGCAAGAACTCGTAATAGACGGGAAAACGATAATAAAGCGCGAATTTAAGCACGAGAAATTTAGAGAGTATCTGTAGGATCTAGCCATTGCCTTATTAAGTAAAACGCAAGTTGCAAAACGAGATAATCGATGTTGTTAAGTTGCTAAATTTAAGGGAATAGAATGCCGATCACTATAGTAAAAAAAGCAAATCCATACCAGAGTGAAGAGATCAATAACAAAACAGCCGTTATCACCATCCTTGGTATACAAGGTCAAAAAGAGAACATTAAAACCGAAGGTTGCGCTAGGTATTATTTCGCTGGTGAGAGCGCTGATAAATCGCAAGAGTTTTTTAACACTTTGCCGTTGCTGGCAGATAAATTTGGTGCTGAAAACATAGTACCCATATATACGACAGATGCTAGGGGATTTAACGAAGCGGTAATGGCGCACTATGCGGATTTTCAGATAAATTTTAACGATGATTATAAGATAGTAGATGAGAAAAATTTTGAGGCTTTGTTTGAGATATTTGAAAGAGCGATAGATGATCTAGTAAAAAGCGGTGTTGGTAGGATCGTTTTTGACGTGACGCATGGTTTTCGTCATCTGCCTTTGCTGGCACTGGTTGATCTACTCATACAAAACTTCTCAAACGTCTCCCAAATAGATCAAATTTTATTTGCAAAAGAGATAGAAAAATTTAAACTATATGAGATAATAGATCTGAGGCAATACCTAGATATCGCCAACATCGCCTTTGTGATCGCAGCTTTTTCGCAAAACTATACTCTAGCGCAGCACATAAAGACAAAGAAATTTGAGCCGCTAGTAAATGCTTTAAATGATTTTTCAAATAATATACTAAGCTTAAATATCGCAAAGCTGAAAAGCTCGCATGGTGAGCTGATCAAAGAGCTCGATAGGATAGATGATATCGCGCTTATATCAAGAGCTAAGAATTTAAAAGACGGGCTAAGTAAAATATGCGACTGGAGTGATAGTGCCTATGTTTTTAGGTATAAACTAGCTAAAGATATGTTTGAAAAGGGCTATTTGCTGCAGTCGTTGGTGCTATTGTTTGAAAGTGTAAATAGCTATATAGTTGGAGTTTTTGAAAGAAATATCCCTGTCGTTTTTAAGAAAATTTTAGATGAATGCTCTAAAAAGAAAGAACGTAGGAATTACAAAATTAGCAATTTTTTTGTTCAGGCACTAAAAGTTCGTGCCGATGCATCCAATGATGATTTTGCCTATAGTACTAAGAGAAATTTAAAGTATCTTGACCTTACAAATTCTGATATAGATAACATAAGGTCAGTAATCAAGACAGAATTTGGTTCAGGCGGTGAGTTGTTAGAATATCATGAAGAATTATATAAATTGCGTAATGACTTCGCACACGGCAATATCAGCGAAGAAGAATTTAGCCATATCAAACAAGAGATAAAAAAGTTATTTGACAAATATCAAGACTTTATAAAAATACAAGATAGTTAGCTGTTTAATTTTTTACAGACACTATATGTCTATAATGCCTCTTATAATCTCCGAAAAAATAACGGAGGTTATAATGAGCAACCAAACTTTCTTAGACGACATGAGCGAAATTTTTCATATGACAGACTCTAATAACTTGAAAAATATCTTACTACATGGCTTGCAAAATCACTACAACACCTACAGGCAAGTAGATATTAGCAACCAAGAGGTTAATGCAAGACGCGAAAAGGTTGAGTGCATATATGGACATAAAATTCACGACTATGTCCCATTTTATTTTAATCCTCGCAATGCCATGCTTTATAAAAATAGAAACAATGTCCGTGTTATCATTTTAGGATTTGATGTTAGAGTTATCAAAGATCACCAAGATGATTTTTTGATATCAAATCGCAATGCGTCTGCAGATGAGGCCAAATTTAGTAAATACTTGCCAGACTTGCAAAATACAAATTTCATAAATTTCAATGAGGTTTTTTCTCAAAGATGGTGCAATAATGGCATTAGATATGATGATATCAAGCAAAAAATGATGGCAGAAATTTTGATCAATGATGTAGTTTATGGCCGCTACATACGCTCTATATATGTTAAAGATCAAATTAGCAAAAAAGCTATCGAAGAGCAACTAGCTGGCGACCTTAAAATGTATAATATCAACGTCATAGTTGATCCAGCTAAATTTTTCTAAGGATAAAAAAATGATAACTCTAAAACATGGAAACATATTTAACACCAAGGCAGGCACTATCGTAAATACCGTTAATTGTGTAGGCGTTATGGGTGCTGGTATAGCCTATGAGTTTAGACTGCGCTATCCTGAGATGTTTTCGCGATATGTCGAGCTTTGTAGTGAGGATAACCCAAATAAAATAGATATAGGCAAGCTATGGCTATATAAAGCAGCTGACGGGCGACAGGTGCTAAATTTCCCTACCAAAAAGCACTGGAAAGATCCATCAAAAATGAGCTACATAAAAGCAGGCCTTGAAAAATTTGTAAATACATATGCTAGCAAAAATATCAACCACATCGCATTTCCGCTTCTTGGCGCCGCAAATGGCGGACTTGATAAAGACGAAGTTATAAATTTGATGATGGAATTTCTGGAGTCTTTAGAAATAGAGTGTGAAATTTGGGAATTTGATGAGAGCGCAAGCGATGATTTATACGATGAATTTGCACTAAATTTTGATATCGATGAGCTAAAAAGGCAGACCAAGATCTTTGGCGTAAAAAATATAAGATTTCAAGCTATCAAAGATGCTATAGATAGTGGGCTATATCACTCGCTAAGCTCTTTGCTAAGGGCTCCTGGCATAGGCGATAAGTCGCTTGAGGCATGTTTTAGGATAGTTAAAAGCATGCCAAAAAGACTATTTTAGTTAGAGTAAATTTTTACCTTCTTCTATCTTTTTTATGATCTTTTGTTTTAGCCCCACTGGGGCTAAAATTTTGACGTATCCCAAAAACTCCATGATAAAAAACTCTATCTCCTTAAGATCGCTAAAATGATAACTGACCACGATCGCACCGTCTGACTTGCGCTCTATGATCTTTTGTGAGCGAAAAAATTTTTTTCTCTCAAACAAAAAGGCTTTTTGCGGACTGATCTCGAGCCGTACTTCTATAAGCGAGCTTCTCCACTCATTCGAAAAAACAGCAAACGGCGTTTGGATGTTTTTTATAAAATCATCTATGTTATAGTCGTGATTAAACGTTTCGCCTTTGATAACCTCTAAATTTACTATCCCAGCTATCCTAAAAAGTGAAAAATCATACTCGTTGTTGCTATTTGCCAGATATAAATTTTCATTGATTAGCAAAATTTTATATGGCTTCACCTCTTTAAATTTTTTGCTATTGGATCTGCTTGTAGGCGTATACTCAATCGCGAGCTTTTTTCTATAGCGTATCGCATCTTCTAGTGTTTTTATGACGCTTTTGTCTAGTTCCGTCTCGATCGGGCTTGTGACAAAGTCATAAACGCCCAATGATTCATTTATAGTTTGAGATATAGCCGTTTTCTTGCTGGTTTCGTTAAATTTTTGAGAGTTTTTGGCAAGCATCGTGTAGATTATCTTTAGGACATTTCTCTTTCTCTCATCGAGCAAATCATCAAGTAAATTTGTATTGATAGCCTGGTAGCAGCCAGGATCTGTTCGCTTTATCTCTATCTCACCAAATACACTTTTTATAGCATCAAAGTCTCGTCTTATTGTTTTATAGTTTAGCCTCGGAGTATCATCTTTTTCATTTACCCACAGCTCGTCTTGTGCAGTGTTGATTATCTCGCCACGATTTAGCTTTTTAAGTAGCCATAGTATCCTGGTTTGTGCGTCCATTACTTTATCCTTTATATTCTCTAAAGTTTTTTATGAATTATACACAATATGTCCATACACTCTTTTATAATTCTCCCAACAAAACAAAATAATTCAACACAAGGGGGCCAAAATGGCAAAAGGTTATTCACGTTCTTATTCTTCATCGTCTTCAAGCAGGTCTTACTCATCTGCTCGTGCTCACCAAAAAGTGGGTCAAAGCTTTGGTGGCTATACCAAAGTCCAAACCACTAAGGGCACATTTCGCATGAAGCCAACTTCTAAATAGTTGGCCCATGCAGCCATGAAGCAAAATTCATGGCTCGTTTTCGTAGCTTTTATTTATCTACGCAAATCACAAAAACCTATCTTTATTGTAGTTTTTCATAAATCTAAGCCAATCTGTTCTTATCCAAATTTATCCAATAAACGCATATAAGCACCACTCATTTATTTTTACAAATAACAATATAAGCCACTACCTACAACTTTACCAAATTTCATTAGTCCCCTTGATCGGGTCAAATTTGTTTAAATAGGGGTAAGTATAGAGTCTTTAAGGATAGCGTAAGCTAGTTTCAATCCCCTTGATCGGGTCAAATTTGTTTAAATTATATCAAATCAAAGACGAAACGAAGTCAAAAAGCTGTTTCAATCCCCTAAATCGGGTCAAATTTGTTTAAATAGGGAGACAAGCAAGTCAAATGTGCTACTGCTGAAGAGTTTCAATCCCCTTAATTGGGTCAAATTTGTTTAAATGGCATCAGTTGTTATTCTCCAAATGAACGGAGATAAAGGTTTCAATCCCCTTGATCGGGTCAAATTTGTTTAAATGCAATAGGGGTTACTACAACATTGTTGTAAAGGGTTTCAATCCCCTTGATCGGGTCAAATTTGTTTAAATAACCTTAGAACTCTGCGAATTAGCAGAGATAGAGGTTGTTTCAATCCCCTTGATCGGGTCAAATTTGTTTAAATATCAATATGTCTGTCCTTAGTATCCTTAGCACAGTAGGGTTTCAATCCCCTTGATCGGGTCAAATTTGTTTAAATCAAGAGTGTAGACCTTAAAGGTGCAGCTACAACTGTAGCGTTTCAATCCCCTAAATCGGGTCAAATTTGTTTAAATCTATCGAAGCTGCGGAATTGCTAGAGATTGAGATGTTTCAATCCCCTAAATCGGGTCAAATTTGTTTAAATCTTTATTTAGAAAGGATCCAAGATGGAATGGATTGTGTTTCAATCCCCTTTATCGGGTCAAATTTGTTTAAATGCAAACAATGCTGAGGAAGCTCTAAAGGCAGTTCAAGACTTGTTTCAATCCCCTTTATCGGGTCAAATTTGTTTAAATTAGCTATTGCTGTGTTTTGCATATTTGCAAAACGTGTTTCAATCCCCTTTATCGGGTCAAATTTGTTTAAATTTCATTACGAATCTTTATTAGCTGAGATACACTCGTTTCAATCCCCTTTATCGGGTCAAATTTGTTTAAATAATCACACAGATAGACACACAGTAACTCACTCTGGTTTCAATCCCCTTGATCGGGTCAAATTTGTTTAAATAACAGATATTAAATGGTTTGTAGAGAAGAATAAAAGTTTCAATCCCCTTGATCGGGTCAAATTTGTTTAAATCTAAGGGTTATTATACTGTTACTGGCTTGAACAGGTTTCAATCCCCTTGATCGGGTCAAATTTGTTTAAATAACGCATTGAGCGTTCATTGAACTATATCCCTAGTAAGTTTCAATCCCCTTGATCGGGTCAAATTTGTTTAAATAGCGAAAAGGCTTTAGCTGATAGTCTAGGTCTAGTTGAAGTTTCAATCCCCTTGATCGGGTCAAATTTGTTTAAATAATTATCTAGTTACTGAATTATTGTAATTTAGCGTTTCAATCCCCTTGATCGGGTCAAATTTGTTTAAATTCTATTTTAGAAATGAACGGAGATCGCATAAGCAGATGTTTCAATCCCCTTGATCGGGTCAAATTTGTTTAAATGAAAAGACGAAAATATAGTAGCTTACATCAAAGTGTTTCAATCCCCTTGATCGGGTCAAATTTGTTTAAATAGTACCTTCTGGACTTACAGAGGTTGCGTTAGATAGCGTTTCAATCCCCTTGATCGGGTCAAATTTGTTTAAATAGCCTAAAAGACTATCTTCACAATATAAAAACTAATAAAATTCTTTAAGAAAACATCTTTTAAAAGACCTAAAATTCGCGAAAATCTCAAAAAAGTTCGCAAATGTATAGGTATTTAAAAATACTAACTCCGTAAAATTAACAACGATAAGTTAAAGAACCCCTAAATTTAGGCATTTGTCATCTTAAAAAAGTTCGCAAATCTCTTTTAAAAATTTCAAATTTTATAGGTTTGCGAACTTTAAGCGGTATATAAGTTTCGCAAGGTCCTAAAATAGGCTATCCTAAACTTAGGCATAACTAAAAGTTCGCAAATGTATGAGAGATATTTTGAAAAAAACTAGATTTGCGAACCTA
>ERZ772974.135-NODE-135-length-55129-cov-5.207248_pt1 | contig 55129 bp, 38 predicted proteins | sample MGYA00580671_ERZ772974 | MGnify/ENA primary metagenome ERZ772974 (study PRJEB29015, sample SAMEA2738065) | human oral metagenome | biome: human oral; feature: human-associated habitat; material: saliva | place: China | collected 2218 ... | reverse complement strand
GAACACCAGATGTAACAAACTGGGGAACTGATGAAACAAAGAAGTTTGATATACCTGTAGTGATCACAAATCCAGACGGATCAAAGGTAACTAAGACTGTAGAAATAACTGTACAGAGAGATACTGATAGTGACGGTATACCTGATATAACAGACACAGACGATGATGGAGATGGTTATACAGATTTAGAAGAAAGTGCCAAGGGAACAGATCCGAAGGATGCTACATCAAAGCCAACAACAGGAATAAGTCCAATAGCTGACCAGACTGTAGTAGAAAGAAATCCAATAAATGAGATAACAGTTACTACGGACGACCCAAGTGCAACAATTACAGTTAAAGACCTACCAACAGGTGTAACATATGACCCATCTACAAAGAAGATAAGTGGAACACCAAGTGTAACAAGTTGGACAGGAAATGATGAGACTAAGGACTTCACTGTAACAATAGAGGCCAAGGACTCAGCAAACAATGTGGTGACTAGGACCTTTAAGATAAGTGTTCAAAGGGATACAGACAGTGATGGTACACCTGATGTGACAGATACAGATGATGATGGAGATGGAGTACCTGATACAGAAGAAATAGCCAAGGGATCAGATCCAAAGAATCCAAACTCAAGGCCAATGGGAACTGTAACACCGGTATCACCAACAACAATATCAAACCCAACACAGACTCTTATAGATGAAAATGCCATAACTAACATTGTGATTACACCAGGAAATACAGCTTCTACAGTAACAGTAGATACAAGCAAGCTTCCTAACGGAGTTACTTACGACCCAACTACTAAGACAATATCAGGAACACCAGATGTAACAAACTGGGGAACTGATGAAACAAAGAAGTTTGATATACCAGTAGTAATCACAAATCCAGATGGATCAAAGGTAACTAAGACTGTAGAAATAACTGTACAGAGAGATACAGACGGTGATGGTACACCTGATGTAACTGATACGGATGACGACGGAGATGGTTACACAGATGTAGAAGAAAATGCTAAGGGAACAGATCCAAAAGATCCTACATCAGTACCAACGACACCAGGAAGCACAACAATTACAAATCCTACACAGACAGTTATAGACGAAAAGCCGATAACAAGTATAGTGATAACACCTGGTAATCCAAGTACAACTATAACAGTAGATACTAGCAAGCTTCCTAATGGAGTTACTTACGACCCAACAACAAAGACAATATCAGGAACACCAGATGTAACTGACTGGGGTCCAAGTGAAGAAACAAGGAAGTTTGAAGTACCAGTTGTAGTTCAGAATCCAGATGGAACAACTGAAAACAAAAAGATTGTGATCACAATACAAAGGGATACTGACAAAGATGGTATACCTGATGTGACAGATACAGATGATGATGGAGATGGAGTAACGGATACAGAAGAAATAGCCAAGGGATCAGATCCAAAGAATCCGAACTCAAGACCAATGGGAACTGTAACACCGGTATCACCAACTAGTGTGACAAATCCAAATCAGACTGTAATAGATGAAAAGCCAATAACAAGCATAGTAATAACACCAGGAAATACAGCTTCTACAGTAACAGTAGATACTAGCAAGATTCCTAATGGAGTTACTTATGACCCAACAACAAATACAATATCAGGAACACCAGATGTAACAAACTGGGGTCCAAGTGAAGAAACTAGGAAGTTTGAAGTGCCGGTAGTAGTTACAAACCCAGACGGTTCAAAGACTACTAAGACTGTAGAGATAGTAGTTCAGAGGGATACTGATAAGGATGGAAATCCTGATGTAACTGACCCTGATGACGATAACGATGGCGTTACAGATGTAGAGGAGAATGCAAAGGGAACTAATCCAAAAGACCCAAATTCAAAACCTACAAATACTTCTACACAAACTAACAATCAAGGGTCTGGTAAGAAAATTGATACAGGAAGAATCGCAGGCAAGGATAGGATAGACACAGCGATTGATATATCTAAAAAGTTGTATAAAAAATCTAAGGCTGTAATAATAGTTAGAAGTGATATCTTCCCAGATTCAATGACAGCATCAGTGCTAGCAAGACTAAAGGATGCGCCAATCCTACTTAACCCTACTGGCCAGCTTGATTCAAGGGTGGCTGCAGAGATTAAGAGGCTAGGAGCCACAGAAATAATTATAGTCGGAGGAACTGACTCTATATCAGCAAGAGTAAGAGATGAATTAAGAGCTTATGATTCTGATAATGATGTTGAGAGAATTGGTGGTAAGGATAGGTATGAGACATCTGAATTAGTTGCAAGGAAGGTTATAAGTATTACAGGCAATAAGAATACAGCAGTAGTAGCATCAGGCCAGGTATTCCCAGATGCCCTTACAGTAGGTACCTTTGCCTCAAGAGACGGATATCCGATCTTGCTTGTAAAGAAGGATATAGTACCAAGTCAGATTGAGAGGGTGATCAAGGACCTAGACATAGACAAGGTATATATTGCTGGAGGTACAGATACAATATCTAAGAGGGTAGAAGCCAAACTTCCTAGAGTAATTGAGAGGATGGCTGGTAGAGACAGGTATGAAACATCAGTTTCCATAGCGAGGTCTAAGTTCAAGGATAGCAAGGAAGCCTTTGTAGCATCAGGCCAGCAGTTTGCAGATGCTCTAGTAATATCTCCGGTATCTGGTAAGTACAACCTACCAACATTATTGGTTTCAACAAATGCTAGCAGTAACCAGGAGGTAAAGAGGTATATTCAGCAATCTAAGATTAATAAGCTTATAGCAGTAGGTGGAGAAAGATACCTTCCATCAAGCATTATTGACAACTTGATAAAATAAGCTATTAAAGACCCAAAAGATATTTAAGGCTTAAGTGTATTTTTCTAGCTTGAAAAATGGTTAAAAATATATTTAAGAAAATAAAAATATAATAAAATGAGCTGCAGCTAGCCCATATTTACGATGGTAAATGTGGGCTAGCTTTTTTTTTCGGAAAAAAATAGGAGAGCAATTGTCTTAATATGATCAAACTATAGATGAACTGGAAAAAATTTCTAAAAGCCCAATTTAGGTAAAATTATCGAAAAAATATAGACTTACGTAAAAGCCAGTCATATACTCAAAGTACAATTTAAGTTAAAAGGTATATATTAAAAATAAATACAGACTCAACTTTTTTTTAGTGATTTTAAAAAATTTTTTTCATGAAAACGATTGTAAGTGTTTATAATGCTTTACTTAGGGTATCATAAGATGGTATTATAGTTAGATACAATATATTAAAGTAGTAATAGATATAATAAATAGGCTCAATAAAAGAATTAAGAGAAATTCAAAGTAGTTAAAAGTTCAAGTTAAAATATAAGGAGGTATCTTAATGGATCATTTGGATGTTTTTAGAAAAAAAATTCAAGAGAAAAAAGAAAAAGGTTTAAGCCAACCTAAATATGGTACGAGAAAGCTGTCTATAGGACTAGTATCTTGTTTACTTGGCTTTATGATGTTTGTAACAGCACCTGTATCAAGTAGTGCAGCAGGTATTCAGGCGAGATCTATGGATAATCAGGTACATTACACTCTGGCTGGTGAAACTGATGGTGTTCTAGACTATGCAAGGACAGACTTTACAAAAGAGGATAGCAATGGTATACACCTTACTGTTACTAAGTGGGCAAAGCTACCTGGTTCATGGGGTGAGACTAACAAGGGACCATACAATGGTAGGTACCTATTAAACTTCTTTGAAGACAGGTTCTTCACACAGATTGATTCAATCACAGTAAATGGAGTTGAGTTTGAAAAAGAAGCAAATGGAGCACTATGGAAGGTTCCAATTAACATTCAGACACTTAAGTCAGGTGCGATAGGTTCCGTAACAAACAGCGATATTTTAATAAAGCTTAAAAATGGTGCTACCCTAAGTAGTCTGGGTCTAGATTCTACAAAGCTTGACTTCACTACTACATGGGTTAGGGGTGATGGTAAGGCAGACAAGGGAGGATATGACAATGGATTTATCCTTAAAAACAATCCAAACCACCCTACAGAGCCTTCTAATTCAAGTGCAGGTGACGAGAACTATTTAAGAACAGGTGTTAATGGTTTTGGGTCTGATGGCACTCAGTCAAAGGATGGTAACTTCTCAGGTGGTCATGCTGGTAAGGCAGTAAGTTTTGATGCAAAAAACAAGGTTATAAAGTCAACAGTATCATTTAAGCCTGACCAGAACTTCCTTCAGGCAAACACTGGTTGGGTCTTATATATCAATGAGGTTATACCTAAGGAATTATTCAAATATATAGATACAAACAATGTAAGGTTAGGTGTGTCTACTTCCACAGGTAAGATAACTGCTAGTAATCCTATTAAACTAACTGTTGACCCTAATGGTAATGGTCACATATCTACTAAGGACACTCCTGAACTAAGTATAGTAGGGGGAGATTGGAATAAGGTTACTCAAGTAAGAAGTACTCTAGATTCACAGGTCTTCTACGGGGCTCTAGGCCAGAGGAGGTCTTACACAATAGAATACAAGCTTAAGAGCAATGTTACTAACCAGGAATTTGCAGATGCACTAAATAAGTACATTAAAGAAAACAATAGCCAGATGAACTTTGAATCTTGGCTTACAGCAGACTTTGTAGACTCATCAGGTGCATTTCCTAATATTAGAAAGCCAGATGGTGGTAAGCCTAACAAGAGGGTTCAAAATACATATTCTACTGCATTCTTAGAGGTATTGGATACTGACAAGGATGGACTTTATGACTTTGTAGAGGATGAAATAGGTTCAGACAAGTTCAATGTTGATACTGACGGTGATGGTGTGCCAGATGGACAGGAGTACTTGGTTGATAAGACAAAGCCAACTGATCCAAAATCATACCTAGTGGTAAAGCCAAATGTCACAACGAAGAACATCGAAGCAAATCAGAATCAGACGATTGTAGGTACAGTACCAAAGACAATTTATAAGAATCCAGCAAATGATACTCAAGACCTACAGGCTACAAATGGAAATGCTGGAAATGTAATTGTAAAGGCTTATAAGTATGTAGCAGATGATACAGACTATACAAATCAGCCAGTTAAGGCCCAGACAACTATACCATTCTCAGACTTAACAGCTGGTAACCTCACTGTTAACATTCCTTCTGGCACATTTGCTGAAGGCGACAAGGTTATACTAGTTGCCTACTCACCAGATGGAAAGAACCCAATGGTATCAAGCACTACAGTAAAGGTAGGAGCGACAAAGGTAACATTTGATACAAATGGTGGTCAGTGGTCTGATGGAACAAATGCTGATAAGGTTGTTAATGCCGTAAATGGTACTGCAACACAGCCAGAGGAGCCAACAAGAGATGGCTACCAGTTCCTAGGATGGGCATCTACAGCTAATGCAACAGCTGCAGAAGCAGGTATCCTAAATAATATTGAGGATGCTAAGGAAGTATTTGCTGTTTGGAAGGATGTAAAGGCGCCTGTAATAGCTAACATAGGTGACCAGACAGTAGTAGAAGGAAAGTCTTTAACTGAAATACCAGTTACAACAGACGATCCAGATGCAACAATAGCAGTAAAAGACCTACCAACAGGTGTAACATATACAAATGGTAAGATAAGTGGAACTCCAAAGGTTGATAACTGGGGTCCAAATGAGGAAAAAAGAGAATTTACAGTAACTGTAGAGGCTAAGGATCCTTCAGGCAACACATCGACTAAGACTTTCAAGATAACAGTACAGAGAGATACTGATAAGGATGGAAATCCGGACATAACAGACCTAGATGATGATGGTGATGGATATTCAGATGCGGATGAAAAGGCAAAGGGGTCAGACCCTAAAAATGCTGGCTCAATACCAGCTACTATTATTGGTCCAATAGAGTCTATGTCAATAGAAAATCAGGAGCAGACTGTTGTTGATAAAAAACCAATAAAAAGAATAAATATATATCCAGATAATATTGACTCAAATGCAAAAATCGATAGAACAAAGGTGCCATCTGGACTTATTGTAGATGATTCTGTTCCAGGAGTATTAACTATCACCGGTAGCCCAAATATAACAGATTGGGGTCCAGATGAAGAAACAAGAAAGTTTGAAATACCAGTAACAGTAACAAACTCAGATGGTTCTAAGTTAACTAAGAAGGTAATAATAACAGTACAGAGAGACACTGATGGTGACGGAGATCCAGATGTAACAGATCCAGATGATGATGGTGATGGCTATACAGACGTTGAAGAAAATGCAAAGGGGTCAAATCCAAAGGATCCAAACTCAAGACCAGCTGCAGTAATAACTCCAGTAAGCCCAACAACTGTAACAAATCCAAACCAGACTGTTATAGATGAAAAGCCAATAACTAACATAGTAATCACACCAGGAAACCCAGCAGCTAATGTAACAGTAGACAACAGTAAGCTACCAAACGGAGTAACTTACAACCCAACTACTAATACAGTTAGCGGTACACCAGATGTGACTGACTGGGGCCCAAGTGAAGAAACTAGAAAGTTTGAAGTACCAGTAGTAGTTACAAATCCAGACGGATCAAAGGTAACTAAGGACATAGAAATAGTAGTACAGAGAGATACTGACAAGGATGGAGACCCAGACGTAACAGATTCAGATGATGATGGAGATGGTTACACTGATGCACAGGAAAAGACAAAGGGAACGGATCCAAAGAATCCAAACTCTAAGCCTTCAACACCAGCAACTCCAACTAATCCTTCAAATCCTAACAGGCCAGGAACTGGTAATAAGCCTGATACTGGTAGAATTGCAGGTAAGGATAGGATAGATACAGCTATTGATATATCTAAGAAGTTCTTTGGTAAGTCTAAGACTGTTATAGTAGTAAGGAGCGACCTGTTCCCAGATTCAATGACTGCTTCAGTTTTAGCTAAGCTATTGAATGCCCCAATCCTACTTAACCCAACAGACAAGCTTGATTCAAGAGTGGCTGAGGAAATTAAGAGATTAGGTGCAACAGAAATAATCATAGTCGGAGGTACAGATTCTATATCTGATAGAGTTAGAGAGGAATTAAAGGCCTTTGATGCTGATAAGGATGTAGAAAGAATAGCTGGTAAGGACAGGTATGGTACATCTGAGATGGTAGCTAGAAGGGTTATAGGTATTACAGGCAAGAAGAATACTGCAGTAGTAGCTTCAGGCCAGGTATTCCCAGATGCCCTATCAGTTGGTACATTTGCATCAAGAGATGGATATCCAATCCTACTAGTTAAGAAGGACCTAATTCCAAGTCAGATTCAGAGGGTAATCAAAGACCTAGACATAGACAAGGTATACATAGCAGGTGGTACAGATACTATATCTAAGGCTGCAGAAGCCAAACTTCCAAAGGTAATTGAAAGAATGGCTGGTAATAATAGATATGAAACATCAGTTGCCATAGCTAAGTCTAAGTTCCAGGGTAGCAAGGAAGCCTTCGTAGCTTCAGGTCAGCAGTTTGCAGATGCTTTAGTAATATCGCCAATATCAGGTAAGTACAACCTACCAACATTATTGGTATCAACAAATGTAAACAGCAACAGGGAAGTTAAGAGGTATATCCAGGAGACTAAGATAGGCAAGCTAACAGCTATCGGTGGAGAAAGATATGTTCCATCAAGCATTATAGATAGCTTAACTAAATAGTAAATTGTAAAATTGCTAGAAACATCCAAATTTATAAGCAGGGTTCATATTCACATAAGTGGATATGAACCCTGCTTTATTATGTCAATGACCATTACATTTACAGAGTGAAAATAGCCAATAGTCGTACAAATGAGATATTATATAAAATTAAAGGCTATAATAGATTAGAGATGGTCTATATATTACTTATATAATTTTTTAACAAAATAAGAATTTTTCTTAAACATATTGTATAATCTTACGATATATAAAAAATATAGCTATAATATAAATTTACATCTACAATATTTAAGAATTATATATGTAAATCTTAAAAATAGTAGGTTTTTTGTTGGTTTTATGTTATAATGAAAAAAATAATATAGAATGCCAAACAATTTTGCTTTGAAATAGTAAGAGCTCTTATGACTTTATCCGTGAGATGGAGTTGATTTACCTGTGTAAAAAGTGTCTGATATATTTCAAACAATATACAAAATATTTAACCATTAAATATGAAGTGGTTGATATTTGTGGGTTTGGTATTTTGTAATATACATTTATAAAGTTTATATTATTTAATATGATATAAAACCAGTTTTAGGAGGTGGTATGGGAAAAGGCATGCAAAGGGCTTAAAAAGGAATTTTTAAAATAAGTAAAAAAAGAAAAGGAGAAGAGTAAGGTATGAAAAATTTAAGAAAAATTAGTGCTTTATTTATAGCACTGGCGATGGTATTGAGTGTAATATCATCACTATCCGGAGTAAGCGTAAAAGCAGCTGGCTCTACGGACGTTGTAATCCATAAGATTGTAATGGAAAAAACTGCAATGGATGCACATTTCAATTCTGAAAAATCTAAGAAGTTTGATGGTAACCAAATTGGTGCTAGTGATATAGGCACTTATTTTGGAGGAAATGCAAAAGAAGTTGCAGGAGTAGCTTTTGACGTTTACCAGAGGATTGATGCTAACGAAACAGGTGCTTTAGCAAATAATAATCCAATTTTTGGTGGAGTAGCAGATACAGATACTGGTAAGTTTTTCAAGAAGGTTCAGGGGCCATTGATAACAACAGCAAATGGTATAACAGCTGCAGGTCTAGCAGATGGTGTATATGTTATAGTTGAAAATAAGGCTGCTTCTACATATACTGGAGCAAACAATGAAATACTATCAGAAGCTAAGGCAGTTCCAGCTAGATTAGTGCTTCCTGCAACTAACAGTGCTGGTAAGACATTTGGAACTGGAGCAGATGCCCTTCACATTTATCCAAAGAATACTGAAGAAAAGCCAAAGATAGACAAGACTGTTGGAGATCTTGAAAATAAGTACATGTCAACTGAAATAGGCAAAACTGTAACTTGGTACCTACAGGCTACAGCTCCATCTGATATAAAGGACTACAAGAAGTTCATTTTATCAGACACATTCTCTAACTCACTAACTTATAAGGGTAATGTTCAGGTTAAATTTGGTACAGGTACTGATTTTACTACATATACAGCCCTAACTAAGGATACAGACTATACACTTACTGAAGCTGGTCAGACTGTTACAATAGCACTTAAAGATGCTGGTATTGCTAAGTTAGCACCGGGTCAGAAGGTTGTAGCTTCAGTTGATACAGTTATAAACAAAGATGCTGTGATGGGTCTAGAAATACCAAATAACTTCACTTTAGAATATGGACATAATCCTAACTCTACAGGTAAGAAAGAAAAGCTTCCAAAGGATGAAGAACCTAAGGTAGTTACTGGTGGTAAGAAGTTTAAGAAGGTTATAGAGGGCACTGACACAGCTCTTGAAGATGCAGTATTCAAACTACGTGATGATCAGACTGATGCAAAGTGGACAGCTGAATTAATCGAAGCAAATAAGGCTGCTATAGATGATGGTCAGTTTGCTACAGAAAATGGTGGAGCATACACTGCTACTTCAGCAACTAATCAGCCAACTGCTGGACAGCCAATATACCTAAGATCAATAGCAGATGGTACTTTTGAAATCAAGGGTCTAGAATTCTCAAGCTGGAAGAAGCAGAAGTGGAATGGTACAGCTATGGTAGATGGTGACCAGGGAACTCACAAGTGGAACCTTGTCGAAGTTAAGGCTCCTACTGACTATGCTATAAATACTACACCAGTAGATTTCACAGTAGATAAGACTTCTTATTTAAAAGATCCAACAATAGCTAGCCCAGTTGCTCAGGATCCACTAAAGGTTAACAATAAGAAGGTAACTATCCCTCAAACTGGTGGTATAGGTACTGTAATATTTGCAGTAGTAGGTCTAGGACTTATGGGATTTGCTGCATATGCTATGAAGAGAAACTCTAAGGAAGACTAATTAATATAAAAAGCCGGAGGAAATTTTATGAAAAAGTACTTTAAAAACTTAATAAAGACAGCTTTCATATTTGTTCTAGGCTTTGTATTAACTCTATCAGTAGTTTCAGCTGATACGACAACTTCTGTCCAAGGGCCTGCAAATGGCAACCAAGTAAATTTCACTATCCACCTTGGTAGTAATTCATTTTCAGGAACAGCTGGCAATAAGAACTTTGAAAACAGGACCCTTTTGCTATGGAAGCTGGATACTCACCTAGTAGGTAGTCAAGAATCTATAGATAAACAAAAGTTAGAACTTGTAAAGAAGCTAGCAAATGTTAAAAATGAGGATTTGACTAAAAAATATGGTGAGCCTATAAAGACAGATATGTCTGATAAGGATGGTCTGATTAAGCTCCTATTAAATAAGGACACTTCTTATTATGTTAGAGAAGACCTTTCAAGTGGAATAAAATCATCTTTAATCTCAAGCTTTGTCATAGTGGTAGAAAAGGTTTCGACAGGGAATGTTGATATATACAATAAGTATGTACGACCGCCTAATCCATACACTCCACCTGGAAAAGAAATTCCACCAAAAAAGTTTGTGAAGGTAGATTATGATGATACTAGCAAGGTTCTTGAAGGTGCTATATTTAGGGTAGCTGTAAAACAGGGGGATACCTATAGGACTGTAATTAAAAAACATTTAACCTATGCAGTCATTTCGAATGAAAAGGGAGAATTCACTGTTGAAGGCCTTCCAAAGGGAACCTATTACCTAATAGAGACAAAGGCTCCAAGAGGATACCGCCAGCTAGCTAGTCCGATAGAATTTACTATTGACGACAACTCAGAGAATAACTTCACTGTTACACAGGTGAAAAACAAACTTGATGCAAATTATATCCCAATTAAACCACAAGATGGTGGAAACATAGTCTATAAATACTCAACTAATAAGATTGTTGTTCCGAAGACTGGTGACATAATGCTCCTACTATTAACTATAGGAGGAGGCTTACTAGTTATACTAGGACATCTAATCTTAAGGGATGAGAAAAATAGGTTTTTACCCAAGTTTTTTTAGGAGGGTCTAGTGTCAGATTTGTTAGAAATAGAAAACAAAGTTGAAAATTCAAGTGAAACTACTAAAAATACAAATAAAAAAACAAGGAAGAGGAGAAAAAAGCAATGGCCATTTCTAGTAGTATTTATACTAGGGCTATTGGTAATGTCCTATCCCTTGGTATCACGCTTTTATTATAGGATAGAGTCTACACAGCAAGTTGAATACTTTGATGATGAAAAGAAAAAGCTAACAGAAGCAGAAGTAAGAAAAAGGATAGAGTTGGCCCATGCCTTCAATAAATCCTTAAACAATGTAATTTCAACTGATCCATATGTTAAAAAACGAATGGAAGCAGGAAGACTAGAATATGCCCGTATGCTTGAAATAAATGAGCTAATAGGGCATGTTGAAATACCGAAAATTGACACTGATATACCTATCTACGCAGGTACGGTAGAGGACGTTCTTCAGAAGGGCGCCGGTCATTTGGAAGGTACATCTCTTCCCGTTGGTGGCTCTAGTACCCATACAGTTATAACTGCTCATTCAGGACTTCCGACAGCTAAGCTATTTACCGACCTTTCCAAGTTAAGGGTTGGAGACAAGTTCTTTATACATAACTTGTCCCAGGTACTGGCTTATGAGGTCGACCAGATTAAAACTGTAGAGCCTTCAAACTTTAGTGATTTGCTTATAGTTCCACACAAGGATTATGCAACCCTACTTACATGTACACCTATAATGATAAATACACATAGGCTCCTGGTAAGAGGTCATAGGGTGGCATACAACCCACATGAGTTTGATTCCTTGAATAAGAAGAATAAGAAGATCTTCTGGCTCAAGGCACTAGGTTTTGTATTATTACTACTACTAATAATACGATGGATATACAGGAAAATTAGAAGGAAGTCAAAAAAGGGCAAAGATATAGCTGAAAATTAAAAGTGAGCTTCAAACATAGGATAAGTAAAAAGTAAGTTTAAAAGCGATAGATAATTTTCAATAAGCAATATATAAACCACATATAGGGGCTGGGAGCCCGGTCCCATATGGGTTTATATCTGGGTGATAAGGGCTTATCACTCGGATATAAGCCTATATAAACAGTATATAGTTTATTTAATTAGAGATAATAAAGCGATAATTACAGATATATTAATATAAAAAGCAGGGTGAGAATATGGGAAGAGCATTTAGGCAAAAAGATAAGAAGAGTCAAGGAAAAAATAGAATATTAAAGAAAACTATAAAAATAGGTAAACATGAGGTTGACCAAAAAATAGTTTTAGGGGTTGTATTTATCCTAGGCTTCTTGATAGCTGTATACCCCATTATTTCTCAGATGTACTACAGCGTCGAGTCTACCCAAGAGATTAAGGACTTCGATGAGAATAGGGAAAGGATGGCCAGGTCAGAGCTAAATAGGAAAATTGAGCTAGCCAAGGGCTATAATGCTTCTCTAAAACCAACAACTTTTAAAGATCCATATAGGAGCAAACAAAAGGAAGGTTTGGCAGAATATGCTAGGATGCTAGAAGTCCATGAAAAAATAGGCTACGTAAGTATACCAAAGATAAGGCAAAAGTTACCTATCTACGCAGGAACAGCAGAAACTGTACTAGAAAAGGGAGCAGGCCATATGGAGGGAACATCACTTCCTGTTGGAGGTGCTAGCACCCACACAGTAATAACAGCACATAGGGGGCTACCAAGTGCCACTATGTTTAGACACCTAGATGAATTGAAGAGGGGGGACATATTCTACATACATAATATAAGGGATGTATTAGCCTATAAGGTTGATAGGATTATTACAGTAGAACCTTCAAACTTCAAATATATATTTGTAGACCCAGGATACGATAAGGCAACCCTCCTTACATGTACGCCATATATGATAAACTCACACAGGCTACTGGTTACAGGACACAGGGTACCTTATGTACCACCAAAGAAGACAATAGATGAAGTTCCACCATTTGTATGGCTAAAGAACATATATGTCTTCATAGGAGTTATGATACTTTTGGCACTACTTGTATTCGTTCTATTTAATAAGTGGTTGAAAAAGGATAAAGAAGACAAAAATAAAAAAGCTAAAAAAGAAATCGAATAATTATGACACTTATGACACCTAAATGGTGGATTTAGTATAAATAAATGGTAAGTTAGAAATTATATAAAGCAAAATTGGTAAATAAGAATTTAAGTAATTATGGAATAATAAATTTAACGGGATGAGAGGTATAAAATGTTGAAAAATTTTCTTAAAAAAGTGATAACGGTCTTGCTGGTCGTTATGATGATAACACAATATTTACCGCACTCAGCAAGTGGTGAAGGTCTATCGGGAAGTGATATTTCCCAAGGAGGCATAAGCTCTATATGGCATGATCTATTTGGCTTTGGAGATGCGGAATCTAAATCTGCGGGATCTAAATCTACGGAGTCTAAATCTACGGAGTCAAATGATGTAGAGGTAGATACTAATGAAAAAGCTAATTCTAATAATGATTCTGTAGAAACAGAAGATAAAAATGAACCTGCAGATCAAATAGAAGTAGGAGAGCCAACAGACACTGTAGTTAGTGTTAGTGAAAAGGATGAATCCCTAACACCACTTTACCAGAACCTGATTATTGACGTATCGGATAATCTAGGTGGCAAGGTGAACGCAGTAGAATTCAAGCTAACTCAGACTAGTCCTAAGTTTAACGAAGCAAATGTTAGGACTGGTAAGACTATAAGGGGTAAGTTAGTATTCAATGGATTAGAGAAGGGCGAATACCTTCTTGAAACTAGTAAGAACTTGACCGGATTTGACCAGACAAAGCTAAAGTATAAGGTAACTGTATCAGATGATGCCAGTATTAGGGTTACTGACCTATTAAACAATAGGGAAGCCAGTACTACTACAGGCAAGGAGTCTATAGTTAACAATAACCTAATCCTGTCTTTAGAGGCAAAGAAGACTTCTGGAAATATAATAAGTATACCTATTAGTATTCATGCCCTAAAGAGGGATAAGTTGACAAGGCTAAGTCTATATGCTGACCTGAATGAGGCATTTGCTGACCAGACCTATAATATATCAGCTGGTGAAGGAACATACAACTCAGGTAAGTACAAATTTACGGATATAAGTTTTGATTCAAGCAACAAGTGGACAGCTAATATTAAGCTTAAGATAAAGGATGGAAAGCTTGATAAGGCAGATGTAAAGAAAATTTTTGAAAATATATACCTAGACAATGACGGAAAGAAAGTCAACATAACAAGCCCATTATTATACATGTCAGAAGTAGTAGAAAATACTAAGTTGAACGTAGACCTAATCAGAAAAGAGGAGCCAGAGGTTAAACCATATAAGAAGACTGAGCTACCAATTTCACCTAGGTCACTTACTGCAAGTGAAATGTCTAAATCGGTTGACCTTGATGCTACTGATGAGCTTCCACCAGTAATGTTGGATTCTATTATAGAAGCAACTGTGAATAATGCTTTGGCTGCGTCTAATGGTAGTGAATTATCCGATTCGGATATTAGACTGTTATCAAGAAGTGCATCTTTGCCTGGTGAAAATGGCAAGGGAAAAGTTGTAATTAACAAGGTTGACAAGGCTAATAATGCCTTATTGGAAGATGCAGTTTTTGAATTGCTTTCTAGTGATAAACAAACAGTAGTTCAAACTAAAACCTCTGGAACAGATGGGAAGGTGAAGTTTGAAAATATTAACCAAGGTACATACTATATCAGGGAAGCTACTGCGCCTCTTGGATATGCCAAAGATGATACTGTATGGAAGGTTGATGTTGATAGTCAAGGTAATACACAAGTATCTGATAAGAAAACAAGATACCAAAGTGATGAGGTCAGTAAATATGTGGATGATCCTAGAACAGGTCGTCAGGTATATACAAAGTCTAAGGTAGTCAATGTAGATTATGCAAATGGAACATTTACCGTGGTATCATATGTTAATATAGATGGTAAAGCATACAGAAATAATTCATTGTTTTATGTATATCCGAAATGGGATAATGCGTCATCATCTTATGATGTAAATCATACAAATTTAATATTAGAATACGCTGTGGTAGATGCAAGCACTTTACCTAGTGAGGTACAAAATTATGATCAGTTACCAAGTTCTACATATAATGGTCTTGGCAATCCAGTAAAAGTAAGTAACCGATGGTTTAGGATACCGTTAAATGACGCCTTCAAAACTCCAGGGAAAGCTGCCATTATAAAGACAACTATGAATTTTGATAAAAATTCAAGTCATAATCTATCAACCGCGGTATGGTTTAGGGGATTTACGCCATCAATGCATGAGACAAACGGAATGGTTATGGTTGTAGAAAAAAATGATTATGTTCCTATGCAGAGCAGCGACCCTAGTGTATTTACATTCAAGGCTCAAAATACTAAAGTGTTTGATGTGGTTGGAAGAATACAAATTGACAAGACTGATAAGACAGGAAATAAACTTGCTGGGGCAGTGTTTAAGTTGACAAATAAAAAAGATGCTAGTAAGGTTTTTGATGTTACTACGGCCGCAGGACAGTCTGCATATATAGATAATATACCACCAGGAACATATACTTTAAGAGAATCAACGCCTCCGAGTGGATATGTTTCGTCAACTGAAGTCTGGGATGTGACAATCGATAATAGAGGTAATTCAAGCATAACAAAAATAGGTACTGATCCGAACTCTACCGTTTCTTCAGTAGCTTATAATGGAAATAATGCTAATATGAGAAACCTAAACCCTTCTGTAGGGAGCTTAAATGTTCAAAATGATAGGGCTAAAATAAAGGTAAAGAAAGTCGATTTTAACTCTAGAACAACGCTTATAGATGGTGCAGTTTTTGAGTTATATAAAGAAAATGGTGGTGCTAAGGTATCCACAGGAAGAAGGGCAACTTCAGCAACTAGCGGTATATTTGAGTTTAATGGACTTGATTCAAATAGTGTTTATTGGTTGAAAGAAGTAACAGCTCCAGAGGGATACAAGATTGAAACTGAAAGTAACGGTGCAGAAAAGTATTATGGTCCTTTCGCTGTAGACAGTAGTGGTGCAGTAAAGACTAGTCTTAGTGCAGGTGCCCAGGCAGTTCAGCAACCATTTGAAATAACAAACAAGAAGATAAATGAAAAGAACGCCTTAACTATCAAGAAAGTTGATTCTAAGGCAACAAATATAACACTAGATGGTGCGGTATTTGAACTGTATAAGGAAACTGGTGGAAACAAGGTAACTACAGCCAAAAAGGCTACATCAAATGCAAGTGGTGTAGCGGAGTTTGAAGGCTTGGAAGCTGGTAACGTATATTGGGTAAGAGAAGTAACTTCACCTGATGGCTATACAAAGGAAAAGGCAAGTGATGGTTCAGATAAGTACTATGGACCATTTGTAATAAATGCAAGGGGTATAATCAGGAATGGACAGGAAGCAACGGCTCAGAAGGTTGACCAACCTTATATAGTTACAAACAAAAAGGTTAATGAAAAGAATAAGCTTCTTCTTAAGAAGGTGGCTGATGGTGCTTCAAAGACTCCGTTAGAGGATGCAGTATTCGAACTATATAAAGATAATGGTGGAAATAAGGTGTCTACTGGAATTAAGACTAGTTCTTCATCAGACGGTACTTTTGAGTTTGAAGCTCTTGAAACAGGTAAGCTGTACTGGTTGAAGGAAGTAACAGCACCTCTTGGATTCGAAAAAGAAAAGGATGCAAGCGGCGACAAGTATTACGGACCTTTTGCAATAGATAACAAGGGTATAGCAAGAATAGGTCTAGGAACTGATGCTCAAAAGGCTGACCAACCTTACCTAATTACTAATAAGAAGTCTGACTCTAGAAAGGGTAAGTTTATCATAGAAAAGCAAGATGGTGATGGCAATCCGTTAGCCGGAGCTGAGTTCAAGATATATTCAGCTGGTGACAACTGGACAAACCTTCAGGAGCTAAGTTCTACAAACTACAAGCTTGAACTAAACCCAGCTAAGAACACATTTACCTTCTCTGACCTAAAGAAGGGTAAATATGTCGTTAAAGAGTCGAAGGCACCAAATGGCTATATAGTATCAACTGAAGTGTTGAAGGTTGAGGTAATGGAAGATAGCCAGACTAAGATAGTAAATGCTGAAAGCTTCAATAGAAGGGTTAGAAGGTCAGTAGATGGATTCGAAAGTAATTCTGTATCAATGGATGATCCTTCAAGAGGATCTAGTGGATTCTTCTCACTTGCTGCAAGAGGTATTTCAAGATTTATGTCAGCTGGTACAAGTGAAGTAAGCCCTGCTACAAGGAATACTTTAGGTGCCGCAAGAGCACCGGGTTCAACTAGGGATGCTGGTTCAGATCCATTTGGTTTAGCCCAGCTTTATACAGAAAAGCCAGAGCCTACTGCTTATAAAATAGATGGAGAGGGAGAATACCCAAGTCCTTTAGTTCAGTCAGATCCAACTGTAAGAAACTCAAATATACCACTTGACGGTTTACATTGGTATGAGTCGCTTTATTCAAGGCCAAATTCTGGAAAGCCTGCAACAAACCTTCAGGTAGCTGGTGTAAATAAGTATGCTAGAGAGGCTAAGGATAATTCTGGTAAAACTATTGAAGGTGAATATGATATAAACCTAAAAACTCAGGGTAATTTGGTAAACCCAGATGAAAATGTAGATATAATGCTTGTTTACGATAACTCTCAGTCCATGGCCGATACAGCACTTGATGCAAATGGTAATAGAACAAGAAGATTTGATGTGGCTAAAAAAGCAACTAAAGAATTTATAGAAAATGTTCTTAAGCCAGAAAATAATCCGGGTGGTCGTGTCAGGATGGGCCTAGTTACGTATGCTACAGATATATTTGATGGTGAGATTCATCAGTCTCCTTTTAATAGCTCAGTGCAGAGGTTACCAAATTATACTTACGATAATTTCTCAAGTAATCCTAATGATATTATATCCAAATTACCTGTAAATGTTCCTGGTTTAGTAAGTCCAGAACCATTCAATGGGGTATATCAGGGTATGTATCATGGTGCACCTTTTACATTCCATGAAGCATACAATACAAATAAAGATTGGAAACATCTTGAGGCCTTTGGTGGTACATTCACATCAGGCGCTATGAAAAAAGCTAGTGATATCTTAAATGACCCTAGTAAATCACCACCAGCAAACAAGAAGATTATATTACATATAACTGATGGTATGCCTACAATTTCCTTAAAGCTTAGTAAAGTAAATGGTGATGGAACAGTAGAATTTGAAAATGAAAATATAAATGGTGAGACTAGGATAGCTAGGAAGGGTGACGGTAGTGACTACTCGCTTCCTGGAGAAAATTACTGGTATTTTGTATATGAGTGTAGATATGTGAAAAATGGCAGCTATGAATATCAGCAATATATTTTCACTGGCACAGAGGCTGAAGTTAATGCAAAGATGAATGAGCTCAAGGTAGGAAACGTAATAAATATCATGGATGACCAGGTAAACTACAGGGCTACGGTCACTAGACATGTAAGAACGTATTATAAAGTTAAAGATCCTGTAGAGGGTAAAAGAAGAAGGTCACTACATGACAGCTATCTTGGATCTTCTTACTTCAATGAATATGATAGAATATACAAGCTACATTCAGAATATAATGCTAATGGTAGTCTCGTAAGGGACCATGGTATTGCGGCAAAAGGAATAGCTAAAAACTTGATATCCCAAGGTGTTGAAGTATTTAACTTGGCCGTGGAGATAGGTGACCCTTCTGCAATAAACCCACAACATTCCCCTGTTTATGTAGAAACTAAAGCAGGTAACGGTAAATATCAAGGTAAATATTGTACAAGATTAATAGATAAGAAAGATGCAAATGATGTTATGATGGGAATGTCATCTGACTCGAGCCACTACTATGATGTTAAAAAGGTTTCTGAATTGGGGAAAATCCTAGAAGACATACAGAAGAGAGTGCCTCAAAGGACTATATTTAAGGGACAGACGACAGACCCAATGGGTGCAATGGTAGACTTGAAGCTTCCAACTACTTGGAAGAATGGTCTTACTAAGGAAACTGATGGTAGTGGCCAAGAAACTGGTTACTATATGATCTATGATGGTACCAAGGCTGGAGCAAGCTTTCCGTCAGGCTTTAATTTTGTATTAACTGCATCTAATCCAGCTTTACTAAAAGATGTGAGAGTTTATTATAATCCTGACACTAGGACTATAAAGATGAACAATTATACTCTAGGTAAGGACGAGTGGATTAATCTAGCATATAAGGTAAATCTTAGGACAACAGATTCTAATTATGAGGATAATAGGTATTATCCTACAAATGGCATAACAGAGTTACAGCCAAACACATATTTTGATAGAAAGTGGAGATATCCTGTGCCATCTGTAAAGGGACCAATGAATTCAATAAATGTTGAAAAGAAATGGCAGGATGTGGATGGTAATACGATTACGGGTACACCGATAATAGTTAAGCTCCAGAGAAGGGCAAGACATAAGATTAATAATACTGTAATCATAGATTGGACCGATGCTAAGAAGACAGGAACAAATGATGTAATGTCATTACAGCTTGATTCAAGCAGTGACTGGAAGGGTTCTTTCAAAAACCTATTAAAGTATGACACTCAATATACTTATGAATATAGGGTAGTAGAAGAAAATGTGCCGGAGGGCTTCACTTCATCTATAGAACTAACTGATGCTAATGGCAATGTAGTTAACAATGATGATGGTGTAAAAAACGGTGCGGGTTATGCAAAGATAACAAATACCAAGTCAAAAAGAAAGATTAAAGTAAAGAAAACTTGGAAGACTGATGAAAATACAGATGGAAAGTCTGTAACAGTCCACCTAAAGGCCTTCAAGGGAGATACTAATACACCTCTAAAGGTAAGTGACTTGTCAGCGAGTGAACTAAATGCCATTAGAATTAGTGGTAGTACGAGTCCTGTAAGTATAAGTGGACAAGATGTGGTTATAACTACAAGTCTAAGCAAGGCTAACAATTGGGAGGCTGTATTTGAAAACCTACCAACTAAGACTAAGGAAACTCCTACTTCCAAATCTCAACCGATTATATATCGTGTTGAAGAGGACCAGGTAGATGGCTATGAAGTAGACTACAACTACAGTGGTGGAACTTTAGGAGTAGTTAACTACAAGGTACCTAAGCTAGGCTTTAAGAATGAAAAGAACAAGATTGAATTCATAAAGACTGATGAAAAGGGAAATGAAATAGCTGAAGCTGATCTGGCAGTCGCTAAATTCGTCTTGAAACGTACGGACGAACCTGGAAGTGCACCTATTAATGCGACAAGACAGGGTAGCAAGTTTATATTCGAAGGCTTAAGCCCAGGTACATATGAACTGTGGGAGGAAGTAGCTCCTAATAATTACGATAAACCAAATAGTGCACTTACTAAGTTCGTGGTTGATCAAGACGGTAGAATAGGTACTCCAGTAGCACTGCATGTAATTAATTCTAGTACTACAGCTCCAGAGGACAAGTACCTGAAGGAGGATAATGGCTACAAGATCAAGAACTATAAGAAGGACATGAAGTTTAAGTTCGAAAAGGTTGCGCCTATAGGACCTAATTCAGTAACTGTGCTTGCTAATGGTGAACTAAAGCTAGAACTGTATAAGGCAACGAGTACAAGTGATGAAAGTCAAAAAATAGATGGTGTATTTGCGAATTCTTATGACTTATCGCAACAAGGGCCAGGGAGATCTTTCGTAGTTCCAATTACAAAGGATAAGGTTCCATCTGGTATATACTATATAAAGGAAACTCAGGCTCCTGCAGGCTATGCTATAGGTTCTGATAAGATATATATAGAGGTTGACTGGGATAATAGGACTATAAAACAAGTAGAAAATCCATTTGATCCAGCTAATAAGAGGGATGTTGGTCAAGCACTATATACAGAAGTTAATAATGGTGCTGGAGAGTGCTTGAATATCCTTAGAATAGTAAATAAAAGGATAGAGTTACCAAGGTCTGGTGGTATTGGACCTCATGTAATTTCACTTGCTGGTATAGGTATAATGTTGATGGCAGCATTTGTCTACAGAAAAAGAATATACTAGTCTCGTGATTAGGTAATATAAACAAAATATTAAAGCATACCTCGCATGATGATTTCATGCGGGGTCTTGCTGATTATAGTGGATATTAGATTAGAAGGTGAATTTATGAAAACTAAAAGGTTGATAGGTCACATCCTCATACTAGTAGGTATATGTATCCCCCTACAGGCGTTTACCCAGATAAGTATTCGGGATATGTCTTCTGCAATGGAGTATAGGAAGTACCAAGAAGTCTATAGTAATGAAAGCTCTGACAAGTCTAAGAGTGGAGAGTCAAGTGCTTCATCTAATTCTGAGACTGTGAAAAAGGGCTTTGATAATTATAATAAGTCTGTGGTTGATGGTACAGGTCTGGTAGACCCTTTTGTGTCAGATGACTACAAGAGTGATTACCAGATAAAGGACTGGAAACCTGACCAGGTCTTTGGTTACCTTATAATGCCGTCAATAGATGTCAAGCTGCCAATTAGGCTTGACGCTACATATGACCACCTAGACAAGGGCGTTGCTCATGTTTATGGGACATCTCTTCCAACCGGTGGTAAGGATAGGCGTAGTGTAATAGCTGGTCATAGGGGTTGGTACAGGGGTATCATGCTACTTAATCTTGGCAAGGTAAAACCTGGTGACAAGGTCTTTATAGACAGGAATGGTAACCTAATGACATATGTGGTAAAGAATATAGAAATAATTAGCCCTTCTGAGTGGGAAAAATTAAAACCTGTAGAGGGTAAGGATATGTTGACAATCCTATCATGTCACCCAATTAGGCCACCAAGTCCATACAGGATGTTGGTAAACTGTGAAAGACTAGAAGATCCTGTAAAAGAAAAGACTAGTGTTAGTAAATCTGATCTAAAGGCTATAGATGCCAAGCTAGATACACAGGAGAAGAGGTCAGTAAAGGTCAAGTACCTATTCTACCTGGCTACATTAGTAGGCTGGATCCTATTGATTTATAGGGTTTGGAAAATAGTAAAAGAATTTAGAAATAGCAAGAGATGCTAATACACTTAAATATATAAAATTATAAATACCCTTGACAAGGTTTTCATAATGTGTTAGATTAAACTTGTAAGAAAATGAATATAATCTTCAGGGCAGGGTGCAAGTCCCTACCGGCGGTAAAGCCCGCGAGCGCAAGCTGATTTGGTGAGATTCCAAAGCCGACAGTTAAAGTCTGGATGAGAGAAGATATTGTGTATATTTATGATACAAAAAATTGCTCTGAAATGTTTTTTAAACATTTCAGATTTTTTTTACAAGGACTAGTCTTGTTTTATGGTATTTTTTGTGCCACAATATATACACTACTAAAGGATTTATGCCCTGGACTATATGTTCAGGGATTTTTTTATGGGGGGATTCATATGGATGAGCTATATATGAGGATGGCTCTTGAGCTAGCAGAGAGGGCCTGTGGATACACCAACCCTAATCCCATGGTTGGGGCTGTAATAGTTAAGGATGGTCAGGTCTTAGGTAAGGGCTACCATACCAGGTGTGGTTGTCTACATGCGGAAAGAGAGGCCCTAAAGGACTGCCAGTCTAGAGGTGTAGATGTTAAAGGGGCAACTATGTATGTTACCTTAGAGCCCTGTTGCCACTATGGAAAGACTCCACCTTGTACCCAGGCCATAATAGAAAGTGGTATAGGGAAGGTAGTTGTAGGCTCACTCGACCCAAACCCAAGGGTGGCAGGTCAGGGAATAAGGATACTCAGAGACAATGGTATAGAGGTTGTAACTGGTCTTCTTGAAGATGAATGTGATGACCTAAATGAGGTCTTTATGCACTATATAAGGGATAAGAAGCCCTTTGTAGTAATGAAGTATGCAATGACAGCTGATGGAAAGATAGCTACTAGGACAGGCAAGTCCCAGTGGATAACAGGTCCAGAAGCAAGGACCAGGGTCCATAGGGATAGGCATAGGTATTCAGCCATTATGGTTGGTATAGGAACTGTCCTGGCAGACGATCCTACCCTAAATTGCAGGCTAGAGGGTGGGCTTAGTCCGACTAGGATAATATGCGATACACATTTGAGGATTCCTATGGGGTCTAATATAGTGGGGACAGCCAATAGCTATCCTACGATCATAGCAACAAGGTCAACTGATGGGGACAAGATAGCCAACCTAGAGAAGGCAGGCTGCCAGGTCCTAATCCAGGAGGGACCGGGACCAGGTATAGACCTAGTAGACCTTATGGATAGGATAGGGGCTATGGGACTGGATTCAGTCCTACTAGAGGGGGGAGGCCAGCTGAACTGGTCAGCCCTTGAGGCAGGTATAGTGTCAAAAGTCCAGGTATATATAGGCAACAAGATCTTTGGTGGAAAGGATGCCAAGTCGCCAGTTGGAGGACATGGAGTTGACCTACCAGACCAGGCAAGGTCCTTGAGGCTTAAGAGTATAGAGGCCTTTGGTCCTGACCTACTGATAAACTACATTGTAGAAAGTGAGGTGGTTGAGTGTTTACAGGAATAATAGAGGAAATAGGAAGTGTAAAGGCTATAGCAAGGGGGACCAATTCAGCAGTCCTGACCCTGTCAGCCAAGAGGGTCCTAGAGGATGTCTGCCTGGGGGATAGTATAGCAGTAAATGGGGTTTGCCTAACTGTGACTTCCTTTAGTAAGGACCAGTTTACAGTTGATGTCATGCATGAGACCATGACTAGGTCATCCCTATCTAGCCTAAAGGCAGGCTCTAAGGTAAACCTTGAAAGGGCCATGCAGGCAAATGGACGTTTTGGTGGCCATATAGTATCTGGCCACATTGATGGGACTGGCAAGATCCTATCAATCAAGAGGGATGACAACGCTGTTTGGTACCAGATAGGTGCAGATAAAAAAATACTAAAGTACATCATTGAGAAGGGGTCTATAACTATTGACGGTATAAGCCTGACAGTTGCCAGGGTTACCGATAGGGATTTTTCAGTATCTATAATTCCCCACACACTGGCAAATACAATCCTGGCCTATAAGGGTCAGGGGGACATAGTAAACCTGGAAAATGACTGTATAGGCAAGTATGTTGAAAGGCTGATGGGATTTTCAAACCCAGGTGGAAGTCAAGAAGACAAGCATGAAATAACGAGAGAATTTTTATTGAAAAATGGTTTTTAGGAGGAGAATGAGATGTTTAAGCTTAACACAGTCGAGGAAGTATTAGAAGACTTGAGACAGGGAAAAATGGTCTTAGTTACAGATGATGAAGACAGGGAAAATGAAGGTGACCTAATCTGTGCAGCAGAGTTTGCTACTACAGAAAATATTAACTTTATGGCTACATATGGCAAGGGACTTATATGCATGCCAATGAGTGCAGAATACTGCAAGAAGCTGGGCCTAGACCAGATGGTTGTCAACAATACGGACAACCACGAAACTGCCTTTACTGTATCTATAGATCATGTTGATACAACTACAGGCATATCAGCAGTTGAGAGAGGCTTCACTGCTAGGGCCTGTGTAGCTGACGATGTAAAGCCAAGTGACTTCCGTAGACCTGGACATATGTTCCCCCTAAAGGCTAAGCCTAATGGTGTCCTAGAGAGGAACGGACATACAGAGGCTACTGTTGACCTAATGAGACTTGCTGGCCTAAAGGAGTGTGGCCTTTGCTGTGAAATCATGAAGGAAGATGGAACTATGATGAGGAAGACTGACCTTATCGAAATGTCCAAGGAGTGGAACCTAAAATTTACTTCTATAAAGGCCCTACAGGAATACAGGAAAAAGCACGACAAGTTAGTAGAGTGCTCTAGCAAGGTCAAGATGCCAACTAGGTTTGGAGATTTTACAGCCTATGCCTATATAAACAAGCTAAATGGTGAGCACCATATTGCCCTAGTAAAGGGTGAGATTGGTGATGGCAAGGACATCTTGTGTAGGGTTCATTCAGAGTGCCTAACAGGGGATGTATTCGGTTCAATGAGGTGTGATTGTGGTAAGCAGTTTGAAGCTGCCATGGAGGCTGTAGAAAAAGAGGGTCGTGGAATAGTCCTATACATGAGGCAGGAGGGCCGTGGTATTGGCCTAGTAAACAAGCTAAAGGCCTATGCCCTACAGGACCAGGGGATGGATACCCTAGAAGCCAACCTAGCCCTAGGCTTTGAAGGAGATTTGAGGGAGTACTTTACAGGTGCCCAAATCCTAAAGGACCTAGGAGTAAAGACTATAAGGCTATTGACAAATAACCCAGACAAGGTATACCAACTATCAGACTATGGTATGGAAATTGTTGATAGGGTGCCAATAGAAATAAAGGCTACAGACCATGACAGGTTCTACCTACAGACTAAGAAGGACAAGATGGGTCATATACTTGAAATAGCAGAATAATTCAAGTAGCTATTAAAAAAGAAGAGTATGGGTAATGGAGGAAAGTCTAGATTAAAACAGGATAGTAAGGATATAAAAAGTCTAAATCAAAATAAGATAAGAAAGTCTAGATTAAAATAAGATAAGAAAGCCTAGATTGAAAATGAGACAGGCATAAGCTAATATAAAATTTTAGAAAAATCGGAGGAAAGAAAATGAATTATATCCAAGGAAATTTAGTAGCAAAGGAAGTAAAGATAGGAATAGTGGCAGCACGTTTTAATGAGTTCATAACATCTAAGTTGCTTTCAGGTGCCCAGGATGCCCTAGTAAGACATGATGTTAAAGATGACAATATAGATGTGGCCTGGGTACCAGGTGCCTTTGAAATACCCCTAATAGCTGACAAGATGGCCAAGTCTGGCAAGTATGATGCAGTAATTTGCCTAGGAGCAGTAATCAGGGGTAACACTAGCCACTATGACTATGTCTGCAACGAGGTTTCAAAGGGTATAGCCCATGTATCACTTGAAAGTGGAATCCCTGTAATGTTTGGTGTAGTGACTACTGAAAATATTGAACAGGCCATTGAAAGGGCTGGTACAAAGGCAGGCAACAAGGGCTTTGACGTTGCAGTTGGAGCAATTGAAATGATCAATCTTATAAAAAATCTATAGGGTTTGGATAAATTATATAAATTTTGAATATAGTATATAGAATTTGGATAAAGTATATAGAATTAAGCTTATAAATTAAGGTATATAAAATATATTAAAATAGGTCTAGTTTAGTCTTGTAAATAGCTGAACTAGGCCTATTTTTGATTAAGCTATCCAATAAAAATAATACCTACAAAATGACAGAAAGACCAAAATATGATAATATTAATAATAGGGGTAGTATAGATAAAATACTATAATTAACCCCTTGGTTGGATGCTATTGAACAATTATGTAAGGTTTGGAAAGAAGGATGCATATGAAAGCTAAGATTGAAGAAGTATGCGGAGTCAAGGTATTCGAGGGTATATCTGATGAAAGTTTAAATAGGATACTAGCCTGTGGTGATATTGTGGACTTAAAGAAAAATGCTTGTTTATACCATGATAGACAGGACCTATATTATGTGTATTTTTTGCTAGAGGGTAAGGTTACCCTTGTGAAGCCTAATGAAAATGGAGAGAGCAAGGTTGTCTTTATCTTAAATCCAGGCGACACGATCAACCAGCCTGTTATGAGAAATAATACATCAGCCGTTGAGTGCTGGGGCTTTGAGAGGTCAAGGATACTGAGGGTAGGCTTTGATGATTTTGACGAAATAATGTCCAAGGACTATGTATTGACAAGAAACTGCATGGCCTATATGGAAAATAGGATAAGGAGGCTATATAGGCAGCTTAAAAACTCAGTGACTATAAATATAGAAAAGAGGCTGGCTGCTAAGCTGGTGAGGTTGGGACTAGACTATGGTAGCAAGATCGATGGCTCGTGTATGACTATGATAGACCTAAATCTGACGGTTACCTATTTGGCCAAGATGCTAGGATGTCAGAGAGAGTCTGTATCTAGGGCTATGAAGTCCTTAACCAATAAGGGGATCGTTGAGCTAGATGGCAGGAAGATATATGTAGATATAGAAAGTGCCAGGGAATTCTTCAAGTCTTGACAGTAAATATCATTTACATTTAAGTAATATTAATGATTTTCATAAAACAATAAAAAAATTTTGACGATTTGATAATTTATAGGGAAACTGTGACTTATGTTACAGTTTTTTTTTTATCAAACTGCTATTATTGAATTATCAATTATTATATCAATTGACAAAGCCCCGTCTTTGTCCTTAAATTAAAAATTTAGAATAATTTTCTAAAGGAGGTAAGTTGCATGAAATTAGAGTTAAATCTCGAATCGTTTGACAAGGGGTTGGAAGTCCTAAGCAAGGAATATAGGATATTCGCTCCAAAGGCTTTCCCTCAGAGGGGAACTTACTCAGATACAGATGTTGTTAAGTATTCAGTAGTTAGTTCCTTTGATGAAATGGTGTGGGATAGAAAGTCAAATTTTTCACCAAAAGAGACTTTTTTACCTATTAATGAGGTCTTATTCTACTTTACTGAGAGCGAATTTAGAGAGTCCTCAATCGATGATAGGAAGACGCTTGTATTCCTTAGGGCTTGTGACCTAAATGCAGTAAAGAGGGTTGACCAGATCTATCTTGGAAATGGTGAAGAAGAGGACTACTATTACAAGAGAAACAGGGAAAAGGTTAAGTTTGTCTTGGTTGGATGTCAGGAATCATATAGAAACTGCTTCTGTGTAAGCATGGATTCAAATAGGGCTGATGACTACCATGCTGCCATGAACATAAGGAATGGCAAGATTTTCCTAGATATAAGGGATGAGGACCTAAATGTGTTCGAGGGAAGTCCAACAGATTTTGAGGTTGATTATGTGAAGGAAAACCTATTTAAGGTGAATGTGCCTGATAAGGTTGACTTCAACCATATGAAGGACCACAAGATGTGGGATGAGTACGATGCTAGGTGTATTGCCTGTGGTAGGTGTAACTTTACCTGTCCAACTTGTACTTGCTACTCTATGCAGGATATTTTCTATAGGGAAAATGAAAATGTAGGTGAGAGAAGAAGGGTATGGGCATCATGTCAGGTTGACGGCTATACTAGTATAGCTGGTGGACATTCCTTCAGAGAAAAGCACGGCCAGAGGATGAGGTTTAAGTCTATGCACAAGATACATGACTTCAAGGAAAGATTTGGCTACAATATGTGCGTAGGATGTGGCAGATGCGATGATGCCTGTCCACAGTATATTTCATTCTCAGAGGCTATAGATAAGGTATCAAAGGCCATGAGCGAAAAAGATTTGGAAAAGTAGGAGGTCATTATGTGTAATAGTAAAAACCCATATATACCAGTAGCAAGTGAAATACTGGAAATAATAAAGCATACTGACAAGGAGTGGACTTTTAGGACTAAAACTGATACTAGTAAGGTAAAGCCAGGCCAGTTCTATGAGATATCCCTTCCAAGGTACGGTGAATCACCAATATCTGTATCAGGTATTGGGCCAAACTATGTAGACCTTACTATCAGAAACGTAGGTAAGGTTACAGGTGTAATCTTCGGCTACAAGCCAGGAGACAAGCTATTATTAAGAGGACCTTATGGTAATGGCTTTGATATTAATGAATACAAAGGAAGGGACCTAGTTCTAGTAGCAGGTGGTTCTGCCCTAGCTCCTGTAAGGGGTATAATTGAATATGTATATGACCACAAGGAAGAATTTAAGTCCTTCAAGCTAATCGTAGGCTTTAAGTCACCAGCAGATGTACTATTTGCAAAGGACCTTGAAAAGTGGGCTGAAAGGCTGGATATCCTAGTGACAGTTGATGGTGCTGATGAAGGTTACACAGGAAATATAGGCCTGGTAACTAAGTATATACCAGAATTAGATATAGATATAGACCAGGCATCTGCAGTGGTTGTAGGACCACCTATGATGATGAAGTTTGCAGTTGCAGAATTTTTGAAACTAAATATGGCCGAGTCTAATATTTGGGTTTCATACGAAAGAAGAATGCACTGTGGTATAGGTAAGTGTGGTCATTGCAAGATGGATTCAACATATATCTGTCTAGATGGTCCAGTATTTAGCTATGATTTTGCTAAGAACTTAGCAGACTAGGAGGTAGAGTCATGATTAGAGATTTGAATACTAAAAAGGTGATGAAAAATGCCTTTAGAATAACTAAGCACAAGTATCAGACATCTTTGAGAGTCAGGGTTCCAGGTGGTTTGATAGACCCGGAATCACTAATGACAGTGTCTAAGATTTCGTCTGAATACGGAGACGGTCAGATACATATAACTACTAGACAGGGATTTGAAATACTTGGTATAGCTATGGAGGATATGGGTGAAGTAAACCAGATGATCCAGCCCGTAATAGAAAAATTAGACATCAACCAGGACGAAAAGGGAACAGGTTATGGGGCAGCAGGAACTAGAAATGTATCTGCCTGTGTTGGCAACAAGGTCTGTCCAAAGGCCCAGTACAATACTACTAAATTTGCCAAGAGAGTAGAAAAGGCGATATTCCCTCATGACCTACACTTTAAAGTAGCCCTAACAGGGTGTCCAAATGACTGTATAAAGGCAAGAATGCACGACTTTGGTATAATCGGTACTTGCCTACCTGAATACGAAATGGATAGGTGTGTAACTTGTATGGCTTGTGTAAATAAGTGTAAGTCATATTCAGTAGGGGCCCTAAGGTGTGAAAACAACAAGATAATTAGAAATGAAGAAAAGTGCATAGGCTGTGGTGAATGCGTACTTAACTGTCCTATGAATGCCTGGACAAGAAGCCCTAAAAAATACTACAAGCTAATGATAATGGGTAGGACAGGTAAGAAAAATCCTAGACTGGCTGAAGACTGGTTGAGATGGGTTGATGAGGACTCTATAGTCAAGATAATAGTAAATACCTACGACTATGTTAAGGAATATATTGATCCAAAGGCACCAGGTGGTAAGGAACATATAGGCTACATAATTGATAGGACTGGCTTCCAGGAATACAGGAAGTGGGCCCTTAAGGATGTAAACCTACCAGAAGAAACTATAGAAAACAAGAATGTATATTGGGGTGGCCCAAAATACTATTAGGAATGGCGTAATAAAACACGATATATACTTGTAAATAAATAATAAATATTTGTATAGTGACGACTAATATTTATAAAATTACTTGAAATATTTGTGAATTTTAGAGATATTTATAGTAAATGAGTTCTCCTTATGGTAACATAATAAGGGGAGCTTGTTTACAAGCGATGATTTTGAATTATATATTAGCGAAGTTTTGGAGGTAATTATGTACGATGAAACAATCGGTAAGCTGACAGGTGCAGCTAAGAAAAAGCTTGGTGTACTAAATGAAAGTACGTTCAAGTACCTAGTATCATCTGCTTTTGCAGGTGCCTTTATAGGAGTGGGTATACTTCTAGCATTTACAGTAGGCGGATTAATGACTGCTGGTGGTAGTCCAGCTACAAAGATTTTGATGGGTGTATCATTCTCAGTAGCATTGAGCTTGGTAATATTCACAGGTACAGACCTATTTACAGGTAACAACCTTGTAATGACAGTTGGATACCTGAACAAGGCCGTTTCTATGAAGGACCTAGTAAGGGTTTGGGTAGTATCTTATATAGGTAACTTTATAGGTGCTATCATACTAAGTGTAATATTCGTATATACAGGCCTAGTAGATAAGGGACCTGTTATGGAATTCTTTGCAAGTGCAGCTGTTGCTAAGGCGGCACCATCATTTATGGCCCTATTTATGAGGGGCGTACTTTGTAACTTCTTGGTTTGTCTAGCAGTAATGATATCTTTCAGGACTGAAAATGATGCAGCCAAGCTAATAATGATCACTATGTGCCTATTTGCCTTTATAACATCCGGCTTTGAACATAGTATCGCCAATATGACAGTATACAGCGTGGGACTAATCTCTAAGTCTATTACAGGCGTAACTATGGGTCAGCTAGTAGCCAACCTAGTACCAGTTACCCTAGGTAATATAGTTGGTGGTGGTCTTATCATGGGTGGAGGCTTCTTTGCCCTGAGGTCAGGTAAGTAATTAATAAGTACTCTACACTACAACATAATGTTTTTTGGAGGAGCGAGATATATAAATCTTGCTCTTTCATTTTTATGCAATATAATAAAATATTGTATTAACTAAAAGTAAATATACAAATAATTGATCAAATCAAAGGTCTATGGTTTCAATAACATAGGCCTTTTTGGTGTGAAGAATCCACTATAAGATAAAAAGCTTGACCTTATATATCGAGATATGATATATTATATATAACGAAGTACGATATATAGAACTTAGATATAAACTGAAAGTTAAATGATTAATATTGAGTAGGGGGTTAAAATGGATTCTAAGTTGAAGAGGATTTATATACCTATGTCTGAGACGGCCTTTTATATTTTGTTTTATCTGCAAGGTCCAAACCACGGTTATGGCATAGGTCAGGAGGTCAAGCAGGTTACAAAAAATGAGGTAACTATCAGTCCAGGGACCATGTATGGAACCCTGTCTAAGATGGAAAAGGATGGACTCATACAATTTGTTAGAGAAGAGGAAAAGAGGAAGCTATACCAGATTACAGACCTGGGTAGGCAAATACTGGAAATAGAGTTAAAGAGAATAAAAAGACTATACAAGACTAGTATAGGGGAGGTTTACAATGGCTAATTACAAAACTAAAATAAAATATTTTACTATAGCAGACTATGAAGAAGAACAGGCCTGGCTTGAAGACCAGCATAGGCAGGGTTGGAAGCTAAAGAAGATTACACCACCTTGCTTCTTTACTTTTGAGGAAGTATGGCCGAAGGAAGTGGTCTACCAGTTGGACTATAAGAATGAAAAAGTTACAGGAGAGTATTTACAGATGTTTAGGGACTATGGTTGGGAATACTCTGGCTCATGTATGGGCTGGAACTATTTTTGGAAGGCCAAATCCCAAGTTGAAAGCTCTAGTGAGCTGGAGATATTTTCAGATTCAGAGTCTAAGTTAGATATGGTCAACCACATATTCAAGACACGAATGATACCACTTGTCGTAGTATTTTGTACTATATTAATACCTAGTTTATTGAAAAACTTGACTTCAGGAAATGGTATTAGTAATTCATTCTTTATAATTACACTAATGGCATTTGCCCTATATATCTACATATTTTTATACTGTGGTCTAAAATTAAAGAAAATTAAGAATAAATTGAAATAAATATAGGTCAGGTGGGTATATATCTCTTAAGGCGGTGTAAGGCTAAACTAAGGTCATGTTTTACTGCTTGAAAAGTCCTATAAGTAATGATAAAATTAATTATAGGATAGTGATATTCAAAAGAAAAATATTATTTTATGAGGAGAAAAGATATGTTAGAAGTTGGATTAAAGGGTGTTGAAAAAACGGTTGTAGATAAGACAAATACAGCAGCGGCTATTGGTAGTGGTGGACTAGAGGTATTCTCTACACCAAGCATGATATCTCTTATGGAGTGTACTTGTAAGCTTTGTGCCCAGGAGCACCTTGAAGAAGGTCTAGGAACAGTTGGTATATCTATATCAACAAACCATAAGGCGGCTACACCAATAGGCATGGAGGTTACTTGTGAGTGTGAACTAGTTGAAATCGATAGGTCTAGACTTGTTTTCAAGGTTAGGTGCTATGATGAATTAGAAGAAATCGGTGTTGGTACACATGAAAGGTTCATCGTTGATAATGCTAAGTTCCTAGCTAATGTTGATGCTAAGATAGAAAGAGCTAAAAACAAGTAAGCTAAATATCTAAGTACAAATAATCCAAAATAATAGGCCAAGAGAATATAGTCTAAGGATTAACGTGCTAGAAAGAATTATTAAAATAAGACATAAATAAAAAAGAAAAGAGCTAGACAAGGACCTGAAAATCAGGTGGTCTTAGCTCTTTTTTATTATCATCAATTGTAGGACTTTATTCAAAATCCTTGTACATAAGTGATGGCTGGATACCCGTATTATTCTGGTACTTGCCACTCTTGTATAGGTCATATTCGCCATGTATATCATGGTAGTAAATCTGACAAATCTGCGTATTTGGATATATCTTTATAGGCTGGACACAGAAGATTTCAAGAGTCCAGTAGCCAGCAAAGCCAATATCACCGAAGCCTGCAGTTACGTGGATAAATAGGCCCAGTCTACCTGTTGAAGACCTTCCCTCTAGCATAGGAACAAATTTTTCAGTCTTAGTAAATTCATTTGTCCTGCCTAGGTAAAGCTTGTTTGGTTCAAGAACCAGACCCTCTTCTGGTATTTTGATTAGCCTAGTTTCATTTGGTATTTTCATATCCAAAAGGTCATTTTCATATACCAAAAGCTCATCACTTAGGGTAAGATTATAGCTGTTTGGGTTTACCCTAGACTTGTCAAAGGGCTCTATTATTATATCTTTAGATTCTACATTTTTCAGTATTTCCTTACCTGATAAAATCATTGCTATCTCCTTTCAAAAAAAGAATACTACCTGTATTTTAGCACAAAAAGTCATAGAAATAAATCATTTAAATAAAAGTATCCTATATTTTTCACTTATTGAGCCTGATTGTAGTATAATTAGTTCATGAGAAATTTTTGGAGGTTATATTATGGATATTAAAACACTTTATAATAGGGTCATAGGTGGACACCTAATAACGAGAGAAGAAGCCCTATTTTTATATAAAGAGGATCTAGGAGACCTGACTAGGTATGCGGATATGATTAGAGACCACTTTTGTGGCAACCAGTTCGATATGTGTACGATTATAAATGGCAAGAGCGGACTCTGTTCAGAAAACTGTAAGTTTTGTGCCCAGTCAAGCCACTATAATACAGGCTCTAAGGTTTATTCACTTTTGTCTGAGGAAGAGATCCTTGCAGATGCCAAGAAGAATGCTGACCAGGGTGTCATGAGGTATTCAATAGTAACTGCTGGCAGAAGCCTGTCTGACGGGGAGATAGATAGGATGTGCCATATAATTAGGAGGATCAAGGAAGAGGTTCATATTTCTGTATGTGTATCCTTTGGACTTTTGAAGGAGGTCCAGTTTAGGAGACTTAAAGAGGCTGGTGCAGAGAGGGTCCACAACAACCTAGAGGCATCAGAAAACTTCTTTCCATCTGTCTGTACAAGTCATAGCTTCTCGGACAAGGTCCAGGCCATAAGGGCAGCCCAGGCTGCAGGCTTGGATGTCTGTAGTGGTGGAATAATGGGTCTAGGTGAGGGTATAGAGGACCGTATTGACATGGCCCTTAGTCTAAGAGACCTAGGAATTGAGAGTATACCTGTCAATATGCTAAATCCGATACCTGGAACACCTATGGAAAAGTATGAAAGCCTTGATGAAAAAGAAATGCAGAGGATAATTGCTGTTTATAGGTTTATCCTACCTAAGGCCTTTATAAGACTAGCAGGTGGTAGGGGCCTAATGAGTGACAAGGGCAAGGCCTGCTTTATGTCTGGTGCCAATGCAGCCATATCAGGAGATATGTTGACTACTGCGGGAATTACTGTAGACAAGGACAAGAAGCTTTTAGAGGAATTAGATTACAGGATAAAACCTTTATAGTTATAGAGGAAAGGGACCAGATATGGTATACTAAAAGGTAATTGATATATAATTGATAAAAAACTTAAATAATTGATAAGAAGCTTAAATGATTGTAAAAAAAACAAGAAGTGTATGTTTGGAGGTAGTAGATGAAGTTGATTGTGGGTACTAGGGGAAGTGCCTTGGCTCTTGCACAGACCGACAGTATAATCAATCTAGTTTTAAAAAAATTTCCAGACCTGGAGATAGAAAAGAAGATTATAAAGACAAAGGGTGACAAGATTCTTGATAGGTCCCTGGATAAGATTGGTGATAAGGGCCTGTTTGTAAGTGAAATAGAGAGGGAGCTCCTGGAAGGGACTATTGATTTTGCAGTGCATAGCCTCAAGGATATGCCTACAAAAATGAGTCCTGGATTGAAGCTGGCACAGACTCCCATAAGGCAAGACCCTAGGGATGTCCTAGTGATAAATCCTAAGCACCAGGTCAGGCATGAAGACCTGGGGAAATGGTTGAGGTCTAGCCAGGGCCTAAAAATTGGTACTGGTAGCAAGCGTAGGACTAGCCAGCTGAAGAAAATAAACGAATCAATCCAGGAAGTAATGATAAGGGGTAATATTGGGACTAGACTAGAAAAACTAGTCAGTCAAGACCTAGATGCGATTGTCTTGGCTACTGCAGGTATAAACCGACTTGGACTTGAAGACCTAAAGCTATATCATTTTTCCTATGATGAGATGATACCAGCCTGTGGTCAGGGTGCTCTTGCTATAGAGGTCAGGTCAAATGATAAAAATATGGATAGGATATTTGACTTTTTAGCTGATGAAATAGCCTGTATGGAGATAGAGGCTGAAAGGACCTTTTTGGAGGTCATAAATGGAGGTTGTCATGTACCTGTAGGGGCAATTGTTAGGAAGAGTAATGACAGTTGGATCTTGATGGGCATGTATGGCAAGGAGGATTGTTCTTCTATTGTGTATGGTCAGATGAGTTTTGAGCCAAGTCTTGAGGATGCCAAAAGGGCTGGTAGGGACCTGGCAATGGACCTGGTAAAAAGCTTGGAGAACCAAGAAAGATAAGATATTAGATGTGTTGATATAAGGAAGGAAATTATGAATAAGGGAAAAGTGTACCTAGTTGGAGCAGGTCCTGGTGACTACGGTCTGATAACTCTGAAGGGTTTAGACTGTATAGCAAAGGCAGACATAATTATATACGATAGACTGGTAAACAGAGACCTATTGAAAAATGCCAAGCCTGGCTGTGAATTTATATATGTTGGCAAGAAGTCCAGTAACCATATAATGGCCCAGGATAAGATCAATGAGACTATTGCTGAAAATGCAGCACGTGGTAAAATTGTTGTAAGGCTAAAGGGGGGAGACCCCTTTGTATTTGGCAGGGGTGGAGAAGAGGCTGAGGTTCTTTATGACCAGGGCATAGATTTTGAAATAGTGCCAGGTGTAACTTCTTCTATAGGAGGCTTGGCCTATGCAGGTATACCTGTAACCCACAGGGATTTTGCGTCATCATTTCACGTTGTGACTGGCCATGCCAAAAAGGATGATAGCTTAGACATCAATTGGGATTCCCTAGCCAGAGAAAAGGGAACAGTTGTATTCTTGATGGGTATCGGTAATATCAAGCATATTACTGAAATGTTGGTAACTCATGGTAGGGACCCAAAGACGCCAGTTGCCTTTGTGTCTAATGCTACCAATTACAGGCAGAGGACTGTCAAGACTAGTCTTGAAGATGCATATGACTGTGTCCGGAGGGAAGGAATCAAGGCTCCTAGCCTATTTGTAGTAGGTGGAGTGGTAGGCCTGTCTGACAAGCTTGGCTTTTTTGAGAGAAAACCCCTATTTGGCAAGACTATAATGGTGACTAGGACTAGGAAGAAAAATAGTGATTTAAGGCAGAAGATAGATGAATTAGGTGGTAAGACCTTTGAACTACCAACTATAGATATAAAGGACAAGGAAAATGTGGGCAGGATACTACTTGAAAGGCTGAAAAGAAAGACGTATAGTCATATAGCCTTTACTAGTCACAATAGCGTGGATATATTCTTTAAAAGCCTGATTAAGGAGGGTTATGATTTTAGAGGACTATCAGGCCTTAGGATAGCCAGTGTTGGTAGTGCGACTAGCAGGGCCATCCGTAAGTATGGCTTCATAGCTGATATAGAGAGTAGTCAGTCTACAGGTCAGGACCTAGCAGAATTAATACTTGAGGATATAAGAGAGGGTGGTTTTGAGAGCCCATCAGTCCTATTTCCATGCTCTGAGATAGCCAGCAAGGTGATGGAAGAGGTTATGGAATCAGGTCAGGTTGACCTTGATAGGGTAGACCTTTATACAAATACTGTAAATATGGATATCAAGGATGAACTTTTGGAGATTTTAAGTAAGGAAGAAATAGACTATATCACTTTTACTAGCTCATCTACAATCAAGTACCTAGTTGAAATACTGGGTGATGACAAGGACCTGATAAAAGATATAAAGAAGGTTTCCATTGGCAGTGTAACTAGTCAGACCATAAGGGACCTGGGCTTTGACTTGGATATAGAAGCAGACCAGGCCAGTATAGATTCCATGATTTTGGCTATCCTAGAGGACGTTAATAAGTAGTCTTGTGCTTTAGCATATGCGCCCTCAGTAGGGATGATTTTTATTAAGTGAAAAATATAAGGAGAAATAGATGATAAAGAGACCGAGACGTTTAAGAGTAAGTGGTATAATGAGAGACTTGGTAAGGGAAACTAGGCTTGATATGAAGACCTTAGTATACCCCTTGTTTATTGTCGAGGGACAAGGGATCAAGAATGAAATTAGGTCTATGCCAGGTGTATATCATTTTTCTATAGATATGTTAGATGATGAAATTGAGGATATCATAAAGCATGGTATACATAATATCATGATTTTTGGTGTAACCCATGACAAGGATGCCTGTGCAAGCTCCGGTTTTGCAGAGGATGGTATAGTCCAGAGGGCGGTAAGAAAAATAAAGTCTTTGGTAAAGAGTTTAAATGTAATCACAGATGTTTGTATGTGTGAATATACTGACCATGGTCACTGTGGTATCTTGGATGAAAGCGGATATGTAGACAATGACAAGAGCCTATCAGTCCTGGCTAAGATAGCCCTAAGTCATGCCCAGGCAGGGGCAGATATGGTAGCCCCATCAGACATGATGGATGGCAGGGTAGGAGCTATTAGAAAAATGCTTGACGAGCATGGCTTTGTGAATGTAGGAATTATGGCCTATAGTGCAAAGTTTGCATCAAACTTCTACGGACCATTTAGGGATGCTGCTGATTCAGCACCAGCCTTTGGTGATAGGAAGACCTACCAAATGGACCCAGCCAACTTTAGGGAGGCCATGCTGGAATGCGCCTATGATATAGAAGAAGGGGCAGACATGGTAATGGTTAAGCCGGCCCTAGCCTATTTGGATGTAATCAAGGGGGCCAGAGAGAGATTTGATGTACCTATTGTAGCCTACAATGTAAGTGGCGAATATTCTATGATAAAATTTGCCATCAGTCAGGGTCTTCTAAATGAAGAGGCCATGTATGAGGCAGTAATGTCTATAAAGAGGGCAGGTGCAGATATTATCATCACATATTTTGCCAAGGACCTAGCAAAGTATATTGGTAGATACTAAGTTCAGAATATAAATTAAAACGACCGCTAAGGAGTTAAAATTCCTACGTGGTCGTTATTTTAATGGAGAGGTATATAGCTTGTAAATAATTATTTTTCCTTCTAATAAATGACCTCTTAATAGTAATGGTATTTGTCGGAGTTTTTGTATATAATATATATGAGAAAGTATGTGTAAGAGGAGGTAGCTATGTTTTTTCCAGTAATGGTAGATTTATCAGCCATGGAGGTCTTGGTTGTGGGCGGTGGAAGAATTGCCTATAGGAAGGTCAAGAAACTTCTAGATTTTGGTGGCAGGGTCAAGGTGATTGCCCCTGAATTTTGTAAAGACCTTTATTCCCTGGCCAAGTACTTGAATGATGAAGAAAGGCTGATAATGATAAGTAGACCCTTTGAAGTGACTGACCTTGAAGGTCAAGACCTGGTCTACCTAGCTACTGATGATAAGGACCTAAATAGCCAAATAGGTGATATATGTAGGTCTAAAAAAATACTGGTGAATAGGCTGGATGACCATAGGGATTCAAGCTTTATAAACATGGCAACAACGAGTAAAGAATACAGGGGTCAAGATGTCTTGCTGGCAGTATCCTGTTTTGGTGAAAATCCAAGCCTGACAAGGGACCTATGCAGGAAGCTAGAGGAAGAATTTTTGGAGGATAAATAATGAATATAGATGATTTAAATCCCGCCCAAAGACAGGCGGTTGAGAGAACGGAGGGACCGGTTTTAATTTTGGCTGGTGCCGGTTCTGGTAAGACTAAGGTGCTGACTACTAGGATTGCCTACCTAGTAGAGGACAAACAGGTCTTACCAGCCAATATCCTGGCTATAACCTTCACCAATAAGGCAGCCAATGAGATGAGGGAGAGGGTTGAAAATATAATAGGAGAAAACTCTAGGGAAATGTGGATATCTACCTTCCATTCCTGCTGTGTGAGGATACTTAGGAAGGATATAAATAAGATAGGCTATAACAGGAGCTTTGTTATATATGATGCCTCAGACCAGCTAACCCTGGTAAAAGACTGCTTGAAGGAATTGAATTTGGACGATAAGAAGTTTGAGCCAAAGTCTATAATTTCATATATATCATCAGCCAAGGACAGGTTACAAACACCAAGGGAGTTTGCTAGAGAGGCTGAGGGTGATATTTGGCTGTCAAAAATTGCAGAGGTTTATGCCATTTACCAGGATAGACTTTTGAGGAATAGTGCCCTGGACTTTGATGACCTTATAGTTAAAACAGTAGAGCTACTCCAGTCAAGTGAAGACGTCCTAAACTTCTACAGGGGTAAGTTCAAGTATATAATGGTTGATGAATACCAGGATACTTCTAGGGCCCAGTACCAGTTGATTAAGATGTTGGCCCAGGGTCACCAGAATATATGCGTGGTTGGTGATGATGACCAGAGTATATATGGCTGGAGAGGGGCAGATATAAGGAACATATTAGAGTTTGAAAAGGACTATGATGATGTATTTGTGGTAAAGTTGGAACAAAACTACAGGTCTACCCAGCTGATCCTAGATACTGCCAACCACCTTATAGCCAACAATGTGGAGAGGAAGAAAAAGAGGCTGTGGAGTGACAAGAAGGAAGGTCAGCCAGTCAAGATAAAGCTACTTAGGAACGAGGTTGAAGAGGCCAGCTATGTGGCCGAGGAAATCTACAACCATTCTATGGAGACCGGTAGACCCTTTGAAGATTATGCAGTCCTATACAGGGCCAATGCCCAGGCCAGGGCTATAGAGGATGCCCTAAATAGGTTCCAGATACCATACAGTATTTACGGAGGAACTAAGTTCTACGAGAGGAAGGAAATAAAGGACCTTTTAGCCTACCTAAGGATAATAGTTAACCCACAGGATGATATATCTGTAAAGAGGGTTATAAACGTTCCTAGGAGGGGGATAGGTCTTAGGACTATAGAAAAGCTTGAGGATAGGGCCAGCCTTATGAAGGAGAGCATCTATTCGGTTATATTGGATGTAGACAATAATTCGGACATATCTACTAAGGCTAAAAAGAGCATTAATGAGTTTTTGGACCTAATAAGTATATTTAGGACCTTTGTAGATGCCTATTCACCTAGTCAGTTGGTTGAAAAGGTACTTGATATGACGGGTTATATCCGCGAGCTAGAAGAGGTAGTGGCCAAGAACCAAAACCTACAAAATGGTAAGGCAGAGGATGCCCAGGACAGGATAGATAATCTTAGGGAGTTTATATCAATAGCCCTGGAATATGAGAGTTCAGACCTCAACAACGAGGAGGAGAAGAACCTTGAAAACTTCCTAGCGACTATATCCCTTTCAAGTGATGTAGCCGATGAGGAAGAGGAGGGCCTATCTAAGGTATCAATGATGACCATGCATTCATCAAAGGGACTGGAATTCCCAGTTGTATTTATAGTAGGTATGGAGGAGAATATCTTCCCTATAGCCAGGGCTATTTCTTCCATGTCGGATTCTGATATTGAAGAGGAGCGTAGACTTTGTTATGTTGGTATTACAAGGGCCATGCGTGACCTCTACCTAACTTATGTTGCAACCAGGACCCTTTACGGTAAGACCTCTGTAAATATGAAGTCTAGGTTTTTGGGAGAGCTACCTGAGGAAACAACTCAAATGCTTGATTCTCCAGTCAAGGTGAACAAGTATGACCATGCTGACTACAGCCTGCTTCACAACTATGCAGAGAAGTACAAGAGTCAGATGAATCTAGATAATATAAAGAAGGTCGCTAGAAGTGCTAGGCTGAGTGAATTAGAAGCTAGTAGTATGGACCAGGAGGCCCCAGGTAAGTCTGGAGATATGACCAAAATTGTTGGTGAAGGCAAGGGCTATGACTCCTATGATGCTGACACTATACCAAGGCTAAAGATAGGATCCCTAGTCGAACACCCTAAGTTTGGAGAGGGATCTATAATATCCAAGGCTGGGGCAGATGTAACTATAGCCTTCAAGATAAAGGGAGTCAAGAAAATTAATCTTGAATATACAAATATCAAGGTTTTGAAGTACTAAAGGCCTAAGTATCATATAGGTGTAAAGAAAGGAACTATATATGTTAAATGATAATTCATTTGAGCTAGGCCAGGACCTAGTCGATTATATAAATGATAGTCCGACCATGTACAATGCAGTTGAAAATGTAAGGTTATGGTTGGATGAATATAATTTTGAAAGGTTAGACCTTGCTGAGGAATGGAAGCTGGTCAAGGGTGGCAAGTACTACCTAGTAGTAAACTCCTCCTCAATATTTGCCTTTGTAGTTGTAGGTGATAGGATAGAGAAGGAAGGCTTCAGGATAATCGGTAGCCATACAGACTCACCCGGCTTTAAGCTAAAGCCAAATCCTGAAATCAAGCAGAGACAGTACCTAAAGCTAAATATTGAACCCTATGGTGGTATGATATTAAGTACATGGATGGACAGGCCACTTTCTCTGGCAGGTAGGGTCTTTACTAGGAATATAGAAGATTCATTTAGGCCTATTGAGCATATAATAAAGTTAGACAGGCCAATATGCATGATACCAAACCTAGCCATCCACATGAATAGGTCTATAAATGAGGGCTATGCCTACAATAAGCAGGATGATATGGCTCCTATTGTTTTGGAGTCATATGACGGGGATGAAAAGAACTATATAAGATCTTTAATTCTTAGAGAAATAAATATGTCAGGTAAGGAAAAAATATCTCTTGAGGACATTTTAGACTATGACCTATACCTGTATGAGTTTGAAAAGGGGAGCCTTGTAGGAGACGAGAAGGAGTACATATCCTGTGGTAGGCTGGACAATCTTGCTAGTGTCCATGCCAGTATATCAGCCCTTTTATACAGTGATAGCCTAGGTAGGTCAGTTTGTAATGAGGACATAGACATCAATTCCTTTAGGAATGTCCTGTCTATAAATGAAGCCGGCATAGACCAGCCAGTTCAGACAAAGGCCAAGTTCGAAGGTATCAAGCTAGTAGCAGCCTTTAATAATGAAGAGGTTGGTAGCCAAACGAGACAGGGGGCAGATTCCCAGCTATTGATAAATATATTGGAGAGGATAGCCCTTGGACTAGGTAAGACAAAGTCCCAGCTATTGAGGTCATATGAGTCATCCTTTATGATATCAGCAGACCTGGCCCATGCAGTCCATCCAAACAAGTCAGCGGTGGCAGATCCTACTAATAGGCCAGTATTTGCAGGTGGGCCTACTATTAAGTCCCATGCAGGCCAGGCCTATGCGAGTGATGCCTATTCAGTGGCAGTCTACAAGGACATATGCGATAGAAATGGTATCAAATACCAGACCTTTGCCAATAGGTCTGACAAGGCCAGTGGGTCTACGATAGGGTCAATTACAGCATCCTACCTACCAATAGCTATAGTGGATGTAGGTATGCCAGTATTGGCCATGCATTCTATAAGAGAATTGGGCCATATAGATGACTATAGGTCTTATTATGAAAGCTTTTATAGGTTTTTTGAACTCTAGGAAAGGGTCGAAATATTAATTTAAGCCTTTATAGAAGTATGGGCTTAAACTATCGATATTAGTGGTGATTTTATATGAAATTTTAGGGTTTTTCCTATTAAAAAACTAGTCCAGGACCTTATAGGCCTGGACTAGTCTTATATTTAAGATATTTTATTTGACTATACTGTTTCTGGTTCTGGATAATCAACACCAAATGTGTCTACAGTAACCTTTTTGATCTTCTGTTCAACTACTGGTTTGTCACCGAAAGTAGTTTCTGTTCCAGCTATTTCATCAACTATATCCATACCTTCTACAACTCTACCAAAGCCGGCATACTGGCCATCTAGGTGAGGAGAGTTCTGGTGCATGATAAAGAACTGAGAACCTGCTGAGTTTGGGTTCATAGCCCTAGCCATTGATATAACACCTCTTTCATGCTTTAGGTTGTTAGTGAAGCCATTCATTGTGAATTCACCGGCTATTGTATAGCCAGGTCCACCCATACCTGATCCCTGAGGGCATCCACCCTGGATCATGAAGCCATTTATTACCCTATGGAAAATTAGGCCGTCATAGTAACCCTTCTTTATTAGTGAGATAAAGTTGTTTACTGAGTTCGGAGCTATATTTGGCAACAACTCTACCTTTATTACTCCGCCATTTTCCATTTCTATTGTTACTAGTGGATTTTTAATTTCCATTTTTTCACCTCTTTTTATAATTTTTCTATTTCAGGAGTTAGGTTTGGAACTAACTGCTTCTTTCTAGATACTAGACCCTCTACAAAGGCACCCTGAACAGGCTCAACCTTGAAGGCATTCCTTACTATTTCATCTGGAGACTTGTATAGTAGGTAGGATCCTTCGTTAATGATGTCTGTGATAGCTAGGTATAGCATATCATAGTCAGTACCATTGATGTAGTCAAGGTATTCATCCTTTCTGCTTAGAACTGAGTCAATATCAAGAGTCATTACCTGACCTATACCAACCTTCTTGCTTCCCATATCAAAGGCCTTAAAGTCCATATTTACTATTTCTTCTATGCTGTAGCCCTCTAGTGAAGTACCAGCCTTAAACATTTCCATACCATAAGCTTCATAGTCAACACCAGCTATCTTAGCTAGGTCCTTACCAGCTGCTATATCATCTTCAGTAGTAGTTGGTGACCTGAATATTAATGTATCAGAAAGAATTGCTGACAACATTAGACCTGCAATTGGCTTAGTTATTTCTACATCATTTTCCTTGTACATATAGTAAAGGATAGTGTTTGTACATCCAACTGGTCTAAGAGTTACGCTTAGTGGAGCTGGAGTAGTTATTCCACCTAGCTTGTGGTGGTCAACTATTTCTACTATTGTAGCATTTTCTAGTCCGTCAACACTCTGACCATATTCATTGTGGTCAACTAGACAACATAGGTCGCCTTCCTTAACAGATTCTATAAGCTTTGGACCCTCTACGCCAAAGTAGTTTAGGACGAATTCTGCTTCCTTTCTAAGTTCACCTAGGCAACATGCAACTGCATCAAGGCCTAGAGACTTTTTAAAATTTGTCATTACCAAACTTGAACAGATTGAATCTGTGTCTGGGTTTTTATGACCAAATACTAATAAACTCATTTTTACATACCCCTTTCAACTTTTCGATTTATTGATAAAATCACTTTCATGATTCCTTTTCCTATTTTATTATACCAAAAAAAGTGGGTAATTAGTATATTTGGACCAGATTTATTCCTACAAATATGCAATATTTTATGATATCATTAAATATAAGTTATAAAGCATATGAAAAGAGTGAGCAAATAATGGTGAATAATAATATAAATAATAAAAATACAGAAAAAATAAATATAAAGAATGACTCTAAGTTACCAGTTAAGCCAGTCAAGGTAAACTACCAAAAGGAGCTAGAAAAGATCCTAAAGAAGGTAGAAGAGGAAGGGACCTGTCCAAGCCTACTTTTACATTCCTGTTGTGGTCCGTGCAGCTCCTATGTGCTAGAATACCTAGGCCAGTATTTTGAGATTACAGTCTTTTATTATAATCCAAATATATACCCATCTGAGGAGTACTGGTATAGGGTTGATGAGCAGAAGAAGATAATAGACCTAACTAGGACCAAATACCCTATTCATATGATAGAGGGTGCCTATGAGGTAGACAGGTTTTATGAAACTATAGCTGGTATGGAGGACCTGCCAGAGGGTGGGACCAGGTGTCACAGGTGCTATGAGCTGAGGATGTCTGAGGCTGCTAAGCTGGCCAAAGAAGAGGGCTTTGACTACTTCACTACCACCCTTACTATCAGTCCCCACAAGAATTCCCAAGTCCTAAATAGGATAGGCCAGGAGGTTGGAGAAAGATTGGGTGTAAGACATCTGCCTTCTGACTTCAAGAAGAATAATGGCTATAAGAGGTCTTGCCAACTGACTAGTGACTTTGGTATGTACAGACAGGACTACTGTGGATGTGAGTATTCCATGAAGGAGACTATGAGGAGAAGGAAAAAGAAGCTAAGAGATGATATGAAGGTCCTTAATGAAGGTCTAGACCTGGAATATATGGTCCAGGCTGACCAGGTCATATTTGACAAGCTATACGGGAGGCCAGAGTATCTTGACTCAAGGGTGATTTTTACCTATGCGGGTAGGTATCCTGAAATAAACACCCTGGATTTTATAAATAAGGCCCTTGCCGATGGAAAGGTAGTAGCAGTACCATATTGTAGCGATAAGGAGACCATGAAGGCTTACAGGATCCAGTCCACAAGTCAACTGGTGACAAGTTCCTTTGGTGTCCTAGAGCCAGATATCAGTATATGTAATGAGCTTGATATAGAGGATATAGACCTTATCCTAGTACCTTGCTGTACTGCTGATAAGAAGGGGGCCAGGCTGGGCTTTGGTAGGGGCTACTATGATAGGTTCTTGCCTAAGACTAGGGCAGAAAAGCTACTCTTGATTAGGTCCAGGCAGGTCTCAGAGGATATACCAATGGAGGACCACGATCTAGTAATAGACAAGGTAATTAGTGAAATAGAATTTTAAATTTGAAAGAATGTAATTGGTTAGGAGTTTAAAAATGATAAGAATTGAGAACTTGACTAAAAATTATGGGGGCAAGATGGCCCTTGATGACCTGAATTTAACTATTAATGATGGTGAGATATTTGGATTAATTGGCCACAATGGGGCGGGTAAATCAACTACCATCAAGTCCCTGGTAAGCATAATAGAGCCTACTAGTGGTGAAATATATTTTGATGATTTAAACTTAAAGAACAATAGGGATGAGATAAAGAAGATGATAGGCTATGTGCCAGATAGCCCTGATATGTTTCTCAAGTTGCCGGTTACAAGCTATTGGAAGTTTATAGCCAGTGTATTTGGGATTGACAAGGACCTAAGAGAAGAGAGGGTCAATAATCTATGCCAGGCCTTTTCTATGGAGGCCAAGACTAATTCTAGGATAGAAGAGTACTCACACGGAATGAGGCAGAAGGTATTTTTGATAGGTGCCTTGATTTCAAGTCCAAAGATTTGGGTCCTAGATGAGCCTATGACAGGCCTTGACCCACAGGCAGCCTATAATCTTAAGGAGCTTATGAAGGACCATGCCAGCCAGGGAAATACAGTCCTATTTTCTACCCATGTCCTAGAGGTGGCAGAGCAGCTATGCGATAGGATAGGTATACTTAGCAAGGGGAAGATTCTTTTTGTTGGTACTATGGATGAGCTAAGGGAGGTACATCCAGGTAGGTCGCTAGAAGATATCTACCTAAGCATGGTAAACCAAAAGCCACAAAACCCAGTTGATGGGGAGGGGTTTTCTATTGACAAGAAGGAACTAGATAATAAGGGTTTAGAAGACCTTGATAATAGGGAAAAGTAGGTGATACTATGTTTAAAAACTTTAAGAACCCTATTTTTAAGCAGGTATTCTACTTTAATCTGCTCTATGCAAACCCAACCATAACAGCCAATGCTATGAAGAATAAGAAGTATGGGGATACTCCAGAAGATATATTTAGGGGCCTATTGGTCAAGTCCTACTTATTGTCTAGCATTTTTATATCTGTGGTGTATACCCTGATATTTTTGGTTATTCCCCTAAAGGCAGTTCCACAGATTCTAGACTATATTATACTAATATTCTTTTTACTGTCTATACTCCAGACATTTACTCATTTTTTTAATGTATTTTATGTAAGTAGGGACATTGAAAGCTACATGTACCTACCAATAGAGGAGGGCCTGATTTATAGGGCAAAGATGGCTGCTGTAGCCATAGCGACTATCCAAATGGCTATACCTATATGGTCAATATCAAGTATTTATGGATTTAATATGGGCCTAGGTCCTATATCCATACTTTATGGTTTTATTGACTTTATCCTGGTTGGAGCCCTTGTGGTCATAGTGAATATGATCCTTATGGAGGCCCTGGCCAAGACCTCAGTCCTATACAAGTTTAAAAATGGCATAATAACTGCAATTAATATTGTGGCATCAGTATCAAATGTAGGAATAATAATATTCTTGCAAACTTCAAAGGGTAGGAGTTTTGATATATCACAGCTTAGTGAACCGGCAAAGTATGGCTTTATATCAGGCTTACTAAGGTCTCATATGGGCAACTTACTTGTAATTGTGGCCCTGGGTCTAATAATAGTAGTCCTATATGGCTTAATAATGAGGTCTGTAAATGGAAGATTTTATAGGTATATAAGAAGGATCCAGGAGGGGCCTGGACAAAAGAAGAGACCGGCTAAAGAGAGCATGAAAGCCTATAATGAAAAGTATATCTCAGAAAAGGAAAGTGACAAGGCAAGTGTTGGACTAGCTGAACCTAGTAAAAGGCCTGGCATAGATAGTTACGATGACCAGTACAAGACAAAGACCGAGAAAGGGTCATCAAGTTTAGGCTTTAGCTTATTTAAGTACAATATGGGTCTCATTAACGAGCCAACTGTAATTACACAATCAATAGTTATGAATTGCCTAATGCCTGTCTTCATGTTACTAACTAACCTAATAAATTCTAGTGGCGATGGATCCCTCCTGGATACAATGAGGACTAGTAGTGGACTTGCATCGGTTGTAATAGCAGTTGTAATAGCCCTATTTTCTAATGCTATGTCAACTTCTTTACCAAGTATGATAGTATCCTTGGATAGGGAAAATTACTACTATATAAAGAGCCTTCCTATTAGTAGGAAGACCTACTTTATATCTAAGCTGGTATTTTCTGCTAGTATTAATTCCATACTTCCAGTGGTATTGATGCTTGGAGTATTTATATATGCTGGAATACCAAGTTTTGATATTGTTTTTGCCCTTGTGATATTTTTGGGAGTGTCTTTTTCAATAGCTTCACAGTGGTTGATTTACGACTTTAAAAATGTTGTTACAGATTGGCAAAATGTATCTGATATATTTGGTAGGATGAACAAGGCCTTTATATTTGTAATTATGTTTTTGATACTTATTGTATGCTTCATAATGATTATGTTATTTGGCTTTATAGCAAGCTTTGGATTTGGTACCCATATTAGGGATTTAATTGCCATATTGGCACTCATATTCGGTATATTCTCCCTAATAAGGGTAATACATTTTATAAACGGGTCCGATTATTAAGCTGGATAATCATTAGCCTTGTTGAGGTAATAAGTGGGGTGCAAGCTCTTATTAATTAAGATGCTTGTACCCTTTTTTTTATAAAAATGAAATTTGGTTGCATTTGCAATGTTACTTTTCTTTTTTTTGGTGTATAGTATAAATAAGTGATACTAGAAGGAAAAATATAAGACAAAGAGTATATAAAAGGTTTAAGTATATAATTTTAGGAGGTAGTTTTATGAACAAGTATTTTTCAATAAATGACAAGATATATGATATAGTGGAAAAGAATCCAAGGGCTTTAGACTTCTTGACAGCCAATGGCTTTGAACAGTTTATGGACCAGTCTATATTTGATAAGATGGCCAAGACTGTAAGTCTATCAATGGCCCTTAAACTAAAGAGGATGAACGTAGACCTTTACGAGGAAAGATTGGTTTCCTATCTAGAAAGTGAGTCTACAAGTGTGGACAAGGACTTAATTGAAGAGGTTAAGACATCTAAGTCAGATATAAATGTTGAGGGTGTTCTACCTTGCCCAATCAGGATACCACTTTTAGAAGGCTTTGAAATGTGGTTAAAGGAGAATAGGGACAAGTATGCCTACTCAATAGGCTATGAGTTAAAGTCTGCTAATCTAGGTCTTGACTGGATCAAGGACCAGGTAAAGACTGGTGATGTAGACCAGATACCGGATATCCTGATGTCAGCAGGCTTTGACCTATTTTTTGATAGGGAATTGATGGGCCAGTACCTAGACAAGGATGTATTTGAAGCAGCAACTGATGAGATGAACAAGGACTTCTGTAATGATTATATTGACCTAAGAGACCCAAGCAAGAAGTACCTTATAACTGGTGTAGTTCCAGCAGTTTTCTTGGTAAACCTTGACGAATTAAATGGTAGAGAGGTGCCTAAGACGTGGGATGATATCTTGAGTCCAGAATTTGAAGACTCTGTAGCAGTTCCAATGGGAGATCTAGACCTATTTAATGCCCTAGTAGTCAACCTATACAAGGAATATGGTATGGATGGTATTACTAGGCTGGCTAGGTCCTACAAGAAGAGCCTACACCCAGCCCAGATGGTAAAGGCTAAGTCTAAGGGTAAGTCAGAAAACCCAGCAGTAAGTATAATACCATACTTCTTCACACAAATGATTCAGGGCAACAACCAGGTGGCAGTTTGGCCTGAGGATGGGGCAGTAATAAGTCCAATATTTATGATAGCCAAGAAGGACAAGAAGGAAAAGACACAGCCGATTATAGACTTCTTTATGTCTGAATCAGTTGGTAAGGTATTTTCAGCCAATGGTAAGTTCCCTTCAACTAATAAGTTGGTAGACAACGGCCTAAGCCCAGACCAGAAGTTCAAGTGGGTTGGCTGGGACTTTATAGAGAATACAGACATAGGAGCCCTATTAAGGGACTTGGAAGCCAAGTTTAATGAGGATATCCTAAAGTAGGTTTGAGAAGAAATAGAGATAGGTTGAAAAATTTTAAGTAATATTTGCAAGTCGACCTAAGTTGAATAATTATTAAAAATATAGATATATATACTGCTTATTATAAGAGAAAGGGATAAATATGAATCTAGTAGTATTTTCTGGTCCTCCTTCATCAGGCAAGACCAGTGTAATTATAAAGACAATAGACGCCTTGAAGCAACAGGGTATCAAGGTAGGGGTAGTTAAATTTGACTGCCTATATACAGACGATGACGTCCTATATGAAAGGGCTGGAGTCCCTGTTAGAAAGGGCCTATCAGGGGCCCTTTGTCCAGACCACTTCTTCGTATCGAATATTGAAGAGGTAGTAAAGTGGGGTACAGACAATGACTTAGACCTACTTATAACAGAATCAGCAGGTCTTTGTAACAGGTGTTCTCCTTATATCAAAGAGATAAAGGGGGTCTGTGTTATAGACAACCTTTCAGGTATAAATACACCAAAGAAGATAGGGCCTATGCTAAAGGCTGCAGACATAGTAATAATAACAAAGGGCGATATAGTATCCCAGGCAGAGAGGGAGGTTTTTGCATCAAAGGTAAATTCAGTAAACCCAACGGCCATAACTATGCATGTAAATGGTCTTACTGGCCAGGGAACTTACGAGCTAAGTACCCTATTGATGGATGAGAAGAAGGAAATATCTACAGTAAAGGGTATGAAGCTGAGATTCCCGATGCCATCAGCCTTATGCTCCTACTGTCTAGGTGAAACTAGGATAGGTGAGCAGTACCAGATGGGTAATGTCAGAAAAATGGACCTAGAGGACAAGTAAAGGGATGGAGGAAGAGAAATGAATGAAATAGAAAAGTTAAAAATTGCGGACCTTCTAGAAAAGTATCCTTTTGTAGAGTCCTATTTTGAAGAAAATAAGCTAGATGTTGTAGGCTTTGAGGACAAGACCTTTGTAGAATTTTTAGACCACTTTTCCCTAGAGGAAGTGGAGGATATGGCCCTAGATCTTAACAAGATGACTATAGACCTAGTGGAGTATATCAAGCAGATGAAGGACTTCTTGGGTATAGAGGATTCAAATACGGTTGATGTATTGACAATCATTCCAGGCCAGGACAAGTCAGGTAACAAGGAGGGCTTTGATAGGCTGGATATTAAAAAGTCTGAGATGATAGCCATAGTAGGACCAACGGGTTCAGGCAAGTCAAGGCTTTTGGCAGATATAGAGTGGACTGCCCAGTGCGACACTCCTACTAAGAGGACAATAATGATAAATGGAGAATATCCAGACAAGAAGTGGAGATTTTCTTCAAACAACAAGCTGGTAGCCCAGCTATCACAGAACATGAACTTTGTAATGGACCTTTCTGTAAGAGACTTCCTAGAGCTTCATGCAAGGTCTAGGATGGTAGAGGACATAGACCAGACGGTTGACAAGATAATAGAAGAGGCCAACAAGCTGGCTGGTGAACAGTTCAAGATGGATACCCAGATTACAGCCCTAAGTGGGGGTCAGTCTAGGGCCCTGATGATTGCAGATACAGCTATCCTATCTTCATCACCAATTGTTCTGATAGATGAAATAGAAAATGCAGGTATTGATAGGAAAAAGGCCTTGGAATTATTGGTATCATCTGATAAGATAGTCTTGATGGCAACTCATGACCCTACACTTGCCCTATTGGCAGATAGGAGAATAGTTATCCAGAATGGTGGTATCTTTAAGATTATAGAAACTAGCCCTGAGGAAAAAGGGAAGTTGTCAGAGCTAGAGGAAATGGATAGGAAAATCCAAGAAATGAGAAGGGCCCTTAGGTATGGGGAAAGAGTTTAACCTGGGGGAATCAGGTGATATTGTGGATATAAAGCATTTTTATATTGAAAAGGGCCAAGGAGAGCCATTAATTCTCCTTCATGGGAATGGGGAAGACTCCACCTATTTTGTAAACCAGATAGATGAATTTTCTTCAAACTATAGGGTGATTGCCCTTGATACAAGAGGTCATGGTAATAGCCCGAGGGGGGAGGCTCCCTTTACAATCAGACAGTTTGCCGATGACTTATTGGGATTTTTGGATAGGATGGATATTCAAAAGGCCAATTTACTAGGATTTTCTGACGGGGCTAATATTGCCATGTGCTTTGCTGCCAAGTACCCTGATAGGGTCTTGAAGCTAGTATTAAATGGTGGGAACCTTGATACCAAGGGCATAGAGGAAGAGATTCAGAATAAGATAGAAAATGCCTATGAGTCAGCAAGAATGGATGCAAATAATAGTGAAAAAGCAAGGAGAAAAATGGAGCTACTTGGCCTTATGGTAAATGACCCAAATATAACAAGACAAGAATTAGAGGCAATAGGGGCTGAGACACTTGTGATTGCAGGTACAGAGGACTTGGTTAAAAAGGACCATACTGAGCTTATTGCTAGCCAGATTAAAAATTCAAGCCTGGCCTTTGTAAAGGGTGATCACTTTGTTGCCAAGGAAAATCCAAGTGATTTTAATCTTTCAGTTAGGGAATTTTTGCTTAAATAAATTTCACCTTGCTCTAGAAAGAAATATATAAAGTAATGGCTTTGTAGAGTGCGGTATTACCTATATTGAAGAAGGCCATCCAAGGAATGCCTACCAGCTTCTTGTATAGCCTATATATAAATAGAGTATAATATTAGGTTGGAAATATATTGAAAACAATAGCTAGTTGTGATATTATTTCAATTAGGAAGTTATTAATAATTTTTAATGGTTTTTAATAAAGGAGAGCGTATATGAAAAAGAAATTAGCGGTATTTTTAGCAGCCCTACTAGTTGCAACTGGTTTGACTGCTTGTGGTCAGAAGGAAGAAGTATCCAGTGAACCTGCTGTTACTGCAAAGGTTGCAGCCCTAAAGGGACCTACTAGTATGGGTATGGTGAAGATGATGGCAGACCAGAAGGATGCAAAGGAGAAGAACTATGAATTTACAATAGGGAGTTCTCCTGATGAGATAGCACCAAAGTTTTTGAAGGGTGAGTTTGATATAGTAGCCCTACCATCAAACCTTGCGTCTATCCTTTACAACAAGAGTCAGGGTAAGGTTCAGGTATTAGCTATAAATACCCTAGGAATACTATACCTTATGGAAAATGGAGACACTGTAAAGTCTGTTGGTGATCTTAAGGGAAGAACAATTTATTCAAGTGGTAAGGGAGCTGTGCCAGAATATGCCTTTAACTATATACTTAAGGCAAACGGCCTAAATCCTGATACAGACCTAAGAGTTGAGTACAAGTCTGAGCATACAGAGGCCCTAGCAGCCCTATTGAATGACAAGTCTAGCCTAGCAGTTTTGCCGCAACCATTTGCTACAGTTGCAAGTCTTAAGAATAAGGGCTTGAGACCAGCCCTAGACCTGACTAAAGAATGGGACAAGGCAAGCAAGAATGCTAAGAGCACAATGATTACGGGTGTAGTAGTTGTAAACAAGGACTTTGCAGCTAAGTATCCTGAAAAGATTAAAAAGTTTATGGCTGATTACAAGGCATCAATAGACTATACAAACACTAATGTTGATGATGCAGCCAAGCTAATAGAAGAAAATAATATAGTTCCTGCAGCAGTTGCCAAGAAGGCTATACCACAGTGTAATATTACCTATATAGACGGGTCTGATATGAAGGACAAGCTGAGTGGGTATTTACAGGTCCTATTTGAGGCAAATCCTAAGTCTATAGGAGGCAAGATGCCTGCTGACGATTTCTACTATGTACAAAAGAAATAGTAAATTATATATACTGGCTATAGTCTTTTGGTTGTCAATTTGGCAATTAGTCAGTTATTTGATGGGCCAGGAGATACTTTTAGTATCTCCTGTTTCTGCTTTAGCCAGGTTGGGTCAACTTTCCTTGGAAGTAGACTTTTGGAAGACGGTGTGGTATTCGTTTTATAAGATAAGCCTTGGCTTTTTACTTGCCTTTGTACTGGGGATAGGCATGGCCCTACTGGGTTCAGGGTCAAGGACATTTAGGGTCTTAATCCAGCCCTTAATGGCTACAATACAAGCAATACCGGTAGTTTCCTTTATTATACTATGTTTAATATGGGTGTCATCACGAAACCTGTCAGTCTTGATATCCTTTTTGATGGTTCTGCCTATTATATATACCAACGTTTTGACGGGTATAGATAGCATTGATGCATCATTTGGGGACCTAGCCAAGGTATTCAAGATGAAAAGGTCAAAGATAATCAGGTATATTTACCTATCCGAGGTATATCCCCACCTAAAATCTGCAACTTATGTATCCCTGGGTTTATGCTGGAAGTCTGGTATTGCTGCCGAAGTAATTGGTATGCCCCATATGACTATTGGAGAGAATCTTTACCAGGCAAAGATATATCTTAGTACGGGAGACTTATTTGCCTGGACCCTGGTTATTATAGTTTTGAGTCTTGTCTCTAGGAGGGTCTTTATGGCCTTGATGGACAGACTGGTAGACAGGATGTCTATATAGTTTTTTAGGGCAGGTGGAATAATGGATATTTTAATGGAAAAAATTAACAAGTCCTATGGGAACAAGGAAGTCCTTAGGGATTTCACGACCAAATTTGAGGAGGGTACAGTTACCTTTATTACGGGCGAATCTGGTATAGGCAAGACCTCGATTATAAGGATCCTGATGGGACTAGAGGGCTACCAGTCTGGTAGTATAAGCGGCCTAGAAGGCAAGGAAATATCGGTAGTATTTCAGGATGATTGCCTTTGTGACAAGTTGAGTCTTGATAAGAATTTAAGTATGGTCATAGATGGTCAACAGGGCAAGGAGCAAGACCTAGATAGACTACTGGACCTCTTTGGACTAGAAGGCTATAGGCACAAGAGGGTAGCTGAACTCAGTGGCGGTATGAAGAGGCGCCTGGCAATACTGAGGGCAATCCTGTATCCCCATAATTTAATGATTATGGATGAACCCTTCAAGGGTTTAGACGAAGAAAATAAAAGGTTGGTTATGGGCCAGGTTGGTCAAAGTCTAGTTGGAAAAACTGGAATTATTGTTACCCATGACAAGACAGAAATAGATTTTTTTAGGTCAATTGAAGGCCTTATAATAAGAGAAATAGATATAAAAAAATAGGGTTGATTTGCGTCAACCCTATTGATAGTATGACGGGCATGCCGTCAGTCTGTGGTGAAAGTCCACGTAGGGCGTAGTTGCC
>ERZ772974.130-NODE-130-length-55836-cov-7.223051_pt1 | contig 55836 bp, 69 predicted proteins | sample MGYA00580671_ERZ772974 | MGnify/ENA primary metagenome ERZ772974 (study PRJEB29015, sample SAMEA2738065) | human oral metagenome | biome: human oral; feature: human-associated habitat; material: saliva | place: China | collected 2218 ... | reverse complement strand
ATTTATCTTATGATAATGAAAAAATAACTATTTTAGAAATTGAGGATTATGAAAAATTAAATAGAAAATTTGATATGAATGTTTTAGTCTTAAAGAAAGGAGAGAACTATGGAAGAACTAGATTACGTTAAAGAGACGTCAGTCGTTGATACAATGCTAACAACGTACGACAACCCATACAATCCTTTCGATGACTATGATTCATGGTATCGATGGGACACAGAACACGGTTACAACACTGTAGAACTATTAGCTGAAGTCCTTGGTAACGTTGACGATGCATTGGATGAAGTAGAAGTAGCACAACTACATGCTACAGCAATTAATTACATTGTCGATGAAGGTCCGGTTGATGGCGTTTGGACTGTTTGTAAACCAACAACACCAACACCGATTCGTCTACCAACTCAATAATAATAAAAAGAGTTTTAGATTTAGACCCATAGGGGGAGGGTCGCCAAAAATTCCCACCCCTCTGCATCGCCCCACCACCCTAAAATATCCCCGGAGTGGGTTAAAACTCAGATTCTCGGATATCAAAGTGGGGATAAAATATACTGAAAGGAGGCAGACCATGTCCCAAGAGATGGTAGAACACGTACAAGCTCTTATGCACTGGTTTTTTTCTCCTGAAGTTCTTTCTCAGATTGGTGTTTACATTGGTGTTGGAGCCTCAATCGTTGGTTTTGGTTCAAGAGTATTCCAAAAACTATGGACTAAATTAGAAAAGAAGCAAAACGAAGAAATTGAGGGAATTAAAAATTCTATGAAAGCGCTTACTGTTAGCTTTCAAGAAATGCAACAAACTCAAGAACGAGATTTTCTTCGTTTACAAATAGTTACAGGAATACAATCTGAAAGATTATCCGTTTCTGAGATATTGTCGCTATACGATTTGTATGTTAATAAAGGTGGAAACTCCTATATAACAAGATTAGTTAATGACTATATCGAAGAACAAAGACATAAGGAGACTAAGAATGACAGTTGATAAACTTATTGAAATTTTAACTTTAATTGTTTTCGTTGCACCAGTGGTTCTTGAATTGGTTAAATATTTGGGAGCAGTAACACATAACAAATCAGTTACAACTTTAGCAGAACGTGCTATGATTATTGTATCTTCATTGGATAACATGTTGTTGCCTAATGATGAGAAGAAACGAGAAGCGTTAGAAAAACTTTTGAGTTTCGCTAAAGAAACTAAAGTCAATTTAACGGTTGATCAAGCAGAAGATTATATCGAACATGCTGTTCGTGTTCTTCGCGAGCTTCAGGAGAAACCGGAGGTAGTTGAAGATGCCTCGGAAGAAAAATAAAGACGATTATTTAATTCGTCAAGCATTCACTCCAGAAGGACGAATGCAACAATTAACGAAGCAAGCATTTGATTTGGCCGAGAGACAATTACAAGATGGTACTATTGCTCCAAGCACATTGAACGCATTACTTCGTTATGGAACAATTGAAAATGAAATCCAGTTGGAAAACTTAAAAGCTAAGAAGAAACTCAATGAATCTAAAATCAGTTTGATTGATAGTGAAGTCAAAGGAAAAGGAGACAGCGAAGCAGTTATTGCTGCAATTCGCGGTTATGCTCCGTCTGAAGCATTATGACATCGCTATTAACGACCGACAGAACGATTCTTCAAGATTTGAGTTATTCCAAGCTTATAACATTTGATTCGTTTGGCGACAGATTGAATTATCTGTCGTTAATAAATAGAGGATACAAATCACCTCGTGAGATATCTAATAGATTCTATCGAAGCAAGCTTTGGCGAGAACTTAGAGATTATGTTATCGCTAGAGATATGGGTTATGACCTAGGAGTTCCTGGTGTAAATATTGATGGACGAGTATTAGTTCATCATATGATTCCTGTAACTGAAGAAGATTTATTAGAATGGAATGAAGACATTCTTCTTGATCCTGATAAACTAATAACTACTTCCTACGAAACTCATGCTATAATCCATTATAAGAAAGTTTATCCCGAATCTAATTATGTTGAAAGAACACCTGGAGATACTAAACTATGGTGAGGTGGATATGACAATTCTAAGCGACGTAAAGTCTGTTCTAGATTTCGCTTCAGAGGAAGATAAAGGATTTGATTCTAGATTAATCATGGAAATAGATGGCATCATTGGTGAAACGTCTCAACTTACACAACTTAACAAAGACTTTGTTATGAGTGAAGATTCAAAATGGGAACAATTATTAAACAATGATGATCAACAGTTACTTAGATTAATCAAGCTATATGTCTACTTAAATATTCGTGTTAAGTTTGACCCTCCTGTTGGGAGTGTCCTTAATTCTTTGACGAAATCAATTCAATCTACTGCTCATCGTATAATCATACAAAAGGAGGAGTTCAATGAACAACGACCAACGACTGCTCCGAGCGATTGACGACATTCATGACAATTCTGTAGAACACCACGGTGTTAAAGGAATGAAATGGGGTGTCCGCAAATGGTATTCTAATAGCAAGTTTGGCAGATCTAGACGTGCAAAGAAAGAGCGCAAAAAAGCTCTAGCTGCTTGGAGTAACAAGTATAACAACATACATAAGATGACTTCTAAAGATCTAGAAAAAGCCACTAAACGTCTAAGATTAGAAAATGATTTCGCTGAGCAAATGAAACGTTCAAATGCTATTAATGCTAAGAAACGTGGTGGCGGAGTTACTGCTTTCGGTAAAGCTATCGGTAACTCAGTTTTAAATTCAGTTGTTGATACCGGAGTCAAGACTTTAACCAACGACTTAATGAAAAACAAGCCTAAAAATTATAGTCCATTTACAAATGAGGTACTTGGCGCTGCTAAGAAACTTAAAGAAAAACATTATGACACTGTAAATATTGGCCGTGAGATGCAAGAAATTAGTAAACTTGCTGGAGGACTATTTAGAAAATAGGAGATAACGTTTTGGTACTATCCAATAAAGCTTATCCGGAAGAATACATGAAATTCAAAGAAGCAGTTCTTAGAGGTGAAATTCCGGTTAATCGTATGGTATCTCTGGAAATGAACCGAATAGACTTCTTAATTGAGTCACCGGATTATTACTATGATAATCAAGCGATTGAAGGCTTTGTTAGATTTTGCGAAAATGAAATGACTCTAACAGACGGTAGCGATGTTACATTATTACCGTCCTTTAAATTATGGGCAGAATGTGCCCTCGCTTGGTTTTACATTTCCGAGGATAAGGTATATAACCCTAAACTTGGTAAATGGGAAATAAAAACTAAATTTAAGCGACTCACAACCAAACAATATTTAATTGTCGGACGTGGCGCCGCTAAATCACTTTATTCAACATACATGCAGGCATACATGTTGTTGATAGACACTTCTACAACCCACCAAGTGGTTGCCGCGCCAACTATGAAACAGGCTGAGGAAATTATGGGACCTTTCCGAACTGCGTTGAGTAGAGCAAAAGGACCTCTAATTAAATATATGGTTCAAGGATCTAAAATGACCGGGAATCTAACTCAGAAACAGTTATTGGCGTCAACAAAGAAAGGTGTCGAAAATTTTGCCACGAATAGTCTACTTGAAATACGACCTATGTCTGTTGATAAACTACAAGGTCTTCGCTGTAAGTACGCTTCTGTCGATGAATGGCTTTCTGGAGAAGTTCGTGAAGATGTAATCGGAGCGATTGAACAGGGAGCTTCCAAGAATGACAATTATCTCATAATCGCTACATCTTCCGAAGGGACTGCTCGTGATGGTGTCGGGGATACTATTAAGATGGAACTAGTTGACATATTAGAAGGACGATATTTCAACCCTCACGTATCTATCTGGTATTATAGACTCGATGACGTTCGAGAAGTTGCTTATCCTGAGTTATGGATGAAAGCAAATCCAAATTTAGGTGCAACAGTTTCTTATGAAACTTACAGAAATGAAGTTGAGCGTGCCGAAAATCAACCAGCTACAAGAGCTGATACCTTAGCTAAACGTTTTGGTATACCTGTAGAAGGTTATACATATTTCTTCGTTTACGAAGAGACTGTTCCTCATCGTCCACAAAACTTCGATGGTCTAGAATGTACACTTGGCGCCGACCTATCTCAAGGGGATGACTTCTGTGCATTCACATTCTTATTCCCTCTTGGCAGAGGTCGATACGGAGTTAAAACTAGATCATATGTTTGCGAATCAAAACTTAAGAAATTAACATCTGCTATGAGAAATCGTTATGACGAACTTATTGCTGAAGGAACTTTGATTGTTATGGACGGAGTCGTATTAGATATGAACAAAGTTTATGACGATTTAACGGCTATGATTTACGAACATAAATATGTGGTTTATGCCTTTGGTTATGACCCATATAATGCTAGAGAATTTGTCGAGAGATGGATTAGAGATAATGGTGAATACGGTGTAGAGAAAGTAATACAGGGTGCGAAAACCGAGTCCGTTCCTATGGGTGAACTTAAGAACTTAGCTATGGAACGATTATTGATTTTTGACGAAGAACTTATGAAATTTGCTATGGGTAATGCTATAGCAATTCAGGATAATAACGGTAACTACAAGCTATCTAAACGTCGTACAGATGAAAAGATAGATAATGTGGCTGCTCTTATTGACGCATGGGTTGCGTATAAACGTAATCTAGACTTATTCGGATAGAAAGGCTGAAAAGATACTATGAGTATGTTTACTGATGGTTTACAACATGCCTGGTCTATGTTTAACCGAAATGACACAACATCATTAACCGAAACACAACCCGTGTTTCAATTATCAACCGAACCTAGGGCTTTGAATCCAAACAATGCTATTCCAATGCGATCATATGCGAGAGCTTCAATCTCTTCTATGATCTTTAACCGAATAGCTATGGATGCAAGTGCTGTTAAATTTCAGCATGTTAAATTAGCCGAAGATAAGGAAAATCAAACGGTTCAATACGCATCATCTTTAACTAGATTATTCGAAGTTGAAATGAATATTGACCAATCGGCTACGGATTTCTTTCATGATTTGGTATATTCACTATTTGATGAAGGTGTTGTAGCTGCTGTTCCGATAGAAGCAACTCTAGACCCCACACAATCTGATGCATATGATATTAAATCAATGCGTGTTGGTAAAATCCTTGAGTGGTTTCCTACAAAGGTTCGTGTGAAACTCTATAATGAAGCAAAAGGAGATTTCTCGGAAGTTATTGTTCCTAAGAAAATGTGCGCAATTATTGAGAACCCATTAGCTAATATTTTGGGTCCTGATAATCCCACAATGAATCGCCTTATTCAAAAGCTTTCAATTTTAGATAAACAAGATATTGATGCAGTTGCTAATAAATGGAATATGATTCTCCAACTCCCAGTTCCTGTTAGAAATGACATTAAGAAAAAAGAAGCGGATGATCGTGTTAAAGACATTGAGAAGCAACTTCAAGATTCTAATTTAGGAATTGCATATATTGCTGCTGATGAAAAAATTACTCAGTTAAATAGACAAATCAATTCTAATCTTATGGATGAGATTAAGTATTTGACTGATGAATTGTTAAGCCAAATCGGTTTGACTAAGGCGGTATTCGATGGTACTGCCAATGCGGAGCAAATGCAAAATTATTATACAAGAACGATCGATCCAATTGTCACTAGAATTCAAGAAGAATTTCAACGTAAATTTATAACTAAAACCGGTTATACACAAGGTCATCGTATAGTTACTTATAACGATCCATTTAAATTGGTTCCTACTAGTCAACTTGCGACAATTGGAGATTCTTTGTTACGTAACAGAATTCTTACATCAAATGAATTTCGTGCTGTTATTGGCTATGGACCTATTGCAGATCCTATGGCCGATCAATTGTATAATCCTAATATTTCTGATGCTCGTCAAGATGTATCTATACCTGGGTCTGTCGGGTCCCCTGAAGGTTTAGATGATTACTCACAATATCCCCCAGAAGAGTACTCTGAATAGAACTTTCAAAATGGCGACAAATAATGATGGAGGAAATGTCGTATAATGGATAAACATCCCAAGTATGATTTCGCGGGTTATGTAACTCGTAACGACACTCGTTGTACCGACGGTGTTATTATTCGACATGGTGCGTTTAAAGATAATAACGGACAAAAAGTTCCTCTGGTTTGGTCACACGATCATAGTACACCAGAAAACGTAATTGGTCATGTTTTATTGCACCATGCTGATGACGGCGTTTATGGCGAAGGATATTTCAATAATACTCCTAAAGCCAAAAGTGCCAAAGAACTCGTACAACATGGAGATATCTGGTCAATGTCTATTGGTGCAAATCGTATTAAACGTACGCCCCAAAATGACGTTATCCATGGTAATATCTATGAAGTATCACTTGTTGTCGCTGGGGCAAACCCTGGCGCTGTTATTACGGAAGTGTTACAGCACTCCGATAATCCTAATGAAGGGGAAACTATTATAATGGAAAGTAATGAACTTTTACATAAAGCAAGCGATGTTTTGGTTGCTAAAGAGCGTGTAAGTCTTTTTGATCGTATTCAACACGCTGATGAAGGTGAAGCTACAAACATCATGGATGACGTTCTTGGAACTCTTAATGAAGACCAACAAGAAGCTGTTGCTATTCTTACAGAAGCTGCTGTAAATGAAGCACTCGAAAACTACGAAGATTCGGTTAATGAAGATTTTGATAAAGCAGTTGACGCACGTGTCGAAGAAGTATTGAATGAAATTGCTGAATCTTCTGAAGATGGCGACGATGAAGAAGAAACTGAAACTGAATTAGAACAATCTGCCCTAGGAGGACAAATCATGCACTATAATGCATTTGGACAAAATGTTAATGACGACACACAAATTCGTCACTCACTTGAAGCTGCTTTGAAAACAGCTAAATCTACTGGTCGCACAGTAAATCAAGTTCTTTCTGAAATGGAAGGCGGCGACACTCTTAAACACTCAATGAACAACATTGACAAACTTTTCCCAGATCATGCTCTTCAAGGTGGAGTACAAGTAATCTACTCACCTAACACTGCTACCGAGCATATTCTTATGCGTGTAACTAAAGTTCCAACAGCATTCGTTAAATCTATCATGACAGACCTTTCTGACTTGACTGACGAACAACTTCGTGCTAAAGGTTACATCAAGGGAACTGAAAAGAAAGAACAAATCATTTCTTTCTTGTCTCGTAAGACAGACCCACAAACAATCTATAAAAAACAATCAATCGACCGTGACGACCAAATTGATATCGGTCAACAGCTTAACGTTGCTGCATTCTTCAACCAAGAAATGCGTATTAAGTTGAACGACGAAATCGCTCAAGCGATCCTTGTATCTGATGGACGTAACACTGGTGACGCTGCTAAAATCAAAGAAGACAAGATTCGTCCAATCTCTAAAGACGAAGATTTCTACACAATCAAAGCCACTTACAACCCTAATTCACTTCTTGACGTATTCCAAACAGTTGCTGAAGAAAAGACTAAGATGCTTGGTTCTGGTACACCATCATTATACATGAACCCTCTATTCTTGACTAAACTTCGTTTCCTTCGCAACAAGAATGAACAATGGGTATTCGGCGGACAACAACCTGCTACTAAAGAATATCTTGCTTCATTGTTTGGTGTTGCTGAAATTGTTGAAACCAACTTCTTGAAACCAGACGAAATGATCATGGTTAATTTGGCCGACTACCAAATCGGTACAAACCGTGGCGGCGAAGTTAACACATTCGAACACTTCGATATCGACTTCAACAAACAGAAATACTTGATCGAAACTCGCTTGTCTGGTGCGCTTACTCGTGCTAAAGCTGCGGTATACTTCAAACCTGCTGCTGGATCTGCTGCTGGATCTGAAGCTGCTCGTACAGGAGTTCCTGGGGGATAATCCATGAAGTTTAGCGGAAAAGCTGGTTTTAGAATTGATGACGTAGAAATCGAACCCGGAGTCTACAAACCCAAAATAGTTGTTAAAGCTATCAAAGGGGATGTGCTAAGTAATGCTTACCAACATCAAAATAGCGACAAATCAACAATTGATAATGTTCGCATTACCAACCAGCTGTCAATTGTCGCTAATCAATTTTTACATGAACACATCGCAAATTTAACATACGTTGAATTTCAAGGGGTCAAATGGAAAGTCGAAAGTTTCGATATCCGACCTCCTCGAGTTGTTCTTAGTTTGGGAGGGGTTTATAATGAGCAATAGACTTGACATGCATAACATAATCCTGAAAGCTGTTGACAAAACCGGTGAGAGGTATAAAGTTTATTATAACCCACTCGCAAACGTAAAATTAGAATACCCTTGCATTATTTATCGACGAAAAGGGATTCATCAAAGACATGCTGATGATATTAGATATCATACGCATACATCTTACCAACTTACAATTATTGATAAACGTGTAGATTCTCCTGTTATAGAAAAACTACTTGAGAATCAATATTGTACTTATAACAATGAGTTCGTATCCGATAATATGAACCACACTATTATGACTATTAATTCTGGAGGAATTACAAATGGCTAAACTAGTATTTGACGAACTAGGAAAACGTTTTTATGAAACCGGTGTCTCTAACGCCGTTCTTTACCCACAAGCTGATGATGGCTCATATCCTAAAGGTGTAGCTTGGAATGGTATCACTGCTGCTAACGAATCACCATCAGGTGCTGAGTCTAACGACCAATATGCAGACAATATCGTATACTTGTCTCTAACAGGTGCTGAGAAATTCGAAGGTACTATCGAAGCGTTCTCTTCACCAGCTGAATTCGACGAATGTGATGGTATGAAAGAACTTTCTAAAGGTCTTACAGTTTCACAACAAACTCGTAAACCATTTGGTTTCGCATACAAATCAATCCTTGGTAACGACATCAAAGGTAATGACTATGGTTACAAACTTCACATCTGGTACGGATGTAAAGCTGCTCCATCTGAGCGCTCTCACTCAACTGTGAACGATAGTCCAGAACCACAAAACCCATCATGGAGCATTTCATCAACTCCAGTTGTTGTTCCAGGTGCTAAACCATCATCTGTATTGACATTCAACTCAACCACAACTCCTGCTGAAAAGCTTAAGAAAATCGAAGATATTCTTTACGGAACTGATGAAGCAGATGCTCGTCTCCCATTGCCAACAGAAATTATTGAGTTGTTGAAATAATAATTTAACATAGGAGGTACTCGATTATGCTCAAACAACAAGTAAAATATGAGGATTTCGATGGAAATACTCAAACGGAAACTCTATACTTTAATCTTAACCGTATGGAGTTGATTTCTTTCCAAAAACGCTATGGTAGCGAAAACATGGAAAACTACATCAACAAATTGATTGAAGAAAAACAAATCGAACCAATGTATGATTTGTTGAATGACTTTGTATTGACTGCTTATGGTGTTAAATCAGAAGATGGTAAACGTTTCATCAAGAATGATGAAATTCGTGAAGAATTCAAACAATCATTGGCTTATGAAGCTTTGATTGAAGACTTCCACGATGATTCTCGTAAAGTTCTTGAAAACTTCATCGCTGGTGTAACTGCTCATATTCGTGGTCTTAATACAGCAGCTGCAGGCGCAGCAAACTAATTAACACAATGGAGGCGTGGATTTTACTCGCCTCTTTTTGTTTTTTTTATATATATAATGTTTGAGGTGTGAATATTATGTCTGAGTTTTTAACTATAACTTTGGATGAGATTGAAATGTGGGATGATAGCATATCTCAATTTATTATGACAGAACCCAAAGAGGATATTACTTTTAAATACACTCTAACTGTATTAGACAAGTGGGAGACGAAGTATAAGAAAAGGTTTATCGATAATTCTGCCAACATAGAACAACATGAGATTCTTGATTTTATTGTTATGATGGCCGATAAACCGTTTGATATATCTCGTTTAACAGAAGCTAATTTTAGGGAAATTGTAAAGTATATGGAAGATACGCCAAGCGCTACAGAATTACCGAAAAATAATAATTCTAGTAGAGATAAAGAGTATCGCCGTAAGAAAATATTTACATCTGAGATAATTTATGCGATGATGGCTTTGAATCATATACCATTTGATTGGGAAGATCGAAATCTAAATAAATTGATTATGTTATTGAATTGTGTAGGGGCATTGCAAGAACCTCCTAAGAAAATGACACAAGCTGAAGCAATGGAAGAACATCAGGCACAAGTTCTTAGAAATAGAAAAATATTAGAAGAACGGAGGAAGCAGATGAATGGATAATTATATCGGTATTTCATACGATTCCACCATAGAACACTTTGGTATCAAGGGTATGAAATGGGGCGTTCGTACAAAATATGCTCGAGATAGACTCCGTAATTATTCTACTTATAGGAAAGAATTACGAGGGATTAAAGATGAGTATAAACTAAGAAAACCCACATTGTTATCTAAAAGTTTACGACGTAGCGGAGTCGCATCTTTAGGTTTAGGACTTATATCTAAGAATGCAGATTTTACCAACTATGGTATTAGCGCTCTTGCTGGTGGAGTTACCTTGGATGCTATGCGCGGATCTCACGGCGCCAAAAAAGATTACCAGTATAAAAAGAAACTTTTGAAGAGACAATACAAAGAATCTAAATCCGATTTGAAACGAGTAAAGAATAATGCATTAATCGAAAATAAAATTACTCGAATTGCAAATAATAAGCGAATTGCCGATGTTGATAAACAGAAGAAAATTATTAATGCGGCTAAACGCCTGAAAGGATAATTATAATGGAAATTCATGTTTCTGGAGATTTTGGAAATCTTGAGAAGTTTCTTAAACGACCAAGAACATCTGATCTCGATTCTCTAGGTAAGGCTATTGTTAATGCCCTTGAAGACGCTACTCCTACAAAATCAGGATTAACTGCAAAGTCATGGGGGTATCGAATAGTCACAACTTCTCGAGGTCAAGACTTAGAAATTTATAACACGCATATTAACGACGGAGTCAACATTGCTATAATTTTACATTATGGGCACGGAACAGGCACAGGAGGTTATGTTCCTCCAAGACCTTATATTGACAAAGCTATTGATTCTGTGTATAAAAAAGCTATTAATAAAGTTTTAGAAGATTATCTAAAATAGAAAGGTAAACTATGGCTGGATATGTAGATGAAAAAGTCGCCAAGGTCACCTTAGATAATAAAGGTTTTTCTAAGAATGCTGATGATACTATCTCCGCATTGGAAAGAATGAAAAGAGCCTTTAGTAAAGTCAATGGTAAAGATGCGACTAACAACATAGCCTCAGATATGTCGGAAATGAATAATACCATTTCTAATGCCACACAAAAATCTGAGGGTTTACTATCTCGCCTTAAAGGAATTTTTAACCGAAGCGCTCAGGGTATTGATATGTCTGGCGCTGGTCAATCTATTGATAGAATGAATACCGATATTGCTAGCAAAACTGCTACTACATCTTCTATTCTATCACGGTTGAAAGGTATTTTCCAAAAGGCAGATAACCATCAGGGGTTCCCGAACTCCATTAAATCTATCGATGGTTTAAATTCAAAAGTATCGGGGTTTGACGCAAGTCCCCTATCGAATGCTTTTTCTAAAGCAGCAAGTTCTGTTCAGAATTCGCTATCTATTATGGATATTGCCTTAGGTAATGTCCTAGGTGGAATGATTCAGAAGGCAATGAGCTTTACTGGCCAGTTCTTTAGAGGTTACGGTGATGGGTTAAACGAATACAAGAATAAACTTGGATCTATTCAGACCATTATGACCAATACCGAATGGGAAATTCCAGATAGTTCTGTTCGTATGCGTAAGGTTTCTGGTGCATTAGAACAACTTAATGATTACGCGGATAAAACCATTTATTCGTTTGCGGATATGACAAAGAACATTGGTACGTTTACTGCTGCTGGTGTAAGTTTAGAAAAATCTACGACCGCAATTAAAGGTATTTCAAACTTGGCTGCAGCTTCAGGTTCTGATACTAACCAAGCATCTATGGCGATGTATCAGTTGTCACAAGCATTGGCTTCTGGTCGTGTAGCTTTGCAGGACTGGAACTCTGTAGTTAATGCCGGTATGGGTGGTAAACTATTCCAAGATAGATTGACTCAAACCGCAGAGAAGATGGGTCATGCTAGAGACATGACCAAATCTTTCCGTGACTCATTGAAAGATGGTTGGTTAACCTCTGAAGTATTGTTGGAAACTTTGAGAGAATTCTCCGAAGACCAATCAATGCTTGATGCTGCAACAAAAGTTAAATCATTCGGTCAATTGGTTGATACCGTTCAGGAAGCTATTGGTTCTGGATGGGCCACAACATGGGAATATTTCCTTGGCGGATTTGAAGAAGCTAAAGATTTATGGACCAGCATTGGTGATATTGTTAACCCATTCGTTTCCGACGACCAAGGAACATATTATGACTCTGTTCTAGAAATTGAACGAAGTCTAGGTAACTATAGAAATGCCATGCTCAAAACATGGAAAGATATGGGTGGACAAGAAGCCTTATTCAATACAATTAAAAACAGTTTTGAAATTGTATTCGGAGCAATGACAAAATTCCGTGAAGGATTTCGTTCTGTAGTTGGCGATTATAAACAAGCTGCCACTGTATTTTTCGGATTTACAAAAGCACTTGAAAGTGTAACTAACAACATTAAGAATAATACATATCTTTTTACTACAATAAACGCCATCGGTAAGATGGTCGGTCAAACATTCCTAACATTAGGATGGATTTTCAGTAAAGTAGGTCAAGGTATTGCTTCTGTCGGTAAATCTTCTGGAAGTGTATTGATGCCTTTGAGAACCGCCGCAGATTCTATTGCTAGATTTATGGAAGCTTTGCGTTCTAATACAAACGCTCACTTAGTTTTCTATCATATTGGTAAGACAATTGCCAATGTGTTCAACATTATTATCACTGTTGGACGAATTGTTATCTTTGTTATTAAAGATATTCTTAAAGGATTCTCCAAATTTGGTGAAAGTAAAGGATTAGTAACTGTCGCTACCACATTATCTGATGTAACTGGTAAATTGCTAACATTTGTTAAAGCAATTGAGAAGTTTGTGTTGTCTTCTAATAAATTTGAACAAATTGGAGGAACAATCGGTAAGGTTCTTAGCGCTATCGGTAATGCGTTTAGCGGAGTGTTCTCTAAACTCAAAATGCTGGCAAATCCATTTGGGAATGCTGAAGCGATTTTCTCAGGCGCAGCAAACATTTTTAATAAACTTGGAAGTGGGCTTGCCAATATCATCAATAACATTGGATCCGTTATGTCTCGGGCATGGGATTCTTTAGTTTCTGGCGTTAAGGCAAGTTATGACGCACTGAAAGATGCTTTTGTATCATTTGATGTAGCCAGTATTATTAAGGCGCTCATTGGTTTATTCGCATTTGACAAATGGCTTAAATTTAAGAATTCTAAAGGTAGTATTGTTGACCTAGTTTTCGATAAATTTAAGGAAATGTTTGGCGATGGTAAAGAGAAGGCCACTGGATTGCTCGATGAAGTTAAAGGTGTATTTACATCACTTCAAGGAACTATCAACTCATTTGCTCAAGGAGTGCAGGTAAGTTCGTTATTAATGATAGCTGTGGCATTAGGTATTTTGGCATTATCAATTGATAGACTTTCTAAAATCGATATGAAAGATTTATCAAAAGGTATGATTGCATTGGGCGTTGCTATGCAAGGTCTTATGAGAATCATGAAAATTGTAACGGCTGCTCAAAATATTCCTAAAGGCGCCGCTACAACAATGATTGGTTTTGCAATCGCTCTCCGTATTATGGCATCCGCGATGATTGCTTTATCCAAAATTGATTCCGATAAGATGGACGAAGCCGTTGGTAGCATTCTGGTTCTTATAACTGCTATGGTTAAAGTGATGCAGAAAATGGAGAAAATTAAGAATACAGAAACTAGTATGGGCAAACTTATTGCATTTGCTATTTCTTTACGCATTCTTGTTTGGTCTGTAAAAGCTCTAGCCAAATTAGAACCTGAAAAATTGGCTCAAAGTATGACTGGCGTTCTTGTATTAATGTATGCTCTGGTTAAAGTGTCTAAATCAATGCAAGATATTAACGTTAGTCCTAAGAGCATGGGTGCTATGATAATATTCGCAACGTCACTTAGGCTCCTTGTATGGTCAGTCAAAGCCCTTGCTAAACTAGACATGATACAAATGGCAGCGTCTGTAGTTGCAGTTGCTGTTTTACTTAAAGCGTTATCTTCTGCTGCAAATTCAGTTTCAGAGGTAAAAGTTAAATTTAGTGCTATGATGGCACTTATATCATTCGCTTTATCTGCTCGAATATTGGTTAATGCGGTCGCAGTATTGGCCGATTTAGATATAGATAGAATGGCCGCTTCGGCAGGAATGCTGGGTATTCTTTTAGTTGTATTATCTGAAGCTACTGTAAACCTTAAAAATACTAAAGTTGATATTTCCGCCCTATTCTCTTTAATAACATTTGCCGGAACAGCTTATATTTTAGCAAAATCAATAGAAGTATTAACTAATTTACCTCTTAAGGAAATGATTGTTTCTGTAGGCGTTGTTGAAGTATTAATAGCGTCTCTTGTCGCTGCTGCTCGGGTGGTTAGCAATGCAAAAGTAAATATGTCTGCCGGACTAAGTCTAATTGGTATAGGGGCATCTATTTATCTTATTGTTCAATCTATGCTCCCTTTGGCAGTAATGCCTTTAACTTCCATTGTTAAGAGTTTAGGTACGGTAGCCCTTATCGCCGCAGGTCTTATTGGTGTATCATATATTATGAATTCTGTTAAGATGAATCCTGGCGCGATTGCTAGTGTTATCGTTTTGACAACTTCCTTAATGGTTATTGCCATGAGTCTTATGCAATTATCAACAGTAAACTGGGCTAGTCTTGCTGCTGCAGGAGGAGCCATTGCTGCTGTTATGCTATCCCTTGGTGGTACTGTTAAAATAATGGCAGGAAGTGCCGATAGTTTCCAAGAAGTTGTCGGTATTAAAACGGTATTCGATTCATTTGGAAATCTATTATATTATATAGGAACTACCTTAACGACTGTTGGAGCTTTATCATGGCAACAAATTGGTACTGCATTAGTTGCTGTAACAGTAACAATTGGTATTATGACTGGTATTGTAAAACTAATCAGTAAAATGAGTATAGATACTAGCGCGATTGCCGCTCTAGCATCAATGGCAGCCGTTCTTAATACGGCAGGTACGGCATTAGCCACGGTAGCAGCACACCCTTGGCAACAAATTCTTGCATCTATGGCTGCTGTTTCTGGAGTATTGTTAGCCGTAGCTGGTGTAGGTGTTATTTTAAGTAAGTTTGGTAGTATCGGTGGCGCCGCTCAATTAATTCTCCTTGGCGCAGGATTAATGGCTTTGGCTGTTCCAATTATGCTATTATCAACACTTAACTTAGTAGCTGTTGGAGTTGCTTTGGTGGCCTTAGCTGGTAACTTAGCTATCTTATTGGCGGCAGGTGCTTTGGCCAATCTTGTAAGTGGGGGTCTTGCTATATTAGCAGGTACCTTAATTTCATTTGGTGTTTCTGCTATATTAGCGGCAGCGTCTGTGTTAATAGCAGGTCTTGGATTCTTAGCATTTGTTATGGCGATTAAAGAATTAGTTGCTATAGCTCCAGCTGCATTTAAGACCATAGTTGACAGTTTTGTAACTTTAGTAACATCTCTTGCTGCAAATTCACCATTAATTGTCGCCTCATTTGTAAAAATGGGACTCGAAATGATTAATGGCGCTCGTCAGTTAATTCCTGAATTTATTAGATTAGGTTTTGATTTACTTATTGCTTTAATCGCTGGAATACGCGATAAAATGCCTGAATTAATTAAGACCACTGTAGAAATGCTTGTTGAAATGGGACGTAGTTTCATTGAAAACATTGATATTCTTCTACAAGTAGCTGTTGAATTAGCAACCAAATTCATTCAGGGGTTGGCAAACGCATTAAACAATGTTAAAGGAGATTTAATCCCTGCGATTACAGAATTGTTCCAAGTAATTGCTGAGATATTTACTGCTTTAATTAAAGGATTTATTGGTCCGGTGCTTAATGCTATTGCTGAAGTATTAACTCCAGTGCGCGATTTCATTATTACATGGGTACAAGCTATTGGTCCGATAATTCAACCTTTCTTTGAAGCACTTATGTCAACACTTAAGGCCTTATTTGAATCGTTACCTGGAATTATTCAACCATTAGCGGAAGCTATTATAGCTACAGTTACTGCTATTGCCGATGTTATTCGTTCATTAGCTGACACAATTATTGCTATTGTTGGCGGTATCGAAACCGTTGTAAATGGTATTGTTGAGATATTTAGAATTGTCGGTGAAACAATTAAATCATGGATTCAAGGTGTGGTTGATGTTATTAATGGTATTGCTAATGTTATTACTGCTACAGGTGATTCTATTCGTTACGTCCTAGAAGGCGTAGACAATATTTTTGTATCGTTCGGTAATAATGTTAAGACAACTCTAGAAGGTGTTAAAACAGTAGTTGAATCTGTCGGAAATGCTATTAAAACTGCTCTAGAAGGAGTTGGACAAATATTTGAATCTATTGGAAGTGCTATCAGGAACGCTCTTGATGGTGTTGCCGATATCATAAGAGCTGTTGGAGATGCTGCTAAGTCATTCGGTGAAGGTTTCAAATTATTTGGAGAAGGTGTTAAACTAGTTGGCGAACATGCTGCCACAGCTGCTAGTGGATTAGGTTCTCTTACTGCTGAAATTGCAAAACTTGGAGGGGCATCATGGTGGGGTAACCTGCAAGGATTTACAGAAGATATTGAAAAACTTGCTACGGCAACTACTAATCTAGGTCAATCCGCTCCAAGTATGATGACTATAACAGTAGCCTTTGCACAAATGTCAACCTCATTAAGTACGATGGCGGCTAGTGTTCCTACAGTCACTACATCATTTGATAGTCTAAGCACAAGTTTATCAACAATATCTGGTACTATAACTCCAGTATCTTCGGCGTTTATCGCTTTAGTTACACCAATCCAACAATTACAATCAAGTTTAACCGTAGTAGCGACCGCATTCATGGTCTTTGCTACTCAGATCACTATGGTTGGCACTTCTCTTCAATCTGTGACTATGGCATTCACAAACATTCAAAATGCCATCACAATACTGGGAACATCTGTTGGATCATTGCCTATAGTATTTGATATGCTCGGTACATCAATACTAAATGTTCAAACTTTATTATCTACATTCACCACATCTCTAACCACATCAGCTACTGGATTCCAACAATTAGGCGAAGCTGCTATGGTCGGTATGATGGCCATGAATACTTCGGTTATTGCCGGTATGGCCACAGTACAAGCTACTATGATGGCTAGTATTGCCGCATTATCAGTTGCTGTATCCGTTGGATTTACGCAAGTATCTGCTTCGGTTACTATGTCTATGACAATGGTTAATGCTACGGTAGCACAAAGCATGCAAGGAGTAATGTCCGTTATTCAAGTGAGCATGTCTGGTGTTGCTGCACAAATGGCTGCATCATTAAGTCAGGTCATGGTTACTGTTACATCTACAATGGCTCAATTATCTGCTAGCATCATGTCAAGCATGACATCAGTAAATGCTACAATTAGTAGTACGACTGCTCAAATGAATGCCACATTTACTCAATTCTCATCTACGGCTCAGTCTATTGTTACATCTTTGATGTCCACTTTAAATAGTACATTCCAAAGCGGTATGGCTTCTGTAGTATCTACTGTATCTAGTGGTATGAGTAGTGTAGTATCTACCGTATCTAGTTATAGTGGTTCTGCTAATTCAGCAGGTTATAGTGTAGGTTATCAAATTTCTGCAGGTGTTGCGAGTGGTATGAATGCTAATATGTGGTCTATTGAGAGCGCAGCCAATAGAATTATTGCAAAAGCAAGAGAGGCAGCTAGAGCTGCTGCCGATATTCATTCGCCATCAAGATTGTTTGCAAAAGATGTTGGTAAGTTTATTCCTCAAGGTATTGCTAAAGGTATTGATAATGAAATGCCTAAAACAGTTACCCAGATGAGCAAGACATTTAGCAATGGATTTGATGAAGTAGCTTCAAATGCTGTTAAACAGGGCGAAAATATGGCGAATGCTGTATCGACCGCTGTTAATAGTATTGGCGATATGCTGGATGTCGCTGTCGATGATATGAACTATTCACCTACAATTACACCTGTAGTGGACATGAGTAATCTCAACAAAGTTAATATGTCCGACTATTCTTTGGATTACAAAGGTAGAATTGCATCACCAACTCCGGTATACGGCGTTCCACAACCAGCTAACACATCCACAGTTGTTAATACAGATAATTCAACTAAAGAATATAGTATTAATGTTACTGTAGATAATGGAGGAGCTCCTGTAAATCCTAAACAATTGGCTATGCAAGTTCAAGAACATATTAAAGCATTTGACAACCAAAATCGACGCGCTAAAGGAGAGGAGGTATTCTGGTAATGGCACTTAAACCAGGTTATTTTTTAGTTAACAATGTTAACTCAGAAACTATGAATGTTTTCATTCAAGAACGTCCAGATATCCCCGCACCAAAGCGGAGAATTTCGTTTGTATCGCCTCAGTCATTTGAAGGTGAACTTGTATATGACGATGATGGATACGAAACAACGGAAATGGAATTAAAATGTTTCTATGACGGAAGAACTCATGGTGATAATCATGAGCGTATATCTTCTGCCAGAAACATTATTTACACTTTATTCAATCAAGGGAGAGGCGAATGGGTTTCATTCGTCCCTTACTTTGATGAAAATCACTCGTATCAAGTTATTCTTACAGAGTTGGTATTCGAAAATAAGTATTTTTACGACGGTTCTATTAGTTTCACTGTAAAGTTGAAATGTCAACCATATAAATACTTAAGAAATGTTAGAGATATTACTATCGGTAATGGTGGTACTTTAACTAATCCAACATTGTATACCGCAAAACCAACAGTGTCATTTAGTAATGTCTATGGTGATATAGATATTACTATTGGAAATACAAAAATGGGATTCCGTTCATTAAATAATGAAAATGTTGTTGTGGATTGCGAAAACTATGCTACGTTTACACAAAATAGAAGAGATATCCGTAATCTAAACAATAGAACTATGGGTAAAGATTTCTATGAATTGAATCCAGGACCTAGTAATGTAAAAATTGCTAGACCTGATGGTATATCTTTTAACACAACTTTAACAATCAAACCTAATTGGAGGGTTCTTGTATGAGACCTATATTATACGAACAGGACGAAAAACAGTTTCGTAGTAATGGTATTGCTATCCTCCATGACGCGGAGGAGTGTAAAGTTACCGAAGCTCGTAATGGTAAATTCGAGTTGGAAATGGAGTATCCTGTTCAAGGCGACTGGGCTACGGAAATTACAAAAGGTCGCTATATTTTTACTAAACCAAATGACTACGATGAAGAACATGCATTTCGTATATATGAAGTACAGTCAGATTTGGACCAGAATAAACTAACCGTTAAAGCCGTCAGCAAGACTGATGAGCTTAGCGGTAATGTTGTTAAACCATTTTTCGCGGGGAGTAAATCTCCTCTAGAATTATGGGATACAATTTTAGAAAATGCTGTTGATCCAGTTCAATATCGTTTTCATAGCGATTTAGTACTTCGTACAGATTACCAATCTGAGGAAATTTCGAATGTATTAGCGATTTTAAGTGGTGAAGAAAATTCAATAACGTCTGTCTATGGGGGAGAAATTAAACGGACGAATGATGAAATTTTCTTATATCGTGCTCGAGGCCGTGAACATGTCACTACGGTTCGTCCTCGTAAGAATCTTAAGAACATTAAGATTACTACTAATATGGACGGTAAGTTTACTCGTATTTTACCATATGCTAAATATACTCCTGAAGGTGAAAACCAAAAAGAAGTTATTGTCTATGGCGATATTGTTAAATCTGATCATTATGACGATTATGCGCAAAAGCGTATCGTTGCTGTTGATATCTCAAATAAATTTAAGGATGATAAACAACAGTTAAAAGAGCAGCGAAAAGAACGATTAAAAGCCGAAAAAGAAAACAATAGAGCAATTGATGCGCAAAAACGAAGAACATCGGAGGCTAATGCTTCTGCTCTAGAAGAAGAACGTGAGAGATTACGTCAACAAAAACACGAAGAACAAAAACAGAAACGAGCTCAAGCTCGTGCAGAATCTGTTTCACGACGTGGACAATCTTCTGGTCGTAGAGGTAAAGGTAACGCTGCCGCTAGATATGCTGAAGCTGATGCACAATGGGAAGCACGTGAACAAGAACGTGAAGCAAAATGGGTTCAACAAGAAGAAAATAGACGAGCACGTAAAGCCGCTTCTAAACAAGCAAGAGCAGAAAAGAGAGCTGCTCAAGAAGCAGAAAGAGCCGCTCGTAAAGCCCGTCAAGACCAAATCAAAGAAGATACAAAATTCGTTATTACTTCGGCTATGGTTTCTTCTGAAGCGTTAACATATTTTGATGAAAATCCAAATGTGGATATTCCTAATATCAAAATTGAAGTTGACATGGTACCTCTACAAGATACCACGGCATATGAACGAGCTATTATTAAAGCTCTTGTAGATATTCAATTGTGTGATACAGTAGATGTTTACGTTCCAAAATTAGATGTTGATATTACTCTTAAGGTATCTGAGATAGAGTATGACTCAATGCGAGAGCGTATACTTAAGATTGTTGCGACTTCTGACGGTAAGGATTCTTCTACCCTTGCTGATGTACAGCGAGCTGAGTGGAAAGATTTAACTAGAAAAGAAATTGACGCATCTGTTGATTATTTTAAAGGATCTATTAATACTATTATGGAAAGTGCTAATGGTAAAAATAGAAACTTTTATGGTCCTGACGAACCACCATCTGAAGGGCTAAAAGAAAATGATATGTGGTTCAAAGATATTGGTGGTGGAGAGACAGAAATGTATCGATATGACGGTACCCAGTGGGTTCTTGTCATGCCTGCCAATTTCACTGAGATGATCAACAATCAAATCGATGATATCATGACTGAAGTTTCTGATTTATTCGACCAATATGAGTTGAGCACTGAGCAACTACAGGACGAACTAGACCAAGTTAGTCAAGATGCCATTTCTGCGATAGCCGAGTCTGAAAAGACTATTCGAGAAGAATTAAAAACTGCTAAATCGAAATTGGCGGAAGTTTCGAATGACTTAAATACCAATAAAGAGTATATCTCAGGCAAGATTGCCGAATTATCTCAAGCACAGTTAGCGGACAAAAATGCTCTCATATCTAAAATTACAAAAGATATTACTGAACTTGAGAATGGTATTGTTAGACGATATTCTAATCTTAAAATTGGTACAAACAACCTTATTCGATTCTCAGACAAAATGTTGGATAGAGATTTTGGAAACTGGGATTTACATCCAACAGAAAAGTTCAGATTAGGCTCTAAAGATCTTAATGTCAGAGCAAGTAGCGGAGGCGGACCAAGTGATTTACAGTTTTATCCATCAGGAAATGCCGAGATTAAACTTAAACCTAATCAAGAATATACATTTTCATTCTATACAAAAGCGGATAGAGATATAAATATCACTGCTAAAATGTTTCATTCTGATCCTAGAGGATTTACATTTAGTCAAGATGGAACTGATGGAAATAATTCGCAATTAACTTCGATTAACGATTCATTATGGACGGCTACTCCTGAATGGAAGCGGCATTGGATTAAATTTAAAACTCCGGAGAATTTAGACCCTGACGATTTAAATTTATTTACATTCCGATTACAAAAACCTTCAATGGATAATAATAAAGTCTACGTATCAGCTTTTCAATTGGAAGAAAGTCATGTATTATCTGACTGGCATCCTAATGATGAGGATATTAGTGAAGTTGTGGCTGAGTATAAAAACACAATTGATAGAAACTTAGCACAATTGGAACAAACTATCGCATCTTCTTCAGTTGGCGAAATAAAAAATATTCGTTCATTGATTGATCAAACAGCTAACCGAGTAACAACAGCGGTTAGTGAGATTAATAGTATTAAAGGCGTTCTAGATACAACTACTTCTAAAATTGATTTAATACCTGGACAAATTAATTTAGCGGTATCTACGGCTAAAGAAGAATCAAAAGCTTATACAAATGCTGAGATTCAAGCTTCCGAAGGTCGTATTGTTCAGAGGGTTACTCAGAATGTTCCTGGAACTGTTGAAAGTTTGATTACAAGTAGTATTGTTCAAGAGTCTGGAAAAATACGTCAAGCCATAACTAGTTCAATGAATGAACTTGGTGCAAGTGTTCGTAATGATACACAGAATATTATAACGAGAGAAGTCGGACTTGTTAAAGAAAGCCTTGTTGATGTTGTTAAAAAAATTCCTAAGAAATACGGCGGAAGAAACTATCTTTCTCAAACAGATAGAACACAATATTCTGGTAGTTATACTTTAAATAGTAATAATTTCCAGACTATAAAAAGTTATAATTTTGTGGGCGGTAGAACTCTTAAAGATTTAGGCGTTCCTAAAAATGCTAAAATGATAATCCAATATCGTGTAAAATTCGATGGTAATGTCTCAAACGCTAGAGTTACACCTGAGTTCTATGCTGATAACCAATATCTTCAAGGTTTCCAAAATATGGAAGGCCAAGGTAATATCAAAGATATGAATATTTCTGGACAAGATTGGGTCGATAAAGTTGGTATTGTCACAATTAGTGATTATGTATGGTCTAAATCCAATCATATTCGCTTCCGTGTGGATAATTCCAATAATACACAATTCCGAGTTCAAAACTGTATTCTGCATACAGCAGATTCACCGGTCGATTGGGTTGCTGCTGTTGAAGATAATCTTTATGATACTGGTGGACAGAACATATTAAGAAACGGTGATTTCCAACTTAACATTTCGGATTTGGAAAAGTTTAAAAAGGACTTTTGGAATTTTGAACATTACGGCGGAGATAAAGGTGATGTTGTATTTGATTTCGGTAACCATGGCTTCGGTAATTTTAAACGAAAAGGACTCATCCATATTTACGGAACTTCAACAACTTATCACTGGCTAAATCAAACTGTCAATAAACTAAATTTCAAAAAAGGTGATATTGTTACTATATCCGCCGATGTGGCTAGAGAAGGTAGAAACTTCACTACTTGGGATAAGGGAGATTCATTATTTACATTTGAGTTGGTGTCTGTGAATTCCGCAGGACAAACCAAAAGATATTCTCATCATTTTAAACCATATGAAGATGGTCTTCGAGATATGTATTCTAATGAAAAAAAATTATATCGGGTTGGTTTCTCTTTTGAATTGGAAGATGACTCTGTAGAATTAAGATTCAAACTTGTTATTTTTCCTGGTAGATCCGTGAACTTCTACTTCACTGATCTACAAATCGAACAAACTAAATTCGTAAATGGATTTAAGAAAAATCCTTTGGATATTGACATATCTAATAATAGTAAGTTCCAAGAAGTTGTAAGTAAAGTGGATTTATTTACTAGAACTATTGGTGAGAGTGAAAATGGTATTCCTACCAAGATTGCTCAAATGGTTATGGATAGTAAACAATTCCAAACCACAATCACTAGTCGAGCTGCTGCAGGAACAAACCTTATTTTGGATACTGAGACTTTTGCGGGTGCTAAAACAAATTTCAAAGAAGGAATGGGTTATATGTCGCCTATCCCTGGTCTCTATGGTAAAAACGCATTTGATGTTAGTCTTAATAGAAACGAAAAAGATCCAAAAAGATGGATCGGTGTCACTTTACCAGTGGCCGTATCCCGTATGAATTATGGTGAAACTTACACTATTACCTTTAAATATCTTATCGACGCCTCTAAGGATGTGCCTGGAGAAAGTGCGTATTCTATAGATTTTAAAGACGAAAAAAGAGGTAAATATCACCAAATATTGTATTTGCGGTCAACAGATAATCGTGATGGTAATAGTATAAAAATCGGTGCTTGGACAGAATTTACTACTACATTTACAATTAATGAAACTCTTGTATTTGACGATGCGGATGTATTACCATTCCGAGTATATGTGGATAAAGTAGGTAAAATATCTATTTCGGATATCATGCTTGTTCGTGGAAATACTATTGGGGAGTATCTTCCAGCAACTGGTATATCTAGTACCATTGTTAAGCAACTAGCAAATTCCTACGCTATCCGTGTATTAAGTTCTGGTACTAATTTGGTTACTGAAATTAATGCAACACCAGATGGAGTACGCCTTAAAGGTAAAACAATTGAATTGGATGGCGACGCAATTATTAAAAATGGTATTATCAAAAAGACAATGATTGGTGATGGCCAGATTGGTTCTGCACAAATCGGCGAAGCTGTTATTAATAATTCGCATATTAATAATGTGAATGTTAGAAAAATTACCGGTCTAAGAGCAGAGTTTGAGAATTTGATGGCAACTACTGGTATTATCGATAACATATTCACCAGAGGGATTGATATTGGTGATAGAACTCGTTTAAGAGCAGCAAACGGAACACTATATGTCGATGGTCATCACGGAAGTTGGGATGGATCAAGTACAAGTGCCACTATTCGGACGAACGGACGATTCTTTGGACCAACTTGGTTTAATGGCAGGCAAACTGACGGTAATTATTACACCCCAGTTATGACAAATGCATGGAGAAATTACCCGCTTAAGGGCGACCAAAACGGAAATATTATTGTGTATGGAGTTAGAGGACTATTTCTAATAACTTTCAAAGGACAAACCGACTCTACAACAGGATCTAGCGCATATTTATACGTAAATGACGGTTCAAATATGGCGCATACATACTACGTTCCATTATACCAGGCGCAGAATCAATACAATTGGAGTAATGATCGTTTCTTTGGATAATAAAAATTAGATAGGATTAGAATTATGGATAAAGTAACAGAACGTTTAATTCAAGAAATGACGTTCGAACTAGGTCTCCTGAAAGCTCAGATTATTGAGCTTCAGGTAAACCTGGAATTAAAAAATGAGGAGATCGAAGATCTTAAAATGAATCGAGCAATCGACAACATTAAAGTAAATGAAAATATTATTACGGAGGAAATTACAAATGAGTAACTTTAAAATTCGTTCATACTATCCTATGTATGATGGTACTGGAAATGTCGAAAAGACATTGTTTGAATTGTATACCGATTCGCCCACCAATCTTATCACTGTATATTTAAAAGGTGAGCATAAACTCAACAATGCAAGTGATGAAAACGAATATGTTAAAAAATGTTTGCTAGCATTCCACAAAGAGTATTTCTCTGAAATTGAATTCAAAGAAACTACTAAGAAGGTGGACGAACTTAATGAAACAGTCGAACAAAAGAAATTTGAAGACCGTCGTCGTGATGATTTCATTTATGCTATGGTTCTTCATACCATTATGTCTGGCTCTATTGTGTATGGAGTGGTGTATCGAAAACTTGCTGGTCTTCTTGAGAAGGCTCAAGTAGGTAAGACATACAAAGCAAATGATATTGTCGTGATTGAAGATCCAAACCATCAAGAAATTAATGATGAAGGTAAACTTGTATTCGTACAATTCAATAAAGAATTTATATATAACGGCGAGCCTGTATCTGACTTTGTGAAAAACGGAAGTCTTGAAATGAACGGCGTAGGGGTTGCTTATCCACTAACTATTGGACAATAATGGAGGTTTAAATGATATATTTAGATACGCCTGTTACCATTATTGATGATGGTACAGACCGTTCTATTGGTATCAAATTCTCTGAACCAGAAGCTGGAGATGAGCAAATCATCTCTGGCGTTATTTTTAGGGCATCTCACGATACCAAAACAGAACTAAACGCCACATGGAAACCTGATAAAGGGACTCTTGTGGTCGATATCCCAAATAATCTAATTAATTATTCGGGGTATGCGAAAATTATTATTCCAAAAACAGCATTCTTAATCGATGCTATTACTATGAAATTGGATGTGTATTCTCCTAAAGATACTGATGGGGCAACTCGGGTGCACTATGGGGAAGATAAATACGCATTCGTGCGTGACTTCGATACAAATGAAAAGCAAATTTTCATTGAAGTAGTGACCGATATTGTCAATACTGATTTCATTCGAAGTCTTGTAGAAAAGATTGTGTCCGAGAAGGGTGTTGTCGACAAGGCCGGTACTGCTGTTGATACAGATACTCTTAAGAACGATATTGTTAATCGAGTATCTAAGATGATTGATGCTAAGAAGATCCAAGCAGAGATTACTAAGTCTCTAACCGAATCTCTCGAGCAACTCAAAACAGAACAATCAAAATCTCTGCAAAATCAGGAGAGTCGTATCGGTGAAATTGATACAAAAGTATCAGCTTTGAATGCTGAAACCATTAAGTCTGATATTCTCACTGCCCTAGACACTAAAATTCTTACAGCTAAGACAGATATTATCAATTCTATTGACACTGCTCAACTTAAATTGGATTTGATGACTCTTATCACTGAAACATCTAAGACTGATATTGCTGCAGCTAAAGAATACACTGAGACATATTTGAATAAGTATTTCGAAAGTACTAATTTTGCTTCAAATATTAATGATGCCATAACAGATACTCTAAACAATATTAAAGGTGATATTAATTCAGCATTAAAAGTGTCTAATGACACTAAATCAGAAGTAGAAACTTTAAAGGCTAAGGTCACTAAAAACACTTCAGATATTACTAGTTTGGAAGAATTCAAAACTAGTGTATCTGGAGCTATCGCGACGTATATTACAGACAATCTAACAAGTCAAAAGATTGTGGAAGTATTGAAGACTAACTCAGATTACGTCAATAATATTTTTACAGACATGACTTCATTATTAGATGGTAAATATGTCAAGAAGGCTGATGTCACTAAGGTTGATACTAAGGACGGGACTCAGGTGACTGTGGGGGACACATCATTCACAATCCCTAAAACAGATTCTTTTGCTAAAGAGACTTCCTTAGAAACTCTCAGAACAAAAGTTGGTGAAGTAGAGAACTCTATTTCCACTGCAATCGATACTAAATTAAGTAATGACGGAGACCATTATATTAAGAACTCTGAATTGCACACTGCTCTCCAAGGACTGTCGTCAAGTTCATCTTCTAATTCAGGTAATACTGCACAAGGAAATGATGTTGATACAGTCTACGGCGATAACTTCCCATATGACGATAATAACATAGAGAAACTGCAGGCTCTACCTGTAGGTGCTGTATATGTCGATCGTCTTAAAAAGAATGGCGCTATTAAATGGATTAAAATTAGGGCATATAACACTGGTGCTAATCGAGATTATGTTAGAGATTCCTGGAAAGTATTGTATGGAGACACTGGTGAAGTCCTAGCTCCAATAACACAAACCGTATTCGGCGGATCTAAGTTATGGTTCCGACGAGTTAATGGAATTGTGGAATTAATTTGGGGTGGTTTATCATGGGGATGGTTTGGTATTAAACGCCGCGGTGCTGTTGGATATATGGAACACCCATCAAACAGAAATAAATTCTGTTCTATTATTGCGCCTAATGCTTTACCGAAAGGTTTCTGTCCTACTTCCTCTAAAATTGGAAATATGACAAACGATGCCGGTGTTCCTTACGGTACATTCTATATTGGCGCCAATACTGACTCCCGTCAAATTCGTCTTCAATTCCTAGAAGATGTACCAAGAGATAAGGATATATCAGATATCCGTTTTGCAAATATGACTTATATTACAGATGAACCATGGCCAGATAAGTTCACATGGTAGGAAGGTTTTAAACTATGTTAAAAATTGAACGCTTCGAAACAGAAGAAGGTACTAAAGTTGCTGTTGTAGATAACAACCCATATTTCCGTTATGAATATCCTTATGTTCTTACGGAAGAAATGAAATCACAAAGCGACACTGAATTAGGTGAAGTTCTTATTGCTTTACTTAAGACCCGAGACGACCACTCATTGATGACTACTATCCTTGATGTGACTCTACGTTCTCCATTTATTTATGATTCTCAATTTGCTACTCTTGTAAACTATTTGAAAGAACCTGAATTGGGTGAATCATATTTCCCTGGCCAACAACTTAAACTTCGTATTCCAAATTATGAAGCTGAGGGTTGGGAAGGTGACTATGCTGTCGTTACGATCAACAAATTGTTGACAGTCAAAGAAGATGAAAAAGATGTGTATAAGTTATTTGAAAACTATCACAACAACGGTATTGTCGAAATTTTAAAGTGGCAAGACGTCGTTCATCTGAATCCTAACGACTTTAAAAATAAATAGGATTTTATATGAAGAAATCCGAAAAGATTTTATGGGTAATCAGCATTCTCTCATTTGTGGGAATGCTTACCCTTTTATATTACGTATTTATCTTGACGAATATGGTTGTATCATACAGGAATAACTATTATGAACTGCTGGATATTATCAGTCAACTAAATACTAAAATTCACTATCCAGGAGGTTAAATTATGTTAATCATTTCAGAAAACGAATTGCTACATACAGATAACTGTCAAGATGTTATCGAACACTTTGGTACTAAGGGTATGAAATGGGGTGTTAGAAAAACCAAAGCATACGCTAAGTCTTTTGTTCGTAATAAGTATAACGAATTACGTCATCCAATTCTTACTAATAAAGCCAATTTTAAGACTCTCATGAAAGGTAGAGTTTTAAATACACATCGTCGTTTAGATTATGTTAATAAATACGTAGATGATCGAATTGCTGCTAAAAAGAAATATAAAGAAGATAAACGAATTATCAACGAGAAATATTCTAAATTAGAAGATAAGATCGGTACTATGAAAGGTAGTAAAGATAAGATTGCTCGACTAGAGAATCGTAATTCTGAACAGCATATGGCCGCTCGTAAAAAGCTAAAAGAGCGATATAAAATGAGTAAGAAGAACGCCGGTGGTAATTATAAAGACGCTGGTCGGGTACTTTAATATGAACACTAATGATATTATCCAACACCACGGTGTTAAAGGAATGAAATGGGGTCAGCGTGCTGCTAGAAAAATATCTTCTGGGATTGGTCATTTGAATAATGGTTGGGACCGTTTTATGGGTGGTGTGGACAAATTAAATAAAGCCTATGCCAATACCCATAGAGGAATGCTTGATGATTATTCTAATCAGAGAAGATATAATAATGCCGAGTGGAAAGCCGTGCAAAGGAAAACTCGTAAGCATGCATTTTCTCCGTTAACAAAGAAAACTCTTCAACGTCAAAAAGAAGAATACGCCAAACTCAAATCATATAAAGACACAATGCGAGATATTGATTATCGTCGTAGAGAGTCTAGTCCTAACTATCGAGAGTATGTTAAGAAAGAACATCTTGCAGAATACGATAAGTTGAAAAAGATAACCCGTAGATATCGTCCTCAATGGGGCAAGGGATATGATGACTGGGGTAAAGCATACGATAGACAAGTTAAATTGACTAAAATCGGTATGGATCATCACTATGCTAAAGCGGCTAAAGCATACAATGATTATATTAATAAATAGAAGTACGGAGTCTACATGGCTCCCTCTTTTTTCGAATTTCAAAAATTTGCCCGGGTGTGATTTTCATCTCAAATTCGCATTTTTTACAAGTCCTATAATGAAATAAAATTTATAGGAGGTCATCATCATGACTAAACAAAATACACTATCACTTAATCAAACTAATATGGTTCAATTAGCTTATATGCTAAATGACGCAGAATTTGGAAAAATGTTAGATGAACAATGTAAGATTGTGGTTACTTATTCAAAAGCTAACCTACAAACTATTGAGTACATCAAGGCATTGTACAAACGCTTGCGTCGTGAAGCAAATGCTGTTATTGAAGCTGTTTCATTTGAAGAAATCGTAGATAGAACTAACAAAATGTTTAAGACACATGGTCGATTGATGGAAGTAAATGAATCAATTATTGAGGGAATTAAGAATGATGAAAATGTTAAAGATGCATTTAACAAACACGTAAAAGAACTCACTGTATACTTAGAAGAACGTAAAGGTGAATTCGAAGAAATCGTGGAGTTTTATAAATCTTTATAAAATCATCAGAGGGTTAATTCCCCTCTCTTTTTTCGCAGAAATTACATGCGCTATAATGAAGGAATAAGCCAGAAGAATATGCTTAGTAGGTTTTAGGAAAGCATCCAGAAATGGAAGTGCGGTGCGATGCCGCATATTCAATCCTTCGTTTTTTTGAAAATTATTTTAGGGAGGTTTGCTATGCCTATTAGCAAGAAAAGGAAAACGACAAGAAAGACCGGACGTAAGTTCGGAGTTACTAAGAGAATGCCAAATGTACATTCTCTTCTTTTTAAATACATCCATGCATATTACGATGAGAAGATCGAGGAGTATGTTGTGTATATTAACTTGGTGGCTAATGACGTACCAGTAATTATGTCAGGTTTCATCGACCCAGATAGAAGTTATTTTGAAGGTATAAGATTGCATAATCCAAAACCAAAGAAAGGACATACTGCTCAGACTGTATATATCTCAAGAAAAGATGCGCCAATGTTCTTTGCTACAATTAAGGCATATTCTCACACGGTTGCTGATATGTTAGACGTAGGAGAAAAAGTACCGATACTTGACGTAAATAATGAGGGAGAATATTTCCCCGACAAACTTATCAATGACTATAGGAAGTTAACGTAATCCGCAGGATTTACACACCCTATAATGAAATAAAAATATTGGAGGATATCAACATGATGACAAACAAAGGATTTTTAGGTTTGGTGAATTTCGTAGACACACCACTCGAGGTTAAGGAAAACGACAAATTTATTGTTAGTTGCCTTAAAGGAGCTGGTCAAGGTACTATTGAAGGTTTACTGACTGTAGGAACTGCTGTTGTTGCATTATCATTATTGGTACGACACACTAATAAAGAAGAATAAGATTAGGAGCTTAAATGCTCCTTTCTTTTTTTTGATTTTATCAAGCTCTTCATAAATAATTATTTTAAGGAGGAAGCCTCAACGTTTATTGTCAGTTCAAATATATGGAGAGTTTGATTAAGTCATTTAAAGGAGGTATACATATGACTTTTATTTTAACACTTTTATCACTAGCAATGATCACGGAGATCATTAGTATTTTACTTAAAGGAGGAGGTGATGACGATGAGGAATGAACCTATCAATTTTCTGACTAGACCAGATTTGATGGCGATGAAGTCTAACGATATGTTACTCTTATTTATGTTCAAGAGTATTATTATGGATTATCCTAGACTAACGGACTTAATTGATAAGGCTGCTACAAGCTTATTTATCCTGCACGCCGAAGAGGCTATTACTATTGAAAATGAGGAAATCAAGGAAGATTTCATGTTTGTTAAAGAATTCTTCTTAAATAAATATGCTGCTGATGTATCGAAAGATTTACTAAACGCAATGCAAAATCCAGTAATTATTCAGGTACAATATCAAAAAATGGCGGACGCATTTAATAGTTTGTAATCGCAGTATTTACACATCCTATAATGAAATAAAATTTATAGGAGGAACACAACATGTTCAGAAAAATAGTTAGAGAAATTGGATTTAGATTCTTAGCGTTATACGCTGTTCTTGAAGAGGATTATGTAAAGAAACTCGAAAAGCAAGGGTATATCGACAAAGATTCTGAATTTCATAAACGTCGTTTAACTACAGTTCAAAACGTGTTACGAAAACTTCGTAATGAGGGATTTTAAAGGAGGAACACATAATGAAAGACTTATGGGGAGCAATTAAAATGCTGATTGGATTAAAAATACTCAATTGGATTTTTGATATGTTTAGATAGACTTAGGATACTTATGTATCCTCTTTTTTTCAGAAAGGATAAAATTATGCCAATTAAAAATGTAAAACTTAACGATAAAGAACTCGAATTGTACACTCTTATTTATTCTAAATATTCTAAGGATATTAACCGACATCACGATAATAGACAACTACAATGTCTATTTAATAGTCTAAGACGTCATTCTGTTGTTGGCGGATGGACTTTGTTGACTGTAGGATTTTTATCAAAAATTATTAGTCATCATTTCAGACGTCGTTGTATCAACATCGATAAGCAGCTTGTTGAAAAATTGAACAATGATCCAGAAATCCAAAAGATGTTTGAATTGGAGGAGGCTGAAAATGTATCTGCTGAATAATGATAAGTTAAAAGACCGTAATACTTTCTGGACATGGCTATTTTTCAATAAGAAACTGAAGGAGGATTGCAAAGAAAGCATTCCTCTTTTAGTTTCAGATATGGATAAAGTTAGTCGTGTAGAAGCCCGTGCTCATGAGATAAAAGATATTCGGTCCGAAATTAAAATGGCTGATGTACAACACTGTATGAAAAATCTATATTTGTACTGTATTAAAGCAGCGTATACTTCGTCACGTCTATCCAACAATCAGGTAATAGATATTGTTGTTGGTCTACGCGTATTAGACAAAATTTTAAGTGAGTAAAGGAGAAATTAAGATGTTTAAAAATATGTTTAAAATTGAAGGTGTGGAATTCGATGACAAAGATATGCAAGAAGCATACTACCGCGGACAAGTCGATGGTCGTGCGAATGAACAAATTAAAGGGGCTATTGGTATGGCTGCTACAGGCATCCTTACCGCAGTGGCATATCTTATCCTTGGTCGACGAAATACGAAATATAATCGCGAACTTAATGAAGCGATTGGGGAAGAAGGGAAACTAGGAGAATCTATGTTTCTTAAGGACCAAAATGACGAATTGCGCAAGATTTTTGGAGATGACTAATGGAACCAATTCATAGATTTATATTTGAGATAGACGGTAAAGTGTATTCTTTTCAAGATGTTACTATTTGGGACGAATCATCTTACTATTGGTTTACGGGAGAATATTTCGAGAAGAAGATTGGCGTTACTATACCATATTATCAACATATTAGGAATACATGTCGATTTGCGAAGTTGACAATGCCTCCTAAATGTAAAACTACATTTATTATAGGCGGAAAAGTTCATGAAGATTACTATCTAAAGAGTATGAATTTTTGTAAATCAGAAGACGTATTTCATACTCCGTATATTGTATTACATTTGTCAAAAGTGAGGTAAATATGATAGGAAGATTTGTTGCGCAGGATTTTCCTAGGCTATAATGAAAGGAAGGTAAAAATATTATGGATAAATTATTTATGGCTATCTGCTACGATGGCTTGGATATGAAAATCGAGGAGTATCAAGTTAAGATTGGTCTCGCCGAAACCGATGAAGAAGTAATGGACTTAAGTCTAAAACTGGCAAAACTTATTGCTATCAAGAATGAACGCGATAAAAATAAGATTAAACCAGAAACTATTCTTAAGACTATTGTCGACGTCATTGGAATGGCAGGCATTCTTCAATTTGAACAAATGAATATCATCACATCCAAGTTATGGGGCGTGGTGTCAAGTAAATTTTTCAAATAAAGGGATTACTTATCCCTTTCTTTTTTCTGTGAGGAGGTAAAAACATGGGAGAAACAAAAAATCCAATTTTAAAGAAGTATGTTAAACGGATTGATGAAAACCGTTTTAAAATTGAAGTATCTACAAATCTTCAAAAAATTGGTATGCAAGGATACGAACGATATACTAGGATGTCCGATGAGATTCAAAAAATTGATCCAGAAATTCTACACGATGAATTATCAATATTTAAAGCAGGTATTATCACAGAGGTAACTCCGTTACAATATGATATTCGTAGAGACCGATGGACTTACACAATTTATGTGTATGGTGTATTTAACAGAGATCTGACACCTAAAGAAATTGTCAGAAATTATTATTTGAAAAGGGAACACTAATGTGGGATAAAATTAAAGATTTACTAAAATGGAACTTACCAGATGTGTTATTCGCGATAGCAATAAGTTTCTTATTTTTATGTGCAGAAACAATTGGTTTTCTTCTAATGTTAAACTTGGTGAGTACTATGGGGTTATTGGGATTTATGATGGCATTTACTGGGATGTTATTCATTTTGTTTATATACCTATTTATGATGGTATCAATTTGGGAAAATTTATAAAGTGAGGTAAATATGGCTAAACCTATTGTTAAAACGTCTGCCGAATTCAAACAGACTATTATTGATATGATTAAAGCGATGCCGCTTGATGACTTTTTGTTAATTCCTAACAATGAAATTGACAAATATATTACTGCATGGACCGAACCAGATGAATCTGGTAATAGTCCTGCACAAGAAGACTACAAACGATATTTTCAATTCATTATGACTATTCCGCCCGAGATGCATGTGGTTGATATGGATCTATATTACTTTCGAGTTGCTCGAAAGATTATTGACACCATGTTGTTGACTATGTTGGATACATCATATTACAAGACGATATTTGGAACTGCAGATGTTATGCATGAAAACTATCAACTCTTGTATGAATTGATATCTGAAACGGCTGACAAAATCGAAAATGACCCAGACAATCGTAGAGCATTTATGAGCGCTACAGAATTGCGTAAGGAATTCGAAAAGTACTACGAAAAAGTTCTGGAAGAAAATAGTGAAGAAGAGGGTTGAACTGATGAATTCTACCAAAGAATATACCCTAGTGTTATCTAAGGAAGAGTTCTATGACACGGTAACTCAAAACATACTTAATTTACCGTTAAAAGAATTATTCTTTATAGACGACTGGTATATTAATAGACTCATTCGAAATTGGACTAAACTAAAATTCGAAGAGGATTATAAGAGATATATATTTGGTTTGTTAATGGTGTCCGATAATACGGAAAAGTTAGATAGTCAATTGTGTATTTGGAATATATCTCGGAATATGGTGGATGAGTTAATTGCTTCATTAGCGGAGGGATTTTACTACGATGAGATGGAGAGTATAATGGGGGAGAACTTATGGTTCGAACCATTTGCACATCCAAAAGAACACGCAGTTGATAAAGAACACATTAGATATTTTTTAGACGTTGTAGACACAATCTATAATCGAGTAGAAACTAATAACTGGGACACTTTGACTTGGTTACGTTATTATTTAGGAGAGGACTATTTAGTATGAAACAACACGTTCGTCTTGAAATGGACTACGAACAAATGAACCATTTGGCAGATAGCTTTTATGCAAGCAATAACGGAATTGAAATTGATGTTCCGAATTCAAATGTGGTTATTCATTTTATTAAAAAGGAGGACTAATATGCGTCGTATGGGGTATACACCGAAAATATATATTGTTGAATTGTGTGCATCTGTGTTCCATTATAAGTGTGAATTAGGTTATTTTGACTTCGGTGACGATACCTATCCTAGACACTACGATCATAGCATCAGAACAGATTCTATGGCTATTAGCAAATTTTGTAAATACAGATTAAAACTTATTTACAATGAAATAAATATTGTTCGACAAAGAAAAGGACTTCCTCCGGTAAAATATATGGCTAGCCGTGAGGAATGTCTTGCTGGATTATAAAAATCCGCAGAAATTACATAGCTTATAATGAAACGATAAAAATAAAAGGAGGACATCATCATGTCAAAAGAAAATGTTTCAAAAGAAATCAAGGAAGTTGTAGACACTTCTAAAGAGGTTGTAGATACAGTTGCTGAAGCTGCTGAACAAACTGTAGACGCGGTCACTGAAGTGACTCCGGTTGTGGTTGAAGAGAAGAAAGGTTTTTGGGAAACAACAGCGGAAATCGCTGCTCACGCAAGACCAATCGTCAAGAAAATCGTAATCGGTGCTACCATTGGACTCGTCGCAGGACTAGTATTCAATGCTGTATCAAAACCTGCAGAAGAAGAAGCTGTCGCAACGGAAGGACACTCTGACGAAAACATTCTTGAAGGTGATTTTACTACCAACGAAGAATAATAAGTTTCATAAGAATACTGAGAATTACTCTCGGTATTCTTTTTTAAATTTGAAAGGAGAAGCTAGTGAAAACTTTATTTGGTTTTTTGATTATGTTGTTATCAGGTGGATTGTTATATTCATTGGCGTATACGGCTATGGTATATTACTTTGGATTTGATCCGCGAATTGCAGGATTTGTGACTGGAGGTATTGTTGGGTTAACCCATTATGTCTGGGGATATACAACAGGCGAAAACAAAACTAGCGAATAATTTTATGGTTATTTTAGAGGACTACGGGGCGGTTAAAGTTGAAAACCGCAACCACACTGTAACATTCTATATTCCTTTAGATGGTCCTCGAGATATTTTACTCGCGGATTTCGCAACGGAATTAAATGTGTATAATGATAGAATGGCATTTGAAGGCGAACGCTTTACAGCTATTTCTGGAGTTCAGAAATATATGGCACAAGCAGACGCTAAATGGATGGCTAAAGTAGAAGGGGTCAGGGAATGACAAAAACAGATTACAATAAGGTGAAAACTAAGGTGAAACCTCTTGATGAGGCAAATGAGATGATGGATAAACATATCCAACCAGTTGCAAAGGGTCGGGTGAAAAAATCCGGGGTTGGAAAATGGCTCGGAAATGTCTTTTTCGGAGAAGAAGGATTCCGTGGTTGGTCAGGACATATGTTCTACGACGTAGTTGTACCTAGTATCCAGAATGGACTAGCGGATATGGCTACAACGGCTATCCAGCGCGCTATTTTTGGACAAGATTATATCCATGCTCGAAGAACTACGCCAAGTTACTGGGGTCGTGGAGTAAATAATGTTACTCGTATTGACTCTTGGCGAGATGCAAATCGTCAGGACTATACACAAAGCTATGCCAAACGCAATCGTAAGGCGTCGAATTATGTTGAAGAAATCATTTTCGACACACGTCAGGATGCGCAAGAAGTATTTAACATCATGCTTGCTAATTTGGATGCGTACGGCGTAGTGACTGTTGGGGATTTCTATGAGTTATCTGACCAACCGTCTAAATTTACAGACCAATCATTTGGTTGGACTATTACTGGCAACGGACAAGGCCTACAAGGCGCTCGTATTGTTGCTGCTCGAGGTGGAGGATTTAAAATCCAATTCCCTCAACCTGTGGAGGTTTAATGTTACCTGAAGATTTTAGTGATCGAAACAAATTAGGTAAAGAGTATTATATTGCTCTAATGGAAAAAGATGAATATGAGAAAGAGACTGAATCTCAGAAACGTATTCGTTTACTTCGTGAAAGAAAACAAAAGTTTAATAAAAACTTAAAATCATTTATTGGAGGAAAGTAAAATGAAAAGCTGTCTTGGAACTTTATTCTTATTATTAACACCACCATTTGGTTGGGTTGTTCTTGCTTACATTTGGGTGAAAGGAAAATAATATATGCATGAAAGACTACGAACTTTCCATGTCCTGTGTTATATTACACAATGGAATCCACATTGATACATGGTATGATATCGAACATTACGAGATAATCAATAACTTATATTTAATTAAGTATAATGGTAAATGGTATAATTTCGATAGATCCACGTATCGCATCGGTTATTTCTGGATAACTCCAGATGTACTAAAACAAAACGAAACTAAAGAAGAATTCATCAACAAAAAGATTGATGAAGTATATTTACAAATTAAAAAGGAGCTCGAAGGTGAGAATTAGAATTTATCCTAAAATCGGTGGAGTTCGACCAATGTTATTTTCAGAGGTCAACAACCTTACTCTTAACAAAGAAGGAAACAAATGGTCTTTAGAATTTGATCACATTGATCATATTAACAAAGACAGAAAAGTGATGGCGCATTCATACTTCACAAGTGAATCTGCTATGGCGTACACAATTTTAGATGAAAAATAAAAGGGGTAAGTAAAAATGAAATTTGATTTAAACGCAGTAAAAGCTACCGCCAAAACAACTTGGGTTACAACTAAAATCCTTGGTAAGAAATACGCGCCGGTTATTTTGTTAGGCGCAGGTCTTGTTGGATACGGATATTCTGTATATGAAGGTATCAAATCTGGTAAGAAACTTGAAGCTACCAAAGCAAAATACGAAGAAATGGAAGCTGCTGGTGAAGAATTCACACGTTTTGATGTTGTAAAAGATATTACAAAAGACGTAGCAGTACCAGTGGCTATCGCAACAGCATCTACAGCATCTATTATTTTAGGTTTCGCAATCCAAACAAACCGTCTTAAAGCCGTATCTGCAGCTCTTGCTATGGTTACAGAAGAACACGCTCGTTACCGTCTACGTGCTAAGACAGTCCTTGACGAAGAAACATTCAAGAAAATTGACGCACCACTTGAAACTAAAACTGTTGAAGTTGATGGTGAAGAAATTGAAGTTGAGTCAATTGTTCCTAATGAAGGTGATTTCTACGGAATGTGGTTCAAGAAATCACACAAATACGCTTCAGACTCACCAGAATATAACGAAGGCGTTATTAAGGAAGCTGATAACATCCTTACAGAACGCATGATGCGAAAAGGAATGTTGACATTCGCTGAAGTATTGGATATTCTTGGATTTGAAGTTCCTAAAGCAGCTCTACCATTTGGTTGGACGGATACTGATGGGTTCTACCTAGAATGGGATGCTCATGAAGTATGGAACGATGACAAACAAGAAACTGAAATCCAATTCTATGTACGCTGGAAACTACCTCGCAACCTATATGCGACAACAAATTTCCATGATTTTGTTCCTAAGAAAACTAGAAAGGAATTGAACTAAAAATGAATACACCTGTTAAAGTATTATTGGGTATTGTCGGTGCGGCTGGCGTCGGATATGGCGCTTACCGTATTTACAAATGGTGGAAAGAAGAAGATGAACTCGAAGCTGAAGGATTGACTTACGAAGAACTCGTTGAACAAGCCGAAGCTAAGAAGACTGAAGAAAAACTTGCTGCACAGGTGGAACGAGAAGAAGAATTCGCGGAACATATCCGTGAAATCGACGGGCTTCCTAATGACGGCCTTGACTGGTATCGTACACCGGACGATGATATTCGTCGAGAACTATCTCCATATGAGAAACGTTTCGGGGTTGACTATAATCCACTGACTGAGGAACTTATCCAAGAACAAGACATGGACGGAAACATATTCGAATACGTACAAAAATTCAAGGAAGGGAGCAAACTACTAAACCACCGTGATAACATGTTTACTGCACGCTCGGTTATTAGTAGCACACAAGAAATGACAGCTCAAATTAAGTCTTTAATGGCAAACGATATGGAACATGACCGTCGTATTTATGATCAAAACACAACTGAAATCTATGACTACTGGCGTGCACTTGTGATGGAACGCTATGATATCCAAGATGAGCAGCTGCGCGATAATCTTGCCGTGTTATTCTCATGGGAATACATTCCTATTAAAGAAAATATCGGCGATAAGAACATGCGTGAAGATATTATCCGTGACCGTACGGAATACTTCGGTGCTGGTACAATCCATTCTGATTGGGCATCTATTGGCGAAATGATTATTTACTACGCTAAGCAACTTGACTTTGCGACAGGTAAAGCTGGAACTACTGAACAATTCGCAGATATGATGGTTGAGACTTTAGGTCTTGACTTAGAATCTGACTTGGATCCAGTAATCAATGACACCATCATTTCATTCGTGGAACGTCACCGTCTTGGTAAACCAAATACCGATGGTACTTATGGACTATTCCATATTACGGAAGAGAAATACAAAGCTGCACAAAGCTTATGGCACGAACACAATTATCTAATTTCGGATATTGTTGACGAACGCTTTATGCCAGAATTCCGTATTGAGTATCCATCTAAAGAAGAAACTAATTGGCTAGGAGAATAAAATGTTTAAACAACTTGTGAGTTTATTTCTGTTAAAGACAGGATTAGTGAGTGGGCATATCAAGAATCGTCTAGAAGAATATGTCGAAAGTGCGCGTGTTATTCTTTCTGATTGGAAGGATTATCGTTGGAAAGTATGGTATAAAGAAATGCCATATTTTGACAAAAAGTTATTAGACTTCCAGAAATTTACTGATGGTAATTCGTGGAAAGTTATCCAGTACCATATGGATAAGACTGCTAAATATGTTGTTGGTGATTACAATGTATTATTCAATCGTACTGGTAGAATTCGACATCTATTGGATTTCTCTGCAGGTAACAACTTCCTAATCCTTTATAAAAAGGGTTGGGATTTACCGTGCATCTGTATTCTTTGGAACGCTCCTGATGGAAGTAATAATGCTGAACTATATAACCGTATGTTACATTTCGCATTGAATGGTAATACTAAGGAACTAGTTAAACTTGTGAATATGTATTGCTCAGTATATCCTATGTTCTCTATGATGCCACTCTCAGAAAAATCCCAGAGGGTGTATACATTCGGAATTCAGGAATATACTGATGGGGTTATTAATGATGGCCTTTATGTGAAAGAAAATGAGGTGAAAGGAAATGATAAAGGGAATTTTGTCATTCTTTAGTGGATGGGAAGGTTCTGAATATGAAGTAAAAGCGAGTGGGATTAAAACTCATCTTGAAAACTTTACAAAGACTGAGTCATTCTCACCAAAACTTGCTAGATGGGCTGATATTTACAATGGAGTTATGTTAAAACATAACATTAAAGCTCCTAAATTGAATATATTCGTAGCTACACGGTATAATCTCATGCAGGATACTGAGAATGGAGGGTATTATCCCTTCATTCTTATTTCCGAAAAGCCTAAAGACTTGCGTGTCCTCATATTCCAAAGTATCAAAGAACAGAAGTTATTCTGTATGGACATGCTACGGGATAATTTGAACTTCGATAAATACATGGCTAACTCAATTAGCGAGGGTCGATTTAAGATGTTCAGATTTAAATTGGATGATGAGCATTTCACAGGTCATCCTAATGTCAAAGCAAGACTATATTCTTTAGATAACTACTTTTTGGATTGCATCTTTGGTTATATTCCGTTTGTAGCTCACAAGCCCGATGGAACAGAACTACATATTCACAACCACTTCCTCTTGTCTACAATTAAAGAGGAGAATGCATTTAATTATGATATCCTACAAAAACCAAAATGGATTGAAAAATACGAAACAAAATTGAATGGAGAAGATTACAAATGAGATATTCACTAGATATTACCCGCGTACCAGTCATCAAAGTTTCTGATTTCGAGGAACAAGCTAACGACCTAACCCGATTGATGAACAATGCACAAATCTATACTGCTGAAGACCAAATGCTTATGTGGCTTGATGGTATTTTACGTCATCTTGGTAATGGTGGAAATGTAACCGTGGCAAATTTACGAAGAACTGCTGGTCTTGAGGTGGAGCCTCTTGACGAATTCTTTGGTTGGAACCAATCTATTTCTCTACAACTTAAGGTAGACGAAGACCATACAATCAAATTCCCACTAATCCATTTGCGTCGTTTGACTCCTCCTATTTATCCAGAAGAGTTGAACTGGTCAGCATTCGACACAGTTCGTCGTGAAGGTAAGGCAATTGATAATTTCGATTATTACAACGAATTCATTTCCGACATTCAGAAAGTTCATAAACTAACTGATGAGCAAACTCGTCGTTTTGTTGCCGGTGAACAATATTGGGAGGTTGAAGTTGATGAGTGAGGAAATTATCAAACCAGAAACTGTTGTAGAAGTATCATATTATCATGAAAAATTTAATGATAGGTACTTCAATGTTGATAGATGTGAAACTGGAGCAGGATTTTTATCAATCGGCCATTGGGTTCCCAACAAAAATGAAGAAGGCAAAACCGTATACGTTATCACAAACATTGATCTGAAACTAATTAAGGAATTTAAATTGTTTCGCTCATTAGAAGAATTTAATGGGTATCTTGGTATTTATCATAAACCAACATGGCAATATGAAGGTGATATTGTGCCTAAATGGAATGTTGGTAAGAGATACGAGATTGAAATTGAGTATTTGGATAAGGATAATAAACCTGAAAAAGTAAATATTATCAATGTTACTAACGCGTCATATATCCAAGAAGCAGGTCTCGATATGCTTAAATTTGAATACCTTTTAAAAGATGGACATATGTCACATTATGGCATTGGCCTATCTAAACTTGTGAAATGGAAAGTTATTAAGGAAATGGAGTGAGCACTAATGAGTGATTACAAAATCCGCTCATTTGGAACATCGATATTTAGAGGGGTCAATCATGGTGAGAAGCCTGATGAGACCTCTCATTTATTGAATAAACTGAAACATGAGTTCTTATCGTTACATTGGAATAGTCCTATAACTATTGCAGTGAAGTATGTAGATACTAAAGGTGATATTGCTAAACTCACATTTGACGATGTCGTAGCAATCCGATGGATTATTGCATCAGATATATGTGAGATAGAATACCAATCAGGGTATGACTATATCACAATGGAAATTTTGAAAGCGGATGTTATGGCTATTGAGGAAATTATCAAGCCTACTCCGCTAACAGCTAAAAGTAGACGGGTACAGTGAGATGAAAGCTATTTATGTTGAATACACTAACGGTAAAGATTTTGACCGTTATGATGCGGTAACGAATATTGAAGTGCATGACTCATATATCTTGGTTTCGTATTTACAGGATATCAATTTGGTTAGTGGTGTTATTATAACTATTGACCCAAATCGAATTAAGAAGATCGATATCTTCACATATACGAAGTCTGAAGAAGAGAATGTAATTCAGACTATGAAAAATGTTAGTGTAGAAGAACACTTTGAGGGAGAAATAAAATGAGTATTATTGATGTTGTTGATATGGAGTACAAAGGATTTGAAGGATCTATTAAAAAGATTGAATATCCTAGGGAACTCATAGATGAATTCACTAAAGAACACAAAGACATGTCTCTTCGTAGCTGGTGGTATTGTGGATATATCCATGTACCCGCTACAATTGATATTAAGAAAATTAAGGATAGAATTGATGATATCTTCCATGGAGGGATCACTTACGAGGAGCACCGAGCAAAATATACTATCCTTGGTTTTGATTGTAATCATGCTAGCGATACTGATGAAACCAACACAATAGAATTTGTAGAGGGCGTTATCAAAGCGGCTATTGATTACCTTAGTAATATTGACGAAGGAGATTTACATGGCTAATAGAGTTTTGTATGTAAAGTATATAAACGATAATAAAGCTCTAAATTCTAAAGGTAAAGCGGTTAATGTTTTTCAAGGTGTTAAGGATTATTGTTTCTTAACAGAAGGTCTTAGCCTACTTAAGATTGAATTGCATGATCCATATCCAGATGTTGTATATATTCCAATGTCGAATGTTGCACTGATTGAATATTTTGAGTCTATGGATAAGTTTAATCGACATATCCGTAAGGAAAGGTAAAAAAAGATAATGGTAAAAGTAAATGAAAACACAATGCGTGAGCAATACGACGGACAATACAAGACATTTTGTAAGAAGAATTCTGACTATGGTAACTCATTTGAGGAGTCTTTGGACAAGCACGGAATCGTGGCTAGCATCGTCCGTATGGGCGACAAAATGAACCGCTTAGAAGCACTCACGGACGACTCTAGAACGCAGCAGGTGGGCTCTGAGAGCCTCCTAGACACCTTAGAAGACCTATCTAACTACGCTGCGATAACTGCATGCTGGTTAAAGGGTGTTCGAGCTGAGGATGGGGAGGAAGAAGAGGTTAGTCATGTATATGTGTTCGGTCAAGATGAACCATATATGACTTTCAAAAAGCCTAAGAAAGAAAATCCTGATGACGACAATGTGGTTGACGCAATGCGATATGCTGCTGAAGATATGATGAATGACCCGATTGTTCGTAAAAGAATTAATGAAGAAATCATTTCATACAGTCTTGATGCTATAATTGAACTGATGGTTGATGATATCAAACGGCAGCGTGACCCTAAGGTAAAATTAGACGAAAGACAAATTATCGTTTACCAACGTGAAAAATACTACCAAAAAATTGCTCGCTTTATTCGTAATGCTCCAAACATTGAGTTTGCGGACTTCGAAAGATATTTCAATACACGTGCAGATTTGCATAGCTACGAACGTCAATTAATTATCGAGGGTGTCGCTGAAGAATTAGATTCTCAAATTGATAAAGAATTGGAAAAGTTCAAAGAACAATTCATGGAATCTATGGAAAGTAATGCTAATAGTATTACAGTTAAACAGGATGTAGAAATTCGTCTTTTCTCTAAAGAAATTAATAGTGTCATGGATTTACTAGTTCAAAACGTTTTAGATCAACGTAGTCCTGCGAACGATTTAAATAACAAATTACGTCAAGCACACGACCGCAATATGGCATATAAAAAAATAGCATGTCTCATTATTATTACGCCATGGTTATCTTTCGATGGATTTTCTAATTATGTAGATACTTTTAGTGAGTTGATGCCAGACGAAAAGAAAATGATTAAAGAAGTCGTAGCTACTGAAATTTATTCACAAACTGATAAAAATCCCGGGGGTGAAGAAGAGTCTGAATTTCGGACTAAACATCTACACTTCAAACCTCAAGATGAAGAAGATAATGATGAACAAAACGTCGGCGATAGAATTGTAAGGTTCTTAGGTTGGCTTCTTCCTACAATGAATCATGACTATCGTGATTGAGGTGGTCTTTATGAATAAACCTAAAATCTTGGTTATAGTCGTTGACAAACGTACACTTCAGGAATATATCTATAAAGAAGTTCAGAATTTCGAGTTGATATATTCTGAGAGTCAAGTCGTGGAATTTATTGTTACCGATAAGGACTTGGCACGTCATCATTTTCCAAAGGAACATTACTACTACGATTTGTATCAAGAGCAACTTGTACATATTGATTCATTCGATTTCAATGAAATTCGAAGAAAATATGATGAGAATATCCGACGTCTTATCGAAGGAGGTAACTCGAATGGACAAGAATAACATCTCGAGAGACCATATTAAATCGAGAGACCATATTAAAAATAACCAAATACCTTTATTTAAAGGGTACAAACCAACTTTTTATTTTAAACCAAAACAAAAGGAAAAAACAAATGACAATTAATTTAGAAACATCACTAGCATGGATGAAAAACCGCGAAGGACAAGTATCATACAGCATGGCATATCGTGATGGGGAAGACTCATATGACTGCTCATCATCTATTTACTACGCTCTACGCTCAGGTGGAGCTGCATCAGCTGGTTGGGCAGTAAATACCGAATACGAACACCAATGGCTTATTGACAATGGATTTGAGCTTATTTCTGAGAACGCTCCTTGGGATGCTCAACGTGGAGATATCTTCATTTGGGGACGTAAAGGCGCTTCTGCAGGAGCTGGTGGACACACTGGTATCTTCGTGGATAGCGACAACATCATCCACTGTAACTACGCATATGACGGTATCTCCGTAAATAATTACGACGAACGTTGGTATTATTCAGGTCAACCATATTATTATGCATATAGATATACAGGCACTAGCGAAGCGCAGCCAGTTGAACCAGGTTGGAAACACAATAACACTGGTTGGTGGTATGTTCGTCAAAACGGGTCATATCCAACAAATCGCTTCGAGTATATTGAAGAAAACAAGTCATGGTTCTACTTCGGAGAAGATGGATATATGTATGCTAATCGATGGTTGAAACACTCTGATGGCAATTGGTATCATTTTGATGAAAAAGGATATATGGCTACTTCTTGGGTCAAGATCGGCGGTAAATGGTTCTACTTTGATAAAGATGGAGCAATGAAGACCGGTTGGATTAAATACTATGACAATTGGTACTACTGTGATCCTAAAGATGGTGTTATGCAATCTGATTGCTTCATTAAATATAATGACGGTTGGTATAAACTTCTTCAAGATGGTAAACTTGACAAAGAACCATCATTCAAGGTTGAACCAGATGGATTCATTACTACCGAACCTCTAACAAAACAAGAACCACCAAAAGAAAAGGAAGCTAAACAATAATTATGAAACATAATACAAATTCTCCAGTAGTGCTAGACGCGTTTGACGCAAAGTATATTAAGGATGTTAATGGGATTATAACCGGCTGGAAGCTTGTATTATCTCGTAATCCTATATTATCTACCTTATATGGGGAGATTGTCCGGGCAAAAATTGATGGTTTTGAGTACCTTGTACAGGTAGGAAACAGCTATCAAACGGATAATTCTCTGGTGAATCGGGTGGAATTACGATGGATTAAACGTTCTAAATAGGTATATTTCTATGGTTTTCGGGTTGGAATTTGGGTAAAAACTTGATGAAAACTTCGGGTGACTGTAGGAATTTACATTGATATTGTAGGAAAAATGGCTAATTTTGGGGTCTAAAGTATCCCCCAAAAAATCTGAGGAAATTTGGGGGATTTCTAGGTGACCTATAATATTGATGTAGAAATTGAGAAAAAATAGGTGAAAAATCTTAAAAAACGCCGTTTTACACCCCAAAATGGCCCCTTTTCCTATTGTATACTGGGATGAGTTGAAAATGAACTAGTATATACATACAATGGTGAGAGGGGGCAAAACGGGGGACGAATGGTGATAAGACGAAATGGAGGTATAAAGTGGATTTTTTAGACATATCTATCAAAAAGTTCACATCAAACAACAGAACTGTTGATTATGAAGTATCTCCCGATTTCATTTTTGGTGATACAAAGGATTTAGTAGTAAAGGGTTCTAAATTTTATGCATACTGGAATGGTTCTTATTGGGATACCCAACAAAAGAACTTATTTTATGACATTGACACGCTTCTTTGGCGTAAGGCTAAAGAACTAGAAGAAGGTAGACCTGGTTTACGAATTGATGTTAAGGAAATCCGTAGAGCATCTGTCGGTAAGTTCAGGTTATTTCAAGATTTCTGTAAAGCTTGTGAGTCTGGTGACATATCTTTCAATCAAAAGATATTATTCGCCGACCATAAGATGAAACGCAGAGACTATGCCACTACTCAATTAAATTACACACCAACAGAAGGAGATGCTCCAGCTTTTAAAGAATTAGTTGGAACTCTATATATGCCACAAGAGCTAGACAAGATATTGTGGTTTATGGGTGCGTTATTTACCAACAACATGTACAAGATTGAAAAGTTTATGTATTTGTATGGTTCGAAAGGTAGTGGTAAAGGTACTGTCTTAAAAATATTCCGTATGTTATTTCAAGACTACTGTGCTCCTATAGACTTGAAACTGCTCACAAGTAATGACCAGTTTGCAACGGGACAAGTTCAGGAAGTACCTTTATTGATTGACGAGGATACAGATATCAGTCATATTCAAAACGATACACCGTTATTGAAATTGACAAGTCATGAAATTATTCAGGTTAATAAAAAGTTTAAGGAACCTTATTCTGTCACATTTACAGGATTATTGATTACAGCGTCAAACCAACGTTATAAAGTTCGTAACGTTGACTCGGGTATTACTCGACGCGCTGTTGTTGTAAATCCTAGTGGACAGAAAGTTAGTCATACTAAATATAATCAGTTGATGTCTCAAATCAAATTCGAATTGCCTTATATCGCTCATATGGCAATTAACCGTTTTGAGGAATTGGGTTTTGATTATTTCGATGATTATTTCGATGTCGATATGGCAGAACAGACAGACCATATCTTTGATTTCATTCGTTCTAATGCAATTCATATGCAAGACGGAATTAGTCTTCGTCAGCTTAGCGAACTGTATAAAGAATATTTGGAAGACATGGGATGGAAGACAGATGGTTATAAAGCAATTATAAAACGAGAAGCCTTGCGTTATTTTGATACAATGGTTAAGGATAGTGCTGTAGAGGGCGCTCGTGTTAAGAATTATTTTAAAGGATTTAGATGGAATGTTGCATTTCCAGAAGGACTTGTTAGTCCAAGCAATCCAGATGAAATGATTGTTCCGGATAATTGGCTTAAATTTGACCACTACAATCGGGTATTTAATAAACTCGCAGAAAATTATCCTGCACAGCTAGCACAACGTAATGGAAATCCCATGATGAAATGGGAAGATGTACGTACAACTTTAAAAGATATAAACACGGAAAAACTACACTGGGTTAAAGTTCCGTTGAATCATATTGTGATTGATTTCGATTTGAAAGATGAGGAAGGAAATAAGAACCTCGATTTAAATATTGAGGCAGCTTCCAAATTCCCTCCAACTTATGCTGAGGTTTCTAAATCAGGCCAAGGTATTCATTTACATTATATCTATGATGGTAATGTGAACGAACTTGATAATTTGGTGTCCGACAATATTGAAATCAAAGTGTATAAAGGCAACGCCTCTTTGAGAAGGATTAACAAAGCGTCCAACAGTATCCAACCGTCTCATATTTCATCGGGCTTGCCGTTGAAAGAGAGAAAGGCTAAGATGTACGAAGACGTAAAAGAAATTACATACACGGAGAAGACTCTTCGTAAATTTGTAAAAAGACAGTTGGGTCTTATTGAGGGTGAGAAACCAAGCCACCCAAATACAAAACCAACAATCGATTGGATTGCTGACCAAATTCATAAAGCATACGACATGGGTCTAGAATATGACTTGACGGATTTGAAGCACGATGTATTTCTTCGTGCATTACGTTCAACAAACAATCGTGACTACTGTTTAGCAGTATTCCAGAAAATCCCATGGTCGTCTATTCGCGATGATAATGGTGCACTAGAAGATAAGCTGACAAGTGGAACTAAGATATATCCAAAAGAGGAATTAGTGTTCTTCGATATTGAGGTGTATCCAAATCTGTTTGTTGTCGTGTGGAAGAAATATGGAGAAGACGAATTTGTGAAATGGGTTAATCCAACTCCAGACCAAATTGAACATCTTCTTTCATTTCCTCTAGTTGGTTTCAACAACCGTCGATACGATAATCATATTTTGTATGCACGATTACTCGGATGTGATAATTTAGAATTGTTCCGTCAGTCATACAGAATTGTCAACGAAAAAAATGCGAAGAGTGGAATGTATGCGGCAGCTTACGAATTAAGCTACACCGATATTTACGAATACTCACAAAAGAAACAATCGTTGAAACGTTGGGAAGTTGATTTAGGAATTAAACACGTCGAGATGGAAATTCCTTGGGACCAACCAGTTCCTGATGAATTAGTTCCAGTTGTGGTTGATTACTGTGTTAACGACGTTGATGCAACCGAGAAATTATTCGACGCTATATATGCTGACTATGTTGCACGTGAAATCTTAGCAACTATTTCAAAAGGTTCGATGAACGCAACCAACAATCAGCTCACTGCTAAATTTATCTTTGGTGACGACCCTAATCCACAAGAGAAATTTAATTATGTTAAACTCGACACTATCTTCCCAGGATACAAATACGAGTACGGCAAGTCATATTACCGTGGTTATGAAACTGGCGAAGGTGGATTTGTGTATGCCGAACATGGTGTATACAAAAATGTCGCATTGCTTGACGTAGAGTCTATGCATCCGAATTCATTAATCAATATGAACTACTTCGGACCATATACTCAGAGATACGCAGACTTACTTAAAGTTCGTGTATTACTCAAGCACAACAAGGTCGATGAAGTTAAACAAATGTTTGACGGTATCTTGGCTCCATTCTTGGACAACCCAGAATATCGTAAACCTTTGGTTACAGCATTGAAGATTGTAATCAACTCAGTATATGGAATGACCTCTGCTAAATTTGATAACAAGTTCAAACACCCAGACAATATTGACAACATTGTTGCAAAACGTGGAGCTTTATTTATGGTTGACTTGAAATTTGCAATCGAAGAGCAAGGATACAAGGTCTGTCATATTAAGACCGACTCTGTTAAAATCCCAGATGCTGATGAAAAGATTATTAAGTTCGTTGAAGACTTTGGACAACTTCCAAAATATAACTATCGCTTTGAACATGAGCATACATATAAACGTATGGCGTTAATTAATAACGCGGTTTATATTGCTCAGCTTGAAGATGATAGCTGGTCTCCGACAGGAGCAGAGTATGCGAATACATATTTGCTCAAACGTGTATGGACCAAAGAAGAATTAGTTGATAGAGATTTCTTTATCACTAAACAATCGAAAGGTCATATTTATCTTGGAGACGAATTTGTTGGTAAGGTCGGTTCTATTTATGCTTCCAAGTCAGGAAGAGAATGTATGTGGACTGAAGACAACGAAAACTTTAAATCTATTACAGGTACAAAAGGATATTTATTCAAGCAAACTTCTGAATTCGATTATGAAGATGTTGATTTTGCTTACTACGATAAGATTGCAGTCGATGGTCTTAAGAAAATTATCAAAGTTGGGGATATTACTCAAATCGTTGATGACATGCCTAAAGACTATGTTGATGCTCTCGAACTTCAAGACAAATATCCTGATATACAAACTATTTCTATCAATCACGGAACTCTCAAAGTAAGAAAACCTGAGACCACGTGATTGGATATCCTCGCGGGTTCATTTTGGGATTCGCAGGATTTACATGGCACATAATAGAGAGGAAGAACAAAATTCTGCTGATTTGTTCTCCCTTTTCTTTTTTGAATTAAAGTCAGACTCACGTCATTTAGAAAGGACAATACTTATGACTAAAATTTCACAAATCTCAAATTCCCAAATTATTTTGGAAGAAGTTGAATTCTTATTCGCTCGCAACTTCAGTGGGCGTCAAGAAAAGTACAATCGCGCAGGCGATCGTTATTTTAACGTTAAGGTTAATCCAGAAGATGTTGAATTATTGCAACAGTATGGTGTAAACGTTAAACTATACGAGCCTAAAAATATTACCGATGAGATGGCAGAGAAGATGGCTGAAAATCCAGACATGTTTGGTCCGTCTTATTTCTTCAAAGTTCGTGTTTATACACAATTCGGACTTCCTAGCATCGCTATTATTTATGATAATGGTGAAACTCCTATCGATGAAGATATTTCACCGACTGATCGTATGTATTTGAATGACGAAAGTCAATTGGCTATGCTTGACGATATGGAAATTGCTTTGTGTGATATGACGATTGCTCGACGAGACCCAAGTCCAGATGGACAATATGCTCGTCTTAACTTGAAGAATGCATATATTCGTGTAGTGGACAATCCACTCCGTCGTAAGTATGGATTCTAAAATTGAATTATACGACTATCAACGGCGGGCGGTTGATAGATTGCATAATGGTTCTGTATTGTGCGGGAAGGTCGGTTCAGGCAAGTCTTTGACCGGCCTATTTTATTATATGGAAAACCATAGCGATTTACCACTTTATATTATTACAGTTGCTAAGAAACGAAATGATAGAGAGTGGCATCGTGATTTAGAAATGCTCGGCATTGAAGGGACCGTTGATTCATGGAATAATATTACAAAGTATCTAAATGTTAAAGATGCTTTCTTTTTATTCGACGAACAACGAGCTATTGGATATGGTTCATGGGGTACATCTTTTATTAAGATTGCTCGTAAGAATAAATGGATTATGTTGACAGCAACACCTGGAGATGTTTGGATGGATTGGATGTGTATATTCTTAGCCAACAATTTCTACAAAAACAAAACTGAGTTTGTAGATAGACACGTTGAATACAATCCATATTCTAAGTTCCCTCAGATAAAACGATATCATGAGGTGGACCGTCTAGAAAGGTTGAGAAGACATTTAGCTGTACCTATGGCTGATTTCAGAACAACCGAAGTCAACAGACAATATATTAATACTTCTTTTGATAAAGAGTTGTATAAACGAGTTATTGATACTAGGTTCAATCCTTATACGGAAGCACCTATAACCAATGCTTCAGAATTTACTCAAGTTCTTAGAAGGATAGTTAATACTAGTCCTCGTAGAATAGAAAATGCTAAGCAACAAATAATGACTCGTGAAAGAATTATTGTCTTTTATAACTACACCTATGAGCTTGATATTCTCAAAGAGATTTGTCAAGAATTAAATAGGGCATACTATCAATGGAACGGTCAGAAACATGAACCTATACCCGATGCTGCTGAGTGGGTATATTTGGTTCAGTACACGGCCGGGGCAGAGGGATGGAACTGTATTACTACTGATACAATATTGTTTTATTCTCTAAATTATTCCTATCGGGTTATGGAGCAATCCGAAGGAAGAATTAATCGAGTGAATACCTCCTTTAAGTTTTTATTTTATCTCTATCTAAAATCCCCTGCCTCTATTGATGATGCAATCGAATGCTCCATAAGAAACAAAAAGAAATTCAATGAAAGGAACTGGGTAGAACAAACATGTCCAAACTCGAAAGAGATTTTCAACGAACATTAATTCAGGACCTTCATAATAGATTTCCTGATGCAATTGTTAAGAAGAATGACTCTGGTCATATTCAAGGAATACCTGACCTATCCGTGGACATTGGTCCATATTCTTATCATTTGGAAGTAAAGCGTAGTGCGTCCGCACCATATCGACCTAATCAAGAATATTACTTAGAAAAGTATAATTCTATGGGAGGATGGGCTCGTACTATATATCCTGAGAACAAGGAGGAAGTTCTTAATGAAATGGAACAGACATCCCGAATTCGAAGGTAAACATTCATTTTTGAGTGCTAGTCAATGTCATTGGTTAAAATATGACCCAGAAAAATTGGTGGAGCGCTTTGAAAATGAGAAAGCAAAACAAAGAGGAACTGAACTTCATGAGTTTGCAAGTCAGGCAATTCAACATAGAATTCGCTTATTACCTGGACATACTCATCCAGCAGTTGCTAATTTTGTAAACGACGCAATTGGATATCATATGGATAGCGAAGTATTGTTATTTTACTCTCCATACGCATTTGGTACTGCCGATGCGATTCGTTATGACCCACCTAAGAAAAATAATCCTCGTGGATTTCTTAGGATTCATGATTTGAAGACAGGTGTTACCAAACCAAAAATGGAACAGCTACTTGTGTATGCTGCTTATTTCTGTTTGGAATACGGTGTTAAACCTGAGAAGACTGATTTTGAATTACGTATTTATCAGGGTGAGAACATTGACACTTATATTCCGGAAGCTGAAGATGTTTATGACGTATATCATACAATCAAAGAATTTTCTGGGATTTTAGAAAACAAACCTAGATAGAAAGGACCATATTCGTGATGAATCTAGAAGAAGCCTATCTTGAACACCAAGGTACGCCACACCAAGGAAGTGTTCCTCATAGTGGACGATATGCATGGGGTTCAGGAGAAAACTCATATCAACGGGCTACATCATGGTCCGATAAAGTTGCTAAATATCGTAAAACAGGATTGAGCGATACTCAAATTGCAACCAAACTAGGTATTACGACGAGTGAGTTTCGTGCAAGAAATACAATTGCTAACCAAACAATTCGTCTAAGAAATCAATCCATGATTATGGAACTGCATGAGAAAGGTCTTGGTCCTACAGAAATATCTCGTAAAACTGGTATTCCTGAATCATCAGTCCGTATGAATTTAAATGAGCAGGTTAGACATAATGTCAATCAAATGGAAAATGTTAAGAATGATCTTAAAGCTCTTATCAAAGAGAATCCATATTTGGACGTTGGTCTTGGTTCTGCGCAACAGTTAGGTATCAAAGAAAATACCTTAAAACGTGCGGTTCAACAATTAGAAGCAGAAGGTTATCATATGCACAAAGTATATGTTAAGAATGCTACTAACGATAATCACTGGGTAGAAATGAAAGTTCTTACTAAAGAATCTAATCCGGATATTGTTCGAGAACATAAGCACGAAATTGTTCCTCCTAATTTATATAAAACTGAAGATGGCTCTACTAGATTAGGTTTAAAACCAATTCAACATATTGATTGGAAACGCGTTAATATTCGATACGACGAGCAAGGTGGTACCGATAAAGATGGTGTTATGGAACTTCGTCCAGGCGTTAAAGATTTAGATTTGGGTGGCTCAAGATATGCTCAAGTTCGTATTGGTGTCGGTGGAACACATTATTTAAAAGGTATGGCCGTTTATGGAGACCCTAAAGACTTTCCTAAAGGCGTTGACGTTATTTTCAACACCAATAAGAAACAAGGAACTCCTAAAGAAAGCGTACTTAAGAAATTAAAAGATGATCCCGATAATCCATTCGGTGCCCAAATCAAAGCTAATGGTCAAAAAGGCGCTATAAACAAAGTAAATGAAGAAGGTGACTGGGGAACTTGGTCTAAAACCTTATCTTCTCAGTTTGTTTCTAAGCAACCACCAGCATTGGTTAAAGGTCGTATTCAAACTACCTATGAAAAATTACAAAAAGAGTTTAACGAAATTAATTCATTAACAAATCCTGTTATTAAGAAAGCATTGATGCAAGATTTTGCTGATGGATTAACTACAAAACGTCATAATCTTAAATTAACTGGGTTTGATAGAATGAAAGGTCAAGTTATTTTACCACTATCAGGAATCAAAGCCAATGAAATTTATGCTCCTAACTTTAAAAACGGAGAGAAAGTAGTTCTTGTTCGTTATCCTCATGGTGGTATTTTCGAATTACCAGAATTAACTGTCAATAATAAACTTGCAAAAGGTCCTGCTAAATTTATGAAGGGCGCTAAAGATGCAGTTGGTATTGATTCGTCTGTTGCTTCTAAATTATCTGGTGCCGATTTCGATGGCGATACTGTAATGGTTATTCCTAATAATAAAAACGGAATTAAAACCAGTCGATCTTTGAAAGAGCTTAAGAATTTCGATACAAATAAATATTGGTCTCCGGATCCAAATGTTTTAAAACGTGACTCGAAAGGTAATTGGCCTGAGAAACAAAGAAAGATGGGAGAAGTATCAAACCTTATTACTGATATGACTCTTAAAGGAGCTAGTCAATCTGAAATTGCTAGGGCTGTTAAACATTCAATGGTTGTTATTGATGCCGAAAAACATAATTTAGATTATAAACGTTCGGAAAGAGAAAATGATATTCCAACCCTCAAGAAAAAATATCAAGAACATTATGATGTTATATCTGGGAAAATAAAAAATGGAGCATCTACTCTTATTTCTAGGTCAAAGACTGAACATCGTACCCTTGAATACTGGGAGAAAGCCAGAACGCCAGAAGAACTTGCAGCTAATCCTAGACTTAAACCAACGATTAAGAAATCAAAAACTATTTCATCAGATCATGTTGTAGAAATGGTTAAAGATGCCAAGACCCTTGGTTCTGGTACCCCTATCGAAAATATGTATGGTGATTATATTAATGCCCTTGGTAAGATGCGTGATAAGGCTAACAAGGTAGTCTCATCAACACCAAACATGACCATGAACAAGGAAGCTAAGCTTAAGTACAAGGATCAAGTTGCATCTCTACAGAACAAACTAAACATTGCTTTGTCTAATTCACCTAGAGAACGTCAAGCACAACTCATAGCTAACAAAGTAATAGCTGAGAAACGAGACCCTGACATGCAGAAAGACCAGCTCAAGAAGCTTAAACAACAGGCTATTGCAGCTGCTCGTGTTCGTACAGGTGCTGATGGTGCTTCTTCTAGGATTACTATTGAGCCTGATGAATGGAAAGCTATTCAGTCTGGTGCCGTAAGTACTAAGATGCTTACTGACATCATTCGCTTCTCAGACTCTGACAGACTCAAACAGTTGGCTACACCTAAGAAGGAAGACTCTATCAGTCTATCTACAGCTAACAGAGCTAAAGGTATGCTTAAGAACGGTAGAACCTATGCTGAAGTAGCAGAAGCTTTAG
>ERZ772974.123-NODE-123-length-58159-cov-11.074986_pt1 | contig 58159 bp, 51 predicted proteins | sample MGYA00580671_ERZ772974 | MGnify/ENA primary metagenome ERZ772974 (study PRJEB29015, sample SAMEA2738065) | human oral metagenome | biome: human oral; feature: human-associated habitat; material: saliva | place: China | collected 2218 ... | reverse complement strand
GTCTTTAGACTCATGCGGCTGTCCCTTGTAGCACTTGGATGGGCGGCTGTCCGCTAAAAACTTGGCATACCTTTCCAATAGATACGCATAAACACTTGCAAAGAACTCCTGAGGACGACGTATATTGGCCTCTGCAAGCGTACTGCGACGAACCAGATAGTTCATTCCGAGATGTCCGAGTTTGTGAGCCTCCGCCTTCATGCCTATCTCAAGTTCGCGCAGAGAATCAAAGTGTTTGAGGATGCCGAACAACATTACGACAAGATGGTGGTAGCCGTCAAAACGCTTCACATAAGCCTCACTTCCTTTCGTTTCGCGGCTTATTTGAAGAATTTTCTCCTTGTCGAGTAACTTTAACACTTGACTATAGACCGGCTGTCCGGTAAAATGTGTACTTTTACCCATGGTTAAATGTTTTTTGTCGAATACAAATTAACCATTAAGGGCTGACTTCACAAAATGAAATCAGCCCTTTACTTTTTGCCCGCTCCAAAAGAACGGCATATCGATCAAAAAACTTTTTACCGGACAGCAATATTTCCCATTCTTTATTCTGCAACGCCTCAAAGAACACTTAACTTAACATAGCAAAGGTACTATTTTTAGCGTAGAAATAGCTCTAGTGCATCATATTTCTTTTTATCAAACGATTAATAAATTGTAAATACATGAAGAATTACCCTTTTGGGTATTGCGTAGAAGAGCAAACAATAAGAACTTTGTCGGTATAAACATTTAATCAAAATAGTATTCAAATGAAACGATACGAACGAAATCGAATCTACATTTCCGATAAAGATCAGGCAAAAATCAAAGATTTTCAGGTCTTACTTGCTGGTGCTGGAATAGGAAGTAATGTTGCAGAAACGCTATTGCGCATAGGATTTGAAACTATCACATTGGTCGATGGAGATGTAGTAGAGGAAAGCAATCTCAATAGGCAAAACTATACCGAGGAAGATGTGGGAAAGCCCAAAGTAGAGGCTTTGAAAAATCGATTACTTAGCATCAATCCTAAAGCACAAATTTCGACTATAAACACATTTATCAATCATGATAATGTGAGGGATATCATCGTAGGACATGATGTAGCAATTAATGCTCTTGATTTCAAAAGTGACATTCCATTTGTCTTTGACCAATTGTGTGCGGAGCAGGATATCTATGTATTACATCCTTATAATGTCGGATTTGCAGGTATTGTTATAGTTGTTTCTCCCAAAGGAGCAAAATTGGAAAGTTTGCTTTCGGAAGGAGAGAGCTATCTGGGATTTGAAAAACGTGCAGTACAGCATGTGACGGACTATTTCAACTATTGGGTCCGACCCAAAATATGGATAGAAGAGGTAATACGAAAGTATGAAGACGAGGGTGTGCCTTTGCCACCTCCCCAACTATCCATAGCTTCTTCTTTGGTTGGCGGAATATGTACTTCTATCCTTATACGTATTGTCAGGAGAGAATTTGTAAAAGTATTCCCAAAATTCTATTACTACTCAGAACACGATGATTTAAATTAGTCTACGATGTGTAGCCACAGCAATAGCTTCAGAAATATTTCCTACTCCGAGTTTCTGAAATAAATTTTTGCGATAGCCTTTTACGGAATCTTCCGAACGGTTGATTTCGTTAGCAATTTCCCCAACAGATAAGCCGCGGTTCGCCAGTCGGATCACGGCTTTTTCATATTCATTTAGTACAATACTGTCAATTTGTTTCCATCGTCCACTCTTCAAGGAAAACTTCCATATCGTATTTAAATTAACCGCTGTCATATAAGCAACACCGACTTCTTGAGTCGGAGCTAATGAAACCAAACAAAGAGCCAACCAAACATTTCCCATTGAGTCCAATTTGAGTGGTGTTATCTGATGGTTTATCAAGATTTTCTCTCGTGATTTTTTTTGAGTAATTCGGAAGTTATAAGATATTGTATACTGCGATCGTTCTGAAACGGCGATTCCTCTTAAGAACTCAAAGCCAGCTCTATTGACTTGAGTAAGAACACTAAGGTCTTCTTCTGGCACGTGTTGATAATAGAAATTATATCCTTCTTGTTGTACCTTTTCCACATTTTCTCCACACAGAAACAGAGGGTTATCCGATACATACAGAAAATTCATCCTATTATAATTAATGATGTAAAGAGATTTATATGTAATTTGGGCAAATGCCTTCGCAGAGTCAATATAAGGCTGCAAGTCATAGTATTGCTCATCTCCTATCTGAGGACGAACATCTTGCGGTAACTGTAGACGGCTATTTTCGTTAAGAAGTACACTCATTGACAGTCAATATGGAGTAGTTACGGTACAAATATACTCATTTAGAGGCAAAAACATTACCCGAAAGGGTAAAAATCGCACCATTTACATCAAAATTTTTTAGAATTACCCTTTTGGGTATTGTCATATCTTGTATTCGTACCGAATGTTGCATTATCAAAACAATTTTAAAATACATTATATGGATAGATACATTACAAGTTACAAAAACATTACTTTATGGCAAGTGACGAGAGAATCGCTTCCTACCGTCGTAAAATTTGTTGTGAACGAAAATTATATGCACCACAAAGGTAAGGAATTTGATATTCATTGTTTTTCAAAAGATTACTATTCTATCCTTACGGAAGAAGAAGCTTATTTTGAATATTCGTCAACCATTGTTGCCAAAAATGATTTAGGATGTATTGTTGGAGTCATTCGTATTACCAATTGGAATGACAATCCTCACACACTCCCATTAATCAAAATTTTTGGTAATGAAATTGTGAATCCTCAAAAACTATTAAACTCTTATTATCATCTTTGGCATATTGGACGTTTTGCGATAAAGCAAGAATATGGGAATAACGGGAAGTTGTTTAAACTGTTGATGTTGTACGCCATCAGTCCAATATTTCAATATAAAGAAGGTGTTCTGTTAGCTGAAGCAGATGAAAAACTATTACGGGTGATGAAAATTCTGCGAATAGATGTCCATCCTCTTTCCAAAGGTAAAGAATACATTGGCTCTATGACAATACCAATGATGGTGACCAAAGAGGGGCTTACGGAGTTTATGCTCAATAATGTCTCTATGGCTTTTGACATCCGATTTGATAGTGGAAAAGTCCAATTACCCGAAAGGGTAAAAGTTTTAGAAGGAACTCATAATTACCCTTTTGGGTATTGGGCTCATAACAAAGATAATAGATATTTGCAGATATAATATTACTAACTATAAAAAATAGGAACAATATGAGGCATTTAATTATTTTTATTTCATTCTTATCTATGGTTTGGAGTTCAGCTGTTGCCCAAACCTATACAGGAAGAATTAAAGATTCAGAGAACAAGCAAACAATTGAATTTGCAACAATTGTTGCACTGCAAAAGAGTGACAAAAAGTATCTCACAGGAGTAACCTCTGCTGAAGACGGTTCTTTTTGCATTACGATAGATAGCAGTACCCCGTTTTACATCGTTGTGCGATCAATTGGCTATGAATCAGCTCAAATATCCACCTTAACACAAGAAAACCTTGGGACTATTTTACTCAAGCCCCAGGCTATGAAGCTTTCCGAAGTAACTATAGTTGGGCGTCGAAAACTCATCCAACAGAAGCCAGACAGACTTGTATTTGACATTCAGAATTCTCCACTTGCTTCTGTTGGTAGTGCTGTAGATGCAATGAAAGTTACACCTGGATTGAATGTACAAAACTCTTCAATATCAATCATTGGAAAGCAAAACGTAGTGGTTATGATAAACGAGCGTATCGTCAAAATGACAGGTGAGGAACTTATAAACTACCTGCATTCAATCCCGGCACAGAATATCAAGCAGATAGAAGTCATCACCACTCCTCCTGCTAAATATGATGCAGAGGGGAATAGCGGTCTGATAAATATAAATCTTAAAAGTATGAATAACAATTCTTGGAGCAATCAGGTTCGTAGTTCCTATAAACAAGGAGAGTTTGGGGCTTTGGGAATAGGTAACACCTTTGCTTACAACAAGAATAAGATAGCATTAACAGTGTCATTTGATGCTAACAAGGGCTATCGTGGTATAGAAACGGAAACAAAAATATACTATCCACAGGAAACCTGGAATGGCTTACTGAACTCAAAAGAAAAAACTGACAACATTTCTGCACATATTGGTTTTGACTATCAATTAACTCCGAAGTCAAGTGTTGGTGTCTTATATTCTGGTGTTTTCAATAATCATGACGCAACCGATTCATATAACACTAAGATATATGACAACTCCAATAATCATACCAAAGGAATCATCCTATCCAATGGACACAATGATAAGAATAATAAAATACATAGCTTAAATGCACATTATATGCAGGCGATAGGATCTAAGGGTTATCGGCTATCATCAGATGTGGATTATTTCAACTATACAAATAAACAAAATAGATTAATTCATAGTATTTTACAGCGTGATGAAACATCTGACTTTGATGTGCAAAACATTGGCTTACAAAATATAAAGAATATCAGTGCGAAGATCGATTTTGAACATCCTATAATAAAAGGCATGCTCACTTATGGGACAAAGTGGACAAAGACATCAACAAATAATGAAACAAAACTATTCAATATTGTAGAAAATACAGCAGAATTGGATACTGATAAAAGCAATGACTTTGACTATCACGAAAATATTGGAGCCATTTATAGCGATATTGCTAAAACCTTTAATGAGAAATGGAGTTTTAAGGCAGGTATAAGGCTGGAATACACACGCACGGAAGGTTATTCTAAACAGTACAATCAAACTGACAAGAATGATTATTGGAAACTTTTTCCCACGGCTTACATATCCTATAAACATAACCAAGATAATGTTTTTAACCTGAATTATAGTCGTCGGATTAGTCGTCCTGGTTTCTGGTCTCTAAATCCTTTTAAGTTTTACCTTAACTCCACAACCTATCAAGAAGGGACACCAGATTTAAGACCTCAAATTTCGGACAATATTGAGATACAACACATCTATAAAGGTCGCTTGATAACCAAGTTATATGGTGTTTTTATTACAGATGGATATGGAAGCATTCCTACCATTGACGTAGAAAACCAGATGCAGATATACAAATCCTACAACTTCTGGGATGGATTTATTGTCGGTCTTAATGAAACATTTCTATATAATCCAACCCGATGGTGGAATACGGTATCAACGCTTGCTGCATATTTGACAAAAGGGAATCTTAAAAAGGGATTAAATCTCAATATGTCCAATATGGAAGGGGTGCGTTACCAATTCTACACCCGGCATACTTTCTTTTTTAATAAATCGAGAACTATTATTGGAGAATTTACATATATGTATAACTCACCTGATAAAAATATTATCTCCAAGAGTCGCTCTTCTCAATTTCTCAACATTGGCGTTAAGGCAGTATTCTTAAACGGAAAACTACAGTGCTCCGCAACGCTCAATGATGTCTTTAAGACGCAGCAGCCTTATTATGATACCTATACTAATGGTATCAAGCAAACATACAGAAATTATTACGATAATCGTATGTTTACATTGGGACTCAGTTATAGTTTTGGAAGCAGCAAAATAAAAGCAAAGCAACATAAGGCAGGTAATCGAAACGAATACAACAGAGCTAATAACTAGTTGTTAATTAAATAAAAATGAAGTATAATGACACCAACATAGGTGTGTACATGTAATACATTGTCAAACCATTAATATTAAAAGAAAATGAGTACAAAAAACAATCAGAGTTTGGTATCTGCTGTAAATGTAGAACCATTGCACCAAGATGAAGCGAACAAGTTGTCAGGTGGTTTCCAGACCCTTGAATCAACCAACGCCACCAGCGATTCAGAGGCAACCAATGTCGGATACTGCGGACATACACATTCCGAGGACACCAGCACAAGTCCTTTCTTGTCGGTTCGTTTCGCCTGAACGAAGAACGATACTTTGAGTTTGTTTTCTTTCATTTTTCTGTCGTTTTTTTTCTAAATTCCCTTTGCTTGCAAAGGTACAGATGAACAAGTATTCTTGAGCGATGCAGGAAAATGAAAGATGAAGAATAAAAACCTATGACACAGTTGTTTACCTTCAATTCGTAACCCCTTTTTGCTTTTTCACGGGTGGGTTACGATTTGGTAACGGAACTCCTGCCGCTTGATGCTCGTTTTCACTTACCCTTATAATAGCAGAGAAATGCTAAATAATGCTATTTCAAATAGTTACATTCTATGTATTTCCCTCTGTTTCCCCTAATTCTTGACTACCGACTATGCAATCGTAAGTAGTCGCCCCTTAAGAGCCGCCTTATATCTGATAATGTTTGATATGTGGCGTGTTTTCTCTCATGCATTTTCATAATCTCTCAAATGAATTTGTTGTAGAACAATGGAGTAAAGACACCGTGAATCAATGTGCAAAGAACTATTGACACGCAGCTGCTTCGTACCGGATTCGTCGAGTTTACGTTAAAACAGATAAGGAGGAAAGAACGATAAAACGACGAGACATCATCAGTTTGAAAGAGAGTTAACCTTACGACTTTGGGAAGAACGAAGGGGAAAGAACCTCTCCGATCAAGGCCTGGTAAAATGGAGAGAAAACATATCATATAATCATGTGATACACAGCGAATTGTCAAATCGCCGTATAGAGATCATAAAAAAGTACTATCGTTTTCTCCAAAAAGTACTATTGTTTTACCTAAAAAGTACTATCGATTTGCATAAAAAGTACTATCATTTTCCGAATAAGCTAATATCTCCGCTAAGATGAAAGTACTATTCGTATAAATAAATGTTGTATATTTAATTTGTTAATGTAACATATTTCTGCTATCTTTGGCATACACTGAGGCAAAAAGGTTCTGTGAAGTGTGCAGATAACGCCGTCTCTATGTTTTTTTACAATCAAATTTTTAGTATCATGGATTATTCTCTAAACAAACGAAAAATGAGTGTCGGACCGTTGAAGGGCAAGGAAGAATTCGTGGCAAGCCCTGTTTGCCAGAAACAGCGCATTTCGTTCGACAAACTTTGCGAGCGGACGGCGGAGGACAGTACGGTGGGCGATGCCGACGTGGCTGCCGTGTTCAACAAGTTTCGCAAAGTGCTCAACGAGTATTGATCGAAGGGTTACATCGTCGATGGCGGTCCACTTGGGACGTTCAGGCCTACTTTCTCGTCGAAGGCCGTAGAGAAAGAAGCAGATTTTAAGCCATCAGAGTGTATCTCGAAAACACAGATCCTCTTCACGCCTACGCCTGATTTCGGCCGACTGAAGAATGTCGAATTCTTCCGCGTGGAGAAGCAGACGAAGGATAAGAAGACCACCATCGGAGGTTAGAACCCGGTAAGACTTACATTAGAAATCCTCCTCAGTCCAACGAGCCGAGGAGGATTTTTCTAAGGTTTACCGATATTTCATCAGTTGAATAGATCCTCACTATCTTTAACGGGTTGCTTCTTATCCTTATGGCGCCCCGCCTTGCCTTTCTTGTCTTCAGCCGGCACATTTTCTTGTGCAGGTTCTGCCGGTGGAGCTGTCGATTCCGAAGGTTTGGATTCAGCTTCTTCGTTGCCAAAAAGATCTTCAGACGCATTGCTAAGAGAATCAGATCCACCCTGCCCACTATCAGCATCAGTATTGGGGGAGCCAATATAGTCGCCACCATAGTCATTAGGATTCATTGTCTCTTTAGGTAGTGGGAACTTCTTGATGTAACGTGGGCTCAACTGCGGATCTGCCAATACTTTCTGCATAAAGAGTCCGACAATCGGTAAGGCCGTCTTGCTACCTTGACCTAAAGCGCCGGTGCGAAAATGGATACTACGATATTCGCCACCAACCCACGCTCCGCTGACGAGAGCGGGCGTCACGCAGATAAACCAAGCATCCGAATGGTTGTTTGATGTACCCGTCTTACCGCCGACTTCTATCTGCTTGTTCCAGTATGGGGCACTCATATAATGACGCATACTCTGAGACGTTCCACCGGCATCAGTCATACCGGCTTCAAGCATCTTTTGCATAAAGAAAGCAGAACGCCAAGAGATAGCTTGCGAACTTTCGGTCTTATTCTCATAAAGCACCTTACCATCACTATCTACAACTTTCGTAACGAGCACGGGCTCAACGTGAACACCTTCATTAGCAATTGTACCATAAGCGTTAACCATCTCCATAAGATTAACATCGCTAGAACCTAAAGCCAAAGAGGGTGTATCATCTAAGGGTGACTTAATGCCCATCGCCTTAGCTGTCTGTATGACACGAGGAATACCAACTTCTTGTCCGACCTTGACAGCTATGGTATTGATACTTCGAGCAAAAGCTGCGCGCAAGGGAATATTTGCATTAGAAAAACGACCATTGGCATTATGCGGACGCCATATGACGTCTTTCTTCTTTATCTTGTCATAGACTTCCATCTGGATATATTCGTCCTTACGACTATCAGAGGGAATCAACCCGCTCTCCATAGCTGCAGAATAGACAAAGAGTTTGAACGTTGAACCCGGTTGACGCATAGAACGAACTTTGTCGTACTTCCAAGCATCAAAATCGATATCACCTACCCAAGCTCTTACATAACCTGTATTTGGCTCCATCGAGATAAAACCTGCGTGCATAAACTTTACCATAAAGCGAATAGAGTCCATCGTACTCATTTCCTCTTCTTTTGAACCATCGTAACCAAAGAGTTTCACCTTATGAGGCTTATTGAGGTAATAGTTTACAGAATCAGGATTATTAGGATAGCGTGCAGCCAATTGTTTATAAGCATCACTACGAGCCGCAATATCTTCAATAAAACGAGGAATGATTTTTCCCTCTTCATCACGCCAAGGGTCCCCTAATCCGCGCCAATGCACATCGAAGTTGCTCTGCACGACCTTCATCTGCTCTTTTACAGCCTCTTCTGCATATTGCTGCATCTTTGTATCTAAAGTGGTATAGACTTTAACACCATCAGTATACAGATCTAAATCGGGCAATTGCTTTTTCAGATAATCGGCCACAGCCTGACGGAAATAAGGCGCCAAGCCATCAGTAGGATCTTCTATGGTAAACTTTAGTTCAATGGGAAGTTGCTTCAAAGAGTCACACTCTTGACGCGTCAAGAACTTTCTTGCGCACATCTTCTCCAAGACCGTATTGCGACGCGCCAAACTTCGTTTTGGATTGATACGCGGATTAAAAGCATTCGTAGCTTTCAGCATTCCTACAAGTACGGCCGCTTCTTCTGTTTTAAGCTTAGCCGGCGTTGTATTGAAGTAAGTCTTCGCAGCCGTCTTAATACCATAGGAATTAGAACCGAAATCTACAGTGTTTGCATACATTCGAAGGATATCCTGCTTAGAGTTGGTCAATTCTATCTCTGTGGCAATGATCATCTCCTTACTCTTCATTATAAGAATCCGCACGCCAGGAATCTTACCTAACAATCCTGTACCATACTGCGTTCGCACACGGAACATATTCTTCACCAACTGCTGCGTAATCGTAGACGCACCACGCGGATGTCCAAGTAAAGCATCTTTTGCTGCAGCAGCCAAACCTTGATAGTCGATGCCATGGTGCTCATAGAAGCGCTCATCTTCTGTAGCAATCAACGCTTCAAAGAAGACCTTATTGATCGAATCATAAGGCACGGGTGAGCGATTCTCATTATAGTATCGGCCGATCATTTGTCCGTCTGCACTATAAATTTCGGAAGCAGAAGGATTTTTAGGATGCATAATCTCACTAAGCGAAGGAGACTTTCCAAACAGCCAAAGGAAGTTGGTCATCACAGCTATGACGTATATCAAGAGCAATGAAAAGAAACTGAGAATCCCGACAATAGTCTTCTTCCACCAAGGTTGCCCCGAATATAAATGTTTATACCAAGCCCAAAAACGATGGACGCCTCGCTTCAAACGGACAAAAAAAGATTTAATTTTGCCTAATAGGCTATGGGATTTTGTCTGCATATAATCTCTGAATAATTAGGATATTGCAAATATAAGTCACACACAACATATATGCAACCTTTGCCTTAATTTATACTGTATTTTTGGCAAAGCTTTGCATTATATGATCAATTGCATTGTCGTTAGCCTTAACCCAACGAATGTCTGGATCCTTTTTGAACCAAGTCATTTGCTTCTTGCTATAGACTCTCGTATTTCTCTTTATTTTTTCAACGGAAAATGGCAAATCCCATTCACCATCGAAGTATTTGAAAAGTTCTTTGTAACCAACTGTATTTAGTGCGTTGCTACAACGATAAGGAAGGACATGTCTTGCTTCTTCAAGCAAACCATGATTCATCATCTCTTCTGTACGCTGACTAATGCGATCAAAAAGTTCGCTTCTTTCTCGCCAAAGTCCAAACTTCATTAAACGAAAAGGACGCGCCTTGCGAGATTTTGTATGAAAAGAAGAGAATGGTTGTCCGGTCATATAGCAAACCTCTAAAGCGTGCACAATACGCGCTATATTCTTTAAATCTACTTGCTGATAATAAATGGGGTCTAACAATTTCAATTCGGCTTTCAAGAATTCAAGCCCATCAGATTTTAATCGCTCGCTTAGTAGGGATCTAGTAGATGCGTCAATCGTAGGAATATCATCTATACCATTACATACAGCATCAATATACAACATTGAACCTCCTGAAAGAACTACCACATCTCTTTCTGCAAACAAACGAGACAAAAGAGATAAAACATCTACTTCATATTGTGCAGCACTGTAATAATCAGTCAATGAAAGATTACCAACAAAGTAGTGTTTAACTAATGCTTGCTCCTCAGCAGTTGGGGCCGCCGTACCAATGGGTAGATCTCGATATAATTGTCGAGAATCTGCATTGATAATAGGCGAAGAGAATTGTTCTGCTATTGCCAAGGCTGTTTTTGTCTTGCCTACCGCTGTTGGCCCAAGTAACACTAGCAAAGTCTTCTCCATTACTCCTTGTTATGTAACAATCCCAGCGACATTAAAGAGATTGGCCATCACTTATCTCAAAACCTTCCAGATCAATTTCCTCTTCGTTGAAGGGAGAACTTTCATCTGCAAAGTAAGCATCATCAGCTTCCAGTAACTCACTTTTTTTCGTCAAAAGCGTTTCTACATCTGATAATTCATTGATCTGTACGGGAGCTTCTCCTTTACCTCTTACAATATCAAAAGTATCTTGACTATCACCAGATAGAAGAGCTCTGATCGTCATATAAAAGAAACGATCATTGAAGGGGTCAAAAACATACTCTAAGTGCTGCCCTTCATCTTCAAGAAACTCTGAAAGTCGAGTATCTTCCATCACATAGATATCCTCGCTTTCTCCGGCCATCATGTCTTCACGCGTAATCTGCACGCCCCTCTCCCATTCATCATTGCACAAAAAGAAAGACGTCATTTGATCGTCAGGATAATTGCAAGCTTGTAGTACTGCTTTGTTTAAGTCTAAAAAACTTGCATCTTCATTAATCTCTAATTCACGCAAAAATCCCTCGACTTCGTCTGATATAAATTTTATTCTGAATCTCATTTGATTACTCCTCTCTTTGAGTTTTTGATAAAGTCAATGATGTAACCCACTTCTTTTGAATTGGGGAAATTGTGCTTAATCGACTCAAAACTTTCCTCACGTGACATACCGGCATTGTAATACAAGCGATACGTTTCGTGTATTTGATCTATTACTTCTGGAGAAAAGCCGTGTCGCCGCAAGCCCACCAAGTTTAATCCACAATAGGCTACGGGCTCACGTGCCGCCATCGTATAGGGAGGCACATCCTGCCCTGTACGCGTTCCACCTCCGACCATTACATAACTACCAATGCGACAAAATTGATGAATTAAGACGTTAGCGCTAATCACAGCAAAGTCGTCAATCTCAACCTCGCCCGCAATTTTTGTGGAGTTACCAATTATACAGCCACTACCAAGACGTACATCATGTGCAACGTGCATTCCTTCCATCAGTAAATTATTATTCCCTACAATGGTCTTTTGCGTTGCAGCCGTACCTCTATTGATCGTGACGTTCTCGCGGATCTTATTATTATTGCCAACTTCCGCTGTAGTCTCTTCACCTTTAAACTTTAAATCTTGCGGGATAGCACTAATTACTGCCCCAGGAAAAATAACGTTCTCACTGCCGATTCTCGCACCAGATAAGATGGTCACAGAATTCATAATTACATTATTATCTCCAATAACAACGTTCTTGTCAATATAGCAAAAAGGACCGATTTCACAGTTTTCTCCAACTTTAGCTTCTGGAGAGACAAATGCGAGCGGGGATATAAGGCTGCTCATACTTTTATAGGATATGACGAGTTGTTTATGCTTTATTCGTTTTATTCTCTACGATTTGCGCTGTAAAAGTGGCTTCCATTACCACCTTTTCACCCACAAAGGCAAAACCGCGCATAGAAGAAATGCCATGGCGAATGGGTGAGAGTAGCTTTACTTTGAAAATAAGTGTATCTCCCGGCACAACTTTCTGACGAAACTTCACGTTGTCGATCTTCAAGAAGTAAGTACTATAGTTTTCAGGATGCTCTAATGTATTCAATATAAGCAAGCCGCCAGATTGTGCCATTGCTTCTATCTGCAAAACACCTGGCATCACCGGCTCATTTGGAAAATGACCGGGGAAGAAAGGCTCATTTCCTGTTACGTTCTTAACCGCAACAATATAATCTGATCCCATTTCAATGACCTTATCTACTAATTGCATAGGATACCTATGTGGGAGCAGACGATAAATGCGATTGATATCAATTAATGGCGTTGCATTTGGATCATACTTTGGAGATTGTATCTCGTGCTGGCGAATTTCGCGCCGCATCTGGCGAGCAAACTTATTATTTATTGTATGTCCTGGTCGCGTTGCTATGATTCGACCTTGTATTGGGCGGCCGATGAGGGCCATATCTCCAATTATATCGAGCAACTTATGTCGTGCCGGTTCATTTGACCATGTCAGCGGACGCTTATTAATATATCCTAAACGTGTTGCATCCTTGCGCTCTACGTGCAGATTATCAGCCAACTTATCTAAAGTATCTTGTGAAACCTGTCTCTCATAAATAACAATAGCATTATCTAAGTCGCCACCTTTAATCAGTCCAGCGCTCAGTAAGGGCTCAATTTCGCGTACAAAGACAAAGGTGCGGGCGGGTGCAATCTCCTTCGAAAAGTCTTGCATATCATCCAGCGTCGCAAACTGACTGCCAATAAACTCTGAATCAAAGGATATCATTGCCGTTATCGAGAACTGATCATCCGGTAATATTATGATATTTGAGCCGGTCTTCTCATCTCGAAACTCTATCTTATGCTTAATTACGAAGAAATCTTTTTCAGCATTCTGCTCGGCAATACCTACTTCCTTTATGTTTTGTACAAATACTTCAGAGCTACCATCAAGAATAGGAAATTCAGGCCCATTTACTCTGATCATACAGTTATCGATACCTAAGGCGTAAAGTGCAGCCATTGCGTGCTCTATAGTACTACAGCGAGCCTCACCTTTTGCTACGACCGTTCCTCTACTCGTATCTACCACATTTTCTGCGATAGCTTCAATAATGGGTTCTCCAGGGAGGTCTATACGTTGAATCTTATAACCATAATTTTCCGGAGCCGGATTAAAGGTTACTGTAAGACTTAGTCCCGTATGTAATCCCTTTCCGTATAGTGAAAATGATCCTTTCAGCGTCGTTTGTTTCATTCAGTGTTCGTTTTTATTTAGTCCTTGCATAACTATTTGCATAACTATATAAATGCTGCGGCTAAGTAGCCTACAGATCCTCAATCGCAATCTGCTGCACTTTCTAATTTCTCGTTAATCTCAGTCAGTTCTTTACGCATTTGCGGCAAGCCTTTAAACACGGCATAACTGCGTGCAAAATCCTTAACATCCATTGCCGGAGATCCTAACAGTGTCCTATGACTTTTACGGATACATCCCGCTATGCCTGCTTGCGCACCACAATTGGTATGATCCGCAATGGAAATATGTCCGGCTATGCCAACTTGTCCGCCAAACATACACCAATCTCCCACTTTTACAGATCCAGCAATACCAACTTGTGCTGACATCACAGTATTAGCACCTATCTCGCAATTATGCGCAATCTGAATTAGGTTATCCAGTTTTACGCCTTTGTGTATGATTGTAGATCCCATCACAGCGCGATCTACACAAGTATTTGCTCCTATTTCGACATCATCTTCAATAATGACATTGCCAATTTGCGGTATTTTTTCGTAACCATCTGCCGAAGGTGCAAAGCCAAATCCATCGGTACCGATACAGCAACCACTATGTAAAATAATGCGATCCCCAATGCTACAATCGTGATAGACTGACACATTAGGATACAACAAACAACTTTTGCCGACCTTACTCCGTTCTTCAATCACGCAGTTTGCATAAATCTGCGTATTATCGCCTACTACAACGCCTTCGCCAATATAAACAGAAGGGCCGATATAACAATTCTTACCGATTTGAGCTGATTCTGCAATCACAGCCCGCGGATGAACGCCCCTCCGGCTTTGCGTTTGCTGTTGATAGATTGTTAGTAAACGACCAATTGCTTCTCTCGCATTCGGCACGCGTATAAGTGTAGCCTTAACTGGTTGAGTTGGATTAAAATCAGCATTAACAAGCACTACAGTTGAGAGCGTTTCATATAGGTAATGTTCGTAGTGCATATCTGCCATAAAAGAAATGGCTCCCGGACACCCCTCTTCTATTTTGGCAAAAGTATTAATTACCGCATCCGGATTCCCCTCAAGGGTTCCTTGCAGAAGGTCTGCGATCTGGCGGGCTGTATATTCCATCTTGGGTATTTTAATTGATTCGCAAATTTCGCAAAAACAAATGACAAAGCCTAAGTTTCTACCTAAAAAAGTCCAACGAACAATCACGTATAGACCTCTTATGAAATTTCTCTACTTTTATAGGCTAAATCTCGATAAAAAAATAAGCAAGATTGAGCAACATTATTAACGCCCTTAAAAGCCATTTGTTTACGATATTACAGATCAAACCAAACAAGAATCTTTAAGGAGTATGACTAAGTTTGATATCTACTTAAAGAGATTTGACAGCTACACCTTCAACTTCAATTAACCACCCCGGCCGACAAACACGAGCTTGCAAAATGAGAAAACTGAGCTGCGGGAAGCGCATTCGCATATAGCGATCTATCGTAACATAATCGGCAATATCACGTAGATAGATTATAACGGATTGCATATCGGCCAAACTTCCTCCACCATCTTTTAGTAGCTCTTGAATATTAAGAAACAAACGTCCTGCTTGTGTAACAACGTCGCCCGGATGTACAATATCGCCTTGTTTATCAATGCTGGCTGTTCCGGAAATAAAGAAATAGCGCTCATTTGCCACGTCAATTGTGGTCCCACGCTCAAAGGCCACGCCATATTCCTCCGACCGATTCAAATAGTCAGCTGCCTGTAGGTATCTTATAGTCCCACTATAAGTTTGATCAACCGATAAAAAGTCGATACCAATAAGCGCAGCATTGTGAGCAAAACTTCCACCTATACCCGTTGAGGCAATAAAGTGGGTATCTTTATTCAATCCTTCCCGTTCAAATAATCGGTTGCGCCCATTGACAAGTCCGTCATAATGACGATCAATGTCATGCACAAAGCACCATGTACGCAAGCAATTGTCTTTGAGATTCAAGTCTTGTTCTTTAAGGAAAGAAATATGCGATTCAAAGGCCTCAAATGTCTGTTCTTCTGCAGATTGACCATCGCATTCTTCAGCAAATCTTATCGATTGAAACAGAAAGTGAGAGGCGTCGCCTTCTACGGTTTGCAAAGAGACCTTACTACCATCTAAAGGGGGCTGTTCTACGTAGGCCATGACTCTCTCATTCAACTTTTTAGCAAGTGGGTGGCGCTCAAAAACAGGCAACTGATTTTTAACGTCAGAGAAATATACGCGTGTAAAATTCGTTTTCACATCATAGAGTTGGAGCAATAGATCGTCCAACTCCTGTGTCAAGGTGCGGCCGGGCAGCGGCTGATAGATCCGAAACTGCATACTAAATTTGTTTACTGCAAATTTAAAAACAAGCTACGGAACGACCAAAGTATGACAAAGGCTTCTTGCAACTTTTCATAGAAATACCAGCTTTCAAGTCCAATCTGCTTGCATTTCACCTACGCAAAGTACATTTTTAATCGAGCAAGACCTACGCGATCAAAGTTCCATTGCGATAAATCAACAGTACGCCCACGATGGGACATACGCACGCTCACGATGAAAAAGATCTTACTCAGAGTTTCAGCATTTCTAAATCAACATAAAATGCTATATACCCCAATTCGGTTTAAGGTCCCCTCTTTTATTTCTCATCTTATAGTCCACAACGATTCTTTCGACCTTGTTATAGGCCGAAGATTCATTGTTTCACGCAGGTAGGTTTAGAAAAGTGTGAGCTGCTTCACTTCTGCTTCCCCATCCATCACAAACTCCATATTGATAGAGGGTTTTGTATCGTAGAAAGCATAAGCCGCCATTCCTGCCAAAAGGTTTACAATAAAATTTGAGATACTTCTGTGGCGGGTATGAACAATCTGTGCCACGTTCTTGAGCATATCGTTGATGGTCTCGATAATGCTTCTTTTGCGGAGCATGATTTTGTCGTGCACATCCATTAAGCGGTTCTTCATATTAGTGCGTATTCCCGTGACGATGTGAACTCCCCTATCGAAGAGTGAAGCAAAAAGAGATTGTGAAATGTATCCTTTGTCCGCATAGAGTTTTCCGAATAAATCCTTAGTCAAGTTGTTGAAAACCTCCGGATTACGATCGTACGCATTGGCTTTGGTGAGTGCAAAGTTGAGTAATTCCCCTCGTTCATTACACAACAGATGCAGCTTAAAGCCATAGTACCACCCCATCGTACTTTTCTCTTTATGAGCGTACCCCTTGAAGACACGATTGGAATACTCACGCTTGTTTTCGCACACAGGAATACGCGTCGAATCGATAAAAGTAATCCCCGTACATTCTACCATCAAAGCTAATTTAAGGAAGAGCAAAAGTGGAATCGCCACTCGTGGCATACGTTCCACAAATCGGGTATATGAAAGTAGGTGGGGGAATTCTTCTTTAAGTTCTCGACAGACGTGGAAGAGATAGAAATGTTTGAAATTGCGAAACGTATTGCTGTGGAACAAGACAAGAATGGTAATCATTTCTGCATCGCTCATTCTTCCCTTTCTATTGCGAGTTTTAGGGGTGTTTGGAGAGGGATTTGAAAGCGAAAGTGCTTTTTTGTTCAATTCCAACTCATATTCTTTGCAGAAATCACCTGCAATACAATAGCTTTCCATAATTTTGCTGATAAGTTTCATGAGGATTATTCTTTTGTTATATGATTGATTATCAACAGTAAATATACAAAAACAATCCTCTTTTGGGGCTTTTGTTGAAACTATTTTAAGGCAAAGAACAAGAGCTCTTTATCCCGAATTGGGGTTACAAGGGAGTAGAAGGGGATGCTGTGAACATACTATTGGCGACAGCTGCTTATAACTTCAAAAGAGCCATGAGAGCTTTTTTGAACCTGCTCAAAATAATAAGCGAGAGGACATGGATGGAAGACTTGTCGCTTATCAAAGCTTTTTAAGGGACGACTAGATAGAGAAATAAATTATAAGGTTATCTGTATGAATCATTAGATATAAATTATTCATAACTTAGTATCTCGTTATTTACGTGATGCTGTTCAAAAAAAACATTATAAAAAGAAGGCACAGTTTCCTATGCCTTCTTTTTATAATAACTTAGTGATTCAGTTGGGATTCGAACCCAAGACCCACAGCTTAGAAGGCTGTTGCTCTATCCAGCTGAGCTACTGAACCAACAAATGTGGTGCAAAAATACGAAAATCAATTTAAGTAATCAAAGATATGCCTTGTTTTTCTTGAATACACTTCTATGTTTGACATGGTTTCCTATTAAATACTTGAAGAGTTTTCTATGAAGTCTTTCTCTCTCTTTCTCTCTCTTATTTCTTATTTGCCATCCAATAATACATCTACTATAGGGCACTTTGCTAACTCTAATAGTCTAAGTAGAGTGACTATATAAGGTGTAGTTTTCATTTGTGAACAATTAGAGAATTCAGATGAAAATGGCTTTAATTACGATTATTTTTCTTATCTTCGCGCATAATTAGTATTCAAAACGCAGGCCATAAAGACATGCAAAAAAAAGTACTTAGAATTCTTTGGACGGTATATGGTTGTATCGTGTTGCTTATAATTGGTGCAACTTTTAGTATTGAGAGAGGGTGGATTGGATATATGCCTCCTCTTGATGAATTGCAAAATCCGATTGATAAATATGCATCACAGGTTTTTTCTGCAGATGGTAAACTTCTAGGTACTTGGTCACAGAATGAAAATAGAATTTTTACTGACTATGATAGCATCTCTTCTCATATGTTCGATGCCTTAATCGCAACTGAGGATGTTCGTTTCTATCAGCATAGTGGAATTGATGCAAAAGCGTTTGGACGCGCTGTTGTTAAACGTGGTTTTCTTGGGCAACGTGCAGCTGGTGGTGGATCTACTATTACACAACAATTGGCAAAACAATTATATTCTAAGCGTGCCCACAGTACGCTTGGGCGTCTGTTTCAAAAACCGATAGAGTGGGTTATAGCTGTAGAGTTAGAGCGTCATTTCACAAAAAAGGAAATCCTTACTCTATACCTAAATTACTTTGATTTTCTACATAATGCAGTTGGAATTAAAACAGCTGCAAAAGTTTATTTTCAGAAGACACCGCAACAACTTACAATAACTGAAGCTGCAATGTTGGTTGGAATGTGTAAAAACCCCTCTTTTTACAATCCTATAACAGCTCCAGAGCGTTGCAAACAGCGCCGAAATGTTGTACTAGAACAGATGGTCAAAGGAGGGTATTTAAATGCCGCTGAAGCGATGACTTTAAAAGAGGAACCACTTGGATTGCATTTTAAATGTATTGATCATAAAAATGGTCCAGCAACGTATCTTCGTGAATATTTACGCCGTATCCTTATGGCGGATAAACCCAAGAAGGAGAATTATGCTGATTGGCAACAAGTTCAATATTTTGACGACTCTTTATCATGGGCCAATGATCCTCTTTACGGTTGGTGTAAAAAGAACGTAAAGAGGGATGGGACCAACTATGATATTTATACTGATGGGTTGAAAATTTATACAACGATAGATTCGCGTATGCAGCGCTATGCTGAAGAAGCTGCCTATAGTCATGTGGCTAAATACTTACAACCATTGTTCTATAGAGAAAAGAAAGGATCATCTTCGTTTCCATTCAGTAGTAAGTTAACGCGCAAACAAATAATGTCAATACTAGCGCGCTCAGAGTTGCAAAGTGAGCGCTATCGGATGTTGAAAGATGCAGGTGCTTCAGAAGAGGAAATCCGTAAATCTTTTCATACTAAGATACGTATGAGCATCTTTTCCTATCGAGGAACTATTGATACGATGATGACTCCACTTGATTCTATCAGATATTACAAAAGTTTCTTGAGAACAGGACTTGTGTCAATAGATCCTTCGAGCGGACAGGTAAAAGCCTATGTGGGTGGATTAAATTATAATTATTTCCAATATGACATGGCCTTTGTTGGACGTCGACAAATCGGTTCAACAATGAAGCCTTTTGTTTACTCACTTGCTATGGAGGATGGATTAACTCCCAGTTATACAATACCCAATGTCATGCGTACCTATATGGTTGCAGGACGAGCTTGGACGCCTAGAAATGGTAGTAAAGCACGGTATGGCTCAAATGTACCTTTGAGCTGGGGTTTAGCCCAATCTAATAACTGGGTAACGGCTGGTCTGATGAGCCAAATAGATCCTACGGGACATCGCCTTGCTAAGATTTTGAAAGATTATGGGGTAAAGAATCCAAACATTTATCCATCTATAGCCCTCTGTCTAGGTCCTTGCGATGTAACGGTCGGAGAATTGGCCAGTGCATACACAGCTTTTGTTAATGGGGGTATCCGAGTTGCACCATTATTGGTTACAAAAATTGAAGATGCTCAAGGCAACGTCATTGCAGAGTTCTCTCCAAGAGTTAACGAAGTTATCAGTGAAGAAAGTGCTGATGAAATGATAACTATGCTAAGAGGCGTTGTACAATCTGGTACTGCAGGTCGATTAAGATATAAGTATAATTTAAATGGGCCAATTGCAGGAAAGACCGGTACTACGAACAATAATTCAGATGGTTGGTTCGTTGGATTAGTACCACGCTTGGTCACAGCTTGTTGGGTTGGTGGAGAAGATAGAGACATCCATTTTGATCGAACAAATAGTGGACAAGGTGCAACTGTGGCTCTTCCAATTTGGGCTTATTATATGAAGAAGGTCTATCGAGATCATTCTTTAGGTTATAAGGAAAATGAAGAGTTTAAAAAGTCAGCGCGCCCGAAAACTTCTCCTACCCCGAACATGCAGGGTAATAATATGACAGACGACGAAGAAACTCCTGATCCAGAACCGCAACCACAGAGGAATACGGAAGCCCCTCCTTCGAAGCGGCCTGCTAATCAACCAAGGGGCGAAAGCCTATTTGAATAGATTTCGTCTAACACATCAACTTTGTGCGGTGAGGGATTTAGTGCTAATGATATGCAAGAACGAAGATGACAAAAATGAAAGTAATAGCAATTATACCTGCTCGATATTCGTCAACACGATTTCCAGGAAAGCCCTTGGCATTACTAGGTGGTAAGCCTATTATTGAGCGAGTATACGAGCGCGTAGCTCAAGTAATTGAAGACGTTTATGTTGCCACAGATGATCAACGTATTTTTGATGCCGTAGAAGAGTTTGGAGGAAATGTTGTAATGACATCTACTGCACATAAAAGTGGTACAGATAGATGTTGTGAAGCATTTAATAAGATTGCAAAACCTGCAGATGTTGTCATTAATATCCAAGGTGATGAGCCATTTATTGCTACATCCCAACTGCAGGCCATTCTGCAATGTTTTGATGACCCATCTGCAGATATTGCTACGTTGGTGCAGCCTTTTAAAGCAAATGATCCATTTGTGGCATTAGCTGACCCAAATTCACCAAAAGTCGTATTAGACAATCATAATTTTGCTTTATACTTTAGTCGATCAATTATTCCATACCAAAGAAGTTTACCACAAAGTGAATGGCTCGCGCATCACAAGTATTATAAACATATCGGTATTTACGCCTTCAGACCGGCAGTTCTTAGAGCTTTGACCCAATTACCCGTTAGCTCTTTAGAGTCTTGCGAATCTTTAGAGCAATTACGCTGGCTACAAGCCGGTTATCGCATAAAGGTGGCGGAAACCCAGATTTCTACAATTGGAATTGATACTCCTGAGGATTTAAAGCAAGCTGAAATATTTCTTACCCAACATGTAAATAGATGAAACGATATAATTTTTTCCTTTTTGCACTCATTGCTACTTGTTCTGTCTTTTCTTATGCTCAAAAGATTGTTGTAGGTACATACACCTTCAAGGATGGCGCTGTTTATACTGGAGATCTTTTCAATGGTAAGCCTAATGGGAGAGGACGCACCGTGTTTAAGAATGGTGACATCTATGAAGGCGACTACTTTAAAACAAAACGCGAAGGAGAAGGAATAATGACTTATGCCAGTGGAGAAAGATATGAGGGACAATGGTTTCAAGATCAGCAGCATGGTCGTGGAACTTATTACGCTCTAAACAATAATCGCTACGAAGGCTTATGGTATAGAAATGCCAAAGAGGGAGAAGGTACCATGTATTATTATAATGGTGACATCTATAAAGGTGCTTGGAAGAATGATATGCGTAATGGAAAGGGTACTTATACTTACAAGAGTGGCGCATTTTACAAAGGCGAATGGCTTGATGATAAGAAATCGGGTCAGGGAGTTTTTGATTGGAAAGATGGGTCCAAGTATGATGGCGCTTGGAGTAATAATTATAGAAATGGCAAAGGCACATTCTATTATCTTAATGGAGATTGCTATATCGGCGATTGGAAGGATGATGTTCAAGACGGAAAGGGTATCTACAAGTTTAAGAATGGTGATCTTTATGAAGGGCAATATTTGCAGGGTGAACGGACTGGCGAAGGCATATTTACCTATGCCAACGGAGACCGGTATGTTGGTCACTTCTTGAATGGTGAACAAAGCGGACAAGGTACTTATACTTGGAAAGGAACAGCTACATACACGGGACAATGGAAAAATAATAAAAGAAACGGCCAAGGTACTTACAAACGAAAAGATGATTATGAGTATCAAGGTGGTTGGAAAGACAACCAAATGGATGGTGAGGGCGTTCTAAGGATGGCAAATGGCGAGAAATATCGCGGAATGTTTAGAGCGAACAAGAAAAACGGCAAAGCGACTGTTATTCATGCCGATGGCTCGCGCTTTGATGGAACATTTAAGGACGATGTAAAAGATGGGGATTTTATAGAATATGATCGCAATGGAAATGTTGTCAGAAAAGGGAAGTATGTAAATGGGCAGCTTCAATAGAAAAAGCTCTATCGTTTTTCTCTTCTATAAAACACTCCTCTAAACTAAACTGACAATATAATTAGAACGAAATAAATCCTGGTAAGCATGAAAAATAGAGAAGAGCAGCCTTTGATGCTGGATATAGTAAAGCATGACCCCTGGTTAGCGCCTTTTTCCGATGCCATACAAGGGCGTTACGCGCACGTCATTTCAAAATGCAATGAATTGACGGGTAATCAGAAAATAACTTTGAGTGATTTTGCTGATGGACATCTATATTTCGGGCTACATAAGACCAAAAAGAATTGGGTATTTAGAGAATGGGCACCTAATGCAACATCTATTTATCTGATCGGTGATTTTAATGACTGGAAAGAGAAAGAAGAGTACAAGTTAATACCGCTCGGAGATTCGGGCAATTGGGAAATAACCCTGCCACTTGAAGCCTTGAAACATGGTGACTTGTATAAGATGAAAGTATACTGGAATGGAGGTGTCGGAGAACGCATCCCGGCGTGGTGTCGGCGTGTAGTCCAAGATCCTACTACTATGATTTTCAGCGCACAAGTCTGGGATCCCAAAGATGTCTATACGTTTTCCATTGAACACTTCAAACCATCTAAGCAACCCCTCTTTATTTATGAATGTCATATCGGAATGGCTGAAGATGAAGAGGGTGTTGGGTCCTATGAAGAGTTTAGAACTAAAGTTTTACCTCGCATTGCGGCTGATGGATACAATTGTATTCAGATCATGGCGATCCAAGAACATCCATATTATGGTAGTTTTGGGTATCACGTCTCTTCATTTTTCGCACCTTCAAGTCGCTTTGGCACGCCCGAAGATTTAAAACGCTTGATCGATGATGCGCATAGTAGAGGGCTAAGAGTTATTATGGACCTTGTGCAGAGCCATGCCGTAAAAAATGAAGTTGAAGGATTGGGTAATTTGTGCGGAGATCCAAATCAGTTCTTTTATCCAGGCTCTAGGCATACACATCCGGCGTGGGATAGTCTTTGTTTTGACTATGGTAAGAATGAAGTTATTCATTTTCTCTTATCCAATTGTAAATACTGGCTGACAGAATATAAGTTTGATGGTTTCAGATTTGATGGCGTCACCTCAATGCTCTATTATGATCATGGCTTAGGTGCAGCATTTACCAACTATAGTGACTATTATAATGGCCATCAAGACGACAATGCTATTGCTTATTTGACTTTAGCCAACCTTTTAATTCACGAAATAAATCCCGCTGCCATTACTATAGCTGAAGAAGTCTCTGGTATGCCGGGGCTTGCCGCTCCGTTTACATCCGGCGGTTATGATTTTGATTACCGCTTGGCTATGAATATCCCTGATTTCTGGATCAAGCTGATCAAAGAAGAGCGCGATGAAAATTGGAAACCAAGTAGCATATTGTGGGAATTGACAAACAGAAGAACTGATGAACGTAGCGTTTCTTATTGTGAAAGTCACGACCAGGCCTTAGTTGGCGATAAGACAATTATTTTCCGTTTGGTTGATGCGGACATGTACTGGCACTTTAAGAAGGGCGATGAAAACGGAACAGTAGAGCGTGGTATTGCCCTACATAAAATGATTCGCTTAGTGACAGCTTCTACTATCGATGGTGGCTATCTTAACTTTATGGGTAACGAGTTTGGCCATCCGGAATGGATCGACTTCCCACGTGAAGGTAACGGCTGGAGTTATAAGTACGCTCGCCGACAATGGAATCTAGTCGATAATAAGGAATTACTTTATCATTGTTTAGGCGACTTTGATGGTGCAATGTTAGCAACGCTTAAATCTGTGCCAGACTTCTCAGCTATGCCCGTCAACGAAATCTGGCACGACGATGGAGACCAAATTTTGGCTTATCAACGTGGAGATTTGCTTTTCGTCTTCAACTGGAGTCCTACTAAAAGCTTTACGGACTACGGCTTTCGCGTAAAAGAAGGCGCTTATGACGTAGTCTTGAATACTGATGCTAAAAAATTTGGCGGCTTTGGCTTTGCTGATGATAGCGTTGCTCATCTTACAAATTTTGATCCTCTGTTGCATCGCGAAGTGAAAGGGTGGTTGAAACTATACATTCCAGCTCGTAGTGCTGTTGTGCTTAAAAGGCGAGGTGAATAATTTACCTACCGTCTACTCAGCTTTGTCTTTTAGAAGTAGATAACACAGATAAGAGTCTTTGATGTCAGATAAGACGACTTCATGGGCTCTTTTTTATTTGTACCATCGTGAAAGTACAAGTTTACCTTCGTGAGAACAACTTTGTACCATTGTGGAGGGACAATCGTACACTAACGATGATACAGGTCTCAATTTGAGTATACAGAATTATTGCATTGCAGGTGGTTTATCAAAAGCGGTCATTAATCACCTGAAATTAGTTTCGTGCTGATAGAAAAATGATTAGTGACAAGGATCATCAAATAGATGCTTACTGCATTTATCATGCCATAAACCCATAATAAGAGAGAAGATTGATAAAGGATAGATAGAGATGTATGCAGATAGGATAATAGAGCAGAGTAGCTGTTTCTTGCCTGAGAATATTACCAGGTAAAATCTGAAATATGGAAAGTAGTAAAGAGCTAATCCTATCTTACAGTACAAGATATCTCTATAATGTATAGTAAATAAGAGGTTGCAAACAAGAAGTTTGTGTTGTTAAAGTTGAGATGAAATTCTTGAAAGAAAAAGAGTAGGGCTTAAGATTGGGCCTTACTCTTTTCATCTTCCTGCTCTTGGAGCTCTACGTCTTTTACTTTACGGAAGAGATCAGAGGCAAAAATAAAACTATTTAGTTTCTCATTCTTAGCGTTGATAACTTCATCTTTAGTTCCTTTCCATTCGGGATGTCCGTGGTAGATGTATAGAATGTGTTCTCCAATACCCATAACCGAGTTCATATCATGTGTATTGATGATCGTTGTGATTTTAAATTCCTCTGTAATCCCGTGGATCAAGGCGTCAATTACGAGGGAAGTCTTTGGATCAAGTCCGGAATTTGGCTCATCACAAAACAGATATTTCGGATTCAAAGCGATTGCTCTCGCAATGGCTACGCGCTTTTGCATACCACCGGATATCTCTCCTGGAAATTTGGCGGTAGCTTCAAGAAGTTTTACTCGGTCCAAGCATTCTTCAGCTCGTTTCTTCCTTCTTAAATACGTATCTTCAGAAAACATATCTAATGGGAACATGACGTTTTCTAAGACACTCATAGAGTCGAAAAGGGCAGCATTCTGGAAAATCATGCCCATTTCTCGTCGTAATAATTTGCGCTCTTTTGTTTTCATCCCAACTAAATCTCTTCCGTCGTAGAGAATTTCTCCACTTGTCGGATCCAATAAACCGACAAGACACTTCATAAAAACTGTCTTTCCCGAGCCGCTCTGACCGATGATAAGATTCGTTTTTCCCTCCTCAAAAGTAGTTGTGATATTTTTAAGAACTTCTTTGTCTCCAAAAGCCTTAAAGAGTTGCTTTACTTCTATCATGATAGGATATTTGTCAAGAATAGGTCTGAAAAAAGAATAAGCATTGAGCAAGAAACAACAGCATTGGTCGATGCCTTGCCGACTTCAATCGATCCACCTTCAACGGTATAGCCATAAAAAGATGAAACACTTGCTATAATAAAGGCGAAAAAGAGCGATTTGATTGTGCCCATCCAAAAGAACCAAGGCGCAAAATCGTGTTGCATACCTGCCGTTAGGTCTGTTGCTGTAATAATATGCCCGATATAAGCTGTTGCATATGCGCCAACAATTCCGCTGGCTGTACTAAAAATAACAAGAAGAGGAATCATAGTGACTAACCCAAGAATCTTAGGTAAAATGAGAAAACTTGCAGAGTTTACACCCATTATTTCCAAAGCATCTATTTGCTGCGTTGTACGCATTGTTCCTAATTCTGAAGCTATGTTAGAGCCAACCTTACCAGAGAGAATTAAACACATAATAGAAGAGGAAAATTCCAATAGCATAATTTCACGAGTGACGTAACCAGAAACCCATGTAGGCATCCAAGCACTCTGTATGTTAAGCTTAATCTGAATACAGATGACTGCACCAATAAAGAATGAGATCAGCAGGACAATACCTATGGAGTCGACACCTAATTGCGCCATTTCCTTCAAGTATTGCTTGCCAAACATTCTCCAACGTTCGGGGCGCTGAAAGGTGCGCCCAAGCAATTCGATGTAGCGTCCAAATGAATTCAAAAAATTGAGTATAAACATAGTTGTCTGTCCGTTATTATTTATAAAATCCCAAATGCAGACTGTGCTTTATTGTCGTCAATTGAGCTTTTGCATACAAATGTACGCAAAAACATAATGATGAAAGAGCAAAAAGTGCGTTTTTTCTAAAGAGACCTTTTGAGGAACTTCTTTTTGTATCTGCTTTTTGCTTTGAATATGGATTATTATGAAGCATTCTGGATAAGGTTAGGTTCACGGAGTTGGGCTGTAACTCATAGATTTGTGTGTAATGTTCTACAATAAAAGAATGTATTGTACGTTTTTATGTGTATGAACAAGATTATCTTCTGCTTAATAGCTTTATTGGCTGTAGCTGCTTGTATGAAAGATGATGCTTATATCGTTTCCTCTACAGCAGAGCTAACTTTTTCCACAGATACGGTTGCTTTGGATACAGTAATAGCCGGGCAAGGTTCAAATACCTATACTTTTGAGGTTTATAATAAGCAGAATAAAGCGATTCGCATAACGCGCGTCTGGTTAGAAAATGGAGCTGCCTCTGATTTTAAAGTGAATGTTGATGGTTCAGCTTTAACTTCGGGGGAGACAAATGATTTGGAAATAGCCGCAAAAGATAGTATGCGTGTTTTCCTTTTCGTAAAAACAAAAGATTTAAATGCAGATACGCCACAGCGAACCTCCGATAAACTTTATTTTCAGACAGAAGGTGGCTTTATTGGTGTTGTTATATTGAATGCTTTTGGACAGAGTGTGACAACATTTAAAGGGAAAGTTATTGAAAGAGATACAATTCTTTCTTCGAGACGCCCTTATCAAGTATATGATAGCTTGGTAATAGCAAAGGATGCAACGCTTACTGTAAGTCCGGGTGTACGCTTTTACTTTCACCCAGGTGCTCAATTGATAGTGCATGGCAAACTTTTGGCACGAGGCACATTAAATAGTCCTATTATTATGCGGGGTGATCGTTTGGGGAATATGTTTTCACAACAAGCCTATGATAAAATACCAGGGCAATGGGGTGGAGTAGTATTTACTCAAGAGAGTTTTAATAATGAGCTTGATTTTGTAGATATACATAGCGGGAACTTCGGTATTCGTTGTGATAGTTCAGCTGTTAGTCAACTCAAGTTAAAACTCACAAATAGCATTGTGCATAATACGAAAGGAGATGGAATATTTGCTAAGGTATGTAATTTGAAAATCAATAATTGCCAGTTGACAAATGCCGGCGGAAATTGCTTAACGCTATTAGGTGGTTCGTATGATTTCGTTCATTGTACAATCGGAAACTTTTATATGTTTGCCGGTGGACGAGGTGTAGCCCTTTCTTTCACAAATGCCGAAGGAGATGTACGCTTACCATTAGATCGCCTTGACTTTATCAACTGCATTTTGACGGGCTATGGTACAGATGAGATTCTCGGAAGTAAGAGCAAAAGATATGAGAATGATCCATTTAACTTCTCTTTCCGTAATTGTCTTATAGATATGCCAAAGCCAACTGAGCAGGATGATTTATCTCATTTCATCAATTGCTTTTGGGATAACAGTGAGGATGGTAAGGTTTCTAGAGAAGACAACTTCTCTCCCAAATTTGATTTGAAGAAGTTGACCTTTTCTTTTAAATTAGATAGTCTATCACAAGCTGTGGGCAATGCAGATATAGAACAGGCACGCTTGCTTTCACCTGTTGATAGATTAGGGCGTTCACGTCTGCATGGACGAGGAGCTGATATTGGATGTTATCAGTGTCAATAACTTGTACATTAGTTAGGATGATGTAGTACTTCTGTATGTAGAAAGAGGCTATCTGGGTACTTTATATTTACTAAAAAGAGTGCTTCGCCTGGTACTGATTCAGCTGCTGCACATCTATTTTTCTGCTGAATAACTTTGTTGAATTCTTCTATACTCATACGCCCTCTTCCAACTTCAATTAAAGTTCCAACAATTGCACGAACCATATTTCGTAGGAATCTATCTGCAGTAATTTCAAAGCGCCACAGATCTTCATTCTCATTTATCCATTCTGCTTTTGTAACGTGGCATATATTTGTTCGAGTATCTGTGTGTAGTTTGCTAAAGCTAGTAAAATCCTCTACTTGTAAGAGCTGTTGAGCTGCTTGATTCATTACGGTATAATCTAATTCTGCTTGATAACGAGTAGCATAGTGACGTTTAAAGGGGTCTTTTTCCTTATATATATAATAATGGTATGTTCTAGATAACGCGTCAAAACGAGCATGTGCATCTTGGTTGACTTGTTTTATATCTAATACTGCAATATCAGGAGGCAAAAGTCGATTTAGTCGAAAGGTAAACTTGTCAGGTAATGTGCAACAAAAATCAAAGTGTGCCACCATTCGTTTTGCATTTACACTTGTATCTGTTCTGCCGGCTCCAACTAGGCTGATTGCTGATTGAAGTAGAGTAGAAATGGCCTTATTTAGAACTTCTTGCACACTTATAGCATTAGGTTGTTGTTGCCATCCGTGATAATTTCCTCCATCGTAAGAGAAATAAAGAAAGTAACGCATATAACTAAAAACTTCTTTTTGTTAGATATATAAAAATGCCCTGCCAAAAAGGCAGGGCTGACCGTATCGTATTGGGAAATATTCGTATTGTTATGCTTTTGCGTCAGCTGATTCTACGGTATTATCAGCTTCCTTTTCAGCTACTGGTTCTACTTCAGTCAAAGTCTTTTCTTCTTTTTCTGCAGCTACACTGCCTTCTGCAATAACAGAAAATGGAATTTCAGCAGAAACGTCTTTATGAAGTCTTACGATTGCCGTATACTCACCAACTTGCTTTACATCTTTAAGGACAATAGCTTTACGTTCAATTTCAAAGCCTTGTTCTTTAAGTGCATCTGCAATATGAATGTTGTTAACTGAACCATAGATTACACCATTACCACTTACTTTTACTTCAATAGTGATGGGCTTAATCTTACTCAATTTGTCTGCTAACTCTTGCGCTTCAGCTTTAATCTTTTCAAGCTTGTGTGCACGTTGCTTTAAATCCTCTTCAAGAGAGCGAAGAGCAGACTTGCTTGCGATGACAGCTTTGCCAGTAGGAATAAGAAAATTGCGACCGTATCCGTCACGAACGTTTACAACGTCATCCTTAAAACCAAGGCCATAGACGTTTTCTTTAAGAATAATCTTCATAATCTAATTCCTCCTATTATTTCATCAAATCGGTTACAAAAGGCAGAAGAGCCAATTGACGTGCACGCTTCACAGCTTGTGCAACACGGCGTTGGTATTTCAAAGAAGTACCAGTTAAGCGGCGCGGTAAAATCTTGCCTTGTTCGTTCAAGAACTTCTTCAAGAACTCAGGATCTTTATAATCGATGTATTTGATGCCGCTTTTCTTAAAACGACAATACTTCTTACGCTTAACATCAATTGTTGGAGCTGTTAAGTAACGAATTTCTGATTGCTGTGCCATAATTAAGCCTCCTTTTGATTTTTCCGGTTACGACGCTTTTCTGCATATTGGATAGCATATTTATCCAATTTTGTCGTAAGGTCACGAATAACACGCTCATCACGGCGATAAGCAACTTCCAGTGTTTTGATAACCGTTGGCTCTGCTTTAAATTCAATTAAAACATAGAAGCCGGTTGATTTCTTCTGAATGGGATAAGCTAAATGCTTCAAGCCCCATTCTTCTTCATTGATGATCTCTGCGCCTTCAGCGGTAAGAACACCTTTGAACTTTTCGACCGTCTCCTTCATCTGCTGGTCAGATAAAACGGGAGTTAGGATGAAGACGGTCTCGTACTGATTCATCATACGTTTGTCTGTTAATGATTAAATAATTTTGCTCATAAAGCGGTGCAAAATTACGATAAACTCCTTGATTGTCCAAGTAATACACCAATTTTTCAGCCTTATTTTCTGATGAAATCAATGTATACCGATCATTTTGTGTGTTTGAAGCGAAAGTCGCCAGCGCGGATTTTCCTTTACATAGGAGATGCAAGACGCTAGAATACGATTATTTTTGATAGAATTACCCATATCACAAGGTTGAATGAAGTAATGGGCCGCTTTGATTTCATCGTGAGGATTAAAAGTGTCGTCTGTAAAAACAACTTTTAGCTCATTGCAAGTCTTAAGTATTGTTTGTGCCGTTTTGGGCGACAAAGTCACCCAATCAATTCCTTCAGGTAGTGCGTGTAAGCCATTTGTTTCTATACAAACATATTTCCCCGCAGCATGAAGGCTCTCTACCAGTTCTTTTGTGACGAATAATGATGGTTCCCCACCAGTTAATACTACATGTTTAGCTGGAAAACGAGTCACCTGATCCAAAATTTGTTCTTGCGTCATAAGTTCTCCCGTTTCATGTTGGGTATCACAAAAACTACAAGATAAGTTACAACCGGAGAAGCGTATAAAAATAGAAGCTATACCACTATAAAAACCCTCTCCTTGTAACGAATAGAAGACCTCATTTATCTTAAAGCGCGTCATCGTCTTCTTTAATATATACTGCAATGTTACCTTCTGACTCTTGAAAGGATACTTTATAGCAATGAGGCACTTGATCACAGATCCATTTTGCTAAGTTCTCAGCAGTTGTATTGAAATTCACGACATCATTAGCAAAGCGGTGATCTAATTTGCCTTGCACTATATCTTTTACCTTTTTAAAATCGACGACCATTCCGTTATGGTCTAATTCTTTCGCTTTGCAATAAACGGTGACAACTGCATTATGTCCGTGCAGATGCGTGCATTTACTTTCGTAGTCTAATTTCAGTTGATGTGCGTAAGCGATTTCTATCCTTTTGGAAACGTAAAACATTTCTGATATACTTCTTTGTGAATGGTTCTAACAATAGTATGATAATTCTCTTCTAAAAAAACAGAGTCTGTAGCCATTAATTGCAGAGGTATGCTTTTACCATGTTCTTGATAAGGCGGCTGTAGGTAACGGCGATTAGAGAGTTTGAGCCCATGGCGTATATAAAAGTCAATCCTTCTATTAGCCATAGGATTACTTCCTTTTGGCTCCACTTCAATAATAAGCGGTTTGTTTAAAACCTTAATAATGCCTTCTAGGGCTTGGCCACCAATATTTTTCCTTCTCAATAGAGGATCTATAGCAAAGTGTTCGCCATAAACGAAATTATGAAAATCCCAGAAAGTAAAGAATCCGGCAAACGACTCCTTATATAATATTGTGTAGGTTGTCATATGAGGAAGCTTACAAACCATCTTTTGCCATAGCGTTGTCTCGCGCCTTTCTTCTTCTGGAAAAGATGTTACGTAAAGCATCGTAGCCTGGTCTAAATCTTCTTGAGGCGCAAATTTTCTTATCATTTTAAGAATTTGATCGTGTAAATCGCACTTAGCTTTTTCCTTAACTCTGCTATTTTCCCTGATCGTATATTTACTTTTAATTTTACGCTTTGATCTGCGTATGTCTGTGATACGATCTTGCCCCCCAAATCACGTGCTATACGCATCGCCCGATCTATTTCTGGATAAGGCGATTCGAATACAAGTGAGTCCATAATGACTATTTCTTTGATTTGTGCCTTTGTTAGAGCATCTGCAGCTGCTGTTTTATATGCACGTCCTAAATTGGCTGCTCCTAATTCGGTTCCACCAAAATATCTGACAACAACTAAAAGAACATTGGTCAAGTTTTGGCTACGCAATTGTCCTAATATTGGCCGCCCTGCGGTGCCGGATGGTTCACGATCATCACTTGAGCGACTTGTTTCCCCCTCATTACCCAAAACATAGGCGTAACAGACGTGGCGAGCATCAAAATACTTTTTTTGATACGCCTTTAGTTCGCTTTGTACATCCTCTATCGTATTTACAGGAATAGCGAAGCTAATAAATTTGCTCCGCTTTTCCGTGTAAAGTCCTTCAGCGACTTTTTCTATAGTCAAAAAGGAATCTTCCAATGTTGAGGTAGTCGCTTTATTTTAGTTAAAATAATAAAGGAAGGTAGCAATGCCGCTCAATGCAGGCTTTCGCTCGTTTTCTATTTCAATTTTAAAGTCTACTTGAGCCTTACATATACCTCTGATATCCTCAATCTCTTGAAGCTTTGCGCGTAAGCGAATGCGACGACCAGAGAGGACCGCTTGACCAAATTTCATTTTATCAAGCCCATAGTTTACCATCATCTTCAAGTTGTTCACTTCTATAATTTGTTGCCATAGATGTGGTAAAAGTGAGAGTGTTAAATAGCCGTGTGCGATAGTTTGTCCGAAAGAACTTTCTTTGGCTGCTCTCTCTTTATCAACGTGTATCCACTGATGATCTAACGTCGCATCAGCAAATAGGTCAATACGCTCTTGTGGAACTTCCAACCAATTGCTTACGCCAATTTCTTGTCCTTTGAGCGCTGCAAAGGATTGAAAAGAATCAATAATAGTTTTATTCATGATCATTACTGTTTTTTCTCTGAGATTTGCTTCATTGTGAGCGCACTCAAGACAAAATTTGAATTGATCTCTGCATGTGCTTTGTAGGAGCCAAATGTTTTACCAGGATTATCTCTTTCTATATATTGATCTACAGAAAAGTCAACCGAGTATATTGTGCCATTATTTGAGGCCTTCTTTGTTATGTTTATTCCGTTTCCAACATTAAATCTGCATTCTTGAATATGTTCATTAAACATATCTGCTATAGTGGACATAACAACTGCTTTTGTCGCATTTTTCTTGCCTAAAAATACGGTCATAACGGGAGTAATATTTGCTGCGATCTCACTTTGATTGTTCTCACTAAAAGCACTGAAGAACTGATTGAGGGTTTCTGAAACCTGGCTTCGTTCATCTGATGTGATAGTCAGTGCTTCTGCATTACTTTGTGCAGCTTGTGCTTCAGCTGTGTAACGGCCCTCTGGGTGTATCTGCAAATAATTAGCAAAAGCAGCGGGCGTACCTGCAGTTTGTGCTTTTGCAAAATCTAAGGAGTCGATCTTATTATCTGCCAATTTCGCATAGAAATCGTCATTATATTTTGACTTGAAATTTGCAAAATCATCCGGGTTACTTGAATTGACAATAGTATTCCACGCGCCTTCTAACTCCAACAACTTAGTCATGCGTTCGCGTACATCTGCTGCAAATTTACTATTGGGAAACTGATCTAAAAAGGCCTGATAATCCTTACTGCTATGACTCTCGCTGAGTGCCGTGTATGCAGTGACTTCATCCACTTGCTTATTTTCTGAGTTTGCGATAATATAACCTCCCACAGCAATAGCTAAAATCAGAAATGCTGCTGCAATACCTATCCAAAGCGCAGTGTTCTTCTTTTTAGGCTCTATCGGTGGTTGCCCGTTATTATATGGGGACTGAACATTGTTATACTGGGGCTGACCATTACTATATTGTGGCTGCCCGTTGTTGTATTGAGGTTGACTATTGTTATATTGCGGTTGCCCGTTGTTATATTGAGTCTGTCCGTTGTTGTATTGTGGTTGCCCGTTGTTATATTGAGTCTGTCCGTTGCTGTACTGTGGTTGCCTGTTGTTATACTGAGTCTGTCCGTTGCTGTACTGTGGTTGCCCGTTGTTATACTGTGGTTGCCCATTATTGTATTGCTGTTGAGGTTGAGGCTGCGGAGTCTCATTTGGCATTTGTGAAGGCTGGTTATTCGTTTCCATTTGTAATGCATTTGTAATTTATATGCAAAAGTAAACTAAACTCTATGATAAGCAAAATAGAAGCAATCTTTTTTCTTTGAAATCTTATTGCCTGTACTGTACGTTAAAGTATTACCGACTGTCTATCTCTTCTTATTTCCGGTTATAACAAGACGTAATTAGCTGCGGCAGGGACTATCATAGGAACGATTAAGACTAAATAGTAGGAAATACCATTGTGAACGTACAACTGTCCTATCACGGGGGTAGGTTTGTTCTACCACGATGGTAAAAGTTTTTTTTTCAAGAAAGGATAGTCGCGATGTGAGACTTGAAGTACAAAAACAATGTCAGATGGTTGTAATACTAAGTTTTTGTTGTTGATGAATCGGCTCTTACAGTCCGCTATACAGATAGAAATGCCTCCTCATATTAGAGGAAAGCAAACAAGAAATAGAGTCGTAAGTGAGAAATTGCGGATATGGGCGGAAAAAATGATAAGACTTTCGTACTTTTGTAACTCTAAAATAAAAAGTTTATACTTGCGATGGAGACAATTCAAGTAAGAGATAAGAATTTTGTGGTATCTATACCCGAAGAAAGGATTAAAGCGCGTGTTGCAGAAGTAGCTGCTCAGATTAGTGAGGAATTGAAAGACGAAAAGCCCATGTTCCTTTCTGTTTTGAACGGTGCGTTTATCTTCGCTGCAGACTTGCTACGTGGTATCACGATTCCTTGTGAAATTACTTTCGTGCGTCTTGCCTCTTATAGCGGTGTAGAATCTACGGGTAAAGTCACTCAAATCTTAGGGTTGGACAAATCTATCGAAGGGCGCACGATCGTCATCGTGGAAGATATTATTGATAGCGGCCTTACTATGCAAAAATTGTTGGCTTCTCTCGAAACTTACAAGCCTTCAAAAGTGATCATTGCAGCATTGTTGGTAAAGCCTGAGAAATTGAAAGTGTCGCTAAATATACACCACTGTTGTTTTAATATCCCCAACGATTTTATCCTTGGTTATGGATTAGATTATGATGGTGAAGGTCGCAATCTACCGAACATTTATACTGTAACAGAATAAACCTATCCTTATGAAGAATATTGTAATTTTTGGCGCTCCAGGCTCCGGCAAAGGAACGCAAAGCGATTTACTTGTAAAAAAGTACGGCTTCAAACACATTTCAACTGGTGACGTCTTACGTGCTGAAATCAAAAACGGGACATCCCTTGGAAAAACTGCAAAAAGCTATATTGATAAAGGTCAGCTTATTCCGGATGAGTTGATGATCGATATTTTGGCTAATGTCTACGATTCTCTCTGTCCTTGTGATGGTGTTATCTTCGATGGTTTCCCGCGCACGATACCTCAAGCCGAAGCCCTAAAACGCATGTTAAAGGAGCGTAAGGGCGAGGTTGATGTTATGATAGAGTTGAGTGTGCCGGATGAAATGCTAATGGAACGTTTAATCAATCGTGGCAAGACATCAGGACGTGCAGATGATAACGAAGAAACGATTCGGAAGCGTTTAGATGTATATAAGAACCAGACTGCTCCCCTTATTGAATGGTATAAAGCGGATGGTAAGCATCGTGCCGTTAAAGGTCATGGCGCTTTAGAAGAAATCACTGACGCGTTGAGTGAAGTGATTGACGATTTATAATGCTGATCTTAAACCAAATCATATTATAATTAAAGGTAAACAGCGATAACACGACAACTTTATAGCTTATGGCAGAAACGAACTTTGTCGACTATGTGAAGATTTATTGTCGTTCCGGTAAGGGAGGACGAGGGTCGATCCACCTGCATCGTGCTAAGTATATGCCGAACGGAGGGCCTGATGGCGGTGATGGTGGTAGAGGCGGCAATATCTATTTGCGTGGAAACCATAACTATTGGACGCTACTGCATTTGCGCTATGATCGTCATGTATTTGCAGAACATGGAGGCAATGGTGGGAAGTCTCTCTCACATGGTTCGGATGGTGCAGATAAATATATAGATGTGCCTTGCGGCACTGTGGCTTATGATGCAGAGACGGGCAAATATATCTGTGACGTCACCGAAGATGGGCAGGTTGTAATGCTACTAAAAGGTGGGCGCGGTGGAAAAGGAAACTGGCATTTTCGTTCTGCCACAAATCAAACGCCACGTTATGCACAACCCGGAGAGCCTATGCAGGAGATGATGGTTATCTTGGAGCTGAAATTGCTGGCTGACGTTGGCTTAGTAGGCTTCCCAAATGCCGGAAAATCCACGCTACTTTCTACCTTGTCGTCTGCGCGACCTAAAATTGCCAACTATCCCTTTACCACACTTGAGCCAAGTCTAGGGATCGTTGCATATCGCGACGCTAAATCGTTTGTGATGGCAGATATTCCTGGCATTATTGAGGGTGCCAGTGGTGGTAAAGGATTAGGCTTAAGATTTTTGCGCCATATTGAGCGAAATTCTCTCTTACTCTTTATGGTTCCCGGTGACACGGACAATATCAAGCGAGAATATGAGATCCTTTTGGGAGAATTGCAGAAGTTTAATCCCGCAATGCTTGATAAACATCGCGTTTTAGCTGTCACAAAAAGTGATCTTTTGGATGATGAGCTAATTGAAATGCTGAAAGAGGAATTACCAACGGACTTACCGGTTATCTTTATTTCATCAGTGGCTCAGATTGGTTTGCAGGAGTTGAAAGATACTTTATGGAAAGAACTCAATAGCGAATCCAACAAGCTGGAAGCTGTGGCAGAAGGCGGTGCTTTAGTTCATAGAGATCGTGAAGTCAGTCTAATCAATGCAGATTTTATTGATTGGGAGCCTGATTATGAAGATGAAGACGGTGCTGAAGACGATGTCTATGATTTGGAAGATTTAGAAGATGTATAATATAGAAGATGTATGTTGAATATTAGGTGAGAGCAGCAAGAGGCGCTGCTTCTCACTTTTATTTTATCACCATGAAAATCTTTGTTGTATTGTTGTTTTCTTGGGTTTGTGCGTTACCAATCTTTGCTCAGACGTCCATTACCTGGGAAGATTTTCTACAAGATTACTTTTCAACAGAAAAATTAGAACCGGACTTGCTACAAGAGTTGGAAGATTTGGAAGAGTTGCACAATAATCCGATGAATTTAAATAGGGTTTCATCAGATGAACTACAGCAATTGCCCTTCCTTACTTCTGCAAAAGCAGATTCGATCATTGCTTATCGAACACATAAAAAACGTTTTAGATTTCTTGGTGAATTATTGTTCATCAAGAACCTCACTTATGATGATCGCCTATATATGCAGCTATTTACTTATGTGGGAGAAGCAGACTATACACCAGAAACTCTCCTCCAAAGTTTATTTTCAGGAAAACATGAATTAAAAACTCATTTAGGCGTACCGCTTTATCGTAGGGCTGGCTTTAGAACTTATTCTGATGAAGAGCTGGAAAAGCATCCCAATAAGATTTATCTGGGTAATAAACTTAAATCAATTCTTAGTTATCGCTACCAATGGAGAGACAATATTAAATATGGAATAACACTACGCAAAGATTCTGGTGAGCCTTTCGGGTGTTATGGTAATTATCCATTTGATGATACATCATTTTACTTTGATTATCGAATGAATGAGGATAGATTCAGGTTGGTTGTTGGAGATTATAAGTTAAAGATGGGGCAAGGGCTTCTTTTAGGCAATTTGTTCTTTAAAGACAAGTCATTGCTTTTAAATAGTAGAGATCGTTCGGCTTTACGTTTTGCCTCACAAGCTTCAGGCGCTACGTTTAATCATTTTCGGGGAGCAATTGCTTCTTATTGCTATGGCTCGTGGGTTGGTGCTGCTTTTCTGTCTTATCGAAAGCTTGATGCACATATCTCGAATGACACTATCATATCTATGCCTATAGGCGGTTATCACCGGACTATTTCTGAACTAAATAATAAATCGGCTGCAGCTAATTATCTTTTTGGAGGACATATTAGCTTCTTTAAGCCGGATTTTAACGTTGGCATCAATACCTACTATAGTTTTTTCGATCATGTTGTCTATCCACCAAGGAGGACAAGCAATAGTTATTATTTTCGTGGGAAAACCGCTGCTGGTTTGTCTTTAGATTATTTTCGTATGACAAAATACCTAACAGTTCAAGGTGAATTGGCTATTGATAGTAAATTGCGGATGGCAACAAGTAATAGGCTACAATATTCTTTGAATGATGACCTTTTACTTCATTTTCAACATCGCTACTTATCAAAATATTTTGCTGCACCATTTGCTAAGACTATACAGGCAGGTAATCGTGTGGCAAACGAGCACGGTTTTCTATTAGGAACAACATTGAGGAACTTTTACAATTGTTCTTTACTGTTTTATGTCGATTATTCCCACTTCTTCTTACCTATATATGGCGTATATAAATCTTCAAATACTTGGGAGGGCTATATAAAGTTGCAATATCGTTTGAGTGATTATAGTTCACTAAATCTGATTTATAGATTAAAAGCCAAAGAGGCTTCAATTAAGGGCTTTGAGGATCTATTAGAATACAAAACAACGCAACGACTACGCTTACAAACCGCCTATTCGTCGGAAAAAATAACACTTTCGGGTGCTTTGAGCGGCGTAGGGTATAGTCAACAAACAAAAGGCAATTCATTTGGCTGGATGCTATCTTCTCGGCTTTCCTATAAAACTGAGAATAAGTGGTCTTTTTCTTCGTTTGTTAGCTTATTCTTTTCTGAAGATGCAGCAACGGCACTTTATGATTATGTGCCTCACTTGTACTACGCCTCAGAATTTCCCGCTTTTCGCCATCATGGCTTTTGTCTTGTAGGCACCTCATCGTATAAATGGGGTACTCGCTTGATACTTTCGAGCCGGTTGGGATGGATGCACTATTTTAACCAAAATACCATAGGCACAGCTAGCCAACAAATCCGAGGGCATAACAAGATAGATTTGGCTTTTGAACTTACCTACAAATGGTAAAGTATGCTATCAAATCAAAGTAAGAAAGGAGCGCCTAAGTGTGAGAAAGCAGCTTTGACGGAATGTTTATTACCATCAACAAACAAACTCTTTCTGAGGCTTTTCAGATAAATCCGGATTAGCCTTTATGTGCCGGCTACACTCCTGCGAGGATGGAGCATAAAATCATTATTCTTGGGTATTTTTTTGCAATGAAGAACACAATACCTTTGCACTTGAAAAATACACAAGATAGAGCTCTCTTGTTTAATTCTTGAATTTATTTACAAATCAAAGATCCTATGAAAAAGAAAATAGTACTTTTTCTGCTATTCTTTTCACTGTTACAAGTCGGGATAGCAGATAATGTAAACGTAACAGAAGCTGTTGTGCAAGGTCGCGTAATCAATGGAAAAAGCAAGGAGAATTTGCCCTTCGTGCATATTTCTATAAAGGGAACAACCATAGAAACCACAACAGATGCTGCGGGATGTTATCATTTGAAGAACCTGCCAATAGGCAATCTTACGTTGGAGGTGAAATTGTTGGGGTATCACATCCAACGACAGAAGATAAAAACCCGCCCGCACGAAGTACAAGAATTGGATTTCGAACTGAGCGAAGACGCCTTTGATCTTGACGAGGTTGTGCTTACGGCTAATCGCGTGCAGACCTTACGTAGAGAAGCACCAGCTTTGGTCAACGTGTTAGATAAGAAGACTTTTGAAGTTACAAACATTGCTTGTTTGGCTCAAGGGCTTAATTTCCAACCCGGGGTACGTACAGAAACGAATTGCCAAAATTGTGGTTTCTCACAGGTAAGAATGAATGGTTTAGACGGTCACTATTCGCAAATTCTAATTGATTCTAGACCTGTATTCTCGGCCCTGAATGGTGTGTATGGGCTTGAGCAATTGCCCACGAATATGATAGATCGCGTTGAAATAGTGCGCGGTGGTGGATCCTCGCTCTATGGTGCTTCTGCCGTTGGCGGAACTATCAACATTATTACAAAGTATCCAACTTACAATACCGGCTCTTTCAGTCATACGATTACCTCTTTATATGGTCGTTCAAGTTATGATAATACGACGACAGCCAACGCTTCACTTGTTACGCCTGATGGCCGTGCCGGTTTGTCTATTTTTGGTCAATACCATTATCGACCGGGATTTGATTACGATGGAGATAAATATACCGAGCTACCCAATTTGCGCAACTCAATGTTCGGATTCAGCTCTTTTATCAAGTTAACACCTTATTCGAAACTCTCTATGCGCTATAACCATATCAGCGAGTTTCGACGCGGAGGAAATAACCTGCATCTTCCTCCTCACAAGGCCAATATCACGGAGCAAATAGAACATTCGATTAATGGGGGAGATTTAACTTATGATCTCGATACACCTAATCTATTGCATCACCTGAAGGCTTATTTCTCTTTTACGACGACTAATCGAAAAAGTTATTACGGCGGAATCGCATCTGGCTCAACAGAAGACATTGAAGCTGCAGAAAAGGCCTATGGTCGCACAAATGATTTTACTTATATCGTAGGCGCACAATACTCCTACTATTTCGACAAGATGTGGTTCCTGCCGGCGACTTTAACATTAGGTGGGGAGTATAACTACGATAACTTGAATGATGAAATAATCGACTATAATCATTTCCTGCATCAGCAGATTCATATAGGTAGTTTCTTCGCACAAAACGAATGGAAAGACGAGCGCTGGAGCTTTGTGTTGGGGGCCAGAATGGATAAGCATAATCTTATTTCCAATCCGATTTTCAGTCCACGTGTGAATGTACGCTACAATCCGAATGAAAAGGTAAATCTGCGCTTCAGTTACGGACAAGGTTTCAGAGCTCCACAGACATTTGACGAAGATCTGCACGTAGGCTACGTTGGTGGTGAACGCGTTGTTTCCATAAATGCACCAGGTCTAAAAGTTGAGCGCTCGCATAGCTTTAGTTTATCGGCCGATCTAGCCTACAATTTAGGAAATATCCAGACAGATCTAATCATCGAAGGGTTTTATACACGTCTTAATAATGTATTTGGACTGCGCCTGCTAAATAGAACAGATGATCAAGGCAACGCTATCCAAGAACGTTATAATGCACATGGTGCAAACGTCCTGGGGGTAAATATTGAAGGTAGAGCTTTATTCACTAAGTGGCTAACGGTGGAAGCCGGTATAACTTTGCAGCAAAGTCGCTACTGCGAACCGGTAGAATGGAATGAGGATGCTGCACCTGTCAGAAAGATGCTGCGTACGCCGAATGCCTATGGCTATTTCACGGCTAAGATTACTCCAATCAAGCGGCTTGCTTTCTTATTATCGGGCAACTATACGGGCAGTATGTTAGTTGGGCATTCCGGTGGCGATAAAATCACAAAACCGATAGCGGTAGAGACGCCTCGATTTATGGTGATCAATGCCAAGGCCAGCTATGATATTTCGCTCCCAGGTTCCTTGACTTTGCAGTTGAATGCCGGAGTTCAAAACTTAAGTAATGCTTATCAAAAAGATTTTGATCAAGGATGGAATAGGGATTCTGCTTATATTTATGGGCCAGGATTACCAAGAACCTTTTTCTTAGGCGCTAAAGTTGAATTTTAATTTTATCTGTTATTCAACCATCCTAATTGATTTTTAGATAACTTCTAAGCGAAAATCCTACAAATAGATCTTAAAGTATCGTCTTGCCATCCTCACTATTCTTGTACGAGATTTTGTCCCACTAGTTTTGCCTAATACTCAAAAAGGATAGATGATGCTAAGCTACGACGCTAATGGTAGAAATGTCCTTTCGTGGTGGTACAAACCTCCTTACACGAAAGGACATTTCTACCATCGTGGAAGTACTTTGAGTAATCTATACAAAAAGAGGTGGAGAGGCCAATAGGTTTATTATTGTTACATTCATCTACAATCGTTGCTTGAATTCGGCAAACACTACCTGGACTTTATTGGTCCAAAATGATTGTAGGAGGAATACACAATCGTATTCCTCCTACAATATTCTGATTCTATTGTAATGATTCTTTTACTTAATTACAAGAACACGACTAATCATATCGCTCAAGTTTGCATAGTGCGCAGCAGATGCAGCATCTGTTCCTGCCATTTTCAGAGAGTGTTGCAACTCTGTCAATATTTTCAACACTGTTGGACGTGCAGGTGATGTTGTTGTAGATTGTTTGAAGTATTGCGTCAACTCATTTACAAATGTACTTTGAAGGGCTTTGCGGTATGGCGTAACTTTTACTTTAGATTTGAGTTCTTTGAAGATCAACTCCGTGACTTCCGGAAGATAAGCCGTAGCAGGATAGTCTGCATTTAGATTGTCTAAAGTGCTTTCAGCTACCAATTTACGCACAAGCGAATTGCCGACATTGATCGTAACAGACTGAGGATCTTTAGTCAGACGGTTAAGATAGCTTTCATTTATCAACCATTTCGGTTCTTCGAGTACTTGACGATTCAACCAAGCCAAAGCCTCTCGCTGCCGCTTTGCTGGAACGTTTGTATAAATAGCTCCTTCTTGATCTACGGTCTTAAAGTCTTTGTATACACCGCCAACGAAACGAAAGACGTGATTGATATAGCGTAAGAATTGGCTGTTGACAGCTTGGTATGCATCAAGTAGATTCGTACCATAGATGTCGCCGTGTTGATATGTCCAATCAGGAAGCTCTTTTACTTCACGTTTAAGGTTTAATATGCCGTACTCGTTAGCTTTCATAACATCATCGCTCAAGTCTTCTGTCTGGCAGCGGGGATCATTAACGTTGTTCGATTCACCATCTCCAAACCAAAGACGACGATTGCTTTTGAGCATTTTAGAGGTAAGCGCTTCTAATTCATAATGGTCACTCACATCATCATAAGAATCCCAAGTTGGCGTATAGCCCCACTGAATAGCCCACATATCATAATCACCAATTCTTGGGAAGATACCTTCGCGAGAAATGTTGTCTTCTGGTTGAGCAACATAGTTAAATCTTGCATAGTCCATGATACTAGGCGTATGCCCGTGAGCCTCTACCCATAATTTATTGCGCAGACTATCAACGGGTACAGTGCTTGAAGAGCCAAAGTTATGACGTAGACCTAGCGTATGACCAACTTCATGGCTGGAAACAAATCGGATTAGTTGGCCCATCAAGTCATCATCGAAGCGCATCTTTTGAGCAGCTTCGTCTATTGTGCCTGCTTGGATCATATACCAATCGTGAACCAATTTCATCACATTATGATACCAACAAATATGGCTCTCTAGAATCTCTCCCGAGCGTGGATCGTGTACTTGAGGCCCATAAGCATTTTCAATAGGTGATGCTAAATAGCGTATACAGCTATAGCGAGCATCTTCCATAGACATCGTAGAGTCTGTGTCCGGCCATTCTTTGGCCATAATTGCGTTCTTGAAACCTGCTTTTTCAAATGCTTTTGCCCAATCGTTAACGCCAGCAATGAGGTAAGGGCGCCAGCGTTTAGGAGTAGCAGGATCAACATAATAGATGATAGGCTTTTTAGGCTCAACAAGTTCGCCTCGTTTCATTTTTTCTGCATCTGCACTATCTTTGGGCTCAAGACGCCAACGTGTGATGAATCGCTTTTTTTCAATACGCTGTTGGAAGTCTGAAAATTGGACGAAGCTGTCGCTGAAGTATCCAACACGCGGATCAAATAAGCGACGTTGCATAGGTATTTTGGGCAAGAGAATAAAGGAGACATTTAATCCTATCGTAATTTTACCTGTCTCATAGCCTGCATATGTGTTGTTTTGAGCAGAAGACCAGGTTTTTACTGTACGAACCTCAGTGTTAATAGGGAAGGTTTTTATACTCTCTATATATGACATTGAAGGTAACATCATCCCAAGTCCGAACCTTTTCTTAGCCATTTGGTTTAACCCAATCGCAGCATTGTCTTCTTGGAAGAAGGCTGATACCTTTATCTTATACAGACTCTTTGCATGACTTTCTATCTTGAACGCTCCTATGATAGGATTGGAATTGCTGATTAATATAGCACGATTAACTGCATCGAGGCTATCTGCAGTATTCATGAGTAATTCTGAACGAAGAAGTAATTGATCGTTAGGAGATTTCTCAAAATACATAGTGGAGTAGTTGACTTGTTCTCCACCATATAAACCGGAGTTTGCAGGTGTAGAAGTATACCGTACAGAAACTAAGAAGCGTCTCCCTATAATTGAATCAGGGATTTCAAAGAAGTAATCTTTATCTGTTTTGATAACATTAAAGAGTCCTTTAGTTGTAATAGTTTTCTCCGCAGGTTTAGCATCTTTTGCGGGAGGATTTGGCTTTTTTCGAGCCATTGTTTCCGTCGCTATTGAGAAAAATAAGCAGACAGAGAGAAGTATAAACTTTTTCATAGTTGAGTTATTAAGTTGTAATGATTTTCTGGAATCCTTCGTAAGTTTCCAATCTATTCAGCTCGTATGTTTCAAGTCGCAGCGAAAATGTGCCAGGAAGCGCATTTAACCCAAAATAACTCTGAATGATACCGGCTAAATTAAAACTCAGATGATCTCCTTTACGCATTAGTAAAATTGAATACTCCCTCAGAGCTTGAATCTGATGATCCATTTTGCGTAACGATTGGAAAATACAATAGTATATGGGTAGTGTATTGAAATTTAAAAGAAGTTTGACTCGCTTGCGACTATCTTCATCATAATAGAGATTAAGAATCCATTCTATTTCTTGCGGATCTGATAGGGTTGGGAGAAGAGTTGCAAGGAGTTTATTTTTGTCAATGGGGCTTGCGACTTGAGCATATTCTTTTATTTCCTTTAGCTCAAGTGCAAAATGATTTGGTAGTGCCTTGAGGAATGTGCCCAAGAATGCTTTGGAGTTTTTGGGAACGATTGTTATGAAGCAATGCCAATAAGATTCTCGCGATAAAGACGACAGCAACTTATCTCCTAACAAAAAACCTGCCGTTCTAAATTCAGCATTGCTTAGTTGCAATAGATAGTTATATAACCCTATTGCGTCATTTGCTTGGAGAAAAGTCGTGAGTCTTGACTCTATCCGTGGGTTGTGCTTTCTCAGTGCAGACATTATGACTGTACGGAATAAATTAATTATTTCTTTCCATCAATAGAACATTTTCCACATGATGAGTTTGCGGAAACATATCTACAGGCTGTACTTTGGTAATATGATAGTCTGAAGAAAGAAGTGATACATCGCGAGCTTGTGTTGCCGGATTACAACTAACGTATACAATACGCTTCGGGGCAGCAAAAAGTATAGTAGATATAACATCATTATGCATACCTGCTCGTGGAGGATCTGTGATTATAACATCTGGACGCCCATACAATGCTACGAAATCATCAGTAAGAATGTCCTTCATATCTCCGGCAAAGAACTGAATATTGTCAAGATTGTTTAGTACTGCATTTTCTTTTGCGTCTTTTATCGCTTCTGGAACATATTCAATACCTATAACTCTTTTGGCTTTTCCTGCAATAAAGTTGGCAATGGTCCCAGTACCAGTATAAAGATCGTACACGTATTCATTGCCAGAGAGATTGGCAAACTCACGTACTACTTTGTACAAGGCAAATGCTTGTTCAGAGTTTGTCTGATAAAAACTCTTAGGACCAATCTTAAATTGAAGATCTTCCATTTGCTCATATATGCAATCAGTCCCGCTGTATGTATGTATGTCTAAATCAGAAATTGTATCGTTGCATTTAGTGTTATTGACATACAACAGTGAGGTTATTTCAGGAAAGGTTGTTTTTATCCATTGTAGAACATCCTGAGCTTCTTTTTCCTCTTGAGCCTCCCTAATACAGAATTGAAGAAGCACCATAATCTCTCCAGTTGAAGTTTTTCGCAACATCATATTACGAAGCAGTCCCGTCTGATTTCTTAGGTCAAAAAAGTAATATCCTTTTTCAATAACATAACTGCGCAGACCATTTCTTATTCTATTGTTAAAGTCATCCATTAGGAAACATTCTTTTAAATCTAAGATCTTATCAAACGCCCCTGGGATATGGAAGCCTACGGCATTCATATCTGGAAAGACAACTCTGCTCTCTATTTCCTCTTTAGTAAGCCACTTTTTATTTGAGAAGCCAAACTCTAATTTGTTTCGATAGGCTTTAGTTTTTTTGCTACCTATAATGGGCAAAATTTTAGGAAAAGGAACTTTTCCAATTCGAGTCAAGGCATCTTCTACTTGTTGTTGCTTCGCTTTGAGTTGTTCTTCATAAGGAAGACACTGCCATTTACAGCCACCGCAAACGCCGAAATGTTTACAAAATGGCTGTATGCGCATTGGGGAAGGCTGAATAATGCTTGTAATAGTTGCTTCTGCGTAATGTGATTTCTTACGAGTAACTTGTATATTAACAATATCGCCAGGTACAGCATAAGGCACAAAAATAACCTTATTATCCAATCGGGCTATAGCCTTCCCTTCAGCTGCTATACCTTCAATTTGTATGTTTTCTAACAAGGGCAGAAGCTTCCTTTTTCTAGCCATGAAAATCTTTATTTTTGGATTGCGAAGTTAATGACTTTTATTGAATTAATCTGTAGGTCTTGCAGTTTTCTTAACAGTGTGAATACTTTTAAAAGGTAGAAGCGAGACATTTATTTTAAGTTGTCTATGGCTTCATATAGTTGCTCTACTAATCTGGACGCTGGGTAGTTTCCTCTTTCTTTTTCTGGAATGAAACTATACTTTTCAATTGTAGTAAATTCAGTGAGTTCCACCTCATAACAATCTACAATCAAAACCTGATGCGTCAGCACATGTTTCATTCCCTTTACTGCTAATCTAAATGCTGATTCTTTTGGAAGATTCACCTTTTGAATGATTAAAGGTAAATCCGCAGGTTCAAAAAATTCAATAAGTAATGGCTCATAAAGCCCTTGCCATATGTCTCCTCTTTCTCGACGATGCAAAAGGATACGGTTTCCGCATCTCATATAAAGATAGACTAAAAAGCGGGTTCGAATCGCTGTTTTTTTTGATTTGACAGGTAACGAAGAAACTGACGTTTCTAAAAACGCAACACAGTTCTCTTGAAGAGGACACTCATTACAATTAGGGCTATTGGGGACGCACTGCAACGCCCCAAAGTCCATCAGCGCTTGATTGTATTGTGCTGGATTTTTTTTATCTAACAGATCTTGTGCCAAAGAGGCAAATAACTTTTTTCCTTTAGTTGTATCAATAGGTGCTGTTATTCCCCAATATCTAGCAAGCACTCTATACACATTTCCATCAACTACGGCATAAGGCAGATTATAAGCAAACGACGCTATAGCTGCCGCTGTATAATCACCAACTCCCTTCAACATTCTTATTTCCTTATAGTTGGTTGGAAATTTCCCTTTTGCTACTATTGATTTAGCAGCACGATACAGATTTCGTGCACGAGAATAATACCCCAAACCTTGCCATAATTTTAACACCTCATCTTCATCAGCTTTAGCTAGATCACCTACAGAAGGAAAGCGATCTATGAATCGGAGGTAGTAATTATATCCTTGGACAACTCTTGTTTGTTGTAAGATAATTTCAGAAATCCAAATACGATATGGGTCTTTTATATCACGCCAAGGTAGTTCTCGTTTATTTTGGAAATACCAGTCTTCTATTTGTGCAGCAAAGTAAAGAAAATCTTGTTGTGTAAATGTTTCGAGAGAATCAATCATGAAAAAGTTTGATACGCTGCTCTTCCGACAATTTGCAGATAAGAAGCGTTCCTTCTTTTTCCGCTACTATATATCCATCTAATCCCTGTACGACTACCTTTTTCAGATTCTCTGTGTGAACAATGCAATTAAAACTGTCATACAAGTTTATTTGTTCTCCGATAGAAGCATTACCATATTTATCTTGCGATATATGATTTCGTAACGACCCCCACGAACCTAAGTCGCTCCAACCAAAGGATGCCGGGTATACGTATACATCATCAGAGCGCTCAAGTATTGCATAATCGACTGAGATAGAAGGACATTTCTCGTAAGCCTCGTTTATCTTTTCTTGTTCTTGATCTGTGCCATAATAAGGTAGGCGAGATTCAAACAATTCTGAAATTTCCGGATCCCAGATTCGGAAGGCATTAACGATTGTACTGACGCTCCATATAAAGATACCTGAGTTCCAGAAATAAACATTACGCCGTAGATACTCTTTGGCAACCTCTAAAGTTGGCTTCTCTTTAAACATATCTACACGAAAGATATTCTTCATTCGAGGCGATGCTGCCGTCAGATCAGCTTTGATATAGCCATATCCTGTTTCCGGATGAGTGGGGCGAATACCTATGGTAACAATAGCATCCGTTTCTGAAGCAAACTTCAATCCGCCTTCAATCACATTCCTAAAATCCGGAACCTCAGTTATGATATGATCACTCGGCGTAACGATGATGTTCGCCCGAGGGCTCTGTTTCTTAATCTTCCAGCTTGCGTAACAAATGCAGGGAGCTGTATTTCTTCTAACAGGTTCCAAGAGAATATTCTCTTTAGGTATATCCGGCAATTGCTCATAGACCAAATCGCAATAGTCGGCTGAAGTGACCACCCAAATATTCTTGGTCGGTACAATTCCTTCAAATCTTTTGGCTGTTAACTGTATAAGTGTTAGTCCGCAACCTAAAACATCTATAAATTGCTTCGGTAGTTTGCTACTACTAAGTGGCCAAAAACGACTACCAATGCCGCCAGCCATAATAACAAGGTGATTATCCCGCATAATGTATTACTTTTTATTGGCGACCATATCTCCTTCAATATAGACACGCACGATATTATTCTTTGCATTCGAACTAACAGTGACCGGCTTTTTGAAGTGTCCAGGAAATAAGTTTTTACCATTATAGCTTATGGTGACCTTTCCTTTTTCACCAGGATTAATTGGCGTGCGCGTAAAGCTTGCAACCGTGCATCCACAAGAGGAAAAAGCCTGCTGAATAACCAAAGGCTTATCACCTATATTTGTGAATATAAATTCGCACTTTTGTGGTTGATCGCTCGAAAACGTACCAAAATTGTGAGAAGTCTGCTCAAATTGAATTACGGCCTGCGCTTGAAGCGTTGACCATATTGCCCCCAAAAGGAGGCCTGCTACGAGTAAAAATCTTTTCATAACCTTATTTTCATTAAGTTGACGGTTCTTTCTCTGCAAAAATAGGACTATTTTGATTAATAGTAATCTTTCACAGAAAAAAAATGGGCTTTCGGGTTGTTATCTGTATTTTTGCAACGATTAAAGATCGCTATTAAATGGTTTTAGACCCTCTGTAAAGGATGAGGAAAACAATAGACAAAGTTATATTAGGAATAGACCCTGGAACGAACATTCTTGGGTATGGTGTACTCCATATTCGCAATAACAAAGTCACAATGGAAGCAATGGGAGTGATTGATTTGCGCAAGGTAAAAGATGTATATCTCAAACTTGGGCGTATATATGAGCGTATAATAGGCATAATTGACTCCTTTCATCCTGATGAATTGGCTATCGAAGCTCCATTTTTTGGCAAAAACATACAAAGTATGCTGAAATTGGGTAGGGCACAGGGCGTGGCAATTGCAGCCGCAATAAGCCGAGATATACCTATTCACGAATATGCCCCGTTAAAAATTAAGATGGCTATAACGGGAAATGGACAGGCTAGTAAAGAGCAAGTGGCTGACTTTTTAAAACGTATTTTGAGTTTGAAAGAGGAACAAATGCTTTCTTATATGGATGCCACGGATGCTTTAGCTGCGGCCTATTGTCATTATTTGCAAAATGGTCGCGAAAGTAAAACGGCCAGCGTGCCTCATTCTTGGGCAGCTTTTGTAAAGCAAAATCAAGATCGGGTGGTTGTGTTGTCTCCCAAACACTCGATTAAAGATTCATAACAACAAAACAATATAAACTTTGAAGGAATGAAACGAACGACGTTATTATGTATTATCACTTGTGGGCTTCTATTTTTTATGGGGCAGAAAGCAACAGCACAAGATGTGTATAGAATGGTGATGCAAAATGCACAACATACCGTGGAGGCTCCGACTAGTAGTTTTGCACAAACTCAAATTGCACAATTTAAAATAACGGCATTAAACTACTTGAAGCAGAAAGCTTTTGATACAATGCCTGAAGTAACCACAAATTTCTTAAATACAAAGGCCTATTATTTATCGGAATTTATCACGCTTTTTTTCAACGAATTAGTGAGGATGAAAGGATCAAAAGAAGATAAGCAAAAAGGGCGTATAATGCTATTTGTAAAAGCAGCTAACGCTAATCCTCAATTTAAAGTGGCAGAGGAAGCTGTACCAAATGATAGCGCATCGACCGACGTAAATCTAACTCCATTCCCGCTTAATACTGATTGGGAAAAAGCATATACCGAGGTGAAAGAGAAATTAAAGTCAAAATCGGCAACGTAATTTGCGTCCACAAATCAGTGTGCTATTATCAGATACTGTCTTGTGGCTATTGTCCAACAGGATATGAAGTTGAAACACTCAACCTATGAAGTTTTGCAGATTCTCAGCATATCATTGAATGACAAAACCCACTTGCGTGACCTGTTCGACAAGACTAATTTCAATGATGTCAAAGATCTAAATGAACCTCTGATTCCAGGACTATTTGATTAATTGTTTAACTCGTCCCATTTTAACGGGACACTAATGATATCTTTTCTTGCTCTTGGATGCAAGCTCGCTGTCTTTTTATCACACCTTTTGCTTTTTGATCGCAATCTATTTTTCCAATTCTACTATACCTACTATAGTTGGGATTCATAGTTTCTTTAGCGGTTTTTATATGCTGATAAATAGAATAATAGATGCTTATTTTTAGTCATATAAGACTATTTTTTTAGACCAAAATATCGACTTTTTGAACCTACCCTTGCAGGTGTATCTTCGTCCTTCTACGAAGGTACAAGACTTCTCTCGTGAGGGTACAAATGTTCCTTTATTGTAGGATTAATAACAACTTAACTCTTCATATCTCATGTCTTGCAAGGATGGTTTCCTTCTTTTGTGTTTTTGCCGCAATATTATGATGAAATGGTTGTATACGAGATAATAAGTGTAAGCATTATGGATTTGTGTAAAATACAGCTTTCTCTGTTCGAATCTGAGCTAACAAGAAAAACCTTGGTTGCAATTGTAGAATTTCTATGTAAAAATGAGGTGTACAATAAAAAAAAACAGGAAAACCCTTTACCATAATGTTTTTTCTCTCTATTTTTGGAAGTGTCAAACTAAATATAATATCTCTTAGAGGGCTCTGCCCTTTGAGTAAAACTAAACATAAGCTGAGCACGTACGCATTGAAAGAATCATCCGAAAGTTGTAAATCGTTGCTCGCAAAATATAAATATAGCTATGGCATATCTCCATTTTGATAAAACTCAGATGACGAATCTGCAGGAATCTCTCAATAAAGAGTTTCTGATTACTAACCATTCTGGTGCCTATTGCTCCTCAACGCTTGTAGGTTGCAATATAAGGAAGTATCATGGCCTCTTTGTTGTTCCAATTCCTGAGATGGACGATGAAAATCATGTCTTGTTGTCGTCTTTAGATGAAACAATCATACAACATGGAGCTGAGTTTAACCTTGGCCTTCACAAGTATCGCGGCGATAGTTATAGTCCAAAAGGACATAAATATATTGTTAGCTTTGAACAAGAGAAAGTGCCAACTTGGATCTATAGAATTGGTGGCGTTTTACTAAAAAAAGAGATTTGCTATAGTGCTCATCAGTTACATCTTTACATTAGGTATACCTTGTTAGAGGCCCATTCGCCAACTTTATTAAGACTGAAGCCTTTTTTGGCTTTTAGAAGCGTTAGGCAATGGACACATGAAAATGATGTAGCAAATACGGCATATGAAGATACTGAGAATGGTATAAAAATGTGCCTTTATAAGGGGTATCCAAGCTTACATATGCAATTAACAGCTAAATCTGACTTCCATTATGAGCCCAATTGGTATTTAGGACTTGAGTATCCTAAAGAAAGAGAGCGTGGATACGACTCAACAGAGGATTTGCTCGTGCCGGGATACTTTGAATTGCCAATTACAAAAGGTGAAAGCATTGTTTTCTCAGCAGCCATAGAAGAGGGAAATCCAAAGGATTTCCATAAAATGATGGAGGCAGAAATTAAGCCGCGTACTTCATTGGATAGTTTTTATCATTGTCTGGTGCATGCTGCCCACCAATTTCGTTACAAGAAAGATGATGAAGATTATTTGTTGGCCGGTTATCATTGGTTTAAGACGCGCGCCAGAGATACGTTTATCGCTATGCCAGGTCTGACACTTGCAATAGGTGAGCAGCAACAGTTTGAAAAATATATGTCAACAGCCAAGAAGGCCGTGACAGCCTTTCTCAAAGGAGATTCGACAACGGGGTTATATGAGATAGAACAACCTGATATTTTACTCTGGTGCGTATGGTGCTTGCAACAATATGCTAAGTATACTTCACGTCATGAATGTTATAAAAAGTATGGCCTGTTGATTAAGCAAATATTGTTGTTTATTTATGAGGGGAAGCACCCGAATCTTTTCGTACACGAGAATGGACTTCTTTATACCAATGGAAAGGATAGGGCAGTGACTTGGATGAATGCCACGATTGATGGAAAACCTATTATTCCTCGCTCTGGTTACATTGTAGAGATTAATGCGCTATGGTATAATGCTCTGAAATTTTATGAGCAATTGATTGCTGAACAGGGGACAGAAGATGAAAAGAGTCGTACTGATTTTTGTTCGACAGAATCGCAAAAGATAGAGACTTCTTTTAAAAAGGTCTTCTTGAATGATTATGGTTATTTATTAGACTATGTAGATGGGCAAATGATGGATTGGAGCGTTCGTCCCAACCAGCTTTTTGCTATCGCTTTAGACTTTTCGCCTTTAAATATAAAAGAGCGAAAAGGAGTCTTGGATATTTGCACGAAAGAATTGGTTACACCAAAAGGTATTCGCTCGCTTTCTCCGAAGAGCGGTGGATATAATCCGATGTATATCGGCGAACAGCGTAATAGGGATTATGCTTACTTTAGCGGGACTGCGTGGCCTTGGCTTACCGGCTTCTATTTGGAAGCATATGTTCGCGTCTATAAGATGAGTGGAGTTAATTATATCGAGCGACAACTCATAGGCTTTGAAGATGAGCTCTTCTATCATAGCATCGGAACCATACCAGAGCTTTTCGATGGCAACCCTCAGTTTAGTGGACGCGGAGCCGTTTCTTTTGCAATGAACGTGAGTGGCATCCTACGCGCTATCCGGCTGTTGGAAAAATACAAGCAACAAGGAGAATAAAAGCTTCATATCAATAATCTATGACCCTTGCTTAGCCGGGTCATAACAAAAGACAAAGAAATAATGAATGTTTTAATGTTTGGATGGGAATTTCCTCCTCACATCTTGGGCGGCCTTGGGACGGCGAGCTATGGCATAATCAAAGGTCTATCCCTTATACCTGACACAAACATCACGCTTTGCCTGCCACGTCCTTATGGGGACGAGGATAGAAGTTTCGTCAACATAATTGGAATGAGCGAAACTCCGATTGTGTGGCGCGATGTTGATTATGATTATGTTCAGCAGCGTATTGGGGACAAAATGGACCCCAATCTCTATTTCAGCCTGCGCGATCATTTATATGCAGACTTTAGTTATCGAATGACAAACGATTTGGGCTGTATAGAGTTTTCGGGAAAATATTTAGATAATGTTTTATATGACGAGATAAACAATTATTCTATAGTGGCCGGTGTTGTAGCTCGTCAGCAACAATACGATATAATACATGCTCACGACTGGTTAACTTATCCGGCAGGTATTCATGCGAAGAACATATCCGGAAAGCCTTTGGTCATACACGTGCACGCTACAGACTTTGATAGAAGTAGAGGAAAAGTTAATCCAACAGTCTATGGTATAGAAAAAGATGGAATGGATCACGCTGATTGTATAATGTGTGTAAGTGAGCTTACACGCCAGACAGTCATTAATCATTACCATCAAGATCCGGGAAAATGTGTGGCGATGCACAATGCGGTTTATCCTCTTTCTCAAGAAGTGATGGACGTTGTCAATCAACGTAAATCTTTTGAGGAAAAAAAGGAAAAAGTTGTCACATTTTTGGGGCGCATTACAATGCAGAAAGGTCCGGAATATTTTATAGAAGCTGCAACTAAAGTCTTGCAACGCACAAAGAACATTAGATTTTGTATGGCCGGCTCCGGAGATATGATGAATAGCATGATAGAATTAGTTGCACGTCGAGGGATTGCAGACCGCTTTCACTTTCCTGGCTTCATGAAAGGAATGGAAGTATATAAAGTTTTTCGCGATTCTGATGTCTATGTGATGCCTTCCGTTTCCGAGCCTTTTGGTATCTCCCCTTTAGAAGCAATGCAGTGCAGAGTTCCTTCTATAATCAGTAAGCAAAGCGGATGCGCGGAGATACTTGATAACTGCATTAAGACAGATTATTGGGATATTGATGCTATGTCAGACGCAATTTATTCACTTTGCACAAATGATTCTCTTCACAAATATCTCTCTGAAGAAGGAGTAAAAGAAGTTGATCAGATCTCGTGGGAGAAAGTGGGACAGCGTATTTATAGTTACTATCAGCAACTTCTAAAATAAGAAATAAAACAATGAAGACAGTTTGCCTTTACTTCGAAATTCATCAGAATATTCATCTTAAACGTTATCGCTTCTTTGATATTGGTACAGACCATTACTATTATGACGATTACGAGAACGAAAGATCAATCACTGAAACTGCGGAGAAGTCCTACATACCGGCATTGCATACTCTCATCAAGATGGCAGAACGTTACGGTGACTTCTTTAAGTGTGCCATTTCATTGTCCGGTTGCGCAATAGAGCAGTTGGAGAATCACGCGCCACAAGTTATAGAACTTTTACAGACATTGAACGAGACCGGCTGCGTTGAGTTTTTAGCAGAGCCGTATTCCCATGGTTTTTCTTCTCTGAAAGATCAAGACTATTTTAAGTTAGAAGTGCGGCATTTGTGCGATAAAGTTAGCGAGCTCTTTGGTCAAAAACCAAAAATCTTCAGAAACTCCTGTTTGGTTTATGATGATGAAATTGGAGAGCTTGTAGCCGGTATGGGCTTCAAAGGAATGTTGGCTGAAGGTGCAAAACACATCTTGGGTTGGAAAAGTCCACACTTTGTATACAACTGTAGCCGCAATCCGAATTTGAAACTCTTATTACGTGATTATGCATTATCTGAGAATATTAGCTATCGCTTTAATGATTCATCTTGGAGCGAATATCCTTTGTTCGCAGACACATACGCCAATTGGATCGCCGCATTACCAGAAGAAGAGCAGGTTATAAATATCTTTATGGAGCTTTGCGCGCTTGGAATCTTCCAACCTTTATCATCTAATATCCTTGAGTTCTTTAAAGCCTTGCCAGAGCAATTGAGACAGCGAGGTATTACATTCTCTACACCGAGCGAAGTTTGCTCTAAGATAAAAAGCGCTGGTGACCTTTCGGTTGAGTACCCCATATCTTGGGCAGACGAAGAGCGAGATTTATCTCCGTGGTTAGGCAACGTGATGCAACAGGAGGCATTCAATAAGCTCTACTCTGTATCAGAGCGTGTGCGTATCTGTCGCAATAAGCGATTGCAACAAGATTTCGACTACTTACAGGCTTCCAATAATCTTCATTTTATGAGCACAAAGCCCGGTAGTTATGGAGGATATAGGGGTATTTATGATACACCATATGATGCCTTTATCAACTATATGAATATTTTGGGTGACTTTATCACAAGGGTCAATAACCTGTTCCCAAATGTGGATAATGAAGAACTCAATTCTCTGTTGACAACGATCAAAAATCAGGAAGATGAACTTGAGATTAAAGACAAAGAAATAGAAAAATTGCAGCATATGATGCGTCACTTAGAGACTCTAGAAGGGGAGCAAACAGTAAAAGAAGCGAAAAAAAAGACGACTGTCAGGAAAACGAAAAAATAAGTATGTGAATCGATCCTGAAACCAAAGAATTAAGGTCGATTACCCTGCTTTTTTGAGTAATCGACCTTAAATGACTTAAACTTTTTTGAAGTGTTGTCAGAAAATCTTATCTTTGGCCTAAATTTTGAAAAAGCAACAGAACATGCGAAAATTCTATCTCTTTTTAGCGGGTATACTTTTATTAGTCACATCCTGCAAAACTCCGGAAAAGATACTTTATTTTCAAGATGTACAACCTGGCGATGAAATTCCAACTCAGACGCTTTCTGCACTCTCTTTCCAGCCCGGAGACAAAATTAATATTTATATAGCTAGCGCGACCACGCCCGAACAAGCTAAGCGTTTTAATCTTTCTGAAACAGGAGGTGGAGCTAATGGCAATATTCCTTATATAATAGATGAGAATGGCGTTGTCGAAATTCCCGGCTTAGGTCGTGTGTTGATTGGAGGCCTGACAAGAGCTGAGGCCGTTAAGAGAATTAGTGACGCCCTCCACAAAGGTATTCTTAATGATGCTGTCGTAACGATAACACCTTATGATCGCTATATCACGATTTTGGGAGAAGTAAATAAGCCTGGCAGATTGGAAATAAGCAAAGATCATTATACGATCTTAGAAGCTATAGGCGTAGCTGGCGACTTAACGATTCAAGCAAATCGAGACCCTATTTTGGTGATTCGTCAAGAAGGAGATATATCTAAGACATATAGTATTAATCTTCGTTCAAAAGATCTTATGAGCAGTCCTGTTTATAACTTAAAGCCTAATGACGTTATCTACGTGCAACCTAATACAGTTAGGATGGCTCAGTCTACGTTCAATGAAAATAGCTTTCGTCAAGTGGCTACTTGGATATCACTTTCATCACTTTTACTCTCAATGGGTATCCTCATCTTTAGAAAATAATTTGTTATAGACGATATTTGAAAGACGCTTCACAATTATAGTTAGGCGTCTTTTTTTATAATTGAACTTCATTAACTCTTTGAGCAAAAAAAAGATAGATAAGTAGTCCTCCCTTAAATAGTCGTTTATCATCTGTTATTCAGTAATATAAACATCTAAAACCATTGTTAAATCTGCAGGTTTTGTTATCTTTAAGGTGCGGAACTTGCAGATTTTTATGATCAAAAAGTCCCATAATACAGCATCATTATTCAGCATCTTGTCGTACATGCTGAACCAATCACCCCCGCTCTACAAACCGGCCGACAAAATAGATTGGAGCAAATTCGACACATCCTTCGCTCCTCTGTATTGTCAGAATAATGGTCGCCCTGCTAAACCCATTCGTCTGATGTGTGGCTTCTTAATTCTCAAACACCTTCGTAATCTCTCAGATGAATCCGTTGTGGAGCAATGGCGTGAAAATGCTTATTGCCAATACTTTTGTGGTATGCAAGAGTTCACTCCCGGTGCGCCCTGCTCCTCTTCAGAATTGGTACACTTTCGCCATCGCATTGGAGAAAAGGGGATAGAGTTCATTTTCCAAGAAAACATTCGGGTCAATAACGAAAAAGATAATATTGCTGTCCGATAAACGTCAAAAAGAAGTAGGAAAGACCGCCTCAATCGCTGAAACAATGCGGTTGAGGTCCTCTTTTTGACATTCCAAGCCCCCTAATCAACAAGCGAAGGCATTTGAGGGCTTTCGGCCGCTTCTTTCA
>ERZ772974.122-NODE-122-length-58379-cov-12.250994_pt1 | contig 58379 bp, 39 predicted proteins | sample MGYA00580671_ERZ772974 | MGnify/ENA primary metagenome ERZ772974 (study PRJEB29015, sample SAMEA2738065) | human oral metagenome | biome: human oral; feature: human-associated habitat; material: saliva | place: China | collected 2218 ... | reverse complement strand
GAAACAATGAATCTTCGGCCTACAACAAGGTCGAAAGAATCGTTGTGGACTATAAAATGAGGAATAAAGGAGGGGACCTTAAACCGAATTGGGGTTAATACATTCTTTTGACCTAACAAAGGCTAATGTCCACGACATATTTTATTTGCAAGACATAAAATATGAATACCTTGACTGCTACATCCTTGGCGATAGAGGCTACATTAGTGCCGTAGTGCAAATGGATTTATTTGAAACGGCAAATATCAGATTAAAAGTTTCTTATCGGCACAATCAAAAGAAATGGAAACCAACATTTATTCCTTTTGCAAAGGCGAGAAAAAGGATAGAAACAGACTTCTCGCAAATGTGTGATCAATTTATGATTTGTCGTAACTACGCAAATCAAGCTGTAGGATTGTTCACAAGAATCATTGGGAAAATCAGTGCGTTTACTGTTATGCAATATTTAAATCATATCAATAATAAACGCATAGGAAGAGTCAAGTATGCACTGGCTTAATTCCGACAGCGAGTAGCTGCCTATGTTTGAGAATAAGTAAAAAAGAAAATGTGGCAGTTATCAGAAAACCATTCAACTTTTACCTTATCATATAAATTCTAGTGGGCAATGAAATAGTTTGCAGATCATTATGTGTTTGCTACACCTTTTTACTAATGACCTATATTAAGCTATGGGATCATGAGGATATTATATAAACAGATGCTGATTAGATTGTTGAGTAGAAAGCTGGATGATTTTTGTGTCATAATTAAGTTCCCGATAGTTTCCGACAAACCTTTTTGATGTTCTTTCACAAGGGTATGTTTGTACTTTCACGAGCGTACAATCGTACTTCTATGATGGTACATTCTTTTTCTCATAGATGTACATAAAAACGACAAGATGTGAATGTGTGTAAATCATTGCTAATCAATTGTTAGATGGAATAAAACTCTAAACAATCATCTTCTTTACAGAGCATTGAGCTATGTCGTTTTACCTCCTATGTTGCTCAATAAATCTTGGGGGAATTGTAAATGTAAGGAGTGTTTGTAGATGATGAGTGGGATTGCTCTATCGTTGTAAATGTAGGTCCGTAGATAAGGTGTGTGGTGTAGACATTTTTAAGCCCTTCATATCGCTTGACTGGTATGAAGGGCTTTGATGATATAAGAGCTTCGCTATATTGGGTATGAAGACGTAGGATTTGCCCCTAATATGGTCTTCTTACCACGCAAAATACTTTTTGGTCTGCATAATAATAGCCTACTCCCATTCGATGGTTGAGGGGGGTTTTGAGGAGATATCGTAACATACTCGATTAACTCCCTTAACCTTACGTATGATATCATTGGAAACTTTAGCCATAAATTCGTAGGGAAGGCGAGCCCAATCTGCAGTCATTGCATCAGAACTAGTTACTGCGCGCAAGGCTACAGCTTGTTCATAAGTACGTTCATCGCCCATAACGCCTACGCTCTTAATGGGTAATAGGATTGTGCCGGCTTGCCATACTAAATCGTAAAGTTCAACCTCGTTTCCGTTATTGTCTTTTACCTTCCAGTCGTGCAACCCTTTTATATAAATGTCGTCAGCCTCTTGCAAGATACTTACTTTTTCGGGCGTGATGTCGCCCAAAATGCGCACGGCCAAACCAGGGCCGGGGAATGGGTGACGCTTGATTAGGTGCTCAGGCATTCCTAGCTCGTAGCCCACGCGTCTAACTTCATCCTTAAACAGCCATTCAAGCGGTTCGCAGAGTTGCAGGTTTAACTCTTCTGGCAACCCTCCTACATTGTGATGGCTCTTGATTGTTTTTCCCGTAATGTTTAAGCTCTCGATGCGGTCCGGATAAATAGTGCCTTGAGCCAACCATTTAGCATCTGTTATCTTTCTCGCTTCTTCTTCGAATACATCAATAAAGCCTTTGCCGATAATCTTTCGTTTCTTTTCCGGATCTGTGACACCGGCCAACTCCTTAAAGAATTTTTCGCTAGCATTTACACCTAAAACATTCAGACCTAAGCATTCATAATCCTTTAATACGTCGGTAAACTCATTTTTGCGAAGCATGCCGTGATCAACAAAAATGCAAGTAAGATTTTTACCGATTGCCTTATTAAGCAAAGTTGCACAAACGGAAGAATCAACACCGCCGCTTAGGCCTAAAATTACTTTATCGTTGCCTAATTGGCGCTTGAGTTGAGCGACAGTAGATTCGATAAAGGATGCTGGGCTCCAATCTTGCTTACTTCCACAGATGTCAACTACGAAATTGCGGAGCAGTTGCTTACCTTCTAAGGTATGGGCTACTTCAGGATGGAACTGAACCCCCCATATCTTTTCGTCTTTTGCCTGAAATGCTGCATTTACAACTTTTTCAGTTGAAGCTATATGATAGAACTTATCGGGCAGGGCAGTAATAGTGTCCCCATGACTCATCCAAACTTGACTATCTTCACTGATCTTTTTCAGTAAGGGATTGTCTTTCTCGGCCAGCTGCAAGTTGGCACGGCCATATTCTCTGCAATCAGCAGATTCTACTTTACCCCCAAATTGAGAAGCCAGAAACTGAGCACCATAGCAAATTCCTAAAATGGGGAAGCGCCCCCTGATGCTGCTTAAATCCAACTTAAAGGCTTGTGGATCATTTACGCTGAAAGGAGATCCGCTGAGAATGACACCAATAACGCCCGTTGTATCTTTTGGAAATTTGTTGTAAGGAACAACTTCACAGAATGTATCCAGTTCACGTAACCTGCGACCTATAAGTTGGGTCGTCTGTGAGCCGAAGTCTAAAATGATGATCTTTTGTTGCATCGTTGGGTTAGGTTATAATAAGCGCAAAGTTAGCTTTTTTCGCTAAATCACTTCCTTCTTTCTTTAGGAAAATAAAAAAATAGTCTGCTCTGGCCTCTATCTGATCAAGTTATTCCTAAATATTCAACTCTACAAAGCACAACAAAAGCCCCACAATATTTTAGTAATATAATTATAATCTGATTTTGTTGGAACTTCGTTGGAATTAAAAAAAGGCACTACTTGAAATTTCACATCGAATGTCGTAATTTTGCCGTATCTAAACAAAACTATCATCTATGAGTCTACTATATTTGGGCATTCTTTTATTCTTGTTTATACTGGCTATTTGTGATTTATCTGTGGGAGTTGCAAATGACGCAGTTAATTTTATGAGCCCAGCAGTAGGCGCAAGGGCTGCCAAATTCAAGGTCATACTAATTGTAGCTGCGATTGGTATCCTGGTGGGAGCTTCTGCTAGTTCTGGTATGATGGATATTGCAAGACATGGCATTATTAACCCGCTCTATTATACTTTTGATGACGTTATATGCATCTTCCTGGCAGTCTCGGCAACAGATATTATCCTTATGGATATATTTAATACGCTAGGAATGCCTACATCTACGACTGTTTCTATGGTTTTCGGTCTGCTGGGAGGTAGTAGTGCTTTAGCGTTAAGTAAAATGATGGATAACGCCTATACCTATGCAAACTTGATTAACACGGGAAAAGCCTTGCAGGTAATTATTGGCATATTCTTGTCCGTAGCTATTGCCTTTGTTGTGGGTCTTATCGTTATGTGGATTGCCCGCGTAATCTTCACCTTTAATTATAAAAAGCATTTGCGCTGGAGTATTGCTATCTATGGAGGCCTAGCTATTACTTGCATCTCTTATTTCTTACTCGTAAGTGGTCTTAAAGGTACTAAACTCCTTGCCGCAATAGGAATGACGCCAGAATGGATCAATGGACATAATTGGGAAATCCTGCTTTATTTGTTTGTCGGAGCAACTATTTTGATGGAGATCCTTCATTTATTTAAGGTTAATATATTTCGTGTCATTGTCTTATTTGGTACTTTTTCATTGGCTATGGCTTTTGCTGGTAATGACTTAGTCAACTTTATTGGTGTGCCGTTATCGGGCTTAGAATCATACATAGACTTCACACGACACGGTAGCGATGGCCATACTTATATTATGAGTATTCTTGCAGGACCTTCTACTGATCCACTTTTTGTTTCAATGAAGCCGTGGTTCCTTGTTGGGGCAGGAATTGTTATGGTTTTGGCTATTAGTATGTCGCGAAAAGCGAGAAAGGTTATCGAAACAAACAATAATCTGGCAAGTCAACAAGAAGGTGAAGAGGTGTTCAGTTCCTCCAAAATTGCAAGAACGATGGTTCGCACTGTTATTAATGCTACGTCAACAGTAGATAAGATAATACCTAAAAAAGTTGAGAACTGGATAAACACTCGCTTCAATGAAGATGAATCTATTATACCGGAAGGAGCTACTTTTGACTTAGTGAGAGCTTCTGTGAATCTGGTTTTGTCTGGTTTGTTGATTGTCATAGGTACATCTCTTCAACTTCCTTTATCAACAACCTATGTGGCATTTATGGTTGGAATGGGTTCTAGCTTAGCAGATCGGGCGTGGGGTAGAGAAACAGCAGTATATCGAATTACAGGTGTAATTACTGTTATCGGTGGCTGGTTTATAACGGCTGGCGCAGCATTTATATTAAGTCTATGTATCGCTTCTATAAATCATTCCGCAGGTATCTTTGGAATATTGATTGTCATTGGAATTGTAATAGCCGTTATTATTCGTAACAATAGAGCTTTCAAAAAGAAGCAATCAAGTGAAGATGTTGATTTAGTCTTCCGACGGTTGGTAAAATCTCATAATAAGCAAGAGGTTTGGGAACTTTTGTCTTCTCATGTGTTGAGGATGCAGGAAGACTTCACTGAATCCATTAGAGATATCTTTAGAAACATCACCAATGGTGTAATGCATGAAAACATTCGCCAATTACGTCAAGCTTCGCACGACTTAGATGATTTGAAGAATAAGTGGAAGAGGTATCGTCGTAAAGAGATCTTAGGCATGCGTAAGATTGATTATTTATTGGCTGTTGAAAAGAACACTTGGTTTCACCTAGGTAGTAATAATATGACTCAAATTATCTATAGTTTAAAGCGAATGCTAGATCCAGCTTTAGAGCATGTAGATAATAATTTTTCCCCATTATCCAAAGAGGTGATAGATGAATTTATTCCTATTTGCAATGATACAGATCTGTTATTAGAGAGTATATTGCAAATGGTGAAGTCAAATGACTTTAAGGGATCTGATAAGACCCTCGTTGAAGGAAATGCTCTAAAGAGTCGCCTTTCTCAAATTCGACACACGCAGCAAGATCACTTACAGAGAGAAGAAAATAATATACGTGCAGCATTATTATATCTAAATATGCTTGACGAGACACAGGAATTAATCTCTATGATGCGACATTTATTGCGTGCAGCTAAGAGGTTTCAACAATAAGGATGAAAATAGGAATTGTTGGCTCTGGAAATGTAGCCTCACATCTTGTTCGTGCCCTAAAAAATGCGGGTTATCCTATTGCAGGAATTTGCAGTAGAAGGCTTTCCCATGCTGAGAAATTATTGAATGAGATAGGCGATTTCGAGCAAGCAACGATAGCAACAGAAAGTATTGAGGACTTGTTTCCGGCTGATGTTTTGATTTTAGCTGTTAATGATGACTCAATACTAGAAGTGGCTCAAGTGCTCAGCAAGATTGATCCAGGGAGTTGTGTAATTCATACATCAGGGAGCATAGCTTTGAGTCTACTCAGTGAACACTTTCCAAATTGCGGCGTATTATATCCACTACAAACGTTTTCAAAAGATAGACGAGTTAAATTCTCTTCTGTTCCATTTTTTATCGAGGCTTCTAACAAAAAGACTCTGGAACTAATAAGTAGTATTGCGTTTAATATAAGTGAGCGAGTTGTAGAAATGAATTCAGAACAACGTAGAAGAATGCACTTAGCGGCAGTTTTTGCTTGTAATTTCGTAAATCATTGTTACGTTTTAGCCGAGCAAGAAATGAGTAAATGTGGTCTAGATTTTGAGCTGCTCTTACCGCTTATAGATGAAACAACCTCAAAAGTACATAGGCTTTCTCCACAACAAGCTCAAACCGGACCAGCTATTCGAAATGATAAGCGCATAATAAATCTCCATAAAGCCTTATTGGGGCAACCAGAGCAAGAAATTTACCAGTTATTTAGTGACAACATTCAACGTTATAAGTTATGATAAACTTCGACCTCACAAATATTAAAGCATTAGCTTTTGATATAGATGGAGTTCTCAGCACAAATATTGTGCGGATGGAAAATGATGGAGCTGGACTTATGCGTACTGCGAATATAAAAGATGGATATGCTTTGCAGTTAGCTGTAAAATGTGGGTTGCAGTTAGCTATTATTACAGGGGGTAATAGTGATGCGATAAAATATCGCTATGAACAGCTGGGTGTTCAGCACATATTTCAACGTGCAGTCATAAAAATCAACGTCTTTCGTAATTGGTGTGCTCAAATAAATGTGCACCCTCAAGATGTTTTATATATGGGAGATGATATACCAGACTTTGAAGTGATGAAAGAGTGCGGGCTACCAGTGTGTCCCGCAGATGCTGCTGCAGAGATTAAAGCTATCTCCACTTACATTAGTCATATTCCAGGCGGATGTGGATGCGTTAGAGATGTAATAGAGCAAATATTAAAAGCACAAAACCATTGGATGAGCTCTGCTCGAGCTTTCGGATGGTAATACAGAACAATATAAAATGAAACAACAATGCTAGAGAATTTAAAACGCTACAATGTGATTTTAGCGAGTAATTCGCCAAGACGGAAGGAACTCCTCACGCGTTTAGGCGTATCCTTTAAGGTTCGTACTCTTTTAGGAATAGACGAGCGTTATCCGTCTTCCTTGAGAGCGGAGGAAATCGCAGAGTACGTCTCACGTAAAAAAGCTGCGGGCTATCGCTCTTATATGGCTAACAATGAACTCTTGATTTGTGCCGATACGATTGTTGTATTAGGTAATGAAATCTTGGGAAAACCCCGTGATGTTGAAGAAGCTTCAGCAACTTTACGAAAACTTTCCGGTCGAACTCACCAAGTTATTACCGGAGTAACCGTACAGACTGACCTTCGTATAGAAAGTTTTACGGCGATGAGTAAGGTTACTTTTGGCGAGATAACAGATGAAGAGATCGATTACTACATTAGCAATTATCTGCCGCTTGACAAGGCTGGCTCTTATGGTATTCAAGACTGGATTGGTATGATTTCTGTAGAACATTTGGATGGAAGTTATTTTAATGTGGTCGGACTGCCCACTCACAAGCTATATAAACTATTAAAAACCTTCTAAGACCTACCAGAAAAGTAAGAAACCTTTTACAACTAGTCTATTTAAGCCACCCTATTTAACGTGAATTCGACGAATTCAGAACAAAGTAAGCTGTGTATCAATGGTCCTTTGTACATTGATGCACGGCTTCTTTGGAAACAAGCAATAGGCAGCAATGGCGCCTAATAAGTTGACGATGAAATTGTCAAAGCATCTATGCCTGGAGTGCTCCACTTGTGCAATGTTCTTAAGTTCATCATTCACCGTTTCTATAATATTGCTGTCCGGTAAAAGTTTTCCTCTCCACATAAAATAAGGCTGAAGTCCGTAGTTGGACTTCAGCCTTTTGGTTTATCTTTGTTTTTACCACAAAACATGATAACCATGAGCAAAGGTACTCATTTTCTCGGACAGCCGATGTACGGTCAGCTTATAAGTTTGCTCGACAAAGCGCAAATTCTTCGCATCAGTCAAGAAAACGGTGGAGAACGCTACGTCAAGCACTTCGATGCTTGGCAACACTTGGTCGTTATGCTCTATGCAGTGGTCAAACGCTTTGACTCCCTGCGCGAAATTGTGGCATCTATGCTACCCGAAGCCCGTAAGTTGGTACATTTAGGCATTAACGCCATGCCTCGTCGCTCCACACTCTCGGATGCCAACCTGCGCCGCAACGAATGTATCTTCGAAGCCATTTACCGAGAGCTGTACGCCACTTATAAGCACGTGCTTTCCGCGGACAGCCGACGGCGCGGGTGTCCAAAGTGGATCGAGCGCTTGCAAATCATCGATTCGACGACTATTTCGCTCTTCTCCAATCTCATTTTCAAAGGTGTCGGGCGGCATCCAAAGACCGGGAAAAAGAAGGGCGGGATCAAAGTTCACGCCAATATTCATGCCAACGAGTTTGTGCCCTCCGATATCCGCTTCACCTCGGCGGCAAAGGGGGACTCCTTCATGCTCCGCCCCTCCAACTACCACAGCGGTGATATCTTGGCCTTTGACAGGGCTTATATCGACTACGCCAAGTTTGAAGAAATGACGGAAGCCGGCGTGACGTATGTCACCAAGATGAAGAAGAATCTCCGATGCGAAACCCTTGAGGATGTGATGTATATGACTTCGGAAGGGGTGATGGAACACCGCGTGCAGCAAGTGGTGTTCACCAAACGGAACAAAGGAGGGGAGGAACTAAAGCACCGGGCAAGAATCATCACCTACGCTGACCGAAAGAAGCACAAAAACAAACTGATCTCGCTGTTAACCAATGACATGGAAATGTCGATTCAGGACATCATCGAGATCTATCGCCAAAGGTGGGAGATAGAACTACTTTTCAAGCAGCTCAAACAGAATTTTCCCCTCAGATATTTCTATGGAGAGAGCGCCAAGGCCATCAAAATTCAGATTTGGGTCACATTGATTGCCAATTTACTGCTCATGGTGCTGCAAAAGCGGATCAAACGCAATTGGAGTTTCTCTAATTTGGCCACGATGGTGCGTATCATGCTCATGTACTACATTGACTGCTATAGTTTCTTCGAACATCCCGAAAAAGATTGGTTGAAGATCTTGGATACCCACGATAACCCACCCGCCGAACCTTCACTCTTTGACTAAAGGGGCTTACTTTTCGAAAAAGGAATCCGCAACGCCTATTGATGGGCGTTGCGGATAGGGAAATCGTGTCATTTTGAAGTTTAGCGGACAGCAATATTCATAAACAGATATTCAACACCAAGCGCGCACAAGAGGATGCCGCGAACTCGGCAGCCTACTTTTTGCCTTTGGGATCAAAGTCATAGCTAAACGAAAGTCGCACATAGTGATGCATTCCGTTGTGCCACTGCTCCGTACGTTGATAGGCGTTAAGCGAAGTTTCGTAATACGTTTGTTGATTCAAGATGTCGTCTACATCAAGCCGTATCCGACCTCTTCCTTTCAAGGTTTTCAGAGTTGCACCTGCGCCCCAGATAAACATATGGCGTCTGTTCGCACTGAGATTATAACCATGGCGATTGATCACATTGAGCTGCGTATAGAAAGTCCAAGCCCGCAAACGATATTTTGCAGTGACGCCATATTTATAGAAGAGGTAGTGAGGATAGGCGTTGATGGCCTGATCATCTATATTGCGAGAGTAAGAAAAGAGTGCGTGTCCTTTAATATCCCAAGCATCTTGCTGGTATTGGAGGTCGATTCCATCGCTCCAAATCCATTGATGGCGCTTGTTGAGCAGGAGCGGCAGGCTCGGATTCGTACCGGTAAGATAGGCATAGCTGCGCAAGGAATAAATATTTAAGTAATTGGCAAGCGTCAGTTGGTCGTTCAGTGCGCGCGAGTAATTGGTTCGCAGTATAAAATCATAGCCACCACGCACATTGGCGAAGCTCGTCTGCATAACGCCTGTTGCGGGATCGTAGAAGAAAGTCGTCTGCACCGGATTCTTATACTTATTAAACTGCAATAAAAACATGACGCTCTGCTCGTGGTTCGTAAAATTGCCATAATAAGCCAGCGCAGCTTGATGCTCGTGTGTGCTGAGCAAAAATGGGTTACCGCGACGTATAAAGAGCGGATCGCTCTTGTCTACATAAGCTATTGTATTGATCAATTCGGGCGGAGTGGTCTTATAACCATAGTTAGCCTCAAGAATTGAAGTCGGCGAGAATTTATACTCGACTTTCAGATAAGGAGCAAACAGATGCTGATGGCGCACAGCCGTAGTATCGATGCTGCCTTGGCGATATTCGATGCGCTCATTCGCATATTCCCAACCCAGTTCGGGCTTAAAGCTGAACTTTCCCCACCTCAAGAGGATGGAAGCTTCGGCTGAATTGTTCGTTTCGCGGAAATGGTGGCGATAACTACTGATCGGATCAAACACAGATAGGAGTCGCTGCTCTTCAGGGGCGTGGTAATCGATTTGTACGGCGTCGGGGTTGGCATATTCCGGCAGGCGATCAAGTCGAAATAAGTCGCGCCGACGCAGACCTCGCTTATACTCAAAGCCATATTCGAAGGTGAATAGCGCTTGCTTGCTCAACCATTTATTATAATAGAGCGTCGCAGACGTTTTCAAACTCCGCTCGGGCGAGCGTAAATACTGATTCTCATAGGCGTTGCTGCCGGCCGTGCGGAAGTAGCGCAAGCGGCGCAGCGTATTGAGATCATTGCGCGTATGGCTATAATTAACCTCGGCGTGCAAGGCTAATTCGCTCTTATCCGGGAAGACGTGATTCATATATGCGAAAACGTTGGTTGTAAACGCTTCGGAAAGAGCGGAAGTAGCGGCCCGCTGCGTGGCAATCGTGTGGCGAAGCAGCGTATCTCCGGGCAAAGCATCGAAAATTCGATCTATCGGCTGCCGACTAAAGCCGTAGGGGTCGATATCTGTGGTAATGTTGCGGTTAATGCGACTCGACTGCGTGCGATTAAAGTCTACATCGGCAGTCATATTGAGTGTCGTGAGCGAATCTATGTTTGCAAAGAGCGAAAAATTAAGTTGCGGCCGCAGCATTCGCTTATAGCGCGATTCCTCTCCCGCTCCAAACGAATGCGCACCGGAGCTGAGGAAATTTTCTTGCGTCGAATAGTCCGTCCCATAGCCATGTTCGCGGCCTAAATTGCCGGTTACTGCAAAAAAGTTATCAACTTGTCCTTCCGGTTTATGGGCTTGTTGCCAACTATGTTTGTAGCCGAAAGCGGCGGCCTTTTCGCGGCCGAAATTATCTATGTCGTGGTTGTAACTATCATCGAAATCTTTGCGCGAACAATAAGAATTTATATCATTAATATTGGCATATGCTAACACGGGATCTTGCTTACTGAGCCGCATTGCATCGACATTGAGCGCGTAGCGTTTGAGCGTCTGCCACGAAGCCCCGAGCGTGCCGTACCATTTATCGAGCCAGCCTTTCTTAATCGTAATATCGAGGACCCGATCCTCTTTCCCGTCGTCGCGGCCCGTGTGCCGGGCAAATTCAGACTGCTTGTTGTAAGCTTTAATCTGATCTACGGCTTCCACAGGCAAGCGCCCCATTAACGCCTCTCCATTGGAGAAAATTTCACTCCCATTCATCACGATGCGCAATGGCTTGTTCATCCAATAAAGTTTACCATCTTTGGACGTCACACCCGGAAGTTGTTTAAGCAATTCCTCAAGCCGTGCGCCTTCGTCCAACTTAAAAGCGCGCGGATTAAAGAGTACGGTATCTCCGTGCACGACAAAGCGGCGCATTTTCCCGGTTACAGTCGCCATCTTCAAATATGCATCCGACGGCTTCAAGGCTATGTCGCCCAAGCGTATGGTATCCTCGCCCTCGCTTGCGAGAAAGTTGCGCCTAACTCTATAATAGCCCAAATATTCTACGCTCAGCACGCACTGACGTGAGAAAGCCTGCAGCTCAAATACGCCCAGGCTGTCCGTAGTGTAGGAAGAGGAGATTAAAGCTCCCATAAAGTGTTGTTGAACTTCGATTTGCGCATCAGGCAGTGGGGCTTTCGTTTGCGCATCTACGACTCTGCCGACGACAATATCGGCAAGGGCGCTACTAAAGCAGGCCGAAAAAATCAGCAAAAGGGATATAAGGCGGATTTTCATAGGTTATACAGTCTTCATATTAGGATTAACGATGCGCAAATATAGTAATTTACTCTCAACAACCGTATATTTCGCAAAAAAAACGCAACCTATATTTACTTTTTCTTATATTGAGCGCTTTAGGTGCCATTTTACCTCTACAGCAACAAAACGAGCAGCGCCGGCAACTGATTTTCGGCGCCCGCATTCGCAAATACGCAAAAGTAATCCCGACAGAAGGAGAGGATTTCTGCCGGGATAAAATGATTAAAATCGATTTTTAGTATTTGACGACCTTTTGCCCGTTGACGATATACAGCCCTTTAGGCAAGCGGTCCAAACTTTCGTTGACTTTCAAGCCGCTTAGCGTGTAAATAGTTGTCGTTGCGCGCGGCGAAGTTTCCACTTGAGCGACACCAACACTGCGCGGCGCAATCACGACCTCGCCCTTTACGGCTTTTCCGTCCAATGCAATGCCCATGTAGGTCAAACCTTCGTCATCGGTCAGTTTCGCTATTTTCGCACCCGTAGGCTTTAAGATCTCACAATCTTTGAGCGTAATCTCCTTAAAGCCAATCACGCCGCCGCCATCGTTCGACGTACTCTTCGCTTTGAGCGTAGCATTGTCGATCAGCAAAGTTTCTTGCAAGTTGTAGGAGTTGCCGCTGACGGCCCACTTCCCATTTGACGTTACGGTGCATCCATCTCTGAAAGTCAGCGTACTACAATTATAAATGTAGATACCGCAATTTTCCTCGCCGGTAAATACAGCTGCCCCCTCGCCTTTGATCGTAAGCGGTGAGCCTGAACTTAGGGCCGCGCTGCGTCCGGATGAAATCTCGTTGTTCGTACCTTTGAGTACCAAAGTATAGGGTTCTGAAGTCTCGTCAAAGTCTATGGCATTCTCCAGCGGGCCTGTCATCTGAATCACCGCCTCTTCGAGCGTCAAAGTACGCGTTTTGGGGTCATAACTAACCTTTCCGCTCGTGATTTGGTCGCGCTTAATGTCGCTAAAATCGTCTTCTGACGTCAACGGCTTATCGCAAATATTGATGCCGAAGCGTTCTTCGTCCGGCTCGATCTTGATCTGTGCGGTGCAGATCTCATCGCCTGACATCACGTTGCCATCCTTGAATTCGACGCCCTCAGGCTCGGCGAAATGGCACCGATCCATCCCAAAATCGGCCAAGCGTCCGATGGAGGCCGTTGCGCCCTGCGCCTTCACCGTCGCATCTTCGATCATCAAAGGTGTCGATACGTCGGCAGCACCTCCGATGCCGTAAGTCTTTCCGCGCAAATCGAGGCGGCAAGCATCTTTAATCGTGAGTTGCGAAGCGTTTTCCATCACGATAGCAGCGTCGTTTTCACTAATGAAGGTGAGCGCTCCTTCGCCGAAGATCGCTAAGGGAGCGGCCGAGGACAAAGTAGCGCCCTTTGAAGTGATGACTGTATGCGAGCCATATACCTCTATGTTAAACTCTTCGTCAGTTTCTGCAAAGCGGAAGGCCACTTCATCATTTGGCACATTAAATACGGCGTTGTCAAGCGTTAGCTTGCGAGAGCCGGGATCGTAACTAATCGTCCCGCTCACCCAACCTTCGGGGCGCAAATCGCTGAGTTCGTCGGCACTAGTGATTTCTTTGCCGGCAATAAACACGCCATAGTTTTCTACAGATTGCGCTTTGAGCGACTGCAAACCGGCCATAACAAGAAGCGTACACAAAACGACGCTCCGTCGAATAGTAATGAGTTTTAATACCATGGTAAATGGGTTTGTTAAATGTCAATTGGCGAAGTAGCATCTCCTCTCTACTGATGCTAAACTTCACAATGATGGTTAATAGGTTTATAAGTTGATTCAATATCATACTACTTTAAGTCGTTTCTCATCGGCTTTCAGTAGGCTACGACGCGTGCGGCGCCGACAGACTTACGTGTTTTACAGCTGCAAGTTGGGATTTTATTTTCATTCGACAAAATTTCAGTCGGGTTTGTTAGGCTTTTCAGCTACATTTCTCGCATATCGGCACGAAAAAGGTCGACTTACAGAAAAATTGCAGCAAATTACAGCGTGTAAATGTAAAAAAATGTGGCACTAAAAACGGACTATAAAACGGCACATCCGCACTATCCGACAAAGTGGCTAAAAGTGAGGTTGGAGAAATTTGAATTGGCAAAGAGGAGTAGGCTTTTGGGGAGTCGAACAGCCCAAAGCGCACCCCGCAGTTCCATTGATAATGGTAAGAAATACGTGGCTATTAAGCCTTCTAGGGCTTATTTTAAGACTTACGCTGCGATGTGGCATCGAAAAGCAAGTAGTTTGCGCCGCCCAATGCTGCACTGAAGCGAACGCGAACGCGGCATAACCTTCGTTTGCTGCCACCAAACAATGGTTTGCTGCCGCCAAACGATAGTTTGCTCCCACCAAACGATGGTTTGCTGGCAGCAAACGATGAGCGGTGCAATGGGATACAAAAAAAAGACCGATGCGGATCGGTCTGAAAATAGGGATTAAGCAACAAATTTATAAGCATTTATCGCTGCTCATTAAGCATTTGTATCGTCAAAGGACGGCCGGCCAACTTTATTTTTCGCCCTAAAGATAAAAAGCGGCCTACAAGAACTGCACTTTATGAGCAAGGGCGACGATGAAATAAGCGCTCAGCGCAGCAGGATCAAGCTGGCGAGGCTAAGCGAAAGAGGCGGCGGGCATTATCGGTGGTGATAGTGGCCACGCGCTCGGGCGTAGTTTCGTAAACTTCAGCCAGTTTGGCGATGATGTGGGGGACAAAGGCACTCTCGTTGCGTTTGCCGCGTTGCGGAACGGGAGCCATATAGGGTGCATCGGTTTCTACGACGATGCGATCTAAGGGCACAGCAGCGCGAAGCACATCGGGGAGCGTAGATTTCTTGAACGTGACGATACCGCCTATACCCAAATAGAAGCGAGAAAAGCCAAGGAGTTCGCAAGCCTCATCGGCCGTTCCGGCAAAGCAATGGAAGATGCCGCCGCAGAGAGACTTGGCATAGGGCGTCAAAGCATCTACAATCTCGCGATGGGCCGCGCGGGCGTGAATCAGCAGTGGCAGGTCGAAGCGAACGGCCCAACGGATTTCTCTATCGAATACGGCCAATTGCTCTTCGCGCCGACCGGCGTCCCAATACAGATCTACGCCGACTTCGCCCACAGCTGCATAACGGCCCGTGGCTAAGAGTTGCTCCATTTTGTCGAGCAAGGGGCGAGGATCTGCGGGCAACTCTTCCGGCTGTAAGCCCATCGTAGGCAAACACAGGTCGGGGTAGGCATCGCAGAGGCGCTGCATCGGCTCGATCGAGGCTTCGTCTACATTGGGCAGGATGATCTGCTCCGCACCTGCGGCCAGAGCGCGCCGGATCACGTCGTCGCGATCGGCATCAAACTCCTCACCATAAAGATGCGCGTGGGTGTCTATAAACATAGTGTGCTTGGGCTTCGTCGGAGTGACGGTAGAAGTTATTTATTGCGATGCAGCATCTTCTCTGCAAAGTCCCATAGCGGCTGTTTGCGCTCGGGGTCTACGTTCAGCTGATTGAAAACTTCGCGCGCCGCTTCGTAATAGGCTGAAATGCGGGCTTGGCAGCGAGCGGGTATGTCTAAGGCATTATATATCTGTATGACGGCGGCTAATTTCTCAGCACGCGGCATCGCTTCGTCGGACAAAAGGCGGTTCAAATCGGCACGCTGCTTTTCGTCAGCGGACTCTAAAGCGTTGATAAGCAGATAGGTTTTCTTCGCTGATGCGATGTCGCCGCCGATCTGCTTGCCGAAAACGGCCGGATCTCCGTAGCAGTCTAAATAATCGTCTTGCAACTGAAACGCTAATCCGATCTGTTCGCCAAAGTGATAGAGCAAATCGGCCTGATCCGCGGGTGCGCCGGCCACGAGTGCACCCATCTTGAGCGCACAAGCGAGGAGGACGGACGTTTTCAAACGAATCATTTCGATATACTCCGCTTCGGTGACGTCGTTACGCTGCTCAAAGTTCATATCATATTGTTGTCCTTCACAAACTTCGCGCGCTGTCCGGGCCAAGAGTTGAAGGAGTTCGGCCGCATTGGGATAGCCGCCTTCCAAGAGGTGATTAAAGGCCAAAATAAGCATCGTATCGCCGGAGAGAATCGCGGTATTCGCATCCCATTTTCGGAACACGGTAGGGCGTCCTCGACGCAAGTCGGCTCCATCCATAAGGTCGTCGTGGAGCAGCGTATGGTTATGATAGGTTTCTACGCTCAACGCAGCGGGTATAGCCTTCTCGGGCTCGTCAGAATAAAGCGAACAAGCCAGCAAAGTCAGGTGCGGGCGCACTCGTTTGCCCCCTCCCGAAAGGGCGTAGGCAATGGGTTCGTAAAGTCCGGCGGGCCGCGTGGGGTATGCCTGCTGCGATAAGGCGTTTTCTATTTGTACCAAGAAATTTTCCATTGTATTTAGAGCGTATAAGCGACATTAAAAAGCAAACTCCCTGCGCCGACACGATATTTTGCGTAGGAGGCGCCAAACTTGAAGCGCTGAAGTTGCAAACCTGCGCCCAGCGTGAAGCCGGCAAGTTTCTGCGCGTCGCCCACTTTGAGTTCGTAGCCGCGACGGAAGTTATAACCCAGCGCGATATAGGTATTGTCGGTCGGCAAGATGTCAACACCGACGACTACGTGATTCAAGAGTTTCTGAGTAGCGCTCAAACTGGTTTTGCCCGGGGGCAAGTAGAAATCTGACGACTTCCAATGAGTCAAATCTGTAAGCGTAAAGTTAAGACGTGCGGGAAAGTGGGCGAGTCCTTTTGTCAAACCAAGCTGCATATCAAAAGGTAGTTTGTCGCGACTGGTCTCATAAAACGATTTTACCTCCATTCCGATGTTTCGTAGCGCGATGGAAAAAGAAAAATCCGTCTCATCATTAAAATAATTCAAGCCCAAATCGATGCCCATTGCGAAGCTGGTGTAGCCGGCATAGTTTCGATTGATGAAATGTAGGGACGCGCCGCCCGTCCATCGCTCCGAAAGCAGATAACTATAAGCCAAAGAGAGCATCATATCCTTAGGTGAAAAACTGCCGATGCGTTGTCCTGTTTCGTCGGTCTCATCCATTTTACCGTAGTTCAATATGCTTAGTCCGGCAGCGGCAGTGTGGCGCTCGCCAAAGGCTTGGACGTATTGCGCTCCCAAATAAAGGCTGCCGGAATTGAAAGTCATGAAATCGAGCCCTAAGGACTTATCACTCACATTGGAGAATAAGGCAGGATTTCGCCAACCTGCAGCGGGCGAATCATCAATGGCCGAAATATTCTCTCCGCCCAAAGCCGACGCGCGAACAGATGCGGGTAGTTTGAGAATTTGATATGTTGCCGACCCTTCTTGGGCCAAAGCAGGAATCGCTAAGACCGAAAGGAATAAAACTAAGATTACGTATGTTGCTTTCTTCATTACGTACAGCTTTTTTTCATTACGTTGCGTAAAATTCTCGCCAAAGGTACGCCTAATTTTAGATTTTGGGCTTACTTTTGCAACCTAAATGAGGGTCTTCAGCGCCTTGATTTTTTATATGGCAAAGTAGCTGACCGCCGCCCGAGAGCGAATGTTCACCACCTTGGAGCGCATTGGCCTACTTCTTGCCTTATTTGGGTAAACGTGAGTAAGGACAAATTATTATCAAGAGCCTGGTGTAATCTTATATTCGAGGGAAGAAACAAAGATTATGGGGCGTACGAGCTCCGGAGGACTGCCGGGCGTCGTTACGCTCGCGCTTTGTGGGCGCTTTTGATTGGTTTATTCTTAACTATATCCATTCCTTTATCTATCGGCTTGTATATTAATCACCGCCTGAAGCAGTTTACGGCTGAGCTTAACAACGAATTTTCCAAGTTGCATCCGGATCAGGCTAAAGAGGGCCACGAATTTAAAGCTTTGGCCGCGGGCCGCCACGTCCCGAAGGTACGTGCGCTGCCGGGGGGCAAGCTTAACGTACCCGATATTGTAGATGCGCCGATTGAGGAGAAGGATTTTGGGATGAATGCGCCCAATACAGAAAACGACGATAAGGCCACAAGCACAGAAGTTCGCGACGATTCGGCCCACAACGCTGATCGCAAAGATCTTCCGGAAGAAGGAAAAACGCTAACGCCCACGCAAGTAGTCGAACAAATGCCGGAATTTCCGGGCGGCATCAAAGCGCTGATGCAATATCTTGATGCGCATATCGACTACCCCAAGGCCTGCGTGGAGTATGGTGTACAAGGCGATCTGGAGGTCTCATTTCTGGTTGACAAGCAAGGGCAGGTGCGCGAGGCGTTCATATCTCGCAAGCTCCACCCCGCATTAGAGCAAATCGCGCTCAAGGCTGTGCGCGAGATGCCCCATTGGAAACCGGGCCGAAGCGGCGGAAAGGTAACCATCGTTCAAGTTTCCGTGACCGTCCATTTTCAAATCAAATGATATAGTTCTCAATTATGAAAAAGATTATAGTGGCTATCGATGGCTATTCCTCGTGTGGAAAGAGCACAATGGCTAAATCCTTAGCCCGGCGCGTAGGTTACGTCTACGTAGATACGGGTGCGATGTATCGCGCTGTGACGCTCTTCGCCTTGCGTCAAGGACTTTTCAGCGACAAGTCGATAGATGCAGAAGGCCTACAAGCTATGCTGCCGGAAGTCTGCATCTCATTTCGCCTCGATCCGGCCACACAGCGGCCACACACGCTTCTCAACGGCTCAGATGTTGAAGAGGAGATCCGCACGATGGAAGTTTCCTCGCGCGTCAGCCAAGTGGCCGCACTACCGTTTGTTCGCAAAGCGCTCGTGGCTTTGCAGCAAGCGATGGGTGCTGAAAAAGGAATCGTAATGGACGGACGCGACATCGGCACAGCTGTATTTCCACAAGCCGAACTAAAGATTTTCGTCACGGCATCGGCCGAAGTGCGCGCACAGCGGCGCTACGATGAGATGCGAAACAAGGGTTTGGCGGCCGATTATGACGAGATTCTCAAAAACGTATCTGAAAGAGATTATATCGACACGCACCGCGAAGTAGACCCGCTTCGCAAAGCGCCCGACGCGTTCGAACTTGACAACGGGCAGCTCTCCATTGCGGAGCAAGATGCTTGGTTGATGGAGCGGTTTGAGCAGGCTACGCGCTAAGACAGACTACTTTTATGAAAATAGAAATAGATATTCGATCGGGCTTCTGCCACGGCGTGACCACGGCCATCAAGAAGGCTGAAAGCGAATTGGAAAACGATCCGGCGCTCTTTTGTTTGGGCGACATCGTCCACAACGAAAGAGAGGTGGAGCGCTTGCAAACGCTTGGGATGAAGACGATCGACCACGCCTCGTTCGCACAATTGCGCGATGCAAAAGTACTCTTGAGAGCCCACGGCGAGCCGCCGGAGACGTACAAACTGGCGGCAGCGAACGGGGTCAAGTTGGTCGACGCGACGTGCCCCGTTGTCTTACAGTTGCAAAAGCGCGTGAAAGCGATCGACAAGGAATCGCCCGATGCGCAACTGGTTATTTATGGCAAACGTGGCCACGCTGAGGTAATAGGTCTGGTCGGGCAAACGGCCGGGCGCGCCATCGTCATCACAAGCCTTGAAGAGGCTAAGCAGTTGGACTTTAAGCGCGACATTCACCTCTTTTCGCAAACGACCATGTCACTGGATGGCTTCCACGAAGTGATTGATTACATTCGGCAACACATCGAAGCGCCGGCTCAATTTCAATTTGTCGACACGATTTGTCGCCAAGTAGCCAATCGCCTACCCAACATTCGCACGTTTGCAGCGCGCCACGACGTGATCATCTTCGTAAGCGGGCAGAAAAGCTCCAACGGGCGAATGCTCTACGAGGCTTCTCGGCAAGTTAATCCTCGCACATACATGGTCGACACGCCCGCTGCGATCCAAGCAGATTGGTTTCAGGGAGCAGAAAGTGTAGGTATCTGCGGCGCAACGTCTACACCGAAATGGCTGATGGAGGCGTGCCGCGACGCGATTCGCCAACTCTGAACGCTCCCCTACCCTATGCCATCGATGCGCCTGCGTTGGCGGGCCATCAGTATTCGAAAAATACACATTTAGCATACAACAAGGCTAACGAACTTGCGGGTTCGTTGGCCTTTTCTTTATTCGTTTCTATCTATATACCAAGTCTTTATCATTCTCTTTCTTGCTGTATTGAGCAAAGCAAAAAGCGGCATCTGCAGGTGGTCTTTTAGCAGCCTTCAGTCTCTAAATCATAATTTCATGGTAGGCTTAAAGCGACCAAAAGGCGATTATGCGATTAAGCAACGTGTAATATTTTTCTCTGTGATTACTTATTGACTTCACATAAGTTTGGCGGCCAACCGACTGAATCGGCATATACTGCAAGCGAAGGCAGATTTTATGGCGAAACTTCGTAATAGAGCACAAAAAATCGTGCGCTTGGCCTACTTATAAGGGTAAACGCAAAAGCATACACCATCTGCGAATTTTAAACATTCGCCATAAAGATTACAAGACACATTAACTAACTCTTTTCCAATTCATTTCCAAAGCAAGAAGCGTTTTATTTCCTCACGTAATCCCACCCACGTATCGTTTGCTCCCACCAAACGATAGTATGCTGCCGGCAAACGATGGTTTGGTCGCGGCAAACGATGGTTTGCTGCCGCCAAACAATAAATTAGCAAGAAATTGTCAGCAGCAAATGGGTGCTCACTACAGAGCGATGGAGCAAAGGGAAGGAAGCATTGGCAACGAAGCGTTTAATATTCATCGTTTCTCTTTATCTTACAAGATGCAGATAAAAAAGACTTGACGCGCCAAGCAAAACTAAGAGTATAAGAAACAGAAAAACACGTGTTTACTGAAACAGAATTTGCCTAACGGGCTGAAAATATCAGCCTGCATGGCCGCCTTCGTGATGCGCCGCTTCCGGGTAGAGGCTTGTAGGAAAACAGGGGTAGACGGAGTCGGCTTGGGGGAAGATGGCAGGATCGGCCATAAGGGGCCGCAACCGGCCGCAACTTACAAAAAAAGCCGCCTCGAGGACATCGAGGCGGCAGGATAAATATATTCTAATCCTATGGACGAAGATTAGCGAACAGAGATCTTACGCGTGATGTTTGCATTTGAAGTATCGACGCGCAAGATGTAAACACCGGCATTCAACTCGTTGAGGTTGATCGTCTCTTCTTGACCGCAACGAACGTCATTCAGCGTGCGGCGCAGCACTTGCTTACCATCGATCGTGTATACGGCGATGTTAGCGTAAGTTTCGTTGTTGTTGAAGAGCAGTTGCCAAGCATCCGGCTGCATAGAGATGGAGATCGGCGTCGTAGAGTTGGTCGGGATGTCAAGAATACCAACACCGGTCTTGATTTGCAAAGCCTTCTTCAAACCTTTGTAAGCATTGATCTTACCATAACCAAAATTCTTGTTCCATCCGGCCTTGGCATATCTGTCGTGATTTGCAGTCTCCTTGAAAATTTCTATCATCTGATCGTACGTCAAATCAGGGTTGGCGGACAACCAAAGGGCTACGATACCCGTAGCTGCAGGTGAAGCCATAGAAGTACCGCTCATTTGGCCGTAATAGTACTTGTAGAGGCCTCTTTTCTGAATGTCAACGATGCCGGCATCAGTCTGAGAGAACCCCTTGTCGTACTTAGAAATTGCAGACTTAATCAAGAAGCCGGGCGCAGCAATAGTTGGCTTATCGATCGGGCCGAGCCAAGGACCGGGACTTGAGAAGAAAGTTATATCACCTACATCTTGACCGCCTTGCGAATAGGTCTGGTTGGTAATAGCTGACTTATACTTATTGGTAGCTGCGAAAGCGGCAACGCCAAATGCGTGAGGGATGGATGCAGCTCCTTCACCAACCAAATAATCGTGGTCAGGATTGATAAATTCTGCAACTGCTCCGGCCGGTCGCTTGAACGTTCCGTAGCCGTCGTTCAACCATCCGTGAACTACATCACCATTATCACCAACCATTTCCACACCAAACTCAGCACCGGTTGCACCCAAGAGGCGCCCCATGCTTTCTACGATCAAGCGGAAATCAAAGTGATGCTTACCGTTGTAGGGGTTTACTTCATCAGAGAAGACGGCATAGCCTGCATTTTGCATTTGCTTGAGCTGTGCAGACGTGAGATAAGTCTTCTGACCCTTTAAGTAGTAGAAAGGCTTAAAGGTTATGTGCTTCGTACCATCGGTATTCTGCGCCCAAAGTTGACCCATAATCTGCGAATATGCACCCATATTGTTGGTAGGCGTCTTTATGAGGACGCTTTTCGTTTCGCCGTCGCTCGTAAATGTATGAGTCGCGTGGATAGCCAAGTCGCCCTCGTTACCCATAGCGGCACAAACGAAACCTTTTCCTTGCTTCAAGAGATCATTGATGGCTTGATCTGTCGGTTGCGTACCATCGTGCGGGCCGAGTTGCGAGCCAAAACTCATATTGATGACGTAAGGCATGTTTTTGCTCTTAGCAAATTCCTTGATTTTCTTAACGTCCTCGATCAACTCTCCGTCCATAAAGCTGGAAGGTATGAGATAGAGATCTGCCAACGGAGCATTACCATACAAACCATTACCTACGTCAGTTCCGGCTGCGATGTTCGTCACGTGAGTTGCGTGACCATGGGCCTCCATTCCGTCACCGCCGGAGGGAATATTTTCCGTCGGCACCGTTGCATTAGGATTCGTGTAGTAATTTGTGCGATTCCACAACTGCTTCACGCGAGTTTTGCCGTCCGCATCGTTGAATGCGATGTGCTTATACTCGAAGCCTTGGTCGATAACTGCGACTAAAACGCCGGCACCTTTGAAGGGAGTCTCCAAATCTATGCCTTGGTGAACGCTATCTACGCCCGTAACCTTACGAGTGATGTCCATTGTGGGCTTTAAGACGCGAGTCGGGTTGATGTAAAGTACGTTTTCGTCAGCTGCCAACTGAGTTAAGTAAGCGGCAGGCACACTTGCCGTCAACAGCGTATTGCTAATCACGGTAGAAACATAGCCTTCGGCATTAATCATGTCCGCTACGCTCTTCGCATCTTTAGCACTTATGATCACAGCAACGGGAGCCTCGCTCGCTTGCTTTGTAAGAATGTGCTTACCTTCTTTATTTACTACAATGGTAGTGCCGTTAGAGACAAGCTGCTCCAAGACACCATTCATTTTCTTACCAGTATTGAATTTGGGCACTTGTGCTTGCGCTGCTGCGGCAAACAAAAGAAAGGCCCCGGTAAGGAGATAATTAGCTTTCATTTTTTCTTTTTGGGTTATAGATGGGCGCAAAGATAGAAAAACTTTTCTTGAATAGCCCATAAGAATGTGACAATATTATTTGATAATACGTGTTTTTTGCGTACGTTTCCGCCCTCTGGTCAGGCGGTTTAAGTTTTGATTAACTAGGATGAACCTGCGCGGCAGGCCGGCGTGCCGGCCGCCGGTGCAGGCTTGTTTTTAGGATTTGCTAGTCATAATATCGAGCACACAGCGGTCGGTTTCGTTCATTGAGCCCGAGCCGATGGAGACGAGATTCAGGATACTCTTCTCCACATCTTTGTCGATGATTCCTTCGGCTGAGGTTACGAATTCTTCCTGCATAGCCATCATTGCAGATAATACGGCTGTGCTGACGCCCGTCGTAAGTTTGAGTGCGCAACTTGGTTTTGCGCCGTCGCAAATCATACCTGTAAGGTTCGCAATCATATTTTGGATGGCATAAGTCATATGTCTATATTCACCTCCCATTAAATATGTAATACCGCAGCTTGATCCCGTAGCGGCCACGACGCATCCGCAGAGCGCTGAAAGCGCACCCAGACGCATTTTAATATAGATTGCTGTAAGATGAGAAAGCGTTAAGGCGCGTGTTAGTTCTTCGTTGGTATTATGATTTTCCCGTGCAAAAACGACAACGGGGTTAGTTGCGCAGATTCCCTGATTGCCACTACCCGAGTTGCTCATAACCGGAATCATTGCACCCGCCATTCTCGCATCGCAAGCACAAGTTGTGCTCGAGAGGATATGTGAGAAGATGCTATCTCCCATTATTCCTCGCCCCATTGGTCGCGAGAGAATTTTTCCGAGTTTGTGTCCATAATTACCTTCCAACGACTTTTGCGCCGCGTGGAGGTTCATTTTACCCGCCTCGTTAATAAATTCGAGTTCTTCCACCGGAGCTGTCGTTGCAAACTCGTGGATTTTTCGGAGCGTAAGTTCGGGCACCTCTTCTTCATCAGCTTTTGCTTCTACGGTTCCCAGCTGCTTTTCGAGTAGCACCTCCTCCCCTTTTTTCTCCAAGATGAAGTTAGTATGTTGGCGTGCAATAGCAGCCGTCCCGTGGTTTTCACCCGCGATAGCTTTGACCTCGACAAAAAGCTTGTCGGGAGCATCTTCAGCCAGAGAGATTTGGATATGCCCCGCCTCGTCATAAGCTTTACCCTCAGCGACCGCTTCCGGCGTGCAGTCCTTCAAGACCTCGAGTCCGTAGCTCGATTTACCGATCAAGGCGCCCAAGGCAATGGCGATCGGCAGTCCGACCATACCTGTTCCGGGTATGCCAACGCCCATTGCGTTTTTAAGAATATTGGCGCTGAGCCTTACTTCAATGCGCTCCGGTCTCTGCCCGAGCAGCTCTGTAGCTTTTGCAGTGGCCAGCGCCACACAGACCGGCTCCGTACATCCGATAGCCGGCACCACTCCTTTTTTAATAATGCGAATAATCGCTTCGCGTTCTTCTTTATTGATCATAAACGGTTCTAACAAGTTGCATTCTTGAAGGCCCGGCTGTGCGATTATCGTCACTTCGCGTTGGTGGGGATTAATCTTTCTCCTCCTCCCATTGCTCGACGTTTTCGTCCATTCTGTACTGTTTGGGCGTCACCTCCCTTTCGCGATGGAATGCCAGATAAAAGGCTTGGCGCGAAGAGAAGCCGCACATTAGGCCGATTTCCTCAACAGTGTATTCACTATATCTTGGGCTGCGTAGCATCCGGCAAGCATCGCGTAAGCGATAGCCATTAACCAGAGCATTGTAGTTATCTCCCGTGTGCAGCCCTACTACCACCGAGATGTAGCGTGGATTAGTGTGCAAATCAGTCGCCAGTTTCTTTGCAGAATAATCCGGATCCAAATATCGTTTTTCCACGCCTATTTTTTCAACGATTTGGACAAAAAGCTTGTCAGATAGTTCGTCACGTATCCGAGCGTAAGAGGCTCTTTCTTTCGACTTTGAAGCATTTGAATCCTTCATGATATTGCTATTGTATAAGTTGGATTACCGCAAAGATATATATTCTCCTTTTTTTTTGCAAGTAGTTCTATAAATATTTTCTCAAGAATACGTTGATTACGCTTTTGTTTAGTAGTCTTTTCACTTTTAACCCTCAAAATATAAAGAAAGCTAAAGGCGCGAGGCGGCTAATCGGTGTCGTTTTTAGAGAGATTCGCTCAAAACAAGTCGGATTATTTGACTAATAGAAATAAAAATCCAAGGACCATTCAGCGTCGCCCTGATTTACCGACAAAAAGCTGTGAAAAATCATGACAGAACAACCTATATCAACCTATGCACAACGCCGTTATACCCGGCTATCTTCCAACCTCCATAAAGACAGTCGAGAACGGCGAGGAAAACCACTAAAAAATGAGGGCAAATAATGGGAATTTTAACGACGAAGCAGCTACACGACTTTGGTTTGGTGCCAGCAAACTATCGTATGCCGGCAGCAAACCATAGTTTGGTCGGGCCAAACGATCGTTTGGCGGCAGCAAACGATGCGCGAAAGCGGATCAGCCCATCAACACACCAACCGAACGCTATGATTTATTAAACTTAAAACAACAAATAAGCAAATACTTATAAGTTTGTAGCCGGCAACAATAAGCGGCGAGGGGGAGCAACGCCTTCGCTTCCCCCTCGCCGTTAAAACACAACAGATCTTACTTGCTTATCAATGAGGCATAAGAATCAGTCAAGGCCTATTCAGGCACATAAATGACCTCACCATTCTCCAACTGATAAGCCACGCCTACTTTCTTTCCACGCGCACCGTCTTTGTTTGTTTGATCTTCTGATGGTGTGTAGCGCTCTATCTTATCGCCTTTCTTGGTTATGATTTCCATATTGTCCTTGCCGGGATTTTTTACCATCGTATAGTCTGACTGACTAAAGACTTCGGTCATATTAAATCTCGTAACGAGGGCTACCATCAAGGCGACAGCAAACACCATAGCCACATCAAAGAGATTGCCGACAACGTTCATCGGGTTAAGCTCTTCCTCCGTATCCATTAATCTTCTTCGGCGTCTCATTTTTCAGACTTTTGATGAATAAGATCGGCCACATATTCGAGTCGGGTCAAGTCGTACATAAACCATCTGCGCTTCGCCTGCTGCGTAATGACGCCGATGGCGGCTGCAAACAAACCGACGACGGTCGTAGCAAAGGCCACCTGCATATTATAAGCCATCGAGGCGATATCGCCCTTGGACAAGCCGACCAGCGCCGGCCCCATCGGAATAAGCGTACCCATCAAGCCGAGCATAGGGCCCATCTTGGCCAGCGTTTTGGGCGCACTGAGTTCCTTCTCCATGAGCAATTCGTAGTCAGCAATCAGACGTTGCACTTCTGCCGGCTGATCGCGATGCTCCAAGATGCCCAAGAGCGTGCGGACGACCGGAGCGGTAGAATTGTGCGGCAATTTTTCAGCCACTGCATCCGGGCCTTCGGTCGTCACATCTTTCAGTGCGGTATCGACTATGGCCTGCGCCTTGCGCACACTTAAATATTGGCCGAAAAAACTCCCGATGAGCAGGAGCGCTCGCCCAAACAAAAGAATGAGCAAGACGATAACCGGAATGAGCAGACCGGTTGAAATCCAGAAAAGTATGTCAGAAATGTAATTCATATTACGAGTTATTTACGAGTAAGTTTGTGGTGATCATATTTTATTTTGAGTCGGCGCAGCAAATAGCCAACGATACTGCTACCGGCAGCAATTGAAAGCACGAGCAGCGAAGCTCGCCAGTCGACGTTATCAATCGAGGCAGCCGCCGTAGTGCCATTTACGGTAACGATTATACCGATGAGTGCCACTAAGACATTGCTTAAGAAGAGCATCTCCAACCGCGTATCGCGATCGGTCAGCATGCGGCGCAAGCCAAAGGATGCTGCGATAAGCAACATCAGCAGCGTGCCGCTCACCCCCGCAGCAACGAGGGTAAAGTCGACACCCGGAAAGGCAAAAATAGAAGCCGTGAGCAGACTAAAGGCGGCGGGGAAGATGAAGAGGCCCGGATAGCAACGCAAAAATACGTCAACATAGCGCTGCCATCGGCCCTTGTGAGCGGGACGGGCACCATTGTGCGCAAGGCGCATGCAGAAAGCCGCCTGAACCAAGACATCAAGGCTCAGCACTACGGCCAGATCGCGCATCAGCGTAGGCGTAGCTAACCAAGCAGCGATCTGCGTGCTCGATTGCTCGATGGCGTAAGGCCACATTGCGAAAGTAAAACTACAAACTGCGACCATCGTAAAGAGCATAGCCCGCACGGAGACGAAGGTTTGCTTCAACACGAAATTGAAGCAAACCAATAGTAGCAATAAAGTGAACAATTGCTCCATCGTAGCAAGCTTTTATTGGCGGTGCTTCCGATTGCGACGCACCACCCATAGGAGTCCACCGAAGATAACTATGATCAAGCCCACCATCAGTGCACCGTTGATCAACTGACTTCGTTTTTGCGCCTCCGGCGTCAAATCTTCCTTCTTCAAGACTTTGCCGTCTTTGCCTTTCGCTGCGCGTATATCGTCAATATTTGCTTTATAGGCTTTAGCCGTTGCGGCATCAGTCTTAGAAGCTATGAAGTCGCGTAGCTTGGCATTGTCGCAGACAAATCCTGAGCAAGACGGCTTATATTTGTTCACAAGATCCGTATGCAGTTTGGCCAGTTCGGCCACCTGTGCGGCGTCGGCCTTCCACATACCCTTGCGCGCCGCTTCGAGCATCACGGCCGATATCTCCTCTAAAGCGGCAGGGTTGCGCTCTTCAAAGTACTTGCGCAAGCCTAAGTTGAACTTATCCTTTGCATATACATCGAAGATCTCCGTCCACATTTCTTCATCGATGGCACCCGGCTTCATCACTTCCCAGCCAAAGGTGTTCTGCACCAATTCGGCAAAGCCGTTGGCGGCACTCGCCTCCCCTTTCATCTGCTCCTTGATGTAGGTAGGATTGAACAGCGTCGTGCGACTCTCTACGCCGATGGCCTCTTTTACTTCCTGCATCCGCATACGATTATGGTTGCGGTAGTCGCTCAGATAAGCGTCGGGCTCTTTGCCCGTCACTTGCTTTACGGCAAGATTCAAGCCTCCCATAAACTCATATACGTGGTCGAGACTCAAAGCGCCCCACGTGTTGCTCTGGCGCGGCTGAATAACGACGTCAGTCCGCGTTAGGGCTGCCTCAAAGGCAAACTGATCGAAGGCTTCCCACTCTTTTTCATCGCCATAGAAAGCGCCCATATTATTAATATAAGTATCGGCGATCTCAGAGCGCTTCTCCCAGCGGTCGCTGCTCATCACCATCGCTTGAATGCCCGTTCCGTAGCCACCATTTACGCCACCAAATACGCGGCGAGTGGCCATTGCGCGCGCCGCTTTTGGCGAAACGCCCTTCTTGGTCATTGTGCGTTCGGCCTCAACGACACCTGCTGCCACTTGATTGGTATAGGCTTCGTCTTTAGCGGCAGCGGCCATCTCGACAGCCCGATTGATAAGGAAAAGACGGGACGCCGCAAGATCGCGCAATTGACCTGAGGTCTGCACAACGACATCAATACGCGGACGACCCAATTGGCGCGAAGGAATCAGGCGTAAGTCAGTAACACGGCCAAAACTATCGCGAATAGGTTCGACACCCAGCATATAAAGCACTTGAGCTATCGTGGCGCCTTCGGTCTCTATAAACTCGCCGCTCCACAGCGTGTAGCTGACTTTGCGTGGATATTCCCCTTTATGACGTTTGCGATAAAGCGAAATTGTATTCTCGGCCAACTCTTTTCCTTTCTCCCAAGCAGATTCCGAAGGCGTATTTTCAGCATTAATGCCGAAAAGATTGCGCCCCGTGGGCAAGGTATTGGGATTCACGATAGGATCGCCACCGGGAGAAGGTTTCGTATAGCCGCCGCTCATTGCATTGAGGAGCGCATTCAACTCCATTTGAGGAGAATCAAACAGGGCTTGCTTATAACGCTGAATATTTTTGATCGTACGCTCGACTTCCATCACGGCATAGGCGAAGTCCTTTTCTTGTTTTGTGAACTTCGGGCGCTGCGATGCTTTCATCATGGCAGCCATCATTGCACTGGGATTTTTCGAGGGGGCAGACGTATTGGGTTTTTGCTTACGTGGCGTTGTCGAATGTGCTTTGGCAGCAGCGACCTGCGACCGGCTGCTTGACTTGCTGACTTTCTCGGGGTGAGCTTTTGCGGCGGTTGGCGATGACGCGTGCTGCGTAGCTGTTTCTTTTGCGTCAGCTGTCTCTCCACCCGACATCATGGCTTTCATCGCTTTCATTGCCTCGGGATCGGGCGCACCGCCTTTGGCCGCCATTGCTCGCATCATCGCAAGCGCCTCCGGACTTGGTTTTTCGCCTTTGGCTGCCATCTCGTGCATAGCCTTCATAGCTTCCGCATCAGGTTTTCCGCCCTCTTTCGCCATTTTTTCCATCATTTGGCGCGCTTTTGAGGACTTCTGCTTGTGCTGTGCCGCTGATGGTTGCGCAGCGTGCTTCGAAGATTGAGCCGAAGACGACTTCGCTTGCTTCATCATAGCCTGCATCGCCTGCATCATCTTTGCATTGGGCTTACCGCTGCCTCCGCCGCCCATCATCATCGCCATACGATCGTTGGGGGCGGACAAGGCATTATATATTGTATGAGCTCGTTGCAACTGGGCCGGCGTAATATGAGCTACGTTACAGATTAGTGCATCATTGGCTGCTGCAGGATTGGATAAAATGCGACCGACAAGAGCACGGGCCGGATTCAAATAGCGTTGTGTGAAAAGCGCGTTATGCTTTAATGTGGAATCATCGGCTTTACCACGCATCTTATCCAAGGCTAAAAGGGAATAAGCTATAGGATCCGTGCACATCGCAAAGATGCTACTCTGAATACGTTGAGGTTCGTAGGGTACGCCCAAAGTATAGGGCTGACCAATAATCTTGGAAGTAGCAATTTCTTCAGCATAGTTGTCGATACGTAAGATCTCATCTTCCGTGTAGGGCTTTTTCATATCGGCATCCAGCTCCAATTCGCGCTGTATGCCCAACTTGATCGCAAGCGCTTTTACGTCAAGCGAGGCGCGATCAATCGCAGCTTTGTTACCATCAGCCACTCGTGCATTGAAAATCTTAATTTTCTCCTCCAAACTTTGATAGATACTGCGCGTATTACTTTCCAAGAAAGGCGGCGTCAAGTAGGAGATGAGTCCGGCATAAGAACGACGCTTAGCAATAAGCGACTCTCCGACATTGCCTATAGAGTAAATATAAAAATGCGGCAAAGGACCAACTAAGCGATCGGGCCAATCAAGCGAGCTTAAGGCAACTTGTTTGTGAGGCGTAAACTCAAGGCTACCGTGTGTACCGAAATGGATGAGTACATCGGCTTTGAAACCAAAACGCGTCCAAAGATAGGAGGCGATATAAGTATGCGGCGGGGCGGTATTCGTTCCATGAACGATTTTAAAAGCGTTGTCGCCCTTGCCGGCTGCATTCTGGGGCAATAAGACGACGTTACCAAAACGCAAACGCGCCACGCCAAGGCGCCCATCGGCGGTAGACATATACGCTCCGGGGAAATCGCCGTTGGCTTTGACGACCTCTGCATACTTTTCGGGGCGCAAGGCTTGCTTAACCCAACTTTCGTATTGTTTCTTATTGATTAGTTCGGGCTTTCCTGTACGCATAAAGTCGGAAAATGCACCTTTCGCATACAAACCAAAGGCGGCGCCCTGCGCTTGCAACATCTGCCCAAGTATTTGCGGAGAGGCGGGAAGGCCGGATACGTTATAGCCCTCCTGCTGTAGGCGCTTCAGCAAATTATATAGAGATGGCACGACTTCCATACCGGCGGCGGTGAGAGCGTTTTGACCCGGACCTTTATAATAATAAATGGCTACGCGCTTATCTTGATTTGCTTTGCGCTTTAGATCGATATAACGCGTGATGGTTTCAACGAAAGTTTCCAAGCGCTCAGGAATTGCGGCCACGTAAGGAACGCCATCTTTCCCTTTATAATGGGCAAAAAGCGCAAAGGGGCGGAGGGCTCCATCAATTTCCGGCGTCACAACGCTCTGCGACAAAAAGCCGCCGCTCATTCCCATTTTGTCCTGCTCCCAGTCTTCGACGGGCCGACTGACATTCAAGGGCGAGAAGAGAGGAATATTGGCTTGCGCAAGATAATCTACGACGGCATCGCCCAAGCGACCGTGGGCCATATTCACAACTGCGGCCGGCGAGATACTATCGGCGGCTTCACTCTGCAAGAATTTAGGCAGATTATGCAAAGGATAAACGACCTTGCCCGATTCTTCTAATTTCGCAATCAAATCTCTGGGATCTCCCATTACACCTGTGAGAACAACTGCCGGTGCATTGGGCTTCCAAAGTTTGTTTTTTTGTAAGAATTGTCTGTATTCGGCAACCGTCTTAAATTCTAAATCTTCTCCGTCCTTATCATTTAAATTCGGGTGATACAAGACCCCCATCGCGTGCGTCACGAGTGGTTTCGGCGCAGGACTAGATAGGATTTTCTTGTCAATATACCGACGCACGTAATTCAAGACACTGCGATAGTTTTCATAACCTCCCTCTCCCAAATACTTTTGAAGCGTATCCGTTTGCAAGGAATCGAGCGTATTAAAATTATTGTCCGGATTTGTGGACATCGTCGTCAGCATTGGCAAGCCTTTATCGGCGGCTTTTTGGATTTGTTCGCGTTGTTCTTGTGTAAGTCGTAGGCCCATGCCATTCACAAAAACAATGTCGTAGTCGTCTAAGTCATCGAGTTGCTCCAGACTTACTTCTTCCAACTTCACAAATCCGTTGTCATTGGCCTTAGCTATTTGCCCGAGTTCAATGGCTTGGTAATGGAGGAAGCCTATCCTCGTCGCACTACACCATTTTATCCACACAAAAGCGAGCAGAACTGCGACAAGCACAACGGCCAACCCGCCCAAGATTAACTTTTTCTTTTTCATAGAGGGTTACGATTAGAATTTCATAAGATCAGAGATGTTTAGCGCCAACGTAGCTACATAGCTGACGCCATTCAGTGGCGCTTGCACGGTAGAATCAGCAGCTTTATCTTTATAATTAAACAAATTATCCACCATTAAGCCCAGTTTTACGCCGCGCAAAAATTGCACGCCTAAATTAAGCGAGCAGATAGCACGAGCATCAAAGACGTATTGGCGATAGCCTTTCAGTTTGGCGTCATAAGAATATCTTGTAATGCGCGACGCCCATTGGCTATTAAAGGCCACCGTTCCCTGCACATTATGAAAACTGTGCTTGTATTGTAAATTGAGTTTGGCGCTATGCGGACGAACCCACGACGCGTTATAACCATTCACTTTCTCATAGTTATTTACATAAGCATAAGCCGTGGTAACCTTCAATCCCCAAGGCAGCCTATAATCTGCCGTAGCTTCTATGCCCGTAGTCTTGACATTTTCTGCATTGACGTAATGCATATCATAAGAAACACCGGGCTCAAGATACTCATACGAGATTTTATTCTTGAAGCGATTATGATAGGCCGACACCGTCAAGTTTAGACCACCCTTATTGTACTCTGCCGACAAAGAATATTGCTGACTTTTCTCCGGTTTGAGGTCTTTATTGCCATAAAGCGTAAGGATTCCGGCCATATTAAACTCTTGATATAATTCTTTCAGCGTAGGAATGCGATAGCCCCGCGCATATCCACCGCGCAAGGTTAGATTGGCCGACGGGCGATAAAGGACAGAAATCTTCGGCGTCAGATGAAATTTGTATTGAAAGGCTTTATCGCCGCGCACGCCGGCCACGATATTCAACTGCGGCGTGAGTCGCCAATCTTCCTGCAAATACACTGCATAATGTGAGCCCGAAACCGTCCCTGTATCTTTCATCATATAATGCTTCAAGCGCTCATGCTGCCACTCACCACCAAAGCTGAGCGTATGCATTCCATAATTGCCCGTATAATTAAGGCGTCCCGTACTATTAGCATTGCCGTAGCTTCGCACACTTCGGCCGGCTTGGAAATATACCGCGCGCTTCGTATAGTTGTCTAAGCTATAATTGAAATCGAGGGTATGGTTATCGTCGAAGATATACTTGATTTTACCACCAACGACCCAATCTTCGTATTTATCATAAAACTTCCGGCCACTTTTGGGCGGACGGCGGTTGCCGTAATAGGAACCTGACAACTGCGCACTCAAATGCTCCGTAAAGGCATAATTAAAACGCTGCGACGCATCCCAGATGCGATAACCATAAATTGCCGATTGCGACGGCGTCAGTTCGCGCGTATCAGTCGTACCATCCGGGTTCAGGATCTCTATGCGCTTTCCTGTGCCATCTTTGATGGTATACGTACTTCGATGCCTGTATCCAAGCGTTGTAAAAGAAGAGAAGCGCTCACTACGGCATCCAAATTCTGCACCATATTTTTGTCCATTCACACCGGCATAGCGTGCCGTGACGTTAGCGTCCATTGGACGCTCAGCTCGCTTTGTTATAATGTTGATTACACCCCCGATGGCTCTGCTGTCATACAGCGTAGACGCAGCCCCGCGCACGATTTCTACGCGCTCTATGTTGTCCACGTTTAGGCGATTAAAGTCGATGTTGTGATCGGCGCCTTCGCCGCTAAGACGCTCGCCATCTACAAGAAACAGCACCGACTTACTATCCATTCCTTGATAACTAATCTCCTGCGTCTGACTCATAGAGTTGTAAAAAAACTGTATGCCGGGCAGCGTATATTCGAGCAAGCTGATCACATCAATGGGGTTCACCGCGGCGATCTCATCTTTTCCGATCACGCGGGTTATGATTGGTACGTCCTTCAGCGGTTTTTCTATGCGCGAACCTGTTACGACGACTTCATTAAGTCTGCCTGTGGTCAATTCGAGTACCACTTTCAGCAGTGTATCTTTTGTTCCCTCGAGGTCGATGGTCTTTGGCGTGTAGCCTAAGGCTTGAACAACGAGCGTATACTTCGGTCTTTGCTTCACTTGGAGCACAAATTCGCCCCTCGCGTTCGTACCGCCGGCAAGCGTTGTGTTGACCAAGCGCACTGAAGCAGCGGCTATGGGTTTCTGATCTTCGTCGACAACGATGCCGCGAATCGTATGACGTTCGACTTCAGCTATGTTATCGGCCACGACTTCTTTGGGCAAAGCCGCTACGACAAGCAAAAGCAGGAGTAAAGCTATATTTTTCATCGTGCTGTAGTAATCTATACATTATATAATAGGCTTGCTATTCGCCGCGAGCGATCTCGGAGCGCCCACCTCTTCTTAGTCTAAGAGCGAAAAGCGTGAAGGGCGGCCTCCGATCCCCACGGAGGTCGCACCCATCACAAGACAATAGCAGAATGCCTTATTTGGTAAACGTGAAAGCCGCACGGCCGAGTCTGATAACATAAGTCCCCGGCGTGAGCGGAGCGATATCAAGCGTTGTTGTTGCCTTTACCGCACTTCCGGATTGCAGCAGTTGTCCACTCGTTGTGAAGAGTTGCCAAGTTTCTCCCACAAGCTCACCGCCCACATTAAGTATGAGTTGGCCGGCTTTGATCTCAACCTTAGCCGCTTGTGCATCAGCTTGCGTTGCTACGTTGTTCACACCGGTAGTTTCGATTTTTTCATACTTCATGGTCGTCTTTTCGATTTCCTCCTCATCCTCTTCGCCATCACCGTCCGGTGCCGGTAGTTTCATGCTTGCCACAGCGTGCGTAAAACTGTCGTTCTCCGGCAGGCCGGCAAAGACGGCGCAGTTGCGCTTCCCGAAATAAGTCAAGTCGCGCACCGTATGGCGCGGTATGAAGGTCTTTTCGGCCAACTTATCCTGATCATATTCATATTCAAACATAAAATCTTTGCGGCCGGCTTTAATGATATCGCCGTGGCCATCATACATATAAACTTCCGTCACATCGTTATTACCCGGAACCGAAAGCGTCAAACTCGTAATCTGACCTTGCGCGTTGTATGTCAAGCGCTCTGTTTCCAGAGTCGACCCATCAGCCATCATCGTCACCTTTTCGAGCAACCCTTTATCATTATAAGCGAGCTCACAGGTTTTTCCCTTATACCAATCGCCGGCTTGCTCATCCCAAAAGTCATATTCCGCGCGGATAGGTCTGTGTTGCTCATCATAAAAGTACGTCCCGTTCACGTCTTCAATCAGCTCTAAGTCATCCGGCGTCAAAGCGCGGCGGCGAAAGCGCGTATATTTTTCGATATAGCCTTGCGCATCGCGCGTATAGATATGGCGATAGCTCACAATAGGATCACCGCCGCCTCTCGGATACTCACGTATCTCCATCTTAATCAAATAATGGCGCTCATCATACGTGTAAAGTGTTTCCTCAGCCAAGTCACTCCCCGATTCATAGACCGATTCTTTGATCAAGCAGTTGGCATTATCATAATCGTAGTGCATATCCTGTCCATAGCAGTTTTTAATATCGCTCAAGCGATATTGGTAGCGCGCAGGATCAGCGCAAAATTGTCGTTCAGCCATTGAGGATTGCGCAAGGGCCTTGAGACAAAAACTGCCCAGCAGGATCAGCGGCAGTAGAAGTAACGTCTTTTTCATAGTTTCTTTAATTAAAATTTTCACGCGCCCCGCTCTTGTGGATACGAGGCGAGTTGGGTTGTGTTATCATTTTGGTTGCGACGGCAGAGGCGGGGGCGGAGAAAAATCTCCGCGAGTCCCCGACCGCCACATTGAGAAAAAGGTATCTATTAAAATGAGCTCAGCGCACGATTTTTGCTTCGTGCTGAGCGATTTTTACGATGTAGTTTCCGGAGGGCAAAGTCGTCAGATCAATGCGTTCAAGGGCTTTATCCACTTGCTGCATCTTGATGCAGCGGCCGGACAAGTCGAAGATGCGCAACACACTCCCCCGTTCGGAAGCACCCGGCTTTACGCGCAACCAGCTGCCTTCGACGACGAGGGCGTCTTGGTCGACTTTATCGCCAAGCATCACGCGCTCTACGCTCGTTTGGTCAATCGGTTCGTAGACCATCGTTGCACCGGTCGTTTCTTCGTGCCGGATGGCGTGTACGTAGCTATTTTCCGTAGGCGCAGCATACCACGTGATGGCATTGCGCAAGCCAAAAAGCGACTTGTCGACAATGTTTTTGCGCGGAATGAACGTCTTATCCAGCGTCTTGTCTTCGTAATACGTATAGTTGAAATAGTATCCGGGGCGGCCCGATTGAGTTATGTCGCCTGCAGCATCGTAGGTATACATCCAAACGACATCGTTCGCACCCGGCTTAGTAAGTGTCAACCCGGCGATCTTACCTTGTTCGTTGTAAGTCAACTCTTCTTTTTCAAACAAGGCGTTGTCCACGGTCTTTGTCAGCGATTCGAGTTTGCCATCTTCTGTATATGTCAAATCGACTACGAGACCTTCATACCATTCCGCCTTCTCGCCATCATAATACATATAAACAGCGTGCGTAGGTCGCTGTTTTTCATCGTACGTATAGCTCCCGCGAATGTCTTCAAACATTTCGTAGTCGGTCTCCTCCTGTGCCCTACGCTTCCAGCGGCTATAGCCGACGATGTAGCCTTTGGCATCGCGCGTATAGATCTGGCGTAAGTCGACGACGGGTGTGCCGTCGTCTTTCAGTCCTGCGCATTCTTCATGCTGAACCAAGTAATGATTGGCGTCGTAGGTGTAGACATTCTGCTCAACTTCAACGCCGTCGTCTGAAAGGCCTACTTGGCGTAGAAGACAGCCGAAGTTGTCATACTGAAATTGGAAATCTTGCCCGTAATCGCCTCGCACTTCGGCTATGCGAAAGTCATATTGCGCCGGCGAGGCTCGAAACAAGTTGGGCGCCGGCGGAATATCCGCCTTGGCGACCAATGGCAAACAGCACGCGGCCCATGCTGAGAGCATAAAGCTTGTCTTTTTCATAGTGAAAAACTTAATTATAGATTGTTGTTGTATGTGGTCGTGAAACCGAGTGCAAAGTTAGAGGGGCTTGCGCGCCGCTACAATACCAATTTTAGGGTATTTTGAATTGCGCTACTTTCATCTTTCTATTTATACAGCTTTCATTCCCCTCATCCTATCGCTCCTACCCTTACATCTGTCTTATTTGGCATCACCACCAAAAAGTTTTTGCACCGGACGCACGCATTTTTGGGCGTTGCAGCACGCATTGCATCACGTGTAAATAGGCGTTTCTCTTCGTCAGCGCCGGTCGGCTTTTCGTTTGCTGCCGCCAAACTATCGTTTGCTGCCGCCAAACCATCGTTTGCTGCCGTCAAACCATCGTTTGCTGCCACCAAACGATAAAATGCGGCGAAGGCGCAACACGCCGACAGCGACAATAGACGGAAAGGCCGCCATATGTGCGATGCAAAACGAACAACAGACTGTTGTTCATCGATTTGCCGACTCATTTGATACGTGAAAAGCAATCGAAACGCTACGCTACAACTCGCATAGAAAAGACGATTAGTGCGCAGAAGGCGAGCGCCTGTAGACCAACGAAAAGGGCATCAATCATAAGGTGAAGTCGACAGGCGAAGGGCCTCAACTACGCATCGCAGGTGGCTCCTTACAGCAAGATAAAAGCAGATAAGCAACCCCTTGGCGGAGTATGGATGGCGGCTTTGCAACGAGCGCCCTACATGGTCCGATGCTACGACCTTAAAAAGGGGAAGAAGCATCAATGAGTGCTAATTTGCCACTTTGATCTTACGATAAGGGGTTTTATATCCTAAAATTCGTAGTCTGAAAGTCGAACCTCCGGAAAAATCCCCTCTTTTAGGTATTGTCGAAAAGCTACCGCACCTCTACATTTGCAAACACTTATCAAGCAAAAATGAAACTACGTCCACACGCTTTCGATTTCCCTCCACGCAACTTCGACAGAAGTCTGCCGAAAGGGGCTCAACACCAAGCCTATGCCAAGATGAAGGCGGCAAAAAGCCGGACGAATCGTTTCTTTTCTTTGCAGCAAACTTCTGAAAATCTGACATATGCTACGATAAAAGGGAAAGTGGCTCCACGCTATCCCCAATGCAGCAAAGAAAGATCGAGGGGCAACCTCTCCTATCGAACTCCCAAGCCCGCAGCAGCACACGTCTTAAGTACCCTAAAAGGATTTCCTATTATATGAGTCTACAGCCATTAACCCTATCAGCACAGTCGGCACAACAGGAGGCGACTTACCGGCAAGGTCGCTTGTCGAACGGATTAACTTACTATATCCGCCACAACGCAGCTGAGCCGGGTTTGGCCAGCTTTTATTTGGCGCAGCGCGTAGGCTCGATCCTGGAAATGCCACACCAGCGCGGTTTGGCTCATTTCCTTGAACACATGGCATTTAATGGGTCGACCCATTTTCGCGGCGAGGGTGCATCGCCCGGCTTGATATCTTGGTGCGAAAGCGTCGGGATTAAGTTTGGCACAAACCTAAATGCGTGCACCGGCGTTGACCGCACGGTCTATCATATCTCAGCCGCTCCCGTGCGACGACAGGGGGTGGTCGATTCGTGCTTGCTGATTCTGCGCGATTGGTGTGATGGGCTTTTGCTCAAAGAGAAAGCGATCGACAAAGAGCGGTGCGTCGTGCGTGAAGAGTGGCGCACGAGGCGCACGGGGATGGCCGTGGCTCGAATGATGGAAGATGCTTTTCCGGTCATTTTCAAAGGCTCAAAATATGAAGATGCGATGCCGATCGGCCATTTGGACGTCATCAACAATTTTTCGCCCGATGCGTTGAGAGATTATTACAACAAATGGTACCGACCGGACTTGCAAGCGGTCGTCATTGTGGGAGATGTGGACGTCAATGTCATAGAAAGCCAAATCAAACGGCTGTTTGGCGGCCTATCGCTCCCGCCAAATGCGCCCCGGCGCCGATACTATCCCGTAGCAGACAACAAGCGTATGATAACGCACGTGATGCGCGATGCAGAGCAACCGATCGCTTTGGCGCATCTCTATATGAAGCGCGATGTGAAGCCAACTTCGGTGCGATCAAGCGAGCGCTATCAGCAAGAAATCTATGAGCACGACTTGATTTGCTTGATGCTTAACGAGCGCTTGTCGAAACAACAAAGCGGGGCGAAGGCGCCTTTTACGGCGGCATCGGTGAAAGATGGAAAATTTTTGATTGTTCAGACGAAAAAAGCCTTTTCGCTGAGCGTCTCGTGCAAGAGAGATCAGATCGAAGCCGGATTGTCGGCAGCTGTAGGCTTGCTGGAGCAGGCGCGCCAATGGGGATTCACGACCGGAGAACTGACGCGAGCTAAGGAGATCTTGCGCAACAAGGCCGAGCGCTGCAATAATCAGCGCGGACAATTGGCCAATCATCATTACGTAAAGCAATGTCTGGATCATTATCTTTATGGTGAGCCGATTCTTTCTACGGCGGAAGAATTGCACGTAAGGCGTAAGTTTGATGCGGAACTGACCTTGGCGGATGTAAATACAGCGATTAAAGAGTTGGTAACAGACCGCAATCAAGTATTGCTGCTTTATGCACCCCAAAAGGCGGACTTCCGCGTGCCTTCAACCGAGCAACTTGAGCGCTGTGTGCGTGAGGCGCAAAAGAAAAGCTATCCGGCTTACCAAGAATGTGTACGCCCGAAGATGCTACTCACCGCCTTTCCGCGACCGGGAAAGATCTTGGCGGAATATGATCATATGAAAGCGGGCGTGCGCGTATTTAAGTTGAGCAATGGCATAAACGTCTACGTAAAACAAACGACTTTCGGTGCAGATCAAGTGAGTTTCAAACTCTTTGGCAAAGGCGGGAAGCAACTCTTTGCCAATGAAGAAGCGCCCAACTTGGCCTTTCTCAAAGGGGCTATGGAGGCCGGCGGATGGGGAGAGCTATCAGCGGCGGATTTACGTAGTTGGATGACCGGAAAGTCGATGCGGGTAGCGCCTTTTATCAATGAAAGGACGCAGGGCGTTGAGGGTACGGCTTCGGCAAATGACTTGAGAGCACTTTTTGAGTTGACTTATTTATATGTAACGCAACCTCGAAAAGACCCGGCGGCTTACGAAAGTTTCAAAGAGCGGATGCAATCGTTTTTGATCAATCGCGAGGCAAACCCAAATGTGACTTACAACGATGCAATTGCGGCCGCACGCTACGGAAACAACCCGCGCACCGCACCAACCACGATGGAGACGTTGGCAAAAGCAGACTACGAGCGGATTCAGGCAATCTATCGCCAACTTTTCTGCGGGATGAATGACTGCAACGTGATTCTTGTGGGGAATATTGACTTGCAGAGTTTGCGCCCCTTGCTTTGTCGTTACGTGGCTTCTTTACCGGCGAAAAATAGCGTCAACTCGCAGCGGACGGCCGCTTTACCGGCAGTGAGGAAGGTGGACGAAACGCTCATTTATCGACGTCGGCAAGATACGCCCTACGCTTCTGTTTCGATCTTCTACGACTTTGAACTTCCCTATGAGCCGAAGAGTGACGTGATGCTCAAAACTTTCAAGCTCATTCTTCAGATGATGTATACAGATACTATTCGCGAAGAATCAGGCGGCGCTTATCACGTCAGCGTAAATACGGAGTTAGATGGCTTGAAAATGCCTAATGCGCTTTTGAAAATCGCCTTTCGCACAGATCCGCAGCGCTATGAGGAGTTGATTCCCTTGGTCTACGAACAACTACTTCGCTTGGCGGAACACGGACCTACGCAGGAGTTATTGCAAAAATCAAAGGAATTCTTGCTGAAAGCGTACCGGCAGCAAGCTCGCTCCAATCATTATTGGCTACACATCTTATATAATATGGTGTATCGCGGAGCGGATTTTGACACCGACTATGAAAAAATAACGGAGGCAGTCTCTGCGCACGACGTACAGCAACTTTGTGCGGAAATAATCGCTCAAAAGCGGCGAATTGAGGTCACAATGTTGCCGCTTTAAGGCGATTTTGTGGACTCTTTTCGGGACATTCTTCGAAAAAAATTGGTCTAATTAGGCGAAAATATAGGTAAAATGCACCGTATTAAAGGCTATGAAGCCTACTTTTAGCTTTTTTGTGCAGAAAATAATCTCCATCGATTGTAACATCCGTATCTTTGCCCCGTCATTAAAGAAACGGCGCGAGAAACGCACCACTTCGGTGAGTCACCTCCGCCTTTCGCCTCGAGGCTTTGAAGATAAGAGGAATGAAGAAGCAACTATCAGAGACGATAAATACAAATAAGAGAAGAACAAATCATTTATAAAAAGGAATCGGTAGGCATAAGCCTCCGTATGTTTAACTAAATTATTTAGACAATGAAAAAGTTATTCCTAACATTTGCATTCGCAGTAGTTACTATCGCAGCTAGCGCACAAGTTTACCTTGGTGGTGAAGGCAGTTTTTGGCGTAATCCGAACGACAATCACACTCAGTTCTCTTTGAGACCGGAAATCGGTTACAAACTCGATAGCGATTGGTCACTGGGTATGCAAGTAGGTTACCAATACGACTACCTAAAAGGCATAGACGTGCACACGGTTAACGTTGCTCCTTACGCTCGTTACACTTTCGCAAAGCTTGGTCCCGTTAAGTTCTTTGCTGACGGCGGTTTCGCTTTCTTTTCTTCAACGGCAGACGCTTCCGGTAGCCACGATCCCAAATACTCTACTTGGCAAGTTGGCATCACGCCGGGCCTTTCAGTAGATTTGAATAAACGCATTTCATTCATTACTCACTTTGGCTTCTTGGGCTATCGTGATTCCGACTACAAGAATGGCGGCAGTTCAGTATTCGAAGGCAACGTATTGGGTGAAGACGGCTTTGGCTTCCGTCTGGACGCTTCTACGCTCCAATTTGGTTTCGTCTACAACTTCTAAAAATAGCCGGACATTGTCCGCTTTTTAAACAGCGCCCCGCTATCTTCAACGATAGCGGGGCGTTGCTTTGTTAATGTAGGGCTGCAAAAGAAGTCTACGCTTCCACCACGAAGCAGGATTATAATGTACGTCACCCGGCTTAAGTTGCTTCCAAGAAAAGAAATGCTCCGAAAGCCTTTTGGCTTTCGGAGCATTTATATCGCTAAACTAACGATCGGCTTATTTTGACTTAAGCGCGTCAGTAACCTTGATTGTATCCTTCTCAACGAAAGTTTTATCTTTATCGTTTTGAGAAATAACCACATTCAAGTTGTCGTTGTTTGCATCATAATAGATTGTCGTCTGATAAGCCGGCACTTCGTGCGCCTTACCGCCCGTCGTCTTGTAAATTCCATTCTCGGAAACGATCGGCGTAACCGTATTGAAATACTTCACTACGTTGTCAAATTCGCCGCCAACCAACTTCTGCAAACGAGCCTTAAGATCTGCGTTGTTTAAGAGGTTGATCTCCGTCGGAGTTTTACCTTCATTCGTAGTGAAGAGAGCCTTCACGCTGTCTGTTTTTGCAGAATCAGTAGCTACCTGCGTAGAATCGTTTGTTGCGGGTGTTGCTTCTTTTGCCTGTTGCTTGCAAGCCGTAAAGCCTAAACCAATTACGAGCGCTGCAGCCAAAATAAATGTCTTTTTCATTGCTGTTTTTATCAAGTTTAATTTATATGGAGCAATATTACTCCACGCCGCAAAAATACGCAATCCGTTTGGCATACGTCAAGAAATTAAAGAAAATTAGCCGAAGCTATCCTATCTTGGCTTTTCTCCACCCGACTTGGCATCTTTGTCTAAATTATGGCCAATAATAGCTGATTCTCTCCTTTTTAATTGTTTGTATACGGAGAAGGGCGTACTTTTGCACCGCAATCTATAATTGACTTATTGTTTAACACATTCAAGACTATCACTATTCTACAATGGGATGGATTAACGACATACTTTATAATCAAGATTCGGTGGCGCATACTATCGGTCTATATGCAGTTGTCATATCTTTAGGCATCTTGCTGGGTAAAATCAAGATCCGAGGTTTTTCTTTTGGAATGACGATCGTGCTTTTCATTGCCATATTGATGGGCCATTTAGGCTTCCGCCTCAATCAGCAGGTCTTGCTCTTTATGCGCGATTTCGGACTTCTGATTTTCGTCTACACGGTAGGCTTACAGATGGGTTCGAGCTTCTTCTCCTCTTTTCGACAATCAGGCATTCGACTCAACGTCTTGGCCATCTTTGTCGTACTGCTGAACCTCGTTGTCTTGTTTACGATCTATTTTTTCAATAGCGATAAGACGAGCATCTTCCAATTGGTCGGCATCATGTCGGGCGCCGTGACCTGTACGCCCGGATTGGGTGCCGCGCAGCAGGTTTTGCAGGAAGCACCGGGCGATTATGCGCAGACAATCTCGCAAATGACGATGGGCTATGCCGCATCTTATCCTGTCACGATCATCGCTTCGGTCCTCGTGATGGCATTGATCAAGCTCATCTTCCATATCAATCCGGCAGACGAACAAGCTGCCGTAGAAAAAGAAGAAGCCGATGCTCACGTAGAACCATTTATCGGCACATTTAAGTTAACCAATACGCTAATCGATGGCATAACGGTATCTAAGTTGCACAACGTTTACGATCACGATTACGTCGTTTCGCGCATACTAAAGCCGGATGGGCAGATCTTAATACCGGGTTACGACACGCAAATCGGCGTCAACGATCTGCTCTTAGTCGTAATGGCGCCCGAAGATGTCGAGGCTTTCCGGCAGATTGTGGGGCCTGTGGTAGAGCGCAACTGGGATAAGGAGCCGGGAAAGGTTGTTTCGCGCAACATTCTCATATCCAATCCAAAAATCAACGGAAAACAGCTGGGTGCACTGCGCATACGCAATGGTTACGGACTGAATGCCACACGCGTAACGCGGGCCGGCGTCTCGCTTTTGGCTTCACGCCATCTTACGTTGCAAGTCGGCGACAAACTGACGGTCGTAGGTCGTGAGGCCGATGTCGATCATTTGGCCGGCCGCTTGGGCAATTCGCAGAAGCACCTTCGGCAACCCAACATGTTTACCTTCTTCTTCGGCATACTCCTCGGTATTATCCTCGGTAGCGTGCCTATTGCTTTTCCGGGTATGGCGATGCCGCTGCGCTTAGGACTCTCCGGCGGCCCATTGATCATCGCGATTTTAATCAGCCGCTATGGCTATAAGCTCAAGTTAGTCTCTTATACATCCACCTCGGCCGCATTGATGATTCGCGAGTTTGGTATGTGCATTTTCTTAGCCTCAGTCGGCTTCGCCGCCGGCCCCAAGTTTGTCGAGTCAGTCTTTAGCGCCAACGGCGCACAATGGGTTTTCTGGGGTTTCCTCATTACGACTATTCCCTTAGTCGTAGTAGCTACCTACGCGCGCTTGAAATATAAGATCAACTACTTTACTATTCTCGGCTTCATTTGCGGAGCTTACACTGATGCTCCCGCTTTGGCCTATGCCGATAGCGAGGGCAACAACGATGCAGCGCTCGTGGCCTACTCCACGGTCTATCCACTCATCACCTTCCTCCGCGTCCTGTGCGCCCAGTTTATCGTGCTGGCTTTCCTGGCCGTCTGATAAGCCCGCGACGCCATAATCTTATATCCTTTAGCGGTCTTTCCGCTTCCTTATATCCACCCTCGCTCCCATCGGGACGAGGGTGCGCTCATTTTACCCCTTTGAAAGTTTATTCTCATCCTGTTTCCACATTCCCGACTCCACTTCCTTGCGCATCAATTTCAGCAAAGGACACGACCGCCCGCAAGCAAATAAACGCCCCATCAGAATCACCATCATCAACTCATAATCTCACTACAAAAAACACGCACGAAAAGCTGCCAACAAGTCAAGAAATCCCACCCTACGCTCAAACGCCCATTGTTTGCTCCCGCCAAACAATCGTTTGACCCCACCAAACCATAGTTTGCTCCCACCAAACAATCGTTTGGTGCCGGCAAACAATAAACACCTCGGACAAAAATAGTCACAAAACCGGCGGAAATAAATTCAAAAGAAACCGGAACACCTCACTGTTTCTCGTATTACCCGCAAAAGGCGAGACAAAGAAGAAGATTAAGCCCTTACGCCTTGAACCGGTTTGCATCAAAATCGAGAGAGGGCAAACTGGCACTGAACAATGCTAAACCTTGCGCGACACATAAGGATATAAAAAAAGAGAAAGACAAAACTGCCTTTCTCTCAATGTGACCCCGGTGGGACTCAAACCCGCGACACTCAGAACCGGAATCTGATGCTCTATTCAACTGAGCTACGGGGCCTACATTTTTCCGGTGCAAAAATAGACATTAAAGGCCAACAAGCAAAATTTGGCAAAGACAAAGCGGAAAAAACTTTTAATCTCTTGGTAATTATGCGTGAAACTCGTATCTTTGCGGACATAAAAGGGTGAGGGACTTTTTGAAGTTCCTCATTTGTTTTTAACCGTTTACGTCTGTTTGCGTCACGCTTCTTCACAGATCGCGAACGGTAGCCGTAAGGGGAAGCGCCATCTCGTCCGAAAAATAAGAGCAGATGGGGCGCATTCTCATATCTTTATATATGTATGATAGATAAAAACGTCGTAAAACAACTGGTTGAGGAATGGCTCGATGGAAAAGATTATTTTCTGACGGACCTGACTGTTTCCCCGGACGATCGCATCGTCGTAGAGATGGATCACGTAGAGGGGGTTTGGATTGAAGATTGCGTAGACTTAAGCCGTTTCATCGAAGAACATTTGAATCGCGACGAGGAAGACTACGAGCTGGAAGTGGGCAGTGCAGGCATTGGCCAACCGTTTAAGGTGCATCGCCAATATGAAATTCACCAAGGCTCTCCGGTCATCGTCTTAAGCTGCGAGGGCAAGAAGCTACGCGGCATATTAAAGGACGTAGCGCCTGACCACTTTGTCCTAACCATTAAGGAAAAAGTGCGACCCGAAGGGGCAAAGCGCCCGCAATGGGTAGACCGAGACCTCACCTTCCGCTTCGAAGACGTTAAATATACAAAGTACGACTTAGACGCTAAATAAATGCACCCGCGGCTATGGCGCACCGGTCATAGGCAGACGATGCTTGGTTCACGTAAATAATAAAAACAACATACAATGCCCAGAAAGAAAACCGAGGTGATCAGCCTCACCGATACCTTTGCTGAGTTTAAAGAGAACAAAAACATAGACCGCATGACGTTGGTCAGCGTGCTGGAAGAGAGTTTTCGTAGCGTAATTACAAAGCTCTTTGGTTCAGACGAAAACTTCGACGTGATTGTCAATCCTGACAAAGGCGACTGCGAAATCTATCGCAACCGCGTAGTCGTGGCCGACAACGCGATTGAAGACCACAAATCGCAAATCAGTCTGACAGAAGCACGCGAGATCGACTCCGACTATGAGGAGGGCGAGGAAGTGAGCGAGCCTATTAACTTCGAAAAGTTTGGCCGTCGCGCTATCTTGACACTTCGCCAAACGCTCGCCAGCAAACTGCTCGAGCTGGATCACGACGCACTTTTCAATAAGTATAAAGATCGTGTGGGCGAAATCATTGCTGCTGAAGTGTATCAGACGTGGAAGCAGGAAACGCTCTTGATGGATGATGAGGGTAACGAACTCTTCTTGCCTAAGAACCAACAAATACCGCGCGATTTCTTCCACAAAGGAGACAACGTCCGTGCTGTGATTGATCGTGTCGACAACTTAAACGGCTCACCCAAGATCTTCTTGAGTCGTACAAGCCCCGAATTTTTACGCCGCTTGCTCGAGCAAGAAATCCCCGAAATCGGCGATGGTTTGATCTCGCTCAAGCGCATTGCCCGCATCCCCGGAGAGCGCGCAAAGATTGCCGTAGAAAGCTACGATGACCGCATTGATCCCGTAGGTGCTTGCGTTGGCGTAAAGGGGAGCCGTATTCATGGCATTGTAAGAGAATTGCACAATGAAAATATCGACGTTATTAACTTTACGTCGAACCCCGCGCTGTTTATCCAACGTGCGCTCAACCCGGCACAAGTCTCCAGCATCCAATTGGATGAAGAAAACCGCAAGGCGCAAGTATATCTGCGTCCGGAAGAAGTATCACTGGCCATCGGTAAAGGAGGTCAGAACATCAAATTAGCTTCAATGCTCACGGAATATACGATCGACGTCTTCCGCGAAGTAGAGGGCGATGATCAGGAAGACGACATCTTCCTCGATGAGTTTGCTGATGAAATCGATCAATGGGTCATCGATGCGATTAAGTCAATCGGCCTGCAAACGGCAAAGGATGTGTTAAACGCTCCGCGTCAAATGCTGATCGAGAAAGCCGACTTAGAAGAGACTACCGTAGACGAAGTTCTCCGTATATTGAACGCAGAGTTTGAGCAATAATTACAAATAACCCGTTTTTCCCCTTTCACCACCGAAGCATGAGCATAAGATTAAATAAAGCCCTCAAAGAGTTTAACATAGGTAAGGATACGGCTGTAGAATTCTTGGCAAAAAAAGGCCATGAAATAGAGTCGAACCCCAACACTAAATTGTCAGACGAACAATATGATTTGTTGCGTCGTGAATTTAAGAAAGATGAAGAGGTGCGCCGCAAGGCTACGGAGCTGAGCCAAGGCCGCCAGCAAGAGAAGAAAGAGAAAAAGGCGCAAAAGTCAGAACGGCGGGCGACAGAAGAGGTAAAAACTGTCGTTCCGGAGGACTTGCGTCCACAAATCAAAATCAAAGGGCAAGTAGATCTTGAAGCTTCCGCAAGCGCGGAGCCTGCTCCCGAAGAGGGGAAGAAGGTAGAAAAACCGGTGGAGGTGCCTACTGAGGAAAAACCCGCGATTAGTGATGCCCCGAAAGAGGTAGAAAGTGCGCCCGTTAAAGAGACAACGGCAAAGCCGGAAGAGCCTGTAAAAGTAGAGGCTACGCAGAAGGAGTCTAAGCCCACTGAGCCTATGAAAGAAACATCTTCAGCGCCAAAGAGCGAGGTAAACGAAGCCCATAGTGCGACAGAAAAACCGAAAAAGCCCGCTAAGCCGACGAAGGAAGAGCGGGAGCAGCAGATTGGCGAGACGAAAAACGGCGTATTTGAATTGCGCTCAACACCGGAATTGAGTGCGCCGAAAGTTGTCGGACAGATTGACCTTTCTACGCTGAATCAATCGACGCGTCCGAAGAAGAAAGGCAAAGATGAGCGCCGCAAAGAGCGCGAAAAGAAGAAACGCAGTCGTATCGGCGCACAGCGTGTAGACATCAATGCTACAGCGAATCAATTGCAAAACAATGAGCGTCGCAAGCCTGGCAACAACGGCAATAACAATAGCGGCAATAATCAGCAAGCATCGCAAAGCAATAACCGCAGACGCAACCGCAAGGTCAAGGAAGTGGTTAAGACGGAGATTAGCGAGGAAGATGTAGCTAAGCAAGTAAAAGAAACGCTCGCACGCCTGACGAACAAGTCAAATAAGAACACAAAGGGCGCTAAATATCGCAAGGAAAAACGCGAACAAGTGCGCGAACGCGAAGAAGAACTACGTCGCGAAGAGCGTGCCGAGAGCAAGATTCTGAAACTAACGGAATTTGTTACGGCCAACGAATTGGCGACCATGATGAATGTGCCTGTCACGAAAGTCATTGGTACGTGTATGAGTATCGGCGTGATGGTCAGCATCAACCAGCGCTTGGACGCAGAAACCATTGACATTGTTGCCGACGAATTTGGGTTTAAGACCGAATTTGTGAGTGCCGAAGTGCAAGATGCCGTTCAAGAGGAAGAGGATGATGAAGAAAACCTCGAACCACGTGCTCCGATCGTTACCGTTATGGGTCACGTTGACCACGGTAAGACTTCATTGCTCGACTATATCCGTAAAGCCAACGTTATCGCCGGTGAGGCCGGCGGCATCACGCAACATATCGGTGCTTATAACGTGCAGTTGGAGAGCGGCCGCCACATTACGTTCCTTGATACGCCGGGTCACGAAGCCTTTACGGCAATGCGTGCACGCGGTGCACAAGTAACCGACATCGCCATTATTATCATTGCGGCCGACGACGACATTATGCCGCAAACGAAAGAGGCAATCAACCACGCAGTAGCGGCTAACGTGCCCATCGTCTTTGCGATCAACAAAGTAGATAAACCTACGGCCAACCCTGATAAGATCAAGGAGAGTTTGGCTGCTATGAACTTCCTTGTGGAAGAATGGGGAGGAAAATACCAAAGTCAGGATATTTCTGCCAAGAAAGGTATCGGCATAAAAGAACTGCTTGAGAAGGTATTGCTCGAAGCTGATATGCTCGACTTGAAGGCTAATCCGAACCGCAAAGCTACGGGTACGATTATAGAATCGGCGCTTGATAAGGGGCGTGGATACGTGGCAACGATTTTGGTAAGCAACGGTACGCTGCATCAAGGCGATGTCGTATTGGCCGGCACTAACTTTGGCCGCGTCAAAGCTCTCTTTAATGAGCGCAGCCAGCGTATAGATGATGTAGGGCCTTCAATGGCAGCTACGCTACTGGGCTTCAACGGCGCGCCGCAAGCCGGTGATCAGTTCCACGTAATGGATACTGAGCAGGAAGCGCGTGAAATTACCGCAAAGCGCGAACAATTGCAGCGCGAACAAGACTTGCGTACGCACAAGATGCTGACACTCGACGAACTGGGTCGAAGAATCAAGCAGGGCAATTACCAAGAACTGAACATCATCGTCAAAGGCGACGTGGATGGTTCTGTCGAAGCGCTCTCCGATTCTTTCATCAAACTATCTACACCGGAAATCGCCGTCAATGTAATCCATAAAGGCGTAGGTCAGATTAGCGAGAACGACGTCACACTCGCCGCAGCGTCACAAGCCGTGATTGTTGGTTTCCAAGTGCGCCCCAGTCAGGCAGCACGCAAGATCGCAGATCGCGACGGCGTAGAGATTCGTCAATACTCTATCATCTACGATGCGATCGACGACGTGAAGAAGGCTATGGAGGGTATGTTGCAGCCGATCTTCAAAGAGGAAGTTACCGCAACGCTCGACGTTCGCCAAGTTTACCATATCTCCAAAGTGGGCTACGTGGCCGGCGCTTATGTCTCTGATGGTAAAGTGCACCGCACTGACAAGGCGCGCCTTATCCGCGATGGTATCGTGATCTTCTCCGGCGGCATTAACGCCTTGAAGCGTTTCAAAGACGATGTGAAAGAAATCGGAACAAACTTTGAATGCGGTATAAGTCTTGTAAACTGCAACGACATCAAGGAAGGCGACATCATCGAGACTTACCAAGAAGTAGAAGTTAAACAGAAGCTATAAACTGCTTGCAGTTGCCATCGTCGGTTGAAGTGTGCGCCACTATATATATATAATGTGTATGAGGCCTGATATTCGATTGACTTCGCAGCTCCACCAGCTATAAACAGAAAAAGAGGCAGACGCGCAGTTGCATCCATTGAGATGTTATGCAGTCTGCCTTTGTTTTTATCCGGGGCATTTCCGTGCCCACCAAATACAAACAGCTATGACATTAGACATATTTATAATTGCTATTCTGCTTTGGGCAGGCTTCAACGGTTGGAAGAAAGGTTTGCTTAAGGAACTTATTTCGATGGGCGGCTTTCTGCTTGGCCTCATAATTGCAGCCACCTGCTACTCTACCTTAGGAGAATACTTGGCGGTCAATGGTTCGCAAGTAAATATGCTGACCAGCATCGTCGCGTTCTTAATTTTGTGGATCATCGTCCCCATCGCTTTAGGCTTTGTGGCAACTATGCTTACCAAGACATTGAAAGGGATGAAACTCGGTACGCCCAACTCGATCTTAGGCTTGCTCGTTAGCGTACTCAAATATGGTTTGTTGCTCAGTTGCTTACTGAGCGCTATGAACGCACTCGGCCTCCTCAGCCAAGAGAAGATCGCGGGGTCGCACCTTTACAAACCGACGACGAGCATCGTCTCTTTTATTTTTGAGCACGGCATTACACAGAGCGAGGATAAGCAAGTTCAAAAGGCTGATACCACATGGGTAGACATGCAGCCCGCAGCCGATGCAGCAAAGCAATCTTCCAAAAAGCATTAAAACTATGGCAGACGAGAAAGATATTATACGGGAGACCTTTGATAAAAAGTACGAATACGGCTTTACGACCGACGTCGAAACTGAAATCATCCCTACCGGACTGAATGAAGATGTCATTCGCCTTATCTCTCATAAAAAGGAAGAACCCGAGTGGCTTTTAGAATTCCGCTTGCGGGCCTTTCAATATTGGCAAACACTGGCGCAGCCTGAATGGGGCCACGTGAATCTGCCGGCTATCGACTATCAGGCAATATCTTATTATGCCGACCCCTTAAAGAAAAAGTCGGGCAAGAAAGAGATTGATCCGGAGCTGATGAAGACCTTCGACAAACTGGGCATTCCGCTTGAAGAGCGCTTGGCCTTAAGTGGCGTGGCTGTCGATGCCGTGATGGACTCTGTTTCGGTGAAGACGACTTTCAAAGACAAGTTGCAGGAGAAAGGAATCATCTTTTGCAGTATGTCAGAGGCCGTCCGCGAAAACCCCGACTTGGTGCGCAAATACTTAGGCAGTGTAGTGCCCTATCGCGACAATTATTTTGCAGCGCTCAATAGTGCCGTCTTTTCTGATGGTTCGTTCGTCTACATTCCCAAAGGCATCCGTTGTCCGATGGAACTATCTTCTTATTTCCGCATCAATGCACGCAACACCGGACAGTTTGAGCGCACGTTGATCGTCTGCGAAGACGGCGGCTATGTCTCTTATTTGGAAGGTTGCACTGCGCCACAGCGCGACGAGAACCAATTGCACGCTGCCATTGTAGAAATCATTGTAGAAAAAGATGCAGAAGTAAAATACAGTACAGTGCAGAATTGGTATCCCGGCGATAGCGAAGGCCGCGGGGGTGTCTATAATCTCGTGACCAAACGAGGGCAATTGCGCGGTGCCAACAGCAAACTCTCTTGGACGCAAGTGGAGACAGGCTCGGCCATTACATGGAAATATCCCTCCTGCGTATTGATGGGCGACAATTCGCAAGCCGAATTTTACAGTGTCGCCGTGACCAATCATCACCAAGAGGCTGATACGGGCACTAAGATGATCCATTTAGGTAAGAATACGCGCAGTACGATTGTTTCCAAAGGCATATCCGCCGGCAAGAGTCAAAATTCTTATCGCGGTTTAGTAAAATGCTCTTCCCGCGCTGATGGAGCGCGCAACTACTCTTCCTGCGATTCGCTCCTCTTAGGTAGCGAATGCGGCGCGCACACTTTCCCTTATATTGATGTCAACAACAACAACGCCATCGTAGAGCACGAAGCCACGACTTCAAAGATCAGCGAAGACCAGTTGTTCTATTGCAACCAACGCGGCATTCCCCCCGAGGCAGCCGTAGATCTGATTGTCAACGGCTATGCCAAAGAAGTAATCAACAAACTCCCGATGGAATTTGCCGTAGAAGCGCAAAAGCTCCTCAGTCTTTCCCTCGAAGGCAGCGTAGGTTAATAGTCCCATACAGGGCAACCAAGAGAATGGGCATGCTATCGAAAAGACATTAGAACAAACCCAAAGGATGACAGGAAGGAAGGTTGATAAGTTAGCAGGAGATAGAGGTATAAAGTAGATTGAGCAGACAAAGATACTCATCCCTGATACTCCTAAAGCTAAAGACAGCTACCACCAAAAAAGAAAGAAACATAAACTATTTTGTAAACGAGCCGGTATAGAGTCAACGATAGGACATCTTAAAGCAGACCACCGATTATCTCGCAACTTTTATAAAGGTGTGAAAGGAGATGCTATCAATGTATTATTAGCTGCCGCAGCATATAACTTCAAAAGAGCTTATGAGAGTTCTTTTGTACCTTATAAAAAGAATCAGCATAGAGTTTGTCAGTACAAGCTCTATGCTGAAATATAGTTTTTAAGGGAGGACTAGCTATGGAAAGAAGAACTTTATCCATCACGGGTTATGGCATCTATGTTGTTAGTATCGCTTCTTTAAAGCGCTTTCTTTCTATCAAAAATGTCAAAAGCAAGAACATCTTGCAAGTCTTTCAGAACAATCCTGATTTGTATTTCGAGTCGTTAAGCGAAGGAATTTGGATACCTATCCTGCCCATTGACTGTATAGACTACGACATAATGGTGGGTTCTGACGAAATAGCACAAGGCAATTGGGAAAACGTTTTCGCCTACGATGGCTTCAATCTTGACGTTGAAGATGGTAAAATATGGATTGGTTCTATTGGCAGTTTCGCCAATTTTAAGGTCAGCGAGTTTAAGGAAGCTGCATCAGACCGTCTCTCTTACCAGACCTTAGACGGTGAAACACTGAACAAAGGCTTCAGAATTACCCTCGAAAAAGGCAAATATCGTGTATCTATTTCGGGACATAAGCAGCATACTAACAACGATAAAACCATTTACGGCTACGGGTTCGACTTCCAGAAAACGGCTGAATTTACAGGATATAACGACCCTCGTGAAGACGAGAAGTACACTTTTAACCTGCCGCTTTATCCATAACAAACCAGCAGAATAACCCCGACTAAGTCCAATCCTAATTACAATAAGAGTTATAAAGTAGTAGGTTTAAAACTAAAAATAACTTCAACATGAGTCAAGACGAATTAAAAGAAGAGTACGATAAATATAATACAGAAGACATGTTCAATGCGCTTAAAGAGAGCGTAGAGGCACAAGTTGTGCGCACAGAACCTTATAAAGGTTTTGGATACAATATCTTTCCCTATGAGTTTCAGATGGTTGGAATGAAAAAGGGTAGGCCTGTTAAGAATCTCGACAGTCTTAAGAACAAGACCAACCTCTATTTTTACGGCTTTAACGAAGCCAATCAGATAGTTGAAGTTAAGGAAGGTTGCGAGATAGAAGGGCTGTTTGATTATCAGTTTCTCCTTTATGAAGCAGTTTTTTTCAAGTCGTTACAATACAACGAAAGGAAGAAATTGCAAAACGTTACATACTGTTATCTGAAAGAAGGAGGACTGCTTGACAAAGCATTATCGAAGGGTCGATATGGCGGCAGCGAGCAATATTACTTCTATGACGATACCAATAAGCTGCAAAAAATAGAACGTAAGCAATACGATGAGGAAGGAAAAGCAGCGGCAACCATATACCATACGTTTAACTATCGCCCTGATGGAAGCTTGGAAAACATTGTAAAGTCTACCTCAATGTACGAACAAGTAGTTTATAAAGAGAAGAAATAACTCGGCGATATAAACTTATATAAAACCATATTTATGCTGTCGGAGAAAATAAAAAACTACCTGATAGAATCGGAATTTTACGATGGAACGGAAGATGAAACCTATCAGAAAGCAATGTCAGACTTAGGGATTGACCTTCAAACACCCTTTGCTCAGTTTCACATTTATACGAATCAGGTAACGTTTTTGGGCAAACGTGCCGAGCTATACAACGTATGTTGGTTCGCAATAAACTCGACTTACTACCAGCAAATGGAGTCTATGAGGTCTATATTCAAGCTGCCAGAGGAGTACATACCGCTCGATAGCTTTGAAGGAGAGGGCGGATTCTTCTACAATAGGAATACGGGCGAAGTGTTAGAACATACTCTTGGGAAGGTGTACGAGGACTTTCAGCAAGGCAAACTAAAGCCCCAATGGCCCGATTTCAATACTTTCCTTGAATGGTTCTTCGACCCATCGTAACTTCATCGTGAAAGAATTGTGCAATCCTACTGTCTGTTTTGTATTAAGAAACAGACAGTAAGGAATAACCATTGCGAACTTATCACCTTATTATAGCACAGGTTCTATCTGCTCGGATTAGCGATAATGCCAAATGGAAAACACAAAATTAGAAGATATTTATACTTTTGTTATATTCCTTTACCTTACTACTTGCCATTCTAAAACCATATTTCTCCCTCTTCTTAGCCCCATAATGTTAAAAGACAAACACTTATACTGTTTAGTGAAAAAGTGTTTTTTGCGGTTTAATTTTGGTTAATAAGCATTTTTTACTATCCCTTTGCAAACTATCTTCATATTTTTCAGAGTGAAATATCTATCTTTGCAGTTGAAAAAATCACAAAGATAAGACTATACTTTAAATAGAGTAAAGATACATCAAGATAAGGATTGTAGATTATTCATCATTTTAGTAGCATTTTATCAAGTCGCAATTATCACATGAAACCCTCATCGGGCTTCACTTATATGGGTAATGTTTTCCAGCACGACAGATTTCTATTCGCTTTAGTAAAGTAGTTTTAATGGATTAATACAGGTATAAAGAATTATGAAAAAGGATTATAATACGCCACAAATCAGTGTGATGCCAATAGAGGTTGAACAAGGATTTTTAACTCATAGTCTAACAGGCAACACTCACGAAGGCTTCGTTGAGGTTACAGATCCAAACCTAAAGATTGAAGATGGAACCGATGATGACTCACCATTCTAAGCATTCGATACAATTGTATCAAGGATAACAAAAACAAATACAGTTTAAAACGATTTCTACAATGAAAAGAATTGCAACATATTTATTGTGTGGTATCGCGTTACTTGCAGCAGTATCGTGTGCTAACGACGACGAAATGGTGAACGAAAGTGTCGAAGACAATTTGGTTTCCATGTCGTTTCAAACAGGCGATGCGCCTAATTATGATAATGATACAGCTGATTCTGCAAAGGCAACAGGTACGAGAACCGCGTTGAATCCAGATAAAAGCAGTGTTACTTGGAATGCTAACGACATAATAAGTATAGGTTATCAGGGTGCAGCAGGCAATGTAACGCAACCTTTTTCTACGCCAACTACTGGCTCAAATGTTAAGTTTTGGGGCCAAGCAGCGGAGAAAAACACTGCATACTTCATGATGTATCCTTATCAAACAACTACAAAGATTGAGTATAAGAATAACAATTGGGCGAATTACACCTATGTTTTCCCAAAGACACAGACTGCTATTGCAAATACATTCGACCCTAATGCCAATCTTTCGGTGGGTGTTATTCCAGATAGAACAAAGCCTTTCACAGCTTATAACCTTGGTGGTTTGCTGCGATTCAGCATCGAAGGCGCTGCCAACGTGGCTCAAGTGAAGATTCTTGCAAGGGGTCAAGAGCCGTTAGCAGGTGATGCTACATCGCAAATATGGTTTAAAAACGATGGTAGTATAAGCTCTGCGCCAATAAAATTTGTGCCTAATAAGAATACATGCGTGCTTACTTATGCGCCTGCTTCTGGTACTTTGGCAGAGAATACCGACTATTTTGTGGTGCTTCCAGCTGGTAAACTTGCTTCAGGACTTACGCTTGCGTTCATCTTAGAAGATGGAAAAGCAATTCAAGTGAAGGTATCTAACGCTATCGAAATAAAGCGTGCGCAAACCTATTCATTGGGTAAGCTTACACTAAATGCTGCAAAAGCAAAGAGCGAAATACTAAGAAATAAGGGCTTAATAGAGGCTTATGCAGAGAAAGTTCCAGGTATTGAGCTTGAAGCTGATGGTACTTTAGACATCTATCGTGGCGATAATCTTGAAAAGATTCTATCTTATAAGGATATACTTGAGGTTAAGAATAAAGATAATCTTACCTCGTTGAATGAATTGCAGTATTATCGCAATGTATCAGGTCTATTTCTCAGAGGCAATAAAAACCTCGCTGGTGAACTTAATTTTAGCAAGTATCCACAACTAACAAATAGAATTTTGTTAGAAGGAAGTCCACAGGTTACAAAGGTAGACATAACTGGTTTGGATAAATTAAAGGCTATATATATAATCAATATAAAAGGTTTTAAAACGATAGCAACTGGTAATAATAAAGGATTAAGTGAGCTTTCAATTTATGGAACTGATGCTATTGAAGAGATAGATGCAAGTAATATGCCTTCATTGACGAACTTAAATATATATTCAAACAAAGCTATGAGGACAGTAAACATTACTAACTCTCAAAAATTAAAGGATATTAATGCACTTTACAGCGGTAGTTTGACAAACATAATAAGCTTGGAGGATAAGTCAGAATTAGTACGTTTCTGGGCTTCAAATTCAAAAATAGAGAGCTACGACTTTAGTAATATGCCGAAATTGCAGAACATTAACCTTGCAAGTGCGGCTGTTAAGGAGATTAAAGGGCTATCTGCAGCAGGTGCAAACTTGGAGAATTTGCAGTTGTCAAACACGAAGCTTACATCGTTAGACGTATCAAATAATCCAAATTTAAAGTGGCTTGATGTATATGGTGTAAAGGGTTTGACGACATTAGACCTAACCAATAATTTGGAATTACTGCAGATTCGTACAACTCTTGCAAGTAATCTTAGAGAACTGAAGTTAGGAAACCATACCAAATTAACGGAGCTTAAAGTTGCTCATTGTAAGCTTACAGAATTGGATATTCGTAAGTTCCAAAACTTGAAAAAACTCTATGCAGGAAGTCAACACCCTAATGGTTTCTTGGCAAACATCGTTGTTAAGATGACAGCTGCACAGAAAACAAAACTCGAAGCCGTTAGTCCTTTTGTGGAAAGCGGCAATGATGAAAAGGCTGCGGGTGAAGATACGAACAGCTGGGTAAAGGTTGTTGTAGAATAATTCATGGAATGTAAACACTCTATATCGTAACGATTGTAGGGCATTGAAAATACAGAAAGACTCCAAACGATGCACTATCGTTTGGAGTCTTTTGTTGTTGTACATGACAATGTTACGCCAGAATGGAAGTGTTAAAAATGCTTTGATTTGTTAATACCTAATCATCCCTTAAAAACCTAATATTCTACTGATTCATAGTACATTATCCTCTAAATTATTTGCTTGTATCTGCAAGTTTTTGTACCATTACATCATAAATCTTGCAGATATTTATGCTTAAACGTACATCTAAACAGCTTTCTATGTTCTCTTCTTTAGAGGACATGCTTAGTCATGAACATCCCCTTTTCCAACTTAGTAATAAGATTAATTGGGAACGTTTTGAAAATGTGTTCTCTTCTTTGTATTGCAGCAATAATGGTCGCCCTGCTCATCCTATTCGCTTGATGTGTGGTCTTTTAATTTTAAAACATTTGCGTAATGTGTCAGATGAAATGGTGGTTTCTCAATGGAGCGAGAATGCTTACTACCAATATTTCTGTGGTGGACTTGAATTTATGCCAAAACAACCCTGTGACGCTTCCGAGTTAGTTCACTTCAGAAATCGTATAGGTGAAAAAGGTATGGAGTTAATATTAGCCGAGAGCATCCGCGTTAATACCGACCATGATAACGAAGATCATTTTGATACGGCTTTCATTGATTCTACCGTTCAGGAGAAGAATATAACCTATCCTACAGATGCGAAGTTGCATAAAAAGATAATCA